>Ga0208355_1001472_pt1 | contig 10204 bp, 15 predicted proteins | sample NGESurdeep072012_6_FD_184458 | JGI IMG/M metagenome (GOLD analysis project Ga0208355, IMG submission 184458) | Arctic peat soil microbial communities from Barrow, Alaska - NGEE Surface sample 210-3 deep-072012 (SPAdes) | ecosystem: Environmental > Terrestrial > Soil > Wetlands > Peat ...
GCAGGCCGGCCATAATGAAGTTAAACCTAACTAAGCCTTTTGTCGTAATCTTTTTGGTCATCTAGAGCTCGTGCTGAGGATACCTAGGATTTGTTGTTAGAGTTGCTGAGCATTTTAACCATGCTGTAAATACAGTAGATGGAAGCCACGCCGACAATGCTGTAAATTATCCGTGAGATGGTTGATTCTACGCCGAAAATTTTATCAACCAGATTGTATTTCAACCAGCCAACGAGACCCCAGTTAAAGCCACCAATAATGAGTAAAAGCATCGCGACTTTATCGAGTGCGTTCATTTTCATGGTATTCCTTCTGTTGTTAATAGTAGCCTAAGCATAGGCTTAATGCCTGCGATTAGCAAACTACTCACATTAATCGACATTACTTGTGGTGTGGTTTCGAATTGACCCGGAACTCGCCCATTCCAGAGGAGTAGTAAGGGAGCCCGGGCTAACTAAATATTCACAAAGTACTTGGTACTGCTTCTCGACGAGCTACCGCCGCGGCAGCTTCTTCGCTGACGCCGCTAATCAAAATCTGGAACAGATTATGCTGCTCCTGGTCGTCAGTCGAACGGAAGTCGGGGAAGTCAACACCAACTCCGTGTATCACGCCGCGGGCAAACTCTATGGCTCTATCGTCGCTAAAGGCTGCGTCTACTTGATCCACTACAGGCTTCAAAATTTTAAGCGTATCTTGCGGTGCAGCCGAAATAGTTTCACTCGCAATCCGCGGCTCAGAAACCTCATGACTTGCGACCATACCTAGGAGCATAAAGGCCGTATCCGGATGCGCATTAAACAGCGCATGATGACCGGCATGGATTAGCCGTATATCGTAGCGAGTACCATCATCACCTAGCTCTACGTCACCAGCGCGCTCCGGAGGATACCTATTGAACTTCATGCAGATAAAATACCACAAAAGAGAGAGGAAATCAAATACTAGCTAGGCATTTGCTTCGAAGGCAGAACCAAATTACTATTTAAGATTTCGCCAACCGCCCGCACGGTTGTTGTTGACTACGGCACTCACTAGTTGTTTGAACGCGGCTTCGTTAAGTGTGTCGTGCTCGTAAATCTGAATTGAGCGAGCGGTTTCATTCCCGTGCCCCTGATTAATGATGTGATAGGGGTCTGGAGCTATCGGGTCGTATATGAAGACATTAACATGATCTTTGGTTGCTTGGAGCGCGCAGATATTCCCATCTAATACAAAATACGGCCGATTACCTCGCTTGATGGTCTCTTCGATATCAGGCTCGGCATGGTGTACGAGCTCACGGACTTTGGCGCAGACGTCTTTTTGCCATGCGGGCAAGGAGTTAATGAAGGCATCTATCTGATCAGTATGCATGAATGACATATCAAAATTGTAACAAACAAAAAAGCTTCCGAAGAAGCTTTTTATTGTGCCCACACTTGATTGAGTATTCGTTACGAGGCTAGAACCGAGCTTGTCTTGGTTGAGAAGTTAATAGATAGAAGACTTGAAAGCGTGTGTAGCGCAACCATCAGGAGTGTTCAAGGTCGTACTGTCTATTTAACTCCTTGGCTTCCTCTTCCATCACTCTCGATGGTGTGGTTACACAAGCTCCAATAACCCATAGGACACTACGGAAAAGATTCTTGTGATAAGCTATTGCTTCCCACCGTTCTCGGTTAGCTTTGCGAGAAGCTTCCCAAGTTGGCTCTTGATCATTCAGCTCTGCTATGTAATTAGGTTCTAACGACTCGACCATATTAAGTATAATATCATGTTCTGTTCAATAAGCAATATTGTTCGTCAATGAGCGCTCATGCTTTTGCCGGGTATCTGTTGGGAGATTAGAACTACGTTGACCTCACAAGTTCTAGATAGCTACGAGAGATAACTTCTAACTGCGAAACTCTACGTACTCTCTAGAGGGCAGTGCGTTTTCGACTTCGCCATCGTCGCTGACCTTTATGCCCCATAATTCGTCGCCGACTATAAACCGGGTAATTTTTCGATCATCTCGACTGTATTTGATGAAAGGATAGAAATGCCAACCAGGATCGTCCCAATCCCTGTCCATAAATTCTTTCTCAAGCGTGACGTCGGCATAGCCAAGCTCGGTCAAGACTTTACGGCCCAGATCAAAAGCCCGAGCGCGTGAAGCAAAAGGATGCGCTGCTACATAGCGCTGTTCGGCGGCATCGATGTGATCAATGCAGTATTCATGCTTGGCGCCATCACGATCCACTAGCTCTGCTTTGTATACGGCTGTGCTACCGGAGCTCTGTGACCTGAGTATAATATCGGCCTCCCTGTAGTTACCACGCGACTGTAGCGTTTTGTTCTCTTCGGCGGTTGGCTGGCGGAACAACCATTGAGGCTTGTGGCAGTCTTCACAAAGAGGAGCCCGTACCGTCACCGTAAACTCTTCGCCAATGGGACTGATTGAGAAGCTATTAGTATCGACTTCGATGTTGACTATAAATGGCATCTTTGACTTTCGTCCGTCCGTATCCATAGCCATAGTAGCGAGACCTAATTTGGATAAATCAGCTACGGTATTAATCTCTGCGTCCTGCAGCACTGGCAGGGATAGTAAGTACCTGACTGGCTCATCATCTTCATCTTCGCTACCGTCGTGTAGTTCGAACGGTATATCGATAGTATCGATGATCTTACCCCTACGCCTTCGTAAGTGTACGGTCTGCTCCTTACTTAACTCCAGCTCTGGCGTAGACAAAGTCATCGGTACTATCCAGCCTGGAGCACCGGCGGTCAGCGGAAAGTCTTTGAGGGTTTCGGCGGTTATGCCAGAGTCGTATACTTCGTATTCATCCTCTTCATCATGTCGCGGGCGTCTGTTAAATAAATCCCTACTGGCGCCACCCTCAGGATCCGGGTGCAAAATCTGCTCCATCAGCGTGCTCGCCCAACTATCCTCATCGTTCAACATGCTGTCGTAGCTCCTGCCATCTTGGGCTGCGCTGAGCGCAATGATGTAACTTACGTCAACATCGTGGTCGTTCTGGTCGGCACCATCAAGCGTCGGCTCGATTGTCAAACCCATGAAAAGGTAGCCATCTTCTTCCGTAGTTCGCACCGGGCTGTCCTCGGGCCAGAAATTCCTCATGGCGTCAACGTCGGAGGCATGCGGGTTCTTTATTTTTGTTAGCGCCAGAAGACCTTGTAAATCTTCGACCCTATAGCCAGACTCGAAGCGACTACCATCGGCACTAATTCGGGTGCGCCCAGATAGATCTTCGCCATAGTTGATGCCATTTATCACGTGAAAGTCATCGCTGATTAACCACTCACCACGTTCGTCCATGACAAAACCAAGCTCTGATTGTAATTTCTGTTGCAGCTCACCTGACGGTGCCAGCGATTCATGACTGGGCATACTTAGGATCTCCCGTTAATGAACCTAGGATACAACTTATGCAAGCCAACAGGCAAGGATGAGCGTCTTGAAAGTGTCGTAGCTGACACGACCCCAAGCACTATTGGAGTCGGATTTAGAACCGCATACTGAATGATAGCTGGTGCACTAGGCAGCTTGAGCTTCTAAGGATTGAGCAAGTCCCGGATTAAGCCGAACATCAGCTGCAGCACCTTCAAACAGATCCATTGTTCCTTCTAGTCGAGTGAGACGGCTGTCAATAACTCCCGCCCAGTAGGCTCTTTTCATAGCTGCGACTGGAGCAAAGGGGTGTGTGGCGGCAGTAAAACGCAATCCAATGGTGGGGATGTGAGTCATGTAGTGGGTGAGAAGGTCATCATCGATTGGCTTCTCGCTATCGGAGATCTTATAAGTATATTTTTCTTCTGGCCCGTATTGCCATGGACCGCCCCCGTGTAGTTCGCCAGCTTGAGCCAGCTCGACAACTTTCGAAGAATCCGTAGCAAATGTTCCCAAAGCATAGCGCACTCCTGGGGAATATCTATCCATCTCAGCGGTTCTTATTGCTCCCATGGGCCACATTTTGCTGTCACCATTCTCGGACGGATCTTTTAGAAGAACAAAGGCATAGTTGCTTAGTGGTGAGCACTTCTTCAGATAACGACTAAATAGCTGCTCAACGCGCTCACCGAGTGCTCTATTTCTCCCATCTAAAGCGTCAAAGCGCTGAAGCCTAGCTGCTTCTCTCTCATCTCGAGCATCAAGTCGCGCCCGGTCGGCGATTTCTCGGCTACGAATAGCGCGGGCGTTACGCTCTCCCCGACTTATGATTTGTTCCGCATTTGCCATCAAAATCTCCTCGCATTATATATGCATACTATATAACTTGCTTCACCGATCCGTCAAACACGTGTAGGCGTTCCCTTGTGTAGGCCTGTCTGCGTCCATCCCGTAACCCCTGCGACAAGGTAATACAAGTCTCTACCTTGTCGCAGTCGCTGAACATCATCGACGAACTTGGAACTTGCGACGTCAACCAATCATCATCCTAGGGGAGGCAGAGCAGTATGGTGGTAAAACCCTCGAACATGCATTAGAATCAGCTATATGGAACCGGCAGACAAATCAAAGAAAATAGTTATCGTCGAAGATAACCTGAGTCTGGCGGAAATTTACAAAACCAGGCTTGAGTTGATTGGTTACACCTGTTTTTGTGCCTATAATGGCATCACTGGCCTCTATTTTATACAAAAAGAGATACCGGACTTGGTCTTACTCGACATCATGGTGCCCGATATACCCGGTGACCAGATCTTGGCCACAATGCGTAAAAGTGATTGGGGCAAGGATATACCAGTATTCGTTATCTCAAATTTGAATGAAGCCGAAGCACCTGCGGGACTACGAGACCTTGGTATCTCAGGCTATGCCGTAAAAGCGAATTTACAAAATGACATGATAGACGGTCTTGTTAACGACATATTACGCCCGCAAACGCAGACTCCTGCTTCGACTGAAGCTCTCAGCTCATAAAACGAATATGTAAAGGTGGCTCAGACAAAGGGACTTGAACCTCAGCTCAATATAAGACCTGCCCTTTAAAAAAAGCGAATGCTATTGACGACTATAGCTGCGGAATGGCTACAAGGGCAGACGGGTTCACGAAGGATGGCTCATGCCCATCGGGGGATTGCGGGGACTCAGTGAGTAATCCCTCTACGGCGAATTTTGCAGGATAAAGGCGCGAGGCAGACGTACTATGCTGTTGAGACCCAGGCATTAGGCTAGTTGCAGCCAGACCGAGTGTGGCAACTGCTGTGGCTACTTTCAATCTTCGGGCGATCTTTTCCACTCGGGTTGCTCTTTGAAGAGCAGAGGGCTGATTTAGCTCATCAACAATATCAGACGCATGCTCTGCATACGTGCGGCTCCAGTTCTTATCACCAGTTCTATTCATCCATAAGCCACGTTTGCCCATTCTTGTGACGACATGCATGAAAGGTCGATCATTGCGTTCGTTTTTTGCGCCTAACTTGGGCTTGGTTGTCTCAACGTCATATACGTCGGTTGGAAATATGTACGATCCGTGAAAAACGTAGTCTCGAGCTCTTGGAGATAGTTGTACTTCTCCATCTTGAACAGGAAGATGCTTTTCTAGCGTCGAACGTAAAATCACCATAGCTCCTAAATTACAAACCCATTATACTATAAAACTAATATTAAAGCAAGTTCCGTCTAAGTATCTGTTACGGGGTTAGAACTATTTTAACCGCCGACCAATATGCGCACTACCAGTTCTAGTGTAGGCTTCGTTCTCGTATTTATTTTGACGATAGCCGTGACGAAGCGTTTCGACGCCATTTAATAGGGGATGAATGAAAGGCTCTCGCTGGTGTTGCTGTATGTGCACGAGTTCGTGCGCCAGATCGTTGTCCAATAACTTGGGGCCTAACAGTATGACGTTGCCGAGTGTCATAGCCCGCACGCCCTTCCGGGAAGGAATCCATCGGTAATACCAAAAACCACGTACGCGCATGATGATTGCAAAAGGCCTGTGGTGTAGCTCAACTTTGGAAGGCAACGAAAATACGCTGGCAACTAGCAGAACAATCGTCCAGGGCAAGTTTAAGATGAACGTTAGTAGCTGCATGAGTTAAGCATAGCAAAATCAGACGTTACGCCCACGGAACTGTCTAGAAAGCCATCTAAGAATAGTGGGCAGAGTTCTTTCGCTCTTAGTAGGTGTATCTTCCTCGCGGGGCCACCTACCAATGCCGCGAAAATTCCAGTTAGCCCATTGGACTGCTGCTGGATTATCGCCAGCGAGCCGAAGGAAGGCGTCATAAGTAGCTGCTGTACCTCTTTCCAGTGAGTGTAAGGAGGTCCAGTTATATTTCTGATCGTGTTCATCACTCAGCTCCAGGGATCCTAATTCAGGATGTGTTATAACTTTCATGAGTTGGGACAGCTCTGTGCTACTAGCTACTGTATCGATAGCATGAATCTCGTCCACCCCTTTTATTTGACCTTGTTCGATATCAAAGAAGCTTACCATTATTAGCGGGGTGTCTTCTTCCTTGGCCCTTCTGGGTGTCAAGCCGAATTCGTGTAGCATTTGGACCCCGGGGTCTTCCGGATACCTTTCAACAGTCTCCAAATCGGAATATTGACCCATGCTAATTTGTAAACCAATCGTCGAGTATTGAAGGTCTACAACATAAAAAGTCCCGCCTTCACCTATGGATTCGCCCGGTAGCATATAGGTAACATGACGGTGAGTGAGGCCTTCCGGGCCGCCTCCCCAAGATCCACCTTTGCCCTCTAATAAGAGGCCTGTAGCGGTGGTCTTTATTTGGCCCAAAGGATCATCGGGTATTGTCTCGCCAGCGCTCATATAAGTAGAATGTCATAAAGCCGGTGTCTTTACAAGTGAAGCATGACTAACGCTACACTTGTAGTTTGCTGCTCACCAAAAGCTCTAGGCTTCTTTAAAACGACCCGCAGTCTTATCTTTCTGTACGTTGTCAGCCTCGAAGTAGCGACCATTCATAACAATATAAACCCCTGGAGGCAGCGCTTGCACGAAGGCCAGGGCACTTCCCAAGTTAAACATCGCATCAGACTTTACTCCAAGACTATACGGAACCATTGCTCCGGTGAATACAATTACTTTATCTGTAAGCTGGGCTCGTAAAAGAGTTTGGGCTGTTTCAGCCATGGTATCAGTGCCATGAGTGACAACAATGTGTTTTTCACTCGCGTTTTTACAGGCAATAGCAACTAAATCACGGTCTGTTTGTGTCATGTCCAGGCTATCTTTGAACAAAGGCTGGTCTATTTGTATGTCACATGTAGTGCGGCTGACTGCCAACATGTCATGCACGTGAGGCTTATCAAATTCCAGCTGGCCAGTAAGCTCGTCGTATTCTTTATCGAATGTGCCACCGGTTAGTAATAATTTTATTTTCATGTCTTTTATAATACCAGAAACAACCGCGAATCTTCTTAATGATTAATAAACGCCTAGCCTCAGTATGGCGATCCCGGACTTGTCTTAACCTCTCAATACGCGCGCAGTAAATTTTTGCTCTGGTCGGTCTACGCCAGGTCTGTCCGCGGCTAAAGGGCCAGCGAGTATGATGAATGAAATTAGAGCCAAGATGATTAAAGCTCGCGCGGTGACTTAACTACTGCAAACCGTTTCTTGTTCTGTTCGGCTTGCGGCTGCTTCGATAGTAGGTTCAAAAGGATGATAGCCGAGTTCGTATGTTAATTCGCCTGAGAATGCACCTTTTGCAAGAAGCCTATTCAAAGCATATTTTTCTTCGAAAGGGAGGCCCCAGCTTATGGGGTCTGCATCGTACGGCAGGACTAAACCGAAATCATCGTAGTAAGCTGCCTTTATGTCGGCAGCGCTATACCAGTCTTCGGCAAACTTGGCATCCGGGCTGCGCTCAAATGGAATAGATACGTGCGTATCATGTCTCAGATCGACTCTCTGGAAAAACTTATCTTGCGGCATACCAAGACACAGCTCTGCTGCCGAAGGGGTAATAATTGGAACCCCGCCAAGATGAAGCAACCTAACTATTTTTGGCCCAGGCTCACCATGGAGTGCGGCACTGAAGGTTTCGGTTACGGCCGCAGTAGTATTGGTATCTATTGAAAGATCTGCAATGTCAGCATTAACTGTTCGCACTCTGTCACTCAGGCCAAATAGGCGTATTAACTGCTCAGCCGAGTCCGCAGATTCCGGATTGATCTCAACAGCCGTAACTTCTGCCTTTGGGTGATAAGTAGTCGCGGCCAGGGCGAGGATAGGGAATGCGCCGCAACCCACATCCAAGACTGCCTCTTGTTCGGGCCATCGCTTAATTGCATTTAGAAAACCGTCTAGTCGGCGTACATCTCGGACAAGTTTCAGGCTCATTGCCGCCGAAAATTTTCCATGTGAGGTATCTGTTTCTAGCGAGACACCGCTCGGTCCACTTTCTTCTGGAATGCCAGCCAAGTCTCTGCCAAGGCAATAGGCTGTGTTACCCGCCTGCATATCTCCCTTTAAGATACCATCAAGAATTGATCCTAGTAGCTCAGGACGTTCGTTCGCTGAAGCGTTAGATAGCTTCTCCGCATCATAATAAACACAGTATCCGGACGGATGGCGCATAAAAGCTAAAATATCACAAAAACGATGTTCTGTCAAAATATGACTGAATATCGTAGCTGAGATTAGAACTAAGGTCGTGTTATGTTCTGAACTCGCTCACTAAAGTTCGGAAGGATAATTGGCTCACCCGGATCAACCATTACAGCACGTTCACATTGTCTTGCGCACCATTTGTTATGAGCTTCTAATAGGTCACGTGGCTTATCATCGCCACCTTCTGTTTCGCCTGTGATTTCTGGCGCCTCTCCAAGCTCATCATCGGCCAACCACTCAAAGTCATCTTCAGCTAAGCTATTAGGAGAAGTTTCTCTCAGTGCAATTCCAAAAGCTTTGTCACATTTAGCATCACATGCTAACACGCATGGCTGTCCAAAAAATTGGATTTCTGAAGAAAAAATTTCACCGGTCATTAAAACATAATAAAACTTAATAATATATTTGTCAATACTTGTCTGGATACCTGTTCCGAAGCTAGAGCCGTATTTTTACTTCAGATTTTTAGGGCAACCTGAAATCTTCCGGGTCAAAACCAAATTCAGTAATTAATTCGTCTAGTGCCTCGCCAGAACCGCCAATCTCCATAACAAAAGGTTCACGTCCTTCTGCTGCTGCTTTGTCTACCATGTGCGCAATAGCTAGATCATCAAGCGCCTCTTCTGGAGTAGTAGCCGGGGTTAGCATCTCATACCCATCAGATGAAACACCTACATAACCTCCGCCAGAATCACGTACCGTGAAGGTGCCGTCGCCATGGTCTTTGACGCCGTCTCGATCGTGACCATCATTTATGCACTCAGACATGTTATTTATTAAATTATAAAACAGGCCAAATACCAAACTTAAGATCAATTTTGACAACAGGTTATACCTATGTTATAATCAGTATAATTATGAGTGAACAAGACTTGCCACCTCCGTATTGGGACAATGTGTTAGGTAATACCGATCTATCTATGGAGCCAGTGTTATACGCCTATGACCCTTCCCCTGAAAGGAAAACAATCACGATACCCGAGACCTATGGGGGCGGGCATATAGACAGCTTCGCGTACGGTGTTGTTTTGTGGCGACGCACTATTGAAGGCAAAGTAAGTGTTACGCAAGAGCCCGCAGCAACGTTACAGACAGGCACTAACACACATCTATCCCCAGTGAACGGTGAAGAAGTAGAAGACACTACCATTATTGCAAGTGCCGCCTACGTCCCGCCTAAGTTAACTCGGCCGTACATAGATGACCTATTTTCATGCACGACATTTAAAACTAAGATAAACGGAGCTAATAATCCACTGTACGAAAGACATATACGTGTAGCTACGTGGACGGCCAAGCGCCAAATCCAAGCGTATATAAATCGAGTTTGTATTCCTACTCTCGACCCTAATGCACGGGAAGGTAACATGCGGCGATCAGGAGCTGCCCTTGATTGGCTGCTTGATCAGTTCGTATCAGAGAAGTGGCGCTAGATAGCCTTATATATGGCTCCATTTCGTCAAAGTCAGTTTTTAAGAAGTTGTGTTTCGTATGGCTTGGTATACGTGATTTGAACCCCCGAGCATGGCTGGAAACTGCTCAAGCTTGCTTATTAAGGGGAATTAGATTTAGATATAAATTATTAAGGAGTACCTATGTCCAAGCGAAATTCACCGCCAGCTATAGCA
>Ga0208355_1001476_pt1 | contig 10185 bp, 11 predicted proteins | sample NGESurdeep072012_6_FD_184458 | JGI IMG/M metagenome (GOLD analysis project Ga0208355, IMG submission 184458) | Arctic peat soil microbial communities from Barrow, Alaska - NGEE Surface sample 210-3 deep-072012 (SPAdes) | ecosystem: Environmental > Terrestrial > Soil > Wetlands > Peat ...
CTACCCGCACCCATCCAGGAGGCATGAGAATGACCCCGCAGCTCGTGACCGGCGTCGATTTCCTAGGTGTCCCCACGCGTGATCTCGACGCGGCGATGGCGTTCTACGGGGAGACGCTCGGGCTGCCGCGGTCGGCGTACGTCAAGGACCGCAACTACGCGGAGTTCGAGACCGGCAACCTGACGCTGAGCGTGTTCAGCGCGGAGGCGTTCGGGCTGGAGCACAGGACCAACCCCAACGCTTCGGCCCTGCGCGTCGAGGATGTTGCGGCGGCCCGCGCGGAGCTGGAAGGGTGTGGCGTGGAGTTCACGGGCGAGACGCTCGACACGGGCGTCTGCCACATGGCGTTCTTCAGCGACCCCGACGGCAACGCCTGGATGCTGCACCACCGCTACGCCCCGCGCGTGACGCAGGGCTGAGGCCGCAGGCGGCCTCGCCGGGCGAGCACCGGCACGGCGCGCTGGGGTAGGCTTGCAGGAACGGTCATGGACCTGACATTCAGCCCACAGGAGACGGCTTTCCGCGACGATCTGCGCGGCTGGCTGGCGGCCAATCCGCCCGACCCGGAGCCGGCGGAGGGTGGCGAGGACGCGCACTACGCCTGGCGGCGGGACTGGCAGCGGCGCCTGTATGACGCTGGCTGGGCGGCTCCGGCGTGGCCGACGGAGTACGGCGGGCGCGGCGCGAGCCTGACGGAGTCGGCGATCTACTTCGAAGAGATCGGCCGCGCTCGTGTGCCGATGGCGGCCAACGTCCTCGGCCTGCTGCTGGGCGGCCCGACGCTGATGGTGTGGGGCACGCCCGAGCAGAAGGAGCGCTACCTGCCGCCGATCCTCTCGGCGGAGGAGATCTGGTGTCAGGGCTTCTCCGAGCCGGACGCGGGCTCGGACCTGGCGTCGCTGAAGACGCGGGCGGTCAAGGACGGCGATGGGTGGCTGGTCAGCGGCCAGAAGGTGTGGACCAGCGGCGCCCAGTACTCGAAGTGGTGCATGCTGGTGGCGCGCACGGACTCCGAGGCGGCCAAGCACAAGGGCCTGACGTACTTCCTGATGGACATGGAGCAGGACGCGGTGCAGGTGCGCCCGCTGCGCCAGATCACTGGCGAGTCGGAGTTCAACGAGCTGTTCATCGAGGAGGCGCGGATCCCCGACGCGAACGTGGTGGGCGGCGTAGGCAACGGCTGGAAGGTGGCGTTGACGACGCTGATGAACGAGCGCGCGGGCCTGGGCTTCGCGTTGCAGATCCGCCTGCGCCAGCAGCTCGATGACCTGGTGGGCAAGGCGGCCGAGCGCGGGCTGCTGGAGGACCCGCGCTGCGCGGACGCGCTCGCGGAGCTGCACGTGCGCTGCGAGTCGATCCGCCTGCTGGCGTGGAAGGGGCTGACGGACGTGGAGCGCTACGGCCAGCCCGGGCCGGAGGGCTCGCTGGTGAAGTGGCTGTGGTCTGACACCAACCAGCGCCTGACGCAGCTGGCGGTGGACATCGTCGGCGCGGAGGCGCTGACGGTCGGTGCGAGCTGGAGCTATGAGCTGCTGCGCGCCCGCGGCAACACGATTGAGGGCGGCACCACGGAGGTGCTGAAGAACATCGTCGCGGAGCGCGTGCTCGGGCTGCCGCGCATGAAGGTGGCGCTTTGATGGGTTTCTATGAGGCTCCGCCCCGGAGGGGCTGCGCCGGAGGGGTGGCGTAGCGATGGACTTCGGCTTCACGGACGACCAGCGCGAGATCCAGCGCACGGCGCGCCAGCTGTTGGGCGAGCGTGCGCGCCCGGAGCGCGTGCGCGAGCACGCGGAGGCCCGCAGCTCCGACGAGGCCCTGTGGGGCGAGCTGTGCGAGTTGGGCTGGCCCGGGATCGCCGTCTCGGAGGAGTTCGGCGGCCAGGGCCTGGGCCGGATCGAGCTGTCGATCCTGTGCGAGGAGCTGGGACGCTCGCTCGCGCCGGTGCCGTTCCTGTCGAGCGTGATGGCGGCCACGGTGATCGAGCACGCTGGTGCGCCCGAGCAGCGTGAGCGCTGGCTGCCCGGGCTGGCGGCGGGCGAGATCACGGGTGCGCTGGGGCTGGCGGTGGACGGCAGCGCCGAGCTGGTGCTGGGTGGCGCGGACGCGCAGGTGATCGTGCTGGTGGAAGACGACGGCACGGGCCGCGTGCTGGCGGCGGATGAGGCTGAGGTGAGCCCGATCTCCTCGATCGACCCGACCCGCTCGGCCGCCCGCGTCGGCGCGCGGGGCGGCGGCGAGCTGGCGGGCGAGGTCTCCGCGGGCGTGGACCGCGCGCTGGTGGCGATCAGCTCGGAGCTGGTCGGCGTCTGTGACCGCGCCCTGGAGATGACGGTGGGCTACGTGAAGGAGCGCAAGCAGTTCGGCGTGCCGGTCGGCGCCTACCAGGCGGTCTCCCACCGCTGCGCGCAGATGCTGCTGGAGACCGAGAAGGCCCGCTCGACGGCCTCCTACGCGGCCTGGACCGCGGACGCGGATCCCGAGCACCTGGCGGAGGCGGCGGCGATGGCGAAGGCCGCGGCCTCGGATGCGGCACGCGAGGTGACGGCCAGCGCGATCCAGGCTCACGGCGGGATCGGCTTCACGTGGGAGGCGGACGTGCACTGGCTCTACAAGCGCGCGCAGCTGGATTCGGTTCTGATGGGCGGCGCGGGCCGCCACCGCGCGCGCCTGGCGGCGATCCTGGCCGACAGGGTTCGCGCGTCGGCCACCGCCTGAGCGACCCTGCTGCAGGCGCCGCGCCGGCCACGGCCGGGGGCCGCGGATAGGGTGTGGGCCATGCCCCGATACGCGGCATTCCTGCGCGGCATGAACGTGGGCGGGCACCGTCTCACCAACGAGGAGCTGCGGGCGCACTTCACGGCGATGGGCTTCGGCGATGTGGCGAGCTTCCGCGCAAGCGGCAACGTGATCTTCGCGGCCGAGGACAGCCCGCCGGAGCAGCTCGGGCCGCGCATCGCGACCGGCCTGCAGGCGGCGCTCGGCTACGCGGTCCCGACCTACGTACGCTCGGCGCAGGAGGTCCGGGCGATCGCCGCCATGCAGCCGTTCGCCTCCGAGGACGTGCGGGCCTCGACGGGCAAGCTCCACGTGGCTCTGCTCGCCGAGCGCCCGTCGGCGACGACGCGTGAGCCGGTGCTGGAGATGGCGAGCGCTCGCGACAGGCTCCTGTTCGGCGAGCGGGAGCTGTACTGGCTGCCGAGCGGGCCGATGCTGGACTCGGGTCTCGATCTCAAGCTCCTCGAGCGGCTGCTCGGTGCGATGACGCTGCGCACAAAGAACACGATCGAGCAGATCTGCGGCAAGCATCTCGCCGAGTGAGCGCCGCGCCTCTGCGACGGCCTCGCCCGCGGCGCTCGCCCGTGGGGCGCCACCTCGCCCTGGCGCTGGGGATAGGCTGGGTGCAACAGCGACTGAGGAGTGGTGCTTGATGGTCGAGCCGTTGCCGAGGGGCCGCAATCCGTTCGATCAGACGGGCGTGCTGCGCGACGAGGCGGGTGTGGCCCGCTACACGGACCGGCCGGAGTCGCTGGTGCACATGCTGCGCGCGAGCGTGGAGCGCGACGCGGCGGCCACGGCGCTCGTCGAGGTGGGCGGTCCGGCGGCGAGCTACGGCGAGCTGTGGGAGCGCTCGGCGCGCGTGGCGGGCGGGCTGCACGGGGCGGGTGTGCGGCGTGGCGATCGGGTGGCGATCCGTCTGGGCAACGGGATCGACTGGGTGCTGGCGTTCTTCGGAGCGCAGCTGCTAGGGGCGGTGGTGGTCCCGGTCAACACGCGCTTCACCGAGGAGGAGGCGGCCTACGTGGTGAAGGACTCCGGGGCGGCCTACACGTTCGAGCCCGGCCGGGCGCTGGCGGATGGCGAGCCGGTGGCGGTCGAGGACCTGGGCACGGAGGACCTGGCGGCGATCTTCTACACGAGCGGCACCACGGGCTTTCCCAAGGGCGCGATGACCTCTCATGGCAACTTCCTGACCAACAGCGAGAACGCCTTCCGCTGCCTGTCGGTGGATCGCGCGGAGGGCCCGGGGATCTCGACGCTGGTGTCGGTGCCGCTGTTCCATGTGACGGGGTGCAACAGCCAGCTGATCCCGGTGCTGGAGCACGGCGGCCGGGTGGAGATCCTCTCGGGCCCGCTGGACATGGACGGGTTCTTCCAGGCGGTGGGCGCTCACGGCGTCAACCAGCTGGTGTCGGTCCCGGCGATCTACCACGCCGTGATGCGCTATCCGAAGTTCGCGGAGCTGGACGTCAGCCGCGTGCGCTGGGTCTCCTACGGCGGCGCGCCGATCGCGGAGAGCCTGGTGCACCGCATCAAGGACGCGTTCCCGGGCGCGCGCGTGGGCAACGGCTTCGGGCTCACGGAGACCTCCTCGCTGACGTCGTTCCTGCCCCACGAGGAGGCGGCCGAGCACGCGGACTCGGTGGGCTTTGCGATGCCGGTGGTCGATCTGGCGCTGGAGGGACCCGACCGGGACACCGGCGTGGGCGAGCTGCTGGTCCGCGGCCCGAACGTGGTGAAGGGCTACTGGAGGAAGCCGCAGGCGAGCGCGGAGACGTTCGTGGACGGCTGGCTGCACACGGGCGACCTGGCGCGTGTGGACGCCGACGGCCTGCTCTACATCGTGGACCGCATGAAGGACATGATCAACCGCGGCGGCGAGAACGTGTATTCGATCGAGGTGGAAAACGCGCTGGCGGGCGCCCCGGGCGTGGGTGAGGCGGCGGTGGTGGCGGTGCCCGATGAGATGATGGGCGAGAAGGTCGGCGCGGTGATCGTGCCGCTGGCGGATGGCGAGCTGGACGTGGAGGCGGTCCTGCGCCACTGTCGCGCCCACCTGGCTGACTTCAAGGTGCCCCAGTACCTGGCCACGCGCGAGGAGCCGCTGCCGCGCAACCCGAGCGGCAAGCTGCTGAAGGCGCGGCTGCGCGAGGAGACGCGCTGGGGCAGGCCACTTCGCTGATGACCCGAACCCGAGGAGAGAGCCGATGTCGAGCGTAGAGACCGTTCAGGGAGCCGTCGAGGCAGAGGAGCTGGGGCTGGTGCTGGTGCACGAGCACGTGCGCTTCCGCGACGAGGCGGTGGCGGCGGAGTGGCCGGGGCGCTACGACGAGCAGCTCGAGCTGGACGCGGCGCTGGTCGCGGTGAATGCGGCCAAGGCCAAGGGCGTGCAGACGATCGTGGATCCGACGGCGATGTACGGCGGGCGTGACGTGCGCTTCATGAAGCGCGTGGCGGATGAGACGGGCGTGCGGATCGTGGCCTGCACGGGCATCTACAGCTACGACCATCTCCCCCACTACTTCGAGAACCGCGACGTGGACGTGATGGCGGACCACTTCGTGGAGGACATCGAAGTGGGTATCCAGGGCACGGACATCCGCGCGGCGTTCCTGAAGTGCGCAGCGGATGCAGCGGGGGTGACGGAGAACGTCGAGAAGATCCACCGCGCGGTGGCGCGCGCGAGCGTGAAGACGGGCGCGCCGATCATGGCGCACTCGATGCCGGCGGTGGCCACGGGGCCCCGCCAGGTGGAGATCTTCGCGGAGGAGGGCGTGGACATGGCCAGGGTGCAGATCGCCCATTGCGGGGACACGGACGACCTGGACTACATCGAGGGTCTGCTCGCCCGGGGCGTCTACGTGGGGCTGGACCGCTATGGCCTTGAGATGTACCTGCCGATGGGCAAGCGCAACGCCACGGCCGCGGAGCTGCTGCGGCGCGGGCACGCGCAGCGGCTGATGATCTCCCAGGACTTCTGCGCGACGATCGACTGGTTCCCGCCGGAGGCGGCGGAGATGTTCGAGAGCAGCGGGGCGATCCGCAACTGGTCGATGACGCTGGTCTTCGACGAGGTGGTGCCGGCGCTGCGCGAGCTGGGCGCGATGGACGACGCCGGCTACCGCACGATCTTCATGGAGAACCCGCGGCGCTGGCTGACCGCCTGAGCCGATCGCCGAACGCAGCGTCGCCTCGGGCGGGGGCGCGGAGCATCCCGCCGGCGGGCGGGGGCGCGGCGGTCCTTCATCCCGGCGCGTGCAGCAGCTCGGGGCCCTCGGCGGCGATGTCTCCGGCTTTGTTGACGGCCGGGTTGGCCGCCCACGCGGAGAGCCGCTCGGTGGGCAGCGCGCCGCACAGGGCGAGCGCCTCCTGGGCCCCCAGCGCGGGGTCGAGCCATGCCTGCTGGGAGTCGCGGTCGGCGAGGATCACGGGCATCCGATCGTGGATCGGCGCGGCGATGCGGTTGGGCGCGGAGTCGCAGGTGAGCAGCGTGACGCTCGCGATCCAGCTGCCGTCGATCTTGGCGGGCGTCCAGAGGGCGGCGAAAGCGAACGGGACGCCATCGTCCACCTGGAAGAAGAACGGCTGGCGGGGCTGGTTGGGGCTCTCTGGCTTCAGCCACTCGAAGTAGCCGTCGGCCAGCTGCAGCGCGCGCCGCGAGCCCTTGGGAATCAGGTCCCTGTAGGCGGGCTTGGAGGCGACGGTCTCCATTCTCGCGTTGATCATCCTGGCGCCCCCTTTGAGGTCGTGCGCCCAGTGCGGGATCAGCCCCCAGCGCAGCATGCGCGCCTGCGGCTGGCCCTTGGGCGCGACGATCGCGAGCACCTCTTCGGTTGGCGCGATGTTGAAGCGCCGCGTGCCGTCCGGGCTTGGAATGGGAGCTCGGAAGCGATCGTTGAGCTCTTCGGGCCCGGCGGTGTTGGTGTAGCGCCCGCACACGCGCAGCAGGATATGTCGCGCGGAGGGCCCCGCCGGCGGGGATGACGTGGACATGCGAACATGTGTTCGCATGTCCAGGCCCTACCGTCCAGTCCGAGAGCTCGAAGCCCACCTGGAACGCGGCGAGCTGGATTTCGCCCTGGCGCTGGCCAGGACGCTGGCCGACGAGCGCGAGCGCCCGCTGGAGCTGGAGCTGGTGATCGGCTTCCTGCCGCTGATCGCAACACGGCGACCTGAGGAGTTCGACGTGTGGTCGCTGCGCTGGCTGGAGCGCTGGTGCGGCGAGCTTCGCCGTCGGGCGAGCATCGATGATGCGGTCGAGGTGGTCCAGGGCCTGGCGGAGATCCCCGTGGACCCCGAGCACGCGCTGGAGAGCATCAGGGCGGTGTCGGCCCGCCGCGGCCAGCGGCCGCCGGGCCTATGAGCAGCAGTGCTCGCCGCGGCCGCCTCGCCGGCGAGCCCGCGCCGCCAGAACGCGGGCGCCAGGCGCCCACCGGGCAATGGTAGGCGCGCGGGCGTGTGCCCCGGCGCGCCTCACTCGCTGCGGCGAGCCTGCAGATCCTCCACGACCAGCCGGGCCACCTTCAGCTCGCCGACCTCCAGCGATCCGATGGCCGCCCGCCTGATGGCGAGCCGTCCGATTGCGATCGCGCCGACGGCCACTGCCCCGCCGGCGGCGGCGCCGAGCGCGAGCGCTGCCAGCGACGCCGCGCCGAGGGCGCCTGCGAGGCGCGGGCGCTCAGTGCGTGCCACGGCGTTCCGGCGCATCGAGTGCGCGACCGGCGAAGGCGAGCATGCTCCCGAGATGGGCCTGGAGTGTTTCCACGCTGTGCCCCCCCGGGTAGACGGCGCTCTTGGCGTGGGCGCCGGCGGCGCGCAGCGCGGCGGCGAAGGGAGCGTTCTCGGACGGGTCGGCGATCTTGTCCGATTCGCCTCCGTAGAGGAACGCGCGCAGGCCGAGCCGCGAGATGACGGGCCGGTCCGCGTGCAGCTCGCCGCCGAGGCCGTTGAAGAATCCGAGCCAGCTCTCCACGACGCCGAAGCGGTAGGGGTTGCCGAGGGCGATGTTCACGGCGCCGTATCCGCCCATGGAGTCTCCGGCGATCGCGCGCGCGTCGCGCGCGGCCACGGTCGGCAGCATCCGGTCGATCAGCTCCTGCACTTCGAGCACGTAGCTTTCGTAGTGCATGGCGCCGATGTTGCGCCAGTTGTTGGCGCCCGGCCCGCCCTGGATCATCACGGTGATCACCGGGGGGATGGTGTGGTGGGCGATCAGCCGGTCCAGTTCTTCCTGGAGGCCGATCTGCAGGAAGGCGCTGGCCGGCTGGCTGTTGCCGTGCAGCAGGTAGAGCACGGGGTAGCGGCGGCTGGTGCTGGTGTAGCCGGCGGGCAGGTACACGAGGAAGGAGCCGTCGTGGCGCAGGGCGACGGAGGTGTAATGGGCGCCGACGATGGAGCTGCCGGCAGCGTCGCTGCTGACGGGCGTGAGCGCCGGCGGCGGCTGGAGTGCGGGCGTGGGCGCGCGAGGGGCCGCCACGGCCTGCGCGGGCGAGCTGGAGGACAGGCCGGCCACGCCCTCCAGGTTGAGCTGTCCGCGCAGGGCAAGCGCGACGCACACGGCGGCCAGGCCGCTGAGCAGCGCGGCGATGATGAGCCTGCGCGCGCGCCCGGAGGAGGATGGGGCCGCGGGCGCCGCGGCGGGCTCACGCCGTGGCGGAAAGGCCGGCACCCAGGGCGGCGGCAGCGCTTCGGCCGCCGCGCCGCCCTGACCGGGCCAGCTCCAATCGCCCAGGCTGTCCATCCACACCTGGGTGCGCGTTACCTTCGTTCCCGCTGACATTCACGTGATTGAAGGAGGGATCGGCCAGGAAGCCAACCCCTGCACGAACATGCCCAGCAAGCGCGCGATCAGCCGGTGCTCCAAACCTGTCCGGTGTCGCCGAACCCGAGCGCCTGCTTGGTCGCTTCGGTGAGGTCGAATTCGCGCCCGGCCACGTAGGGTCCGCGGTCGACCACGGGCACGCGCACGGTGCGTCCGTTGTAGCGAAGCGTGACCAGCGTGCCGCAGGGCAGCGTCTTGTTGGCCACGCCCAGCGTCGAGCTGGTCAGCGACCCTCCGCACGCCAGTCCGCCACCGCCGCCGTACCACGAGGCTCCGGCCAGGCGGTAGACGTTCAGCTGGCCGAGCGGGCGGCGGGCGGGATGAGCGAGCGCGTCGCCGGCCACGCGCAGTCGCACCCGCTCGCTGCTGAGCTGGTGCGGCACGTAGGCGATGCGGAAGCCGCCGTTGGCGCGCGTGCGCGCCCGGGCAAGCGTCCTCCAGCCGTGGCTGCCGAGCGCCTGCAGCGTCACCATCCGTCCGGGGCGCCCGGATCGACGGCCTTCCCGGAGCGTGCCGGTGACGGTCGCCCGATGGGCGTCGAGGACGTTCAGCTGGGCGCTGCGTACATTCAGTGTGGTGTGCGCCGGCGTGGCGATGATCGTCGGCGCAGCCGAGACCACCCCAACCGGGGCCAGCGTCTGCGCAGCGAGCGCAGGCGTCGCGGGGACGTACATCGATGGGACCTCCTTGCATTCCACCTACGGGGTTAGCTGTCGGGCTCACGGCCGGCCGCGCACGCGAACGGGACGCGTGTCGGCCGGGCGTTACGGCCGCAGCAGCGGCCGATTCGCCCCGTCCGGATCGCTGTTGCGCAATCCGGCAGTGGTTCCCCCGTTCGCCCCCATCAACGGAGGCGACTCGGTGAGTCGAACAACTGTTCGTACCTTAGCCGCTTCCAGACCAGGTGTTGTGTGAGGGGGGACACACATGGAGAGCCTCTGCAGAAGCAACAGATGGCACAAACTAGGCCGCAAACAGCGTGGCTTCCCGCTATCACGGCTCCCGCCGAGCGTCGTCGGAGACCCAGCGGCCACGGAGCTTCGCCCAGGTGCGCGCGGCTGGCCTCAGCGCTTGAATTAGGGCGAGCCCGGAGGCAGGAGAATGTGTAGAGGGTCCCCCGGGTCGCCGTCCCCGCTCGGCCATCCCTGGCCACTGAGCCAGTCTACCTCCCGGAGGCCCTTGTGCGCAATAGGGTCGCGCTTGGTTCTGCGCCGCCGGTTCTTCGACGCCTTTACCGCGCGGATCTGGGCCTGAGCATGCGGCTCAGGGCGACCCGGTCATTGCCCTCGGTGCTCCTCGATGGCGTGTTCGAGCTCAGTGAGCAACTCCTCCGGCGGGTCCTCGCTCGGGGTTGGAGCAACCGGTGCAGGCTCTTCCTGCAGGTCGTCTTTCGCAGGAGTGGAGGGTACGTCCGGGTCATCGTCGCGCATGCCTCGAAGGACCTACCCCCGCGGCAGCATCGGCAAACCAACTGGCCCAGGTGGGTCAATGCTTACCCGCACTTCCGACTGACCGTCCCCGTGAAGGCTGTGTAAACTGGCCGTGCGGCCAGCAACGGCCGAGCGGGGACGGTGACCCGGGGGTCA
>Ga0208355_1001477_pt1 | contig 10181 bp, 11 predicted proteins | sample NGESurdeep072012_6_FD_184458 | JGI IMG/M metagenome (GOLD analysis project Ga0208355, IMG submission 184458) | Arctic peat soil microbial communities from Barrow, Alaska - NGEE Surface sample 210-3 deep-072012 (SPAdes) | ecosystem: Environmental > Terrestrial > Soil > Wetlands > Peat ...
GCCTGGTTCCGGAAGTGACCAAGGGCGAACAGGAGAAATCACTCGACGCGGCGATCTTCTCCGCCAAGGCCTCAGTCCTCAGCGGACCGGTCAAGACCCCCACCGGCTACTACATCTTCGAGGTGCAGAGCATCAAAGCGGCCAGCCAGCAGACGCTGGCGCAGGTGCAGACCTCAATCAAGCAGCAGCTGACCGCCACCCAGCAGCAGCAGGCGCTCAGCAAGTTCGTGAAAGACTTCAAAACGAAGTGGCTGGCCAAGACCGATTGCCGCGCGGGCTACGTGGTGACGGACTGCAAGCAGTACAAAGCCCCCAAAACGGGCACCGGCGCGACAACCGCCAAACCCTAGCGACGGCCAGAGATCGGCCGCATGAGCCAGATCGAGCGAATTCACGCCCGCCAGATCCTCGACAGCCGAGGCAACCCGACGGTCGAGGTCGAGGTGCAGCTGCGCTCCGGCGCGCAGGGACGCGCAGCGGTGCCCTCAGGGGCCTCCACGGGCGAGTTCGAGGCCACGGAGCTGCGCGACGGCGGTGAGCGCTGGCAGGGCAAGGGCGTGACGCGCGCGGTGGCGAACGTCAACGGCGAGATCGCCGAGGCGCTCACGGGAGCGGACGCCTCCGAGCAGCAGACGCTCGACCGGGCGCTGATCGCGCTTGACGGCACCGCCAACAAGTCGCGGCTGGGCGCCAACGCGATCCTCGGCGTCTCGCTGGCGGCGGCGCACGCGCAGGCGGGCGAGCAGGGCCTGGCGCTGTGGCGCTACCTCGGCGGCTCCTCCGCGCGGGTGCTGCCGGTGCCGATGATGAACGTGCTCAACGGCGGCGTGCACGCGGACAACAAGGTTGACTTCCAGGAGTTCATGGTGGTGCCCTGCGGCGCGCGCACGTTCTCGGAGTGCCTGCGGATGGGCGCGGAGGTGTATCACGCGCTGAAACGCGCGTTGCACGAGCGCGGGTTGAGCACGGCTGTCGGCGACGAGGGCGGGTTCGCGCCGGACCTGGGCTCCAACGAGGACGCCCTGAAGATGCTGATCGCGGGCATCGAGGCAGCCGGATACTCACCGGGCGAGGACGTCGCGATCGCGCTCGACCCCGCGGCCAGCGAGCTGTACGTGGATGGCGCCTACGTGCTCGAGTGCGAGGGGCGCAGCCTGAGCGCCGCCGAGCTCACGGATTACTGGGCCGATCTCGTCGGGCGCTACCCGATCGTCTCGATCGAGGACGGCATGGACGAGGAGGACTGGGAGGGCTGGAAGACGCTCACCGAGCGCCTGGGAGCGGGCGTGCAGCTGGTGGGCGACGACGTGTTCGTCACGAACACCGAGCGGCTGCGGCGCGGCATCGAGGCCGGCGTGGCGAACTCGATCCTGATCAAGGTCAACCAGATCGGGACGCTGACGGAGACGCTCGAGGCGATCGCGATGGCGCGTGAGGCGGGCTACACGGCGGTCATCAGCCACCGCTCGGGGGAGACCGAGGACGTGACGATCGCCGATCTGGCGGTGGCCACGGGGTGCGGGCAGATCAAGACGGGGGCGCCGTCGCGCTCGGAGCGGGTGGCCAAGTACAACCAGCTGCTGCGCATCGAGGAGCAGCTGGGCGATGCCGCTGAGCTCCCCGGACGCGGCGCCTTCCGCGCCCGCTAGAGACCGGCGCTCGGATCCCAGGGGCAGGAGGTCGGCGGGCGGCCGCGAATGCGGTGGAGCATGCCCGCGGCAACCTCCACCCGAGCACCCTCCCGTCGCCGCTTGCCGGCGCGCCGCCGAGGCGCTGGTGCCAGCGCCGGCGCCGGCGCCGGCGCTGGTATCGGGGCACGCGTGCGCTGGGACCGGCTGGGACGTGCGGCGATGCTGTGCGTGATGGCCGCGCTCGTCTACCTGTACCTGAGCGCGGGGATCCACATGTTCTCCACCTGGCGCCAGTCACACCGCGACAGCGCTGCTGTGGTCTCGATGGAACGCGAACACCGCGCGCTGCTGCGCCAGCACCAGACGCTGAGCCAGCCGGGAACGCTGGAAGCGGACGCGCGCCGGCTGGGAATGATGAAGAAGAACGAGCAGCCCTACGTGGTCAGCGGACTGCCGAACAACTGAAGATGCCGCCTGGCCAGGTGCAGGCAGGGCCGCATGCGGCCCTGCCTCGGGCCGCACATGTGCGGCCCGACCGCCCGGCGCATGCGCCGGGCGGAGCTGCGGATCCGGCGTGAGCGGCCGCTGCTAGCCTCGGCGGGTGTCCTTCGAGGTCGCGATCTATCAGTGGCAGCAGGGCGAACGTCGCCTGCGCGCGGCGCCCTCCGAGCGCGATTCGCTGCTGGAGCGGGTCACGGATGCCCTGGTGGCGGAGCTGCGCAGGCGCCTGGGCGGGCGCTTTGCGGCGGAGGAGCTGGTGGACCTCTACGACATGGGCACCGCCTGGTGCCTGCAGGTGGCGATGAAGGTGGCCCCGGAGGACCCCTGGGCGTGGGAGGCGGGCGTGGTGGTGGACGCGGCCTTCGGCAGGTACCTGCGCGAGGCTGCGGACTACGCTGGCGGGCGCCGCGAGCTCAGCGGCTAGAGCTACTCGTCCTCGCCCACGCGGCGGATGACGATCCGGTCCTCCTCGACCACGACCTCGACGGCGCGGTGCCCGGCCCAGTGCTCGGCGTAGATGGGGTTGTCCTGGACGGCCGGGTCGAGCCACAGGCCGTAGCCCTCCTCGCCGTGGTCGAACGTGCCCTCCAGGGGCGCTGTGCGGGCGCTGGAGCGCGACCGTCCACGTCCGCCCCGGCGGCTGCGGGTGCGCGTGGGGGTGGCGCTGGGCTCCTCCGGCTCCTCCTCGTCCTCGCCGGACTGCGCCGCCTCGGCTCGGGCGCGCTCGGCCTCGGCCCGGGCGCGCTCGGCCTCGGCTTCGGCGGCTTCCAGCTCGGCGGCGATCAGCGCGTCATCCTCGGCGCGCAGGTCGATCTCCTCGGGGTAGTCCGGGGCGGTGGTGCCCTCGGGGAGCTCCTCGTCGCTGACCAGCTCGTTCTGGCGCTTGAACTGCTCGATGTCGCGCACGGTCACCTCCAGCTGGTGGGCGACCCAGGCGTCGGTCCGCCCCTGGCGCACCCAGGCGCGGATCTGGTTCAGGTGCGGGCGCAGGGATCTCCGGGGCATCGACGGTCCGGGAGACTAGCGGAAAGGGCGCCCGATGCGCCGCAGGCCCCACCGCGGCCGTCCGCAGGCGTCTCCTGCGGGGCGCCCGCGAGGGCCGCGAGCGAGCGGGATCGCGTTCCCCCGGTCCTGTGACTATGCTTGGATCACCGGCGGTTGGGGCTCGAGCCGGGGTCGCCAATCGGCAAAGAGGAAGGTGCACCCAAATGCTGGTTCTGACGCGCAAGTCCAACCAGAGCATCATGATCGGGGACGAAATCGAGGTGTCGGTGCTCTCGGTGACGGGCGAGAAGGTTCGGATAGGCATTCAGGCGCCGCAGAAGGTCCCGGTGTTCCGCAAGGAGATCTACCTGGAGATCCACAGCGAATCTGGTGCCGTGGCGGCCATCGAGGACGGCCAGCAGCCCGAGCACGCGAGCGAGGTGGACGACTCGCTGCGCGAGCTGGGCGAGGGCCACTAGCTCCAGCAGGCGGCTGTCAGTCGGATCGCGCGAGCAGCGGCCCGTGCGCCGGGCGGCGCGGACCAGCGGCCCCGCTGGGCGGGGCGCTCAGCTGAGCAGCAGGTAGAGCGTTCGGAACATGACCGCGGTGACGATCACTGCGGTCATGATCAGCGTCAGCACCAGCAGCGCGAAGCGCACGGAACCGCGCTTGTGGCGCTTCTCCACCTCGCGCTTGAGCGTCCGCTGCTGGGCGGTGCGTCGCAGCGAGGCGCGGCGGTGGCGATCGAGCGATATCTCCTTGACGAAGGCCCGCTCCCAGTCGGCGAGGCTCTGGCGCATCTTCATGGCGCTCACGCGGGGGAGGCTAGGAGCTGGCCGGCGTCTTGGCGCGCTCGTAAACGGCCACGAAGCGGAGGTAGTTCTCGGCGATCTTGCGCGCCCCGGCGGCGCGCTCGATCTTCCCGTCCACGTAGGCCTTCAGCGGGTCCCACCAGATGGAGCGCCCGATGGCGAAGCCGACATATCCGTCAACCGGCGCGGCGGCGTTCAGCCAGGCATCGACCTTGGCGTCGTCGGCGCCACGGCCGAGCACCACGCAGGCGACGCCCTCACGGCCGCCCGTACGTGCCTGGGCGACCAGCATCTTGCAGTCGGAGCGCTGGTCCACGCCCTCGATCTTCCAGATGTCGGCCTCGATGCCCGCGTCCTGGATCTCGGCGATCGCGCGGCGCATCAGCTGGGGGCGCAGCTCGGCGTCATAGCGGTCGTTGTCCCCGCCGACCGATTGGAGCTGGGCGTTCTCGGCGGGCACCAGCAGCTCGAACAGGAACTTGCGGTCGTTCTGCTTGAGCCAGTCGCTGAGCCGCTTGAGCTTGCCGAGCTGCTCGGCGTTGGCGGCGGCGTCGCCGTCGGGGTTGTAGCGAACGAGCACCTTGGTGAAGTCGGGGTCGAAGCTCAGGATGTGCTCGCCGAAGTCCTCGCCGTACTGGAAGTCGAACGTGCTCTGGCCGGAGCGCTCGGCGGGCATGGCCAGCTTGAGGCCCTTCTCGCGCGCCTCGGCGGGCACGGTGGAGCCGAACTGCTCGTCCACGAGCACCCCCGTGGCGGCGGCGTCGGCGCCCGCGCCGACGGCCTGCAGCAGCCCCTCGTAGATGAGGTGCTTGGCGTCGGCGATGATCGCCGTCTGCTCGGCGTCCGGCTCACCCTCGATCCCGAAGAACTTCTTCTGGAAGGAGCCGCGGTGGTCGAAGGCGAGGATGTAGAGCTTCTGGTCGTATCCGAGGTTCATTGCTCTGAGTATTCCAGAGGTGGGCGGAGCGTGGTTCCCAGGTCCTTAGAATGGATCGACGATGACCTCTCCTGCTGATCTATTCGTGGTGTGCAAACAGTGCGGATCGGAGGTGAGCCCGTACATCACGGAGTGCCCCTACTGCGGCAGCAGGCTGCGCCGGCGTGCGCCCAAGCTTCCGCGCGCGCACGCCCCGAGCCGTCCGGCCCGCAGGCGCACGGGGATCGGGGCGCTGCTGCGCCGCTCGCCAGGAGCCGGACGGCGGGCGCGGGGCGTGCGCACGAGCTACCGGGGCGGCCGCTGGGCGGCGAGCAGTCCGTATGCGACGATCGCGCTGGCGGCGGCCAGCTCGGTGGCGTGGGTCCTCTTCCACGCCTGGCCACAGGGCTACTCCCACATGGCGATCGTGGGCTCCATCAACGGCGAATGGTGGAAGCTGCTCACGAGCGAGCTCGCCTACCTCTACGGCCCGTATGCGTTCGTGGCGATCGTGGCCATAGCGCTGTTCGGCTGGCTGCTGGAGCGCCGCCATGGACCGGTGTTGGTGGTGGCGCTGTTCTTCGGGACTGGCGCCGCGGGGGCGCTGGCGGCAAGCGCGATCTACCCGGCTCCGCTGCTCGGCGGGGCCAACGGCCCGGCCCTGGCCCTGCTGGCGGCGTGGGCGGCGCCGGATCTGAGGGCGGCGCGCAGCGGCTCCTACTACGAGGGCGACCTGCTCGGCGCCGCTGCGATCGCTGCGCTGCTGCTGGCGATGCCGTTCGCCACGGCGTTCTCGGGACTGAGCTGGGTGGCGGGCGTCCTCGGCGCGGTGGTCGGCCTGGCGGTGGGGCTGGGCCTGAGCCGGCTCGAGGAGCCGGAGTCCTGAGGCGACCTATGATGCTGCGCATATGACCATGACCCATGCGGTAGTGCTGATCGAGGCGGAGCGCGACGCGCTCTCGACACTCGGGGGGGCGCTGGCGGACGTGGAGGGTGTGGCGGAGGCGTACTCGGTCACGGGCGAGTGGGACTTCGTGGCGATCGTGCGCGTGCCGGACCACGAGCAGCTGGCGGACGTGGTGACCGCCCAGATCGGAGGCCTGTCAGGCGTCACGCGCACCCAGACCATGGTTGCCTTCGAGGCGTTCTCCCGGCACGACCTCGAGGCGATGTTCTCGATCGGCGAATGATCGCCTGAGCGCGATGGCGGCAGTTCCGATGAGGTCCGAGTACGGGCCCACGCTCGGGCGCCTGCTGGCGCCCCGCTGGAGGGCCGCCTCGCGCCTCACCCGGGGGACGGTGATCGCCCTCGGACCGGCGCTGGCGGCGGCGGCTGTGGCGCTGGCGCTGACGCTGCAGAGCGCAAGCTTCTCCCACAGCGGGAGCGTCCCGTTCAGCTTCAGCTACAAGGACCTCTACCGCGTGCCGGCCGACCCGGGGGCCTATGTGAAGATCCAGAGCCGCGGCTCAGGCGGCGCGTTGAGGTACTCCTACGAGGTCTATCCGCTGCGGCTGGGGCCCTACTCGGGTGCCCTCTCTGGCGAGCTGCCGCGGTATGCCACGGGCTACATCCGCGCGCTGGGCGCGCGCGATCACGGCTTCCTGCTGCGCGGCGAGGGCAAGACCAAGGTCAACACGATCCCCGCCTACCAGGTCCTCTATACGACGGACGTGGAAGGCCGCGAGATGCTCGGGCGCGACGTGCTGCTGGCGCCCGAGCGCACGGGCGTGCGCGAAGGCGTTGAGATCGTGATGCTGACCTCTCCCACTGCCAGCTCGCGGATCAAGGCGCCCAGCGAAGTGGCATCGACCGGCGTGCTGCTGCGGCCGCTGAAGACGTTTACCTTCGGCTAGCCGCGCGGCCACTCCCGGCGCCGCCGTGCGGGCGCGCGGGGGGAGCTTCGGTGCCGCCGGTGTCCTGCGGCCGGTGGCGCGGCGCGGCGCGCTTGGGGGCCGTGGCCCCAGCGGCGGCAGGTGCACTGGCTTCCTGGACGGGAACTGGCTCGGCGGTGGGCAGCGACGGGGAGGGGGCGGGAGCTGTGGCGGTCGTGGTGGTTGGCGCGGTCGTCGTGGCTGCCGGTTCTCCGGTTGTGGCGGTGGCGGGAAGCTGGGTGGTCTCGGTGGTGACCTCGGTGACTTGCACGGTGCTCTGCGGTTCGGCGGCGGGCGGCGTGGCGGCGGCGGGCGGCGCGGGCACGGATACGGCGGTGGGCGCGACGGCGGTGGGCGCGACGGCGGCGGGGGCACCGGCGGTCGACGTCGACGTCGACGTCGAGGTTGAGGTCGAGGAGGCGGCGAGCGCGGCCTTGCTCTTGGAGGCGTGGCGGGCGTGGGGGGCGAGGCTGGCCGCGGCGGCGGCGTTGTGAGCGGCGACGCTGTAAGCGGCGACGCTGCCGTGGTTGCCCAGGCTGATCGGCTGGGGCTGCTCGCGCACGACGACGGGCTGGCTGACGTAGTGGCCCACGGGCGCATTGGCGTAGGCGGTGGCTTGCGCGTGGCGGTGGTGATGGGCGACCACGGTGTGGTCGGCGGCGACTGCGCCCGCGGCGACGATCGCGGCGGCGGCCAGGCCGGCGACGGCCTTGGTGGCAAGCGCTCCCGCGCCGGCGGTCATCAGGCCACCGGCGAGACCGGCGCCGCCGCTGGCGGCTGCGCCCGCGCCGATCGTGGCGGTGGCTCCCGCGCCCACGGTGGCTCCGGCGCCGCCGGCGACGTGCGCGCCTCCGGCGGAGGCTGTCGATCCGAGCTTTGCCAGCAGCAGCTTCTTGACCAGCAGCAGCGGCCCGACGGGCATCACGGCGGCGAGCACGCGGTTGTTCTCCTTGAGCTGTTTCTTGAAGAACAGGCAGCGCTCGCACCCGCGGACGTGGCGGCGCGCCGGCGTGCCCAGCTTGGCCAGGCCCTCGGCGGCTTCGCCCAGCTCCAGGCGCACCTCCTCGCAGCTCAGCTTGCGTGCCTCAGCGGCCTCGGCCAGGGAGATTCGGGCGCGCACCAGCAGCGACTTGACAGACGGCACGGTGGTCTCCATGGCCTGGGCGATCTGGTCGTAGGAGAGCGCGTCGATCTCGCGCAGCAGCAGCGCCGTGCGCTGGGTCTCGGCGAGCTGGTGGACGTCGGCGATCAGCTCGCGGAAGCTCTCCCTGCGCAGCACCTTGTCGCTGGTGGAGAGGCCGTTCTCGGCGAAGTGCACGTCCATGCTGTCCACGCCGATGGCGGCGGTGCGGCGGAGGTGGTTGAGCGAGCGGTTGCGCGCGATCCGGTAGAGCCAGGGCCGAACGTTGATCTGGCGCTCGTCGGCCAGGACCGCGTTGAAGGCCGCTGCGAACACCTCCTGCAGGACGTCCTCGGCGTCCTCGCGGGAGCCCAGCATGTGCCGGCAGAAGGACAGCAGCCGCGACTGGTAGCGCGAGCAGAGCGTCTCGAAGGCGGCGGGCTGCCCCCGGCGGGTCAGCGCGACGAGGCGCTCGTCCGACTGCAGGCGCAGCAGCGCGGACGGGCCGCGCAGGCCCGGCATGCTGGCCAATCGCCGATCGGCCGGATGTGTGAGAGCGGAAACCTCCATAAGGAGCGGCTGCAAATGGGCCTACTGCTGCAGTCGCCTATACAGACACGGTAGCAGCGCACAAGTTGCGCGCTGCAGCTGAGCCCCGGGTGTCAGAGCCCCTTGCATAGACTGGCCGGGAATCGGGCCCGGGTGGCGGAATAGGTATACGCAATCGACTTAAGATCGATCGCCCGAGAGGGCACGTGGGTTCGAACCCCACCCCGGGCACCTCACGGGGGGCCGAATGGATAGAGTCGCGCAAATGTCCGCGGAGAGCGCTCAGGACACCAGGACGTTTCACGGCGGGCGGCTGGTGGCACGCCGCCTGAAGGCCCATGGTGTGAGCAAGCTGTTCACGCTCTCCGGCGGGCACCTGTTCTCGATCTACGACGGCTGTCGTGAGGAGGGGATCGACATCGTGGACGTGCGCCACGAGTCCACGGCGGCGTTCGCGGCGGAGGGTTGGGCGAAGGTCACGCGCGAGCCGGGCGTGTGCGCACTGACGGCCGGGCCGGGCGTGACCAATGGCATGAGCGCGATGGCCTCGGCGCAGGCGAACCATTCGCCGATGGTGGTCCTGGGCGGCCGGGCGCCGGCGATGCGCTGGGGGCAGGGATCGCTGCAGGAGATCGACCACGTGCCGTTCGTGCGGCCCCTGACCAAGCTGGCTGCCACGCCGGAGAGCACGGCGGAGATCCCCGGTCTCGTGGACGACGCGTTCGCCGCGGCGCGCGCGCCCCACAGCGGCCCGACGTTCGTGGACTTCCCCATGGACTACGTCTTCCAGGAGGCGCCCGAGCCGGATGCCGAGCTGCTGTTCTCGGGCGGGTCCTTGAGCGAGAGGAGTGCGGCGGGTGAGACGATCGAACGGGCGGGTGAGCTGTTGCGCACGGCCGAGCGCCCGGTGATCATGGCGGGAACGGACCTCTACTGGGGGCGCGGCGAGCAGGAGCTGCTCGAGCTGGCGCAGACGCTGCGCATCCCGGTGTTCCTCAACGGCTTGGCACGCGGGTGTGTGGCGGCTGACAACGAGCTGTTCTTCTCGCGCGCTCGCTCGCAGGCGCTCAAGGGCGCCGACGTGGCCCTGGTGATCGGGGTGCCGATGGACTTCCGTCTCGGCTTCGGCGCATCCTTCGGCGAGGACACGGAGATCGTGGTGGTGGACGTGGCCGAGCCCAAGCGCCGTCACCCGCGCCCGGTGGCTGTTGAGTGCTATGGCTCGATCGGCCCGACCCTTGCGAGCATGTGCACCGCTGCGGGAGCGAAGGCGCTGGGAAGCGAGCGCTGGATCTCCGAGCTGCGGGCCGCGGAGACGGAGAAGCGCGAGGCGGAGCACGCGGAGCTCGAGGACGGCCGCTCGCCGCTTCACCCGATGAGGCTCTACGCGGAGCTGGCCAAGGTCCTGGACCGTGACGCGATCGTGATCGGCGACGGCGGCGACTACGTCTCATATGCGGGACGGGTGGTGGACAGCTACCAGCCGGGTTGTTGGCTTGACCCGGGGCCGTTCGGTTGCCTGGGCACGGGCCCGGGCTACGCGCTGGCAGCGAAGCTGGCGCGCCCGGACAGCCAGGTGGTCCTGCTGCTGGGCGACGGAGCGTTCGGCTTCTCGGGCATGGAGTTCGACACGCTTGCCCGCCACGGCGTGAACGTGGTGGGCGTGATGGGCAACAACGGCATCTGGGCCTTGGAGAAGCACCCGATGGAGTTCCTCTACGGCTACTCGGTGGCGGCGGACCTGCGTCCGGGCACCCGCTATGACCAGGTCGTGGAAGCCCTGGGCTGCCACGGCG
>Ga0208355_1001483_pt1 | contig 10167 bp, 12 predicted proteins | sample NGESurdeep072012_6_FD_184458 | JGI IMG/M metagenome (GOLD analysis project Ga0208355, IMG submission 184458) | Arctic peat soil microbial communities from Barrow, Alaska - NGEE Surface sample 210-3 deep-072012 (SPAdes) | ecosystem: Environmental > Terrestrial > Soil > Wetlands > Peat ...
TGTCACGCGAGCCGCGCCCGACGGCTACACGCTGCTGCTCGGCCACACCGGCACGATCTCGATCAATCCCAGCCTTTACGTCAATCTCGGCATGGACCCGCGCAAGGACTTCGCGCCGATCGGCCTGGTCGCCTCCATGCCGGTGGCGCTGCTGGCGCATCCGTCGTTCCCGGCCAAGTCGATCGCTGATGTCATTGCGTTCGCCAAAAAAGAGCCGGGCAAGCTCAATCTCGGCACCTCGGCGCTCGGCACCGGCGGCTACATGTGCGGCGAGCTGTTCAAGGCCGAGGCCGGCATCGATATCGCCATCATTCCCTACAAAGGCTCGGCGCCGGTGATGAACGACCTGCTCGGCGGTCACGTGCCGGTCGCCTTCAGCGTGCTGCCGCCGGCGCTCGGCAATATCCAGGCCGGCAAGCTGCGCGCCATCGCGGTGACCAGCGCCAAGCGCTTCTCGCTGCTGCCGGATGTGCCGACCTTTGATGAGTCCGGCTTGCCGGGCTTCGAGGCGGTGCTGCATTACGGCCTGTTGGCGCCGGCCGGCACGCCGAAGGAGATCGTCGACAAGCTCAGCGTCGAATTGCGCAAGCTGGTCGGCACCGACGACGTGAAGCAGCGCATCCACGCCGAGGGCGGCGACCCGCTGACCTCGACGCCGGCCGAATACGCCGCCGACATCGACAAGGAAGAAAAAAAGTGGGGTAGCCTGGTGCACAAGCTCGGGCTGAAGGTGGAATAAAGCGAAAACGGGAAGAGGCCGCTATGCCGTCATTTCTGAGAATTCTGGCGGTCGCCGGCCTGGCGCTGATCGGCGCGCAGCAGCTTGCCGCCGCCGACGATTATCCAAGCCGGCCGATCACGCTGATCGTTCCGTTCCCGCCCGGCGGCAGCACCACGGTGATGGCGCGCAACGTCGCCGACAAGATGGCGGTCACGCTCGGCCAGCAGATCGTGGTTGAAAACCGCAGCGGCGCCGGCGGCACCATCGGCACCCGCGCGGCGGCGAAGGCTTCGCCGGATGGCTACACCATCCTGCTCGGCTATACCGGCACGCTCTCGATTGCGCCCAGTCTCTATGCCCATGCCGGCTACGATCCGCGCAAGGATTTCGCGCCGATCGGCATGATCGGCACCGCGCCGAGCGTGCTGGTGGTGCATCCTTCGGTGCCGGTCCATTCAGTGGCCGAACTGATCGCCTACGCCAAGGCGGCGCCCGCACCCGTGGCCTACGGCTCGCCCGGCGTCGGTACCGCCAACCATCTGGCCGGCGAATTGTTTGCCAACGCGACCGGCACGAAGCTGCAGCACATTCCCTACAAGGGCACCGGACCGGCGATGAGCGATCTGCTCGGCGGCCATATCCCGATGATGTTCGTGCCGATCCCGGCCGCCATCGGCAACGTCCAGGCCGGCAGCTTGCGCGCGCTAGCGGTAACGAGCCCGAAACGCTCCAGCCTGCTGCCGGATCTGCCATCGGTGCAGGAGGCCGGCGTGGCCGGTTTCGACGTGGCGCTGCGTTACGGATTGGCGGTGCCGGTCGGCACGCCGCAGCCGATCATCGAGCGGCTGAACAAGGAACTCAACGCCGCGCTCGCTTCCGAGGACGTGAAGAAGCGGCTGGCCACCGAAGGCGCCGACGCGCTGCCCGGCACGCCCGAGGCCTACGCCGTCGACATCGATCGCGAAGAGACGAAATGGAGCGTGCTAGTGCACAAGCTCAATTTGAAGGTGGAATGACCGCCCGGTCGCCGGCACGAACCGGCGCGCTTTGCTGCGTCATTTGTACGATCGCGTCGGCGAAGATTCCCGGCTCCCCCATGGCGTAGCGCTGCTCGCGCACCAGCACGATGAAGGTGAGGATGAGCGCGCTCATCACCATGAAGGCGTTGAGCGCGACGCCGAAATGGCTGCGTTTTGGTTCAACGCGCCGTGGTCGCGGCAAGGCTGTCGGCAAGGGGTGTCTCCATCTGGTTGACCCCGGCATTCACGGCTTGCAAGGCCGTTCGCAACAAAACCTTCACCATCAGAATAATCCATATCCACTAACGAAAGGTCACTGCATCAGGCGCAGCGCCGCCTCGGTTTCGCTCAGGGAATGAGCAATTGGCGAGAAATTGAACTCCGCGCTGGCCACCAGCAGCGTGCCGACGAACAGCGCCGATGCCACCAGCATCGACTTGAGCAAAAAGCTTTCGCCGGCGGGCTTGGCGTCGGTTCGGCGCGTTGGCAAGGAAATCGGCATGTATCGTCCTCCAATGGGCTGCGGAAAATCCTAACAAGCATGACGCAAGAAGCGCGCCAGTCGAATCCGTGCGAATGATAGATGGACGCGTTGCCGCCGTGCAGCCATATTGTTTTGGCTTGCTTCGCAAAGCCGGACGAAACCTGTTAAAAGTTAAATGAAACCAGCGAGGGCGCCATGAACTTCTCGCCCATGAACCTCTTGCCGTTGTGTCGGTCGCGTCATCGCATCGCCGTGCTGGTTACCGCCTTCGGCCTGGCGCTGGCGGCCGCGCCCGTGGCGCATGCCTTCACGTTCGACGACCAGAGCAACACCAATAGCGACGGTTCGGCGAAATATGTCGATCCTGACCGGCAGGGCTCGCGCTTCGGCACCGGCGGCGGGACCACGCTCCGCCAGGGCAACACCACCTTCCAGTTCGGCCCGCAGCGTTCGTTCGACCAGCGCTACAACAACGACCGCATGTTCGACCCGCTCGGCCGGCCGGGCGAGTCCGACAACCGCTGAGGCGGTTGGCGCCGCTTTTTTTACGCCGTATTTATTCCGTTAGCGCTGGGCCGCTTCAGTCGCCGGCGCGTTTCAAGTTCCCGCAATCGGCGCCGAGCCATTTACCCTGAATAACGCGCTTTATCGTCATGCTGTGAGCGCCGTCGCTGATGGTCATATTGATGGTGCCGTTTACCGCTTCGGGGCCGGCGGTTTCGAAATGGAACGTGCCGGACGAGCTCCGCTGCGGGCTCGTACAATTCATGCGCATGTCCATCACCGACGCGGTGCTCGATACCACTGTCTGCTGGCACCCGCTTTCATTTTTGTTGTCGTCCACCTTAAGCCCGCGCTGCAGGCTATTTTCCGTGATGCACTGCTTGTTGGCATGAGGCGCGCTCGTCCGATTTGCGTTGGCTGCCATGGCCGCCTCAAATTTGGCGCGCCGCTCCGGCGGCATTTGGGCGAGAACGTCAGCCGGGATCGGCGGCGCGCCTTTGGTCTCGCCGGTCGTGGTCATTTCCCACAGGCCGGGTTTGAGATTGAGTGTTGCCGCCGCGGCGTAGCCCGAGAAAATCAAAATGTTGCTGACGCATAGACCGGCGAACAGCAGGCGCGAATAGGACATCGAGGAGGTCTCCATTGGTTAGGGCGTCTCGCCGAACCGTTGGGCTGCTTGCGGCCGCCCATGCCCCCGTCCGAAATAAATACTAGCGAAGCGCGCGCGCGCCGTCCACTGCCTTGCGGCTCACACCGCCTTCGCCATCTCTCTCAATTTGATTTTTTATATCTTGCCAGTCGAGGTCTTCGGGATCTTCGCGAACACCACGGTGCGCGGGCATTTGTAGTTTATCTTGTCTTAAACGGCTTTGATTTTTCGGACGTTCACGCGCCAGCCAATAATCTTCTCGTAAGCCAGATGTGCCAGATAAAAAAACATCATCTGTACGGATATGAATATCACAAACGAAATGTAGACCGAAACAAACGCCAGCGGGATGGCGGCGCAATACAACAATACCGAAGTGACAGCCCTTTTCTGGACGGTTTGATGAAACTGCAAGGCCTTGCCGCGAAAATCGCTCTCCACCATCACGCGCCAGCGCAGAAACGTGAAACTAGACGCGGTGGCCGCGAGCGCCGCGCCGTAGAGCGCGACCGCTGTTGGCGTGAACGGGTGCTCGCCGAGCAGCATCGTGGCAAAGGGCACCATCGACATCCAAAACAGCAGGTTATTATTGCACCACATCAATGTTGGGGTCGCGTACCGCGCACTGTGCATGAGGGTGTGATGCCCGATCCACATGATGGTGAGCACCAAAAAGCTCAGCGCATAGCTCATGATCTTGGGCGCGATCGGCTTGACGATGCCCAGCCACAATCCCTGGTCGAGCGCACTTTCCGGAAGCCTGAATTCGAGGATCATGATGGTGATGATGATCGCGATCACGCCGTCGCTGAAACCCTCGATCCGCTCGGTGCTGGTGAAGTGATTTAGGTTCAAGATGAGCCCCCCAAGTAAACGCAGTTCTGGCTGACAGCCGCGACTCGTGCCGCACGCAGCTTGCTCACACCGCCTTCGCCATCTCGCGCAATATGAATTTCTGAACCTTGCCCGTGCTGGTCTTCGGGATCTCCGCAAACACCACGGTGCGCGGGCATTTGTAGCCGGCCAAATGCTGGCGGCACCATTGCAGCAGCTCGTCGGCGCTGGCCTGCGTGCCCGGTTTCAATTCCACGAAGGCGCAGGGCGTCTCGCCCCATTTGTCGTCGGGCTTGGCGACCACCGCGACGGCGGCGACGGCGGGATGCTTGTAGAGCGCATCCTCGACCTCGATCGAGGAAATATTTTCGCCGCCGGAGATGATGATGTCCTTCGAGCGATCCTTGAGCTGGACGTAGCCATCCGGATGCATCACGCCGAGGTCGCCGGTGTGAAACCAGCCGGCGGCGAAGGCCTTGCTGGTAGCGGCTTTGTTCTTGAGATAGCCCTTCATCACCACATTGCCGCGCATCATCACCTCGCCCAGCGTTTCGCCGTCGCGGGCGACCGGCTGCATCGTTTCCGGGTCGAGCACGTCGAGCGCTTCCAGCACCGGATAGCGCACGCCTTGGCGCGCCTTCTTCGCCGCCTGCTCAGGCGCGGACAGCGCGTCCCAGGCGTCGTGCCACTCGTTCACCACCGCCGGGCCGTACACTTCGGTGAGACCATAGACGTGCGTGACGTTGAAGCCGGCAGTCTTCATGGCGGCCAGCACGGCCTCTGGCGGCGGCGCGGCGGCGGTCGCGAAATTGACCACATGCGGCAGCGGCTTCTTCTCGGCCGCCGTTGCGTTGAGCAAGACCGCCATGACGATCGGCGCGCCGCACAGATGCGTGACCTTGTGATTGGCGATGGCGTCATACATCACGCCCGCGCGCACCGCGCGCAGGCAGACATGGGTGCCGGCGACGATCGAGACCGTCCACGGGAAGCACCAGCCGTTGCAGTGGAACATCGGCAGCGTCCACAGATAAACCGGATGCTGCCGCATGCCGCAGGTGATGACATTGCCCATGGCGAGCAGATGCGCGCCGCGGTGGTGATAGACCACGCCCTTGGGATCGCCGGTGGTGCCGGACGTATAGTTGAGCGTAATGGCGTCCCATTCGTCGTCCGGCATCTTCCAGGCAAAGTCGGGATCGCCGCTGGCAACGAATTCCTCGTATTCGATCTGGCCCAGCCGCTCGCCTGGGCCGCTGTATTCCGGATCGTCGTAGTCGATCACCAGCGGCTTCACTTTACAGAGCGACAGCGCTTCCTTCACCACCGTGGAGAATTCGCGATCGATGATGACAACCTTCGCCTCGGCGTGGTCGAGTGAGAAGGCGATGATCGGCGCATCGAGCCGGGTGTTGAGCGTGTTGAGCACGCCCTGCGTCATCGGCACGCCGTAATGGCATTCCAGCGCCGCCGGCGTATTGGCGAGCAGCACCGAGACGCTGTCGCCGCGCTTGATGCCGCGCTTTGATAAGGCGGACGCGAGCCGGCGCGCGCGGGCGTAGAACTCCGCGTAGGAGCGCCGCAGCGGCCCATGGATGATGGCGGTGTGGCTGGGGAACACGGCGGCCGCGCGCGCGAGAAAGCCGAGCGGCGTCAGCGGCTGGTAATTGGCCGGATTGCGCTCGAGATCGGTGTCGTAGGGCGTTTTCGCCATGGGTGGTGTCCCCTCGGGCGATAACGTAGCCAAGGCACGCACGCTTGTCAGCCGCGCAAAATATCGGTCACGCCGCTGCGCAGCAGCTCGATCGAGATCACGAACATCAGCACCATGGTGATCTTGAAGAAAACCTCCTGTGGCGTAATGCGCACCACCCAGAAGCCGAGCGCGTTGGCGGCGATCGCCAGCGGCAGCAGCGCCAGCGAGGTGCCCAAGCCGGTGTTGGAAAACTGCCCGAGCGCGAAATAGGGGATCACCTTGAGCGCGTTCACGATGGCGAAGAAGAACGCGGTGGTGCCCACGAACGTCATTTTCGACAGGTTCCGCGACAGCACGTAGATCTGATAGGGCGGCCCGCCCACCTGGCAGAGCGTGGAGGTGAAGCCGGACAAGGCGCCCCAGAACACGCCGCCGGGCACGCTCGCGCTGCCGACGTCGGTGCTGATACGCGTCGGGCCAATCCAGCTGGACAGCACGAAGGCGATGGTGGTGACGCCGATGAACACGCGCACCGCGGCGTCGGAAATATGCGCGGCCAAAGCCCAAGCGATGCCGATGCCGACAATCGCGCCCGGAATCATGATGGCGAGGATGCGCCCGTTCCAGTCCTTGCGGTAGACCCACATCGCGGTGGCGTCCTGCACCAGCATGATCGGCAGGATGATGGCGGCGGCTTCCAGCGGCGGCATCACCAGCGCCAGCATCGGCGTGGCCATCTGGCCGACCCCGACAAAGCCGCCCTTGGACAGCCCGAGCGCGACTACCGAAGGCACGGCCAGCAGATAGAACAGGGGATCGGTGATGATGGTCACGGGAGACTCTTTCTGCCCCTCGCCCCGCAATGCGGGGAAAGGTAAAGAAGCGCACCGGCCGTTCTACCTGAGCGAAGGTGGTGGCAATTTGCGCGGGATCAAAGCCGAGCCGCGCGCCCCGCGCCAGCCTTGTTTGCGCATGCCGGCCGTTCCACAATCGCGGCCAAGGACAACACCGGGGGGCTTAAGTCCATGGACGCGCTCGCGAGCCGCTATCATGACGTCTACGCGCACTGGCAGCGCAACCCGGAAGTGTTCTGGGCCGAGGCGGCGGCGGGAATCGACTGGTACGAGAAGCCGAAAAAAATCTTCGATCCGAGCGCCGGCATCTACGGCCGCTGGTTCGTGGGCGCCACCTGCAACACCTGCTTCAACGCGCTCGACCGCCACGTGCTGGCCGGGCGTGGCCAGCAGGCGGCGCTGATCTACGATTCGCCCGTCACCGGGCAGACGCTCACCTTCAGCTACGGCCGCCTGTTGTCCGAGGTGCAACTGCTGGGCGCCATGCTGCGCGACTTCGGCGTCAGCAAAGGCGACCGCGTCATCCTCTACATGCCGATGGTGCCGGAAGCGGTGATCGGCATGCTGGCCTGCGCGCGCCTCGGCGCCATCCACTCGGTGGTGTTCGGCGGCTTCGCCGCCAAAGAGCTGGCCACCCGCATCGACGACGCCAAGCCGAAAGTGATCCTGTCGGCCAGCTGCGGCATCGAGGGCGCCCGCGTCATTCCCTACAAGCCGCTGCTCGACGAGGCGATCAAGCTCGCCCAGCACAAGCCCGCCACCTGTCTCATTCTGCAGCGCCCGCAATGCCAGGCCACGCTGGTGGAAGGCCGCGACCACGACTGGCGCAAGGTGTGGGAGCACGCGGTCAACTTCGCCAAGACCTCCGAATGCGTGCCGGTGCTGGCGACCGATCCGCTCTACATTCTCTACACCTCGGGCACCACCGGCATCCCGAAAGGCGTCGTGCGCGACAATGGCGGCCACATGGTCGCGCTCAAATGGTCGATGCAGAATCTCTACGGCGTCAATCCGGGCGAGGTGTGGTGGTCGGGCTCCGACGTCGGCTGGGTGGTCGGCCACAGCTACATCGTCTATGCGCCGCTGTTCCACGGCTGCACCTCGATCCTGTACGAAGGCAAGCCGGTGGGCACGCCCGACGCCGGCGCGTTCTGGCGCGTGTGCGCGCAACACGGCGTGGTGGCGCTGTTCACCGCGCCGACCGCGTTCCGCGCCATCCGCAAGGAAGACCCCGACGGCAAGCTGCTCGGGCAACACGATCTGTCGAAATTCCGCACGCTGTTCCTGGCCGGCGAGCGCGCCGATCCGCCCACCATCCAATGGGCGGAAGACATGCTGAAAGTGCCGGTGATCGACCACTGGTGGCAGACCGAGACCGGCTGGTGCATCGCCGGCAATCCGGTGGGCTTAGGCGCGCTGCCGGTGCGCTACGGCTCGGCCTGCGTGCCGATGCCGGGCTACGCCATCGACATTGTCGACGAGGCCAACAAGGTGCAGCCGGTGAACAAGATCGGCTCGATCGTGGTCAAGCTGCCGCTGCCGCCGGGAAATTTTCCGACGCTATGGCAGCAGGACGAGCGCTTTAAGGAAAGCTACCTCGCCGAATTCCCTGGCTACTACAAGACCGCCGACGCCGGCTACAAGGACGAGGACGGCTACGTCTACGTGATGAGCCGCACCGACGACATCATCAACGTCGCCGGCCACCGGCTGTCCACCGGCGGCATGGAGGAGGTGCTGGCCGGCCACCCGGACGTGGCGGAATGCGCCGTGCTCGGCATCAAGGACGAGCTCAAGGGCGAGGTGCCGTGCGGCTTCATCGTGCTGAAAGCCGGCGTCAACCGCCCGCATGAAGAGATCGAGAAGGAGATCGTGGCGCTGGTGCGCGACAAGATCGGCCCGGTGGCGGCGTTTAAATTGGCCATCACCGTCGCGCGGCTGCCGAAGACGCGCTCGGGAAAAATCCTGCGCGGCACCATCAAGAAGATCGCCGACGGCGACGCCTGGACCATGCCGGCGACCATCGACGATCCGGCGATTTTGGACGAGATCGGCGCGGCGATGAAGACGCACGGCGTGGGGACGGCTTAAGTATCGTCCATTCCCCTTGTCCTATTCCGTTAAATAGAATAGTCTCTTGTGCGATGATCCGCTCGTTCAGGGATGTGGCGACGGCGCGGCTGTTCGCGGATGAAGATGTTCCGCGCTTCCGCGCTTCCGTGCTATCGAGCGGCAGGCCCGGCGGAAGCTGCTGCTGCTAAATTCGGTCGGGGCCCTGAACGACCTGCGTTCGCCGCCGGGCAACCGGCTCGAAGCGTTGAAGCGAGATCGGCTTGGTCAGCATTCGATCCGCATCAACGACCAATGGCGCATCTGCTTCGTGTGGCGCGACGGCGGCGCCGAGAATGTCGAGATCGTGGATTATCATTGAGGAGCAAGACGATGGCGCGAACGAAACGGCTTGCGATCATCCCGCCGGGAGAAATCCTGGCCGAGGAATTCATGAAGCCGAACGGGCTGAGCCAGAATCGGCTCGCCCGCGACATCGACGTCAATCCGGCGCGGATCAACGACATCGTGCACGGCCGCTCCGCGATCACCGCCGCGGTCGCGCTCAGGCTATCGAAATATTTCGGCACCACGCCGGAGCTTTGGATGAACCTGCAAGCCGATTACGATCTGCGCCGCGCCCGCGCCAAGGATTGGCCGAAAGTCGAGCGCCGGGTGCGCATCCTGGCGGCTGAATGAGCGGCGCGGCGATGCAGATGCACGGCGTGGGGAGTTAGCCCGCTCCGCCGCCGCATTTATGTCAGCCCTGGCGGCCGTGCGCGAACGGCGGCATAGTGGCGCGATGGCAAACAAGAATGCTTTTGCAATCGTTGGAATTGCGCTCGCCCTGATTGTCGGCGTTATCGTGGGCGTCGGCATTGTCGGAACGATTCTGCTGTTTCTATACGGGATTGTCGTTTCCGTTTTCAGAAACGCGTTTGGCATCGAACTGCCGCACCTGTTCTAGAGGAGCCATGCCGGCCACCATCGGCGATCTGGCAATTCTCGAAGAGATCGGGAGCGCGTTGAAGGGGCACGGGGTAGGAGGATAGCAATGGCGATTTCGGATTCCGACTACAAACTTCTCTGGGGCCGTGCAGCTGGAATTTGTTCAAATCCAAAGTGTCGTGATGATTTGACGGTAATTTTGGAAAAATCGAAGAGTTATCACGTTGGGGAAATGGCCCACGTGATAGCTAAGAGTCCAAGTGGCCCACGAGGCGTTGAGGGCGGTGGGGCTAATTCTTATGATATACGCCGACTCCCCGAGAATCCGAAGAACCCCCTTGCCAAACGGCGCGATCCGGATTCTACCGAATGGATGATACGGCCCGGGTTTCTGGACAGAGAATCGCGG
>Ga0208355_1001487_pt1 | contig 10162 bp, 9 predicted proteins | sample NGESurdeep072012_6_FD_184458 | JGI IMG/M metagenome (GOLD analysis project Ga0208355, IMG submission 184458) | Arctic peat soil microbial communities from Barrow, Alaska - NGEE Surface sample 210-3 deep-072012 (SPAdes) | ecosystem: Environmental > Terrestrial > Soil > Wetlands > Peat ...
CGGTCAGCCTGCACGTCGCCTCTTGAACCAGACCGCTCCGGCAGCGGCGCCCAGGGCGCCGAACGCTCCCAGCGCCACGATTGCAGGCACCACCGACGATGACCCTGGGGTGCCTCGACTCGGGCGGATGCTGGCGGCGCTCGATGCTGACGCTCTCCTCGACGCCTTGAGGACCGTCATCGTGGTGGCGGTGGGATAGGACGACGAACCGGTCGCCGTCGTGGCCGACCGGTTCCTTCATGACAGGAGGCCGTCGACCGAGGCCCGGCCGGTCTTGTGGCGCTCGACCAGTTCGGCCTGGAGGGTGTCGATCCGCTCGTGCAGGCCGCGGCGCTCGGCCGACACGCGGATTTCGAGCTCGCGGAGGCGTCCGGCCAAATCGGCCAGCTCGGCCTCGTCCAGCTGGCCCCGCGGCCAGCGGTCGAGGCGATCGTTCATCGCCTGATTCCGGGCGCCGATGAAGGCTGGACTGCCGCCGGCGTCGACGAGTTCCTGCGCGCCTATCTCACACCGGCCGGCCGGGCCGCCTTCTACGCTGCAGCACGCCATATCTATCTCGAGGAGCCTCACGGGGAGCAAGGCTTCTGGCCGCGGTTGCGGACGCTTCAGGCTGATGCGCTGTTCGTCTGGGGGCGCCGCGACCGGCTCGTCCCGATCGCCTTCGCGCGCCACGTCGAGGACGCTCTTCCGCGCGCCCGCCATCTCGAACTCGACTGTGGACACGTGCCGCAGATCGAGCGTCCCAAGCAGACCCACGCTGCGCTCGCCGCGTTTCTGTCCGAGGCTCCCGACCACGTTACCGGGGCGGCAGCTCGCTGAGATCGCTGAGCGTCAGCTCGAGCGCGTTCTGAGCCGGTGCGTCGAGACTAGTGGTTTCCCGCATCGCGTGTACGGCGTTTTGCGCTGGCGGCGAGCGACGCGTAGGGGGAGCATGAGGGCATGGCCGGTCGCGCTGACCTCGATCTGTACAACGTGCTGCTGGGGTTCGCTTGGGCCCGCGAGCGTGGCGAGCTGATCAAGGCGACGATCGACCCCCGGTTCCTCTTGCGCGCTCGGCGCGCGCTGTTCCCGCTTCCGCTCGTGGATCGCCCGAAGGTCGTGGACGCCGACGTCTTCCCGCCGTTCAGGAGACGTCCCGTCACAGCGATGCAGGGCCAGCGCGTGGCGCTGATCGCCGGCGGCGGGGCGGGGGCGTGCGTGTCGCTCATCGGCGTGCGGCGGGCGTTCGAGGAGGCGGGCATCGAGCCGGCGCTGATCACGGCCTGCTCGGGAGGAACAATCTGGGGATCCATGTGGGCCGCGGGTATGAGCGCCGAGCAGATGGCCGAGTTCTCGCTTTCGTGGCACCTGGAGGACTACCTCGACATCCAGTGGACAAAGGTGCCTCGCTACGCCGCCGCCGCGTTGAAAGGGTTCACCGGCCTCGCCAAGGGCGAGGCGATCGAACGCACCTTCAACGAGCGCTTCGGATCCCTGAAGGTGGGCGAGCTGGGTGTTCCCATCGCGTCGATCGTCTACGACATGGACCGCGGCGTCGTCGACTACCTCGGCAGCGCTTCCAAGCCGGAGCTGACGATCGGGCGGCTCGTGCGCATCGCGATCGCGCTGCCGCTGTTCATCGAGTCCGTCGAGGTCGACGGGCACCTGTACGTGGACGGCGGGATCATCGAGCTCCTTCCGGCCGAGCCGATCCTGCGCGACGGCGGCTTCGACCACGTCTTCGGCGTGAACTTCATGCTTCCGCCCCAACTCGAGCCGGAGGACATCACCGGCTGGCAGGACACGCGGATGGGCATTCTCAAAGCCAGCCGCCAAGCCGAGCAAGGCGTCCAGCTCGAGTTCGCGCACCGGCTCCGCGCGGCCCTTGGCGACCGTCTGACGATCATCGACGCGGCCGACCACCACCTCCTACGGGGCCCCGTCTTCTACGACATCTTCATCGACCGCAGTCGCTGGCCGGAGCTCATCCGGGAGGGCTACGAACGGGCCACAAGCGCGCTCGATGCCCTCCGTCGGGCTCCACGCGTCGCCGCTTCGACCAAGTCGAGGACGGTCGCGGGCAGCAAGGCACAGAAGACGCGGCCACCTCGCCAGGCCCCGACGTTGCAATGAGCTAGAGACCACGCCGAGATGACCTCCACAACCGCGATCCAGCCCCCCCACGAGGTTGATGGCGAGCAGGCACGGAGGCTCGATGGCTTCGTCGAGCGAGCCCAGGCCGCAGCGCATGCCTTTCGACGGCTCGATCAGGAGGCCGTCGATCGCATCGTGTGGGCGATGGTGGTGGCGGGGCTCGAGAGCGCCGTCGAACTGGCCGAGCTCGCGATGGAGGAGACCGGTTTCGGAGTCTTCGAGGACAAGGTGGTGAAGAACTACATCGCCACCGAGTTCCTCTTCGACTACCTCAAGGACAAGCGCACGGTCGGCGTGATCGAAGAGGATCCGCAGCGGCACATCGAGTATGTGGCCGAGCCGATCGGCGTGGTGCTGGGCCTGCTGCCGATCACCAACCCCACCTCGACGGCGCTGTTCAAGTCGATCGTCGCCGCGAAGACGCGCAACGCGATGATCTTCCGGCCGTCGGCACGAGCGGCGCGCTGCGCGACGCGCGCGGTCGAGATCCTCCAGACCGCGGGCGAAGAGGCGGGGCTGCCGCAGCACGCTCTCCAGGTGATCCCCGACCCGACGCTCGACGTCTCCCAGTATCTCTTCCACCACCCCGGTGTCGACTTCATCTGGACCACCGGCGGGCCGAAGGCGGTCCAGGCCACCAACGAGGCCGGCAAGCCATGCCTGGGCGTCGGCTCCGGGAACGCGCCTGTCTACGTGCACCGGAGCGCCGACCTGCGTATGGCGGTGGTCGACATGCTGATCTCCAAGACCTTCGACGCGTCGGTCATCTGCCCCGCGGAGCAGACGTGCGTAATCGACGACCCGGTCTATGACGAGATGCTCGCCGAGTTCGAGCGCATGGGGGCGCAGGTGCTGAGCGACGGCGAGGTCGCGCTCCTCTGCGAGCACATCGTCGCCGAGGATGGCGCGATCGAGCTGGCAGCGCTCGGGCAGTCGTGTCTGAATCTGAGCGCCATCGCCGGCTTCCACGTGCGTCCCGACGCGAAGGTGCTGCTCGCGCCGCTGCCGTCGGACCTGGATGCTCTGGCCGTCCATCCGCTTCTCCAGGAGAAGCTCATGCCCGTGCTCGGCGTGGTCCGCTCGCCGTCGGTCGAGCACGCGATCGACGCCTGCGTGCTGGTGACCGAGCACGGTGGCCTTGGCCATACCTCCGCGGTCTACGCGCGCGATGAGGAGGTCTCAGGCCGCTTCGCGCTGGCGATCCGGACCGGCCGGATCCTGGTCAACGCCCCGACGGCGGTGGGCGCGCTCGGTGGCATCTACAACGCGATGACCCCGACGTTCTCGCTCGGCTGCGGCACGTGGGGCGGCTCGCACACGACCGAGAACATCAACTACCGCAACCTACTCAACGTGAAGGCCGTCTCGCATCGCCAGGCGCCGCCGCAGTGGTTCAGGGTGCCCTCAGACACCTACTTCAACCCCGGCTCGCTCGAGAGCCTCCGCGAGTTGCGCATCGAGCAGGCGCTCGTCGTCACCGATCCCCGCTGCGAGGCCGTCGGCATGGTGGATGAGGTTCGCCGCTACCTGGGAGGCGCTGCCGTGCACGTGTTCGCCGACGTCGAGCCAGAGCCACCCGAGGCGCAGGTACGCACAGGCGTCGAGGTCTTGAGGCGCGTCAACCCGGACACGATCATCGCGATCGGGGGCGGCTCTGTGATGGACGCCGCGAAGGGCATGCGCCTCTTCTATGAGAGTCCGGAGCTGCTGATGCGCGAGCTCGCGCTGCCGTTCCTGGACGCACGCAAGCGCGTCGCGCGTTACCCCGACGCGGAGCATCGTGTGAAGCTCGTCGCGATCCCGACGACCGCCGGCACCGGATCGGAGGTCTCGCCGGCGGCCGTGATCACGGTGGGCGAGCGCAAGGTGACACTCGTCGACTACTCGCTCGTTCCCGACATCGCGATCGTCGAACCGAACCTGACCGCCTCGATGCCGCCGCAGGTGACCGCCGACAGCGGCGTCGACGCGCTCACCCACGCGCTCGAGGCGGGTGTCTCGATCTTCGCCTCGCCCTACACCGACGCCTTCGCGATGCAGGCGATCAACATGATCCTGCACAACCTCCCGCGCGCCTATGCCGACGGCGGCGACATGGAAGCTCGCACGGCGATGACGAACGCTGCGACGATCGCGGGGCTCGCGTTCTCGAACGCGTTCGTGGGCGTCTGCCATGCGCTGGCCCACGCTGTCGGAGCGCGCTTCGGAGTGGCACACGGCCGTGCGAACGGCATCTTCCTGCCGCACGTCCTGCGCTACAACGCGTCGCTGCCGAGCAAGTTCATGCCGGCGCCGAGCTACACGGCCTACGTCGCGCCCGAGAAGTACGCACAGATCGCCTACGTCTTCGGCCTCTACGGCAAGGGCGAGGAGGAACGGCGCGAGCGGCTCTTCGCGCGCGTGGACGAGTTGCTCGACGCCGTTGAGATCCCGCGCTCGCTCGCCCAGGCCGGCGTGCCGCAAGACGAGTTCGAGGCTGCGCTGCCCGCCCTCGCCCGCGCTGCGTTCATGGACCCGAGCGTGCGCACGAACCCGCGCATACCGATGGTCGCCGAGCTCGTGGACCTGCTGCGCGCGGGGTACGCGGGCAGGCCTGCTTGAGCCGTCAACCCGTGCAGTGGCGTGCCCGCCAACCCCTGGTGCGCCGCCGGCACCGCCGCGCGCCGCACGCACTAGGAACAGGAAGATCGCCAGTCCGCGCGGCGCGCTGCCCGGCGGGTTCGGTTAACTTGACCCACGTGGAGCTCACCGAGAAGCAGTACGAGAAGGAGCTGCTGCGCCTGCAGACCGAGCTGGTCTACATGCAGGAGTGGGTGGTCGCCAGCGGGCAGCGACTGGTGGTGCTGTTCGAGGGGCGCGACACGGCCGGCAAGGACGGGGTCATCAAGCGCATGATCGCCTTCCTGAACCCGCGCACCTGCCGCGTGGTGGCCGTGCCCACGCCCAGCGAGCGCGAGCGCACGCGGTGGTTCTTCCAGCGCTATGTCGCCCATCTTCCCGCCGCCGGGGAAATCGCGCTGTTCGACAGAAGCTGGTACAACCGCGCCGGCGTGGAGCACGTGCTGGGCTTCTGCACCGAGGCCCAGTACGAAGAGTTCCTGCGCTTCTGCCCCTTCTTCGAGCAGGCGCTGCAGAACGACGGCATGATCCTCCTCAAGTACTGGCTGTCCGTCAGCGATGAGGAGCAGGAGCGCCGCTTCAAGCAGCGCCTGTCCGACCCCCGCAAGCGCTGGAAGCTCAGCCCCGCCGATCTCCAGGCCCGCGCCCGCTGGGTGGACTACGCCGAGGCCAAGGACCGGATGCTCGCCTACACCGACACCGAGGCCAGCCCCTGGTACGTGGTGGAGGCCGACAACAAGCGCGCCGCCCGCCTGAACCTCATCAGCCACCTGCTCTCCATGGTCCCCTACGAGCATCTCGACAGGGTCAAGCCGCTGAAGCTGCCCCCGCGCCAGCTACGCAGCTACCTGCGGCCTCCCAAGCGGACCGAGCGCCTGGTCCCGGCGCGCTACCTCATGCGCTCCAGCTGAGCGCGCTCAGCCCGGCCGCGAGCCCTCCACGCGCCGCTTCAGCTCCCCGGGGCGCCCGTTGACGAAGATCGCGCGCGTCGCCGCCTCCACGGGACCGCGAATCAGCATCCCCAGCATCCGCCCCGGATCCGCGTCCAGGCTGAAGGTCGCACGCGTGCGTCCGGCGCCGAGATCCTCAAGCTCCCAGGCGCCCTGCACCGACTTCATGTCGCCCTGCTCCTGCGTCCAGGAGAGGCGCGTCGGTCCGTCATAGCTGAAGCGCACGCGCGCCTTCACGCGCTTGACCTTGATGTCGCTCTCCGTCTCCACCACCGTCGCGCGGCCCTCCCCGTCGTGCTCCAGCGCGCTCATGGCGTCCAGGCCGCCCTGCCACTCAGGCGCCGTGAGCACGTCCTCCACCACCGCCCACACCTCATCCAGGGGCGCATCGATCTCATCGCTGGCGCTTCCGCCAAGGTTTCCCATCACGATCCTCCTTTGCCGTCGTCCCGGCCACTTTCTCCGGTAGGTGAGGACCGTAGCGCGCCGCGCCCGTCGTGTCGCCTCGCGGACGATTCACTGATAGCGTCGCCCGCGATGGGTGCTGCCAACCTGTACGAGACGCCCGGCGGCGAGTTCGCTGTGGGGCATATCAAAGGGATGTGGCGCGATCTGGGGCGGGCGGCCGGGACGCGCACGGTCGGTGTCCGCCGCATCGAGGTCGCGGCCGGGTGCTTCTCCACGCCCGCGCATGAGCACGGCGCCGAGGAGGAGATCTTCTTCGTGCTCGGCGGGGACGGACTGCTGTGGCAGAAGGGCCAGACGTTCGCGGTCGCTGCGGGCGACTGCATCGTGCACCGCCCCAAACGCGGCGCGCACACGCTGCGCGCGGGCGACGGCGGCCTCGACGCGCTCGTCTTCGGGCAGCGGAGCGACCCGACGCTGACGGCCCTCCCCCGCGCCGGTGTCGCCTGGTCGTTTCCGCGCTGGTTCGAGCTGGGCGCGGGCGATCCGCCGTTCGCGCGCGAGGCCGCCGCGGGGCCTCCCGAGTGCCCGCCCCCGGAGGCGGAGCGTCCGGCCAACTTGATCGCCCTCGACGACGTGCCCGCGAGGCTCGAGGGGCGCATGCGTCCGGCCGCGCGCGTCGCGGGCGCGGTGGCCACGGGCCTCAACCACGTGACGCTCGCCTCCGGCGGAACGGGTGCGCCGGCGCACTGCCACTCCGTAGAGGAGGAGCTGTTCGTGGTGCTGGACGGGGGCGGGGTGCTCGAGCTGTGGGGGCGCGGAGGCGACGCTCCCGAGGAGCAGCAGCTCCGTCGCGGCGACGTGATCGCGCGTCCGGCCGGGACCGGTGTGGCGCACGCTCTGCGTGGGGGCGCCGAGGGACTCACCTACCTCGCCTACGGCACCCGCGAGCCGAGCGACATGTGCTTCTACCCCGAGTCCGGACGGGTGTCGCTGCGCGGCCTCGGCATCGCGCTGCGCTCGCCTGAGATCGAACACCTGCCCGGGCCCGGGCCCGGGCCCTGACTTGGCGTCGCGGCTCCCCGCCCCGGAGCGCTGAGCAGCGGATGGCCGCGACCGAGCTGCCGACGCTGTACGTGATCCACGGCTCCCACGCCTGCCGGACGGGGATGCTGATGCTCGAACACAAGGGCATCGCCTACCGGCGCGTCGATCTGCGCACGGGCACGCATCCCATCAGCTTGCGCCTGCGGGGATTCGCCGGCAACCGGGTCCCGATCCGTGAGGTTGACGGCGGCACGCATGGCACGCTTGCGATGCTGGACCGTGGCGGAACGGTGCCGGCGCTCCGCTTCGCCGGGGAGCGCATCCGGACCAACCGCGAGATCGCCCGCTTCCTCGATCGCGCGCAGCCCGAGCCGCCGCTGCTGCCAGCCGATCCAGGGCGCCGAGCTGCCGTCGAGGAGGCCGAGCGATGGGGCGATGAGGCTCTTCAGATGCTCGCGCGGCGCGTGGCGCTCGCCACCTCGGCGCACGGCCTGGATGCGCTGCACGATCGCGCCAACGACGGCAGGCTCGGCCCGCTGCTCGCCCCGAGCGAGCACGAGCGAGCTCTCGCCTCGCGCGCGTCCGCGTTCGTGTTTCGGGCCAACCGGGGCAACGAGGCGCAGCTGCTGGGCATGCTGCCGGCCGCGTTCGACAGGATCGAGGCGTGGATCGAGGCCGGTGTGCTGGGCGGCGAGGCCCTCAACGCCGCCGACTTCATGATCGCGCCCAGCCTGGCGCTGCTCGCCTACCGCCCCGACCTGCGCCCGCAGATCGCCGCGCGGGCGTGCGGTGCGCTGCTCGACCGCGTGCTGCCGGAGACGTAGGGCGCTTCGGCCTACCCCCGCGGCTGGACTGAGCGGGCGCGAGACTGCTCGCGCGCGGGCATGGCGGCGAGCAGCGCCGCGCCCAGCGCGGCGGCGGCGGCCAGGAAGAACACCGCCGGGTAGCCGGCCAGCGATGCCGTGACTCCCGCCAGCGGACCGCCGAGGCCGACGCCGATGTCGAAGAATGCGGTGAACGCGCCGAGCGCCGAGCCGCGGCGGTCCTCGCCCACGCGGCCGACCACCATCAGCGCGAGCGAGGGGAACAGCATCGAGAAGCCGATGCCCACCACCAGCGCGCCGGCGAGCGCCACGGGCAGCGACATGGCCAGCGCGATGATGCTCAGGCCGAGCGCCTCGAGCAGCCCGGCGGCGGTCGCCGTGCGCCGCGCGCCGGCGCGGTCGGGCACCCGGCTGAGGACCAGCCGGCTGGCGAACACGGCGAGCGCGAACACGGTGAATACGGTGGCGCCGCCCCCGATCCCCCGCGCGCGCAGGTGCAGGATCACGAAGCCGGCGAGCGCGGCGTAGCCGATGTTGGCCAGCGCCAGCGCCGCGCCGGGGCGCCGCGCCGAGCGCGGGAACAGCGCCAGCGGTCCGGGGTGGGCCGCCACGGCGGGGCGCGCGGGCTCCGGCAGGCGCATGGCGATCGCTGCGCCCGCCAGCGGCAGCGCGGCGGTGAGCGCCCACACGGCGTCGTAGCCGACGTTGGCGCGCAGCAGCTCGCCGGCGACCGGCCCCAGCGAGAGCCCGCCCCAGACCGCCAGGCCGAACAGGCCGAGCGCGAGACCGCGGCGGTCAGCTGGGGCGAGATCGACCGCCCAGGTCGCACCGGCGGTGTAGACGGCACCCTCGCCGGCGCCGACCACCAGCCTCGCGGCGATCAGCGACGCGACGCCGCTGGAGAGCAGGTAGAGCACGCCTCCGAGCGTCATCGCCAGCGCCCCCGCGACGAGCACGATGCGCCGCCCGCGCCGGTCGGCCTGGCGTCCGGCGATCGGCCGGCAGACCACGGCGGTGAGCGCGAAGATCCCCACCACGATCCCCACCGCGAGGTCGCTGGCGTGCAGCGGGCCGCGGACGTAGGCTGGCAGAACGGGCAGCGCCGCGCCGATCGCCAGGAACGCCAGCAGCGAGGCCAGGAACACGCCCGCCGAGGCGGCGATCCCGGGGTGCCGTGCCGCGAGCGCGTCCCGGGAGCTGCGCCGCTGCGCGGCGAGCGTGGGGGGAGGGGCGCTCACCGAGCGCCTACAGCGGCGCTTTGCGCTTCGACCACTCCGCCTTGTGGACGCGCTTGGCCGCCTGGTAGTCGAGCAGCGCCTGCGGAGAGTCCACGTCGCCGAGCGTGGGATGCGGCGGCACGAGATCGGCGGCCGCGCCCACGCCGTAGCGCTTGGCGAGCACGGCGCCGAGCGACTTGATCTTCATCTCGCCGAAGCCGGGGAGCGCGGCCAGGTTGGCGCGCAGCGTGCGCGCGTCCGGCGCGTCGCACCAGACGCGCGAGGCGTCGCCGCTGTATTCGTCGCGCACGTGCACGGCCAGCTCGTGCACGCGTTGGGCCATCGAGCCGGGGAAGCGATGGATCGCCGGCTTGGCGCGGAACACGGGTTCCAGATCGGCGGAGGCCAGCGTCGCGGCATCGAGCGAGCCGAGGCGCTCGCGCACGGCCAGCGGCCCGGAGAACGCCTTCTGCACGCTGACCTGTTGATCCAAGACGAACCCGACGAGCAGCGCCATCGGATCGGTGGCGATCAGCTCGTTGGCCTCGTCGGAGTCGGTGAAGTAGAGGCGGTCAGGCACGCCTGAATCGTAGCCGCGCCTCCTTCAGCCGGAGTGCGCCACGCAAGACGCGGCCGCCACGTAGAGCACCGCCTGCACGCGCGCCACTGCGCCGACGGCCTCATCCGGGGGCAGCAGCTCGGGGTGGTGCAGCGGGCGCGGCTCGAAGCCCTCCGCCCCGTGCAGGCCCACGAACGCCATCGCCAGCGGCGCCAGCGCGCCGAAGAAGGCGAAGTCGTCGGAGCCGCACGAGCGCCACTCCCGGGCGGGGGCCAGGCCGGCGCCTGCCAGCAGCTTGCGCGCGGCCGTGACGATGGCGGGATCGTTCTCCAGCGCCGGCTCGCCGGCCACCAGCTCGATGCTCGCGCGGCAGTCGTGGGCCGCGGCCACCCCCGCCACGACCTGCTC
>Ga0208355_1001488_pt1 | contig 10161 bp, 4 predicted proteins | sample NGESurdeep072012_6_FD_184458 | JGI IMG/M metagenome (GOLD analysis project Ga0208355, IMG submission 184458) | Arctic peat soil microbial communities from Barrow, Alaska - NGEE Surface sample 210-3 deep-072012 (SPAdes) | ecosystem: Environmental > Terrestrial > Soil > Wetlands > Peat ...
GGGATGCCGAGCATCCCGCGTGCGCGCCAGTGCAGCCACTCGGCCAGGCCCTCTGCCGTCTGGACGCCGAGGCCGTGGACGAACAGCTGCTCGGCGAACTCGCCGTCGGACTCGAGCTTGGCCATCAACTCGGTCACCTCGCTGCCGACCGTCACCGCCTGCACGGCGATCACGTCCAGCTCCTGCGGCGGCGCTCCGTCCACGGCGGGACGGTAGAAGTCGGCCAGGCAGATGCGCTCGCCCTTGGGCTGGCGCGGGCAGACGAAGCGCGTGAGCTCCGTCTTGCGGTCCTCGGGGTCGAGCACGATGATGTCGTTGCCGAGCGAGTAGCAGGGGAAGAAGCCGAGCAGCGCGTGCGGGTGCAGGTAGGCCTGCTCGCGCCACATGCGCTCCAGGCGCGGGCGGAAGTCCTCGCGCAGCAGCGTCTGCCACGCTTCGCCTTTGACGCCGCGCCCGCCCCAGTGCAGCTTGAACAGCACGTGGGTGTCCAGGTGGCGGTAGACCTCGTCGAGGTCAACCTCGATCTCCCGCACGCCCCAGAAGGGGGGCGTCGGCACGGGCACGTCGGTGCGCGCGGGCGAGCGCACGGAGTCGTCGGCGAGGTTCACCTCCTCGACCGGGGCCTCGCCCTTCTCGCGGAAGGCGGTGGCGCCCGCGCGCAGCTTCTCCACCAGCGCCGCGTGGGCGTCCTCGTCGATCAGCTGGTCCATCACGGCCAGGCCCTCGAAGGCGTCCTTGCAGTAGAAGACGCCCGGCTCGTAGAGCTCCTCGGAGTCCTTGCCGCCGGGGTACAGGGCACGGTAGGAGAAGGCGCGGTTGATCGCCGCGCCGCCGATCAGCACGGGGTAGTCGAGCTTCTTGGAGTGAAGCTCCTGGATGCAGGCGGGCATCTGCTTGGAGGTGGAGACCAGCAGCGCGCTCAATCCGATAGCGGTCGCCTGGTGCTCGACGGCGGCGTCCAGGATCGTCTGGATCGGCACCTGCTTGCCGAGGTCGATGACCGTGTAGCCGTTGTTGGTGAGGATCGTGTTGACCAGCGACTTGCCGATGTCGTGCACGTCCCCGAACACCGTGGCCAGGACGACCGTGCCCTTGGTGTAGCCCTCGATCTTGTCGAGGTATTTCTCCAGCCGCGCCACCGCGCGCTTCATCACCTCCGCGGACTGCAGCACGAACGGCAGGATCAGTTCGCCGGCGCCGAACTTGTCGCCCACCTCTTTCATCGCCGGCAGCAGCACCTCGTTGAGCGTGGGCACCGCGCCGAGCTTCTCCACGCTGGCATCGATCCAGTCCTCCACGCCCTCCTTGCGGCGGCGCAGGATGTGGAAGTGCAGCGCCTGCTCGGGCTCCATGCCCTCGGTCGGATCCGCCGCGCTCTGGGTCTCCTCCTCGCCTTTGGACTCGAAGTGGGCGATGAAGCGCTCCAGCGCGTCCTCGCGGCGGTTGAACACCAGGTCGTCGGCCAGCTCGCGCTCGAGGTCTGAGATCTCCGAGTAGGGCGTGATGTGGTTGGGGTTGACCATCGCCAGGTCCAGGCCCGCGTCCACGCAGTGGTGCAGGAAGACGGAGTTGAGAACCGCGCGCGCGCCGGGCGAGACCCCGAAGGAGACGTTTGAGACCCCGAGCGAGGTCTTCACCTGCGGGATCTCCGCCTTGATCGCCCTGATCCCCGCGATCGTCTCCACGGCGGAGGGCCGCCACTCCTCATCGCCGGTGGTCAACGTGAATGTCAGGCAGTCGAAGATCAGCAGCTCGGGGTCCAGGCCGTGCTCCTCGCAGCACAGCTCGCGGATGCGCTTGGCGATCTCGACCTTGCGCTCGGCCGTCTTGGCCATCCCCACCTCGTCGATCGTCAGCGCGATCAGAGCCGCGCCGTGGGCGAGCGCCACCGGGACCACGCGGTCGAGCTTCGCGCGGCCGGCCTCCAGGTTGACGGAGTTGACGATCGCGCGGCCGGGGATCTGCTCCAGCGCGCGTTCGATCACCTCGGGCTCCGTGGAGTCGATCTGGATCGGGGCGGGCTGGGTGAGCGAGACCTTCTTGGCCACCAGGCGCATCTGTTCGTCCTCGTCGCTGCGCTCGGTCAGCGCTACGCACAGGTCGAGCACGTGGGCGCCGCCCACCACCTGGTCCTCGGCGATCTGCAGCAGCCCGTCGTAGTCGTCGGCCAGCAGCAGCTCCTTGGCCTTGCGCGAGCCCTGCGAGTTGACGCGCTCGCCGACCATCGTCGGGCGCGGCTCCTGCACGAGCGGGGTGGCGGCGATCATCGAGGAGAGGTGGGGGGGCCGCGGCGCCGGGCGCGGGCCGACCGCACGCCCGCCGACGCGCTCCACGATCGCGGCGACGTGCGCGGGCGTGGTGCCGCAGCAGCCGCCGACGATGCCCACGCCGTAGCGCTCGACGAACTCCTTCAGCGCCTCCGCCAGCGGCTCGGGCCGCTCGGGGAAGATCGTCTCTCCGTCGGGGCCCTGCAGCGGCAGCCCGGCGTTGGGGATGCAGGCGACCGGCACGGCGCAGAGCTCGCCGAGGAAGCGGATCGCGTCACGCATGTCCTCCGGCCCGGTCGAGCAGTTCAGGCCGATCACGTCCACCTTCAGCGCTTCCAGCGTGCTCAGCACCGCCGAGATGTCGGTTCCGAGCAGCATCTTGCCGCCGTTGGGCAGCAGCGATACGGAGGCGTGGATCGGGAGCGTCCGTCCGGCGCCGTCGAAGGCCGCGCGCGCGCCGAACACGGCGGCCTTGACCTCCAGGATGTCCTGGGCGGTCTCGATGATCAGCAGGTCCGCGCCGCCGTCTATCAGGCCCCCGGCCTGCTCGGTGAAGACCTCGACGAGCTCGCCGAAGCGGATCTGCCCGAGTGACGGGTCCTCGGAGGCGGGCAGGTAGCCCGTCGGGCCGATCGAGCCGGCGACGAAGCGATCCTCGCCGGCGGCCTTGCGCGCGATTTCAGCCGCCTTGGTGTTGATCTCGACCGTGTAGTCGGCCAGGCCCCACTCCTCCAGCTTGATCCGCGACGCCTGGAAGGTGTCCGTCTCGACCACGTCGGCGCCCGCGTCGAGCATCGAGCCGTGCACGCCCTCGATCACGTCCGGGCGGTTGAGCACGAGCGCCTCGTGGCACTTGCCCGGCAGGCCGCCGTAGTCCTCGCTGCTGAGGTCGAACTGCTCGAGGGTGGCGCCCATGCCGCCGTCGTAGACGACGACCCGGCTGTTGATCGCATCGATGTAGTCGCGCATCGAGTTGAGCCTAACAACCAGGGCGATCGCGCCCGGCGCCCGGGACGGCCTGGCGACGGGAGGCTACGGCGTGGAGCGGCGCTGCGCGAGGGCGATCAACCCCCCGCGCAGCGCCTCCAGCGCCGGTGGGTGCGCCTACCCTTCGGCCTTGACTTTGATCTCGAGTTTTTCTTCGTTGGTGAGTTTCTCGGTGGTCGTCAGACCGATCTGTTCACCGGAACCGGACCCGAATGTGGCGGTGAGCGTGTCGTTCGGCTGTTCTTCGAAGGCTTCGGGAGCCTGTTTGCCGGCGCTCGCCTTGGCGTTCAGCGAGAAGGCCGAGGCCATTTTGTCGATCGCGCTGATCGGAGCGATCACCGAGCCGCTCACAACGACGGGCTCATTCGACGCCCCGCAGGTGGCCGAGATGATCGCGGGATCGTGCTTGAGGTCCCATCCGACGGAAACCTGCAGTACGTTGGCGACGTCTTCGTTCTTGATGAAGCCCAGTTCGGCGGCTAGCGAGGGCGTTGAGATCTCGCCCGGCGCGGCGCCGGCACTCTGGCACGCTTCCTTGCTGGCGAGGCCCACGCAGCCCGTGAAGGTGACCGACAGCGTCGCCGATCTCGTGCCCGTGTATTCGCCTGCGTTGGTTGAGCCCGTGCAGCTGATCTTCGCTTTGCTCGCCGTTTCGAGTTTGGCGTTGAGGCCTGTGCCCGTGAATCTCTTGCCCGCTCCGGTGCCGGGTATGAATTCGTATTTGCCGAAGCCCGTCGATGCACGATACGTGCATGCGGAGTTTTCGAATTCGTAGTAGGGCGGGGCCACTCCCTGTTTGCCTTTCGCGATTTTCACGCACCTGCCGAGCTCCGGCAGCGCGGCCTCGGCCTGCACGTCGACCGATCCCGCCTGCTTGATCGTGCCGTTGAGGATCGCCGTGTTGGTCCCGGCCGCCGCGGGCAGGCCGGCGGACAGGTCCACGGCGGGGTCGACCACCAGCGAGGCCGGTTCGGCACAGCCGTTGACACCCGGTGCGGCGAAGGCGTTGTCCACCAGGGAGGTGTTGCTGAAGGAGTTGATTTTGCCGTCGCCTTCGATCACGATCGTGCCGGCGCTGCCTGTGATCGGGGTGTTGGGCGAGGGCGGGCTCGTCGTCCCGGTGGTCAGCTGCGCGACGATCGGTTGGGCGTCAGAGCCGATGTAGCAGGTGCTCCCGAGGAGCGGGTTGTCGAGTTTCACCTTCATCGGCAGCGAGGTGGCGACGCCTTCCTGGGTCGTCAGGGCGCGCGGGTTGAGGATCACCGTCCCGGCTAGCTCGGAGGTGGCCGTCACTTCTTCCAGGTTGCCGAGCAGCCCGACTCCGAGGAGGCCGCCGGGGACCACCAGCGGGGTTTTTGAGAGGCTCGCACCCACGAGCTCGGTCCCTGTGCCCTTGATCCCGCCCTGCAGGATCACCGGCTGGGTGATCGCGACGGTCTTCGAGCCGATCTTGAATTGGCCGCTGACGGTCTTGGAGGAGATGCACTGGGTCACGCCCGGGGTGCTGAGCGGACATGCCGAGAAGACCGAGAATTCCTTCTGGAGACCGGCCATGGCGGGGGTCGCTCCGACCAGTGCCGCCAGCACTCCTGCGAGCGCGAGCATCGCTGCGACGGTCCGCACGCGCGCCTGCGCCAATCGCAGCGCGCGGTCCTCGAAAATGGTGCTTCTAGGCATTCTTTCCTCCCCTTTGCGTTCTCCTGGATTGTCCCCGCCTGCCTCGCCAAAGGTCGGTCAGGCACGCATCTCCTGGCACCCTCCGGCACCAGGCGCACCCCACGTCACCGGGAAACGGCGTCTCACCGCCGTGGCTTATGGGGGGTGATACCCGTACCCCGATGTCTCTAAACCTCAATCTGCCCTGTGCCGTCAGGCCTACTTGATGAACAGCATCTCCGAGTACTTCGGCAGCGGCCACAGGTCGTCCGCGACCAGCTTCTCCAGGCGGTCGGCCACGTCGCGCACGTCGTCCATCGCTGCAATGACCGTATCGCGCATGTACACGGACTCCTTCTGGGCGGAGCCGTCGGGGTGGTTCTCGTCGAGGTTGGCGTCCTCGAGCTTCAGCAGCGCGAAGTGCAGCTCCTTGACCAGCGGCTCGACCTCGCCCACCAGCTCCTGGAGCCCGCTGGCGCGCAGTTCGTTGAGATAGCGAACCGCCGCCGGCAGGACCATCGTGCGCGCGATCGAGGCGGCGGTCTCGGCCTCGATGTTGATGTTCATCACGTACTGCTCGGTGAACACCTCGTAGCGCGACTCGAGCTCGCGCTTGGAGAGCACCTTGTACTTCTTGAAGGCCGCGAGCGTCTGTTTCTCGATCAGCCACGGCAGCGCCTCCGGCGTCGTGCGCAGGTTGGCCAGGCCGCGCTTCTCGGCCTCCTCGTGCCACGCCTCGGAGTAGCCGTCGCCGTCGAAGATGATCTGCTTGTTGGCGGCCCAGACGTCCTTGACGACGCTGGTGACGGCCTTCTCGAGGGTCGCGCCGGAGCGTTTGAGGGCCGTCTCGAGCTTGTCGCTCAGCTCGTCGACCGCATCGGCGACGATCGTGTTCAGCACCGTGTTGGGGAACGCCGGCGAGGCGCTCGACCCGAGCGCGCGGAACTCGAACTTGTTGCCCGTGAAGGCGAACGGGCTGGTCCGGTTCCGGTCCCCGCCGTGCAGCGGCAGCGGCGGCAGCACGGGTGTGCCCAGGCCGAGGAAGGAGCCGGGCTTGGAGGGCTGCACCTTGCCGGCCTCGATCGCCGAGAAGACCTTCTCCAGCTCGGCGCCGAGGAAGATCGAGATGATCGCCGGCGGCGCCTCGTTGGCGCCCAGGCGGTGGTCCTGTCCGGCGCTCGCGATCGACGCGCGCAGCAGGGCCTGGTACTTGTTCACGGCCTGGATGACGGCGGCGCAGAAGAACAGGAACTGCAGGTTCTCCGCCGGAGTGTCACCGGGCTCCAGCAGGTTCAGGCCGGTGTCGGTGCCCATCGACCAGTTGTTGTGCTTGCCCGAGCCGTTGACGCCGGCGAACGGCTTCTCGTGCAGCAGGCAGATCAGCCCATAGCGGCGGGCGGTGTTCTGCATCACCTGCATCGTGATCATCTGGTGGTCGGCGCCGACGTTTGAGTTCTCGAAGATCGGCGCGACCTCGTACTGGTTGGGCGCGACCTCGTTGTGGCGCGTCTTGATCGGCACGCCCAGCTTGGCCAGCTCGAGCTCGACCTCGAGCATGTAGGCAAGGATGCGCTCGGGGATCGAGCCGAAGTAGTGGTCGTCGAGCTCGTGACCCTTGGGCGGCTTGGCTCCGTAGAGCGTGCGCCCGGTGGTCAGCAGGTCGGGGCGCTCGAAGTAGTACTGCTCGTCGATCAGGAAGTACTCCTGCTCGCAGCCGATCGTCGTGAACACCCGTCCGGCGCCCTCCACGCCGAGCAGCTCGAGCGCGCGCACGGCCGCTCCGGAGAGGGCGTCCATCGAGCGCAGCAGCGGGATCTTGTGGTCGAGCGCCTCGCCCGTCCAGGACGTGAAGGCGGTGGGGATGCACAGCAGCGCCCCGTTGGGGTTCTCGAGGATGAACGCAGGGCTGGTCGGGTCCCAGGCGGTGTAGCCGCGGGCCTCGAAGGTGGCGCGGATGCCGCCGGTGGGAAACGAGGAGGCGTCGGGCTCGCCCTGGATCAGCTCCTTGCCGGAGAACTCCGCCAGCGCGGTGCCGTCGCCGGCGGGGCCGTAGAAGGAGTCGTGCTTCTCCGCAGTGGAGCCGGTCAGCGGTTGGAACCAGTGGGTGTAGTGGGTGGCGCCTTTCTCCATCGCCCATTCCTTCATCGCCTGCGCGACCGCGTCCGCCAGCGAGGTGTCGAGCGCCTCGCCGCGCGCGAGCGTCCGCTGCAGCGCCTTGTAGACGTGCTTGGGCAGCCGGTGGCGCTGGACGGCGGGGGAGAAGACGTTGGCCCCGAACACCTGGTTGTCCGGGACGGTCAGGTCGGGCGAGCCGAGCGCGGCTCCGTTGGCGGTCCACTGGGCGGCGGTGACGTTCTGCTGGCGGATCCTTGACATGGGCTGAGTCGATTCCTCCTGAAGAAAGGGTGAGGTGCGCAGGTGCCGGTGAGGGCAGGGCCGAACGCAATCGTAGTGCCAAGCAGACCGAAGGGGATCACCCGATGGCGAAATCGGCAGGGCTGGCTTTCGACATCCGGCCAAACGCGCACGGCGCTCGCAGGCCGGCCCCGGCGCTCCCTCGAGGCTACGGGGTGGCCGAGAAGGAGCCGGCGACCACGCGGCCGGTGGCCGGGTCCACGTGGGTCCTCGGCGGCGCGCCGGCGATGTCCACCTTGAACTGCCCCCGCACGGCGGCGCCGGAGGCGAGCCGCGCTTTGGCCTTGCCCGCCAGTCCCGCCGACACGGCAAAGCGCACGGTGTGCGTCCCGGCCTTGACGGGCACGACGCGCCAGATGAAGGTCTGGGTGCGCCCGGGGGCGAGCGGACCCAGCGCCCACGTGTTGAGATAGGCCGTCTGTCCGCCTCCGGGCACGCTGACTTCCTGGGTTTCCACGGGCGGCTGCGCGATCGCGCCGGGACCCCGTTCGATCGCCCACACCGGCCGTTTGTCGGCCGCCAGTTCGGGGGCGTTGGAGGTGTAGTTGAAGGAGTCCACCGTCACCGCGACATTGGGCACGGTGTGCGCGCCCGTGTTGCGCACCTGCAGCTCGAGCCTGGTGGGACGGGCCACCGCCTGGGTGCTCGGGAAGCTGGCGTGCAGGAGCTTCATTTCGAACGTGCCCGCCACTTCGCCCACATCCTGGCGGCTGCCGCCGCCGCAGCCGCAGGCCAGCAGCACGGATCCGGTCGCGGCCGCCAGCGCGAGCGTTCTCGGCGCTTGGGGGATCGCGCCGCGGATGCGACTTCGTGCGACACCGAAGACTCTCCGCCCACCCCTCACGATCGCGCCACGATACCAGCGGCGATGGCGCCGGGGGACGGGGTCCGATGCCGGCGCCCCGGTGGCGGTGGCGCAAGGGGGGTACATGTCGTAGAGTTCAGCGCGGTCGACGGCTACCCGAGGAGGGGTTGGTAGAGATGGTTCGCAGCGCAGCCGAGCGGGCGTGCTTCCCGACGAGGAGCCTGCTGGAGGAAGTCGGGGACACCCCGATCGGGAGGGTGAGCTGATGGCCGAGGATCGAGCAGCCGAGGAGGAGTTCCGCTACCACACCGGCACGGTCCGTCCGTCCTCCGTGCCCGACGCGATCGAGTTCGTGGACGTGCACAAGTCGTTCGGGCGCAACCACGTCCTTCGTGGTCTGAACATGGCGATCCCAGAGGGCCAGATCTCGATGATCGTCGGCCCTTCGGGCACGGGCAAGTCGGTTTGCATCAAGCACATCGTCGGCCTGCTCTACCCCGACGAGGGCGACGTGATCGTGCAAGGAGTGTCGGTGCCGAGCCTCCCCGATGCCGAGCTGTTCGAGATGCGCAAGAAATTCGGAGTCCTCTTCCAGGACGGCGCCCTGTTCGGCTCGTTGAACCTCTACGACAACGTGGCCTTCCCCCTGCGCCAGCACACCGAGAAGGGCGAGGAGGAGATCGCCGAGATCGTCAACCGCCGGCTGCGCGAGGTGGGCCTGGGCGACGCCAACGAGAAGATGCCCAGCGAGCTCTCCGGCGGCATGCGCAAGCGCGCCGGGTTCGCGCGCGCGCTCGTCCTCGATCCCGACATCCTCCTGTTCGACGAGCCCGACTCCGGCCTGGACCCCGTGCGCACGGCGCTGCTGTGCGAGCTGATCAAGGAGATCCACGCCGAGCACGGTGGCTGCTACGTCGTGATCACGCACGACATCATGAGCGCGCGTCGCGTCGCAGAGCACATCTCCGTCCTGTGGAAGGGGCGGATCGTCGAGTCGGGTCCGGCCCAGGAGCTGTTCGCGTCCGAGAACCCGTTCGTGCGCCAGTTCCTCTCCGGCGCATCTGCCGGACCCCTCGGCATGGAGTAGATCCGGCGTGCGCCTCGTCGCCCTGTGAACGTCGCTCGACTTTGCTCCGCTCTCGCGGGCGGTGCGGCGCGTCGCCCGCGGGCCGTCATCGCGGTCGCGGTTGTGCTCGCCCTGGGGGCGGCCGGGCTGGCGCTGCGGCTGCGCCCGACGGCGGCGGCGAACACGTTCGTGTCGAGCTCCAGCCCCGAGTACCGGGCCACGCAACGCTTCTACCGCAGCTTCGGGGAAGAGCCGATCGCGGTGCTGGTGAAGGGCAGCCTGCAGCAACTGGTGCTGGGCTCGGACATCGACCGCCTGGTCGGCCTGGAGGGCTGCCTGTCGGGCAACGTTCCCGCTGGCGCGCTCGCCACCGAGGGCGGCGTCAACGGGCCGTGCGGGCAGCTGGCGCGCGCGAGGACGGTCAAGGTGGTGTTCGGTCCCGGCACCTTCATCAACGAGGCCGCCAGCCAGATCGACGAACAGCTCACCGCCCAGACGCGCCAGGTGGAAGCGCAGGCCAAGCAGGCGGAACGCGCGGTGACGCACGCGGCGCTCGCGCGCGGGCTCTCCGCCGCACAGGCGCGGACGCTCGGGCGCCAGGCGAGCAAGATCACGATCGCCGGCTTCCAGAAGAGCCTGGTCACGCTCGCGCTCAAATACGGTCTGACGTCGCGGCCGAGCGTGAACGACGCCAACTTCGTCTCCGCGCTGGTGTTCGACTCCAGCAAGCCAGCGGGCACGCCCAAGCAGCGTTTCGCCTACCTGTTCCCGAGCCGCGACGCGGCGCTGGTATCGGTGCGGATGAAGGCGGGGCTCTCCGAAGCGCAGCGCACCAGGACCATCGACCTGATTCGCCAGGCGCTGGCGATGAAGCAGTGGCAGCTCCAGCACGGCGAGTCATACCTGTTGACCGGCGAGCCAGTGATCGTGGCCGAACTGACCGGCTCGATCACGCATTCGATCGA
>Ga0208355_1001492_pt1 | contig 10147 bp, 9 predicted proteins | sample NGESurdeep072012_6_FD_184458 | JGI IMG/M metagenome (GOLD analysis project Ga0208355, IMG submission 184458) | Arctic peat soil microbial communities from Barrow, Alaska - NGEE Surface sample 210-3 deep-072012 (SPAdes) | ecosystem: Environmental > Terrestrial > Soil > Wetlands > Peat ...
GGAGCTCCTCGAGCAGGTGTGGGGCTACGACGTGCCGTCGGGCGCGCGTACCGTCGACTCGCACGTGCGATCGCTGCGCCGCAAGCTCGGCCCGCTCGTCGTGCGTACGGTGCACGGTGTGGGATACGCGGCCCAGGACACCGACGCGTGAGGCGCCCGGCTCCCGAGCGCCCGCTCGACCAGCTGCCGACGCTGAAGCTGAAGCTCAGCGTCGTGATCCTCTCGGCGGTCGCCGTCACCGTGGTCGTGTTCTTCGTCGGGCTCAAGCTCGGGCTGTGGGCGTCGCTGAGCGGCGCGGCCGCGGGCACCGTCGCGCTGGTGGTCGTCTGGTTCCTTGCCCGCGGCATCACGTCGCCGCTGCGCGAGATGGCCGAGGCCACGGACGCGATGGCGCGAGGGGATTTCTCGCGCCGGGTCACCGCGACCTCCCGTGACGAGATCGGCGCGCTGGCGCGCTCGTTCAACGCGATGGCCTCCGAGCTCGCCGAGACCGACCGGCTACGGCGCGATCTCGTCGCCAACGTGAGTCATGAGCTGCGCACGCCGATCACCGCACTGCAGGTCGTGCTCGAGAACCTCGTCGACGGGGTGGAGCCGCCCGATCCCGAGACCCTCCGCACGATGCTCGCCCAGGTGGAGCGGCTCGGACGGCTGGTGAAGCAGCTGCTCGACCTGTCGCGCCTCGAGGCCGGGGTCGTCCCGCTCGACCGCCAGCCGTTCGACCTCGAGGTGCTCATTGGTCAGGCCGTCCGCGAGTCGCAGCTGAGTGCGCCGAACGTCACGATGAGCGTGAGCGTCGAGCCTCCCGATCTCGAGCTCGAGGCCGACCAGGAACGGCTCCACCAGGTCGTGGCCAACCTGGTCGAGAACGCGGTGCGCCACTCGCCCTCGGGCGGCACCGTGTCGGTCACCGCCTGCCGACGCGGCGACCGCGTCGCGATCGAGGTGAGCGACGACGGCCCCGGCATTCCCGACGACGAGGTCGCGCGCGTCTTCGAGCGTTTCTACCGTCCCGACACCGCGCGTTCGTCACGCGACGGCGGCGCCGGCCTCGGGCTCGCGATCGCGAAGTGGATCGTCGATCTCCACGGTGGTGAGATTCGGCCCGAGCGGCGCGAGCCGCACGGGTGCCGCATGGTCGTCACCCTCCCGGCGGGCACCGTGGTCGCGCCCCGAACCCCGGCCACCCGCACGCCACCGACCCGCATCGCAAGCAACCGAACTCCGCCGCGCCCTGCCGGCGCGGCGCCGTCAGCGAGAGGAACCTCATGGCCATGACCCCGATCGACGAAGCGCTGCGACGTATCCGTCGCGGAGAGATGGTGCTCGTCGTCGACGACGAGGACCGCGAGAACGAGGGTGACCTCACGATGGCTGCGGAGTGGGTGACGTCGGAGTCGATCAACTTCATGTTGCGTTGGGCACGCGGCCTCGTGTGCATGCCGTGCCACGGCGACCGCCTCGACGAGCTCGAGGTCGGGCCGATGATCCCCGCCGGCGACGAGACGACCGATACGCCGTTCGCGGTCACGATCGACCACCGCAATGCCGGCAGCGGCATCGGTGCGGCCGACCGTGCGCTGACGATCCGTCGTGTGCTCGACCCGACGTCGCGCCCCGCCGACTTCCTGCGGCCCGGTCACGTGTTCCCGTTGCGCGCCAAGCGGGGCGGTGTGCTCGAACGTCGCGGTCACACCGAGGCGGCGGTCGACCTCGCGGTGCTCGCGGGATGCGCGCCCGTCGCGGTGATCTGCGAGGTGCTGCACGACGACGGCTCGCCGGCACGCGTGCCGTACCTCGAGATGTTCGCGGAGGAGCACCGCATCGCGATGGTCTCGGTCGGTCAAGTGGTGGAGCACCGGATCGCGCTCGCCGACTGCGGCGACTCGTCGTCGGTGCCGCAGCTGCTGCTCTGATGGCGGGCCCGGAGACCACGCTCGTCGCCTCGGGGCTCTTCTTCCCCGAGGGTCCGATCGCGATGCCCGACGGAACGCTCCTGTGCGTGGAGCTCGGTCGCCGCACCGTCGACCGGATCCATCCCAACGGTCGTGTCGAGGTGGTGTCGGAGAACGGCGGCAGCCCCAATGGGATCGCGATCGGTCCCGACGGTGCCGTGTACGTGTGCAACAGCGGCGGCTGGGACTTCACCGAGGTCATGGGCTTCCGGATCACATCGACGCATCAGCCGGCCGACTACTCCGGTGGTCGCATCGAGCGCGTCGACCTCGCGACCGGCGAGGTGCAGGTGCTCTACCGCGACTGCGACGGGAACCCGCTGATGGGCCCGAACGACATCGTCTTCGACGCCGCGGGCGGGATGTGGTTCACCGATCACGGCAAGGTCCGCCATCGCGAACGCGATCACGGAGGCGTGTACTACGCGGCCCCCGACGGCTCCTCGATCCGCGAGGTGATCTACCCGCTCGACTCGCCGAACGGTGTCGGCCTCTCGCCCGACGGCAGCACGCTCTACGTGTCGGAGACGTTCACGGGGCGGTTGTGGTCGTGGAAGGTGACGGCACCGGGGGAGGTCGACAGCAGCGGGCCGATCGGCAACGGCGGCGCATTGCTCGCGGGGCTCCCGGGCTTTCAGCTCTTCGACTCGCTCGCCGTCGACAGCGAGGGGTACGTGGTGGTCGGCACCCTCGTGAACGGGGGACTCACGGTCGTGTCGCCCGACGGCGCGTCGGTCGAGCACATCGCGCTTGGCGACCTGATGGTCACGAACGTGTGCTTCGGCGGCGAGGATCTGCGCACGGCCTACGTCACGTGCTCGGCCACCGGCACCATCGTCTCGTTCCGCTGGCCCCGCCCCGGACTCGCGCTCGCGTTCTGACGATTCACGCCGTCGGGCTCGAGCATGCGACCGGGGACAACGGAGCAGGTGAGCGGTCGGCAGGGAACCGGCTGGAAGCTCCGTGCCGCGGCGAGCGAGCATGCGACCGGGGACACCGTCCGCGTAAGGTCGGCGCATGGGACCGTTGCAGGGTATGAAGATCGTGGAGTTGGCGGGGATCGGGCCGGGCCCGTTCGCCGGGATGTTGCTCTCCGACATGGGTGCCGACATCGTGCGCATCGACCGGGCGCAGCAGGTGACGGGCGACTTCTCGAAGCCCAACCTCGAGGCGCTGTACCGCGGCCGGCGCTCGATCGGCGTCGATCTGAAGCACCCAGACGGCGTCGAGACGGTGTTGCGGCTCGTCGAGTCGGCCGACGCGCTGCTCGAGGGGTTCCGGCCGGGTGTGACCGAGCGCCTGGGCATCGGCCCCGACGTGTGCCTCGCCCGCAACCCACGCCTGGTCTACGGACGCATGACGGGCTGGGGCCAGGAAGGCCCGTACGCCCAGGCCGCGGGGCACGACATCAACTACATCGCGCTCGCCGGCGCGCTCGCGCACTTCGGCCGCGCCGGCTCGAAGCCGACCCCGCCGATCAACGTCGTCGGCGACTTCGGTGGCGGCGCGATGTTCCTCGCGTTCGGCATCGTGTGCGGTCTGCTCGAGGCCCAACGGTCGGGGCAGGGCCAGGTGATCGACGCGGCGATGGTCGACGGCAGCGCGCTGCTCATGACGATGATGTGGGGGCTCAAGGCGATCGGGTTCTGGGATGAAGCCATGGGCGAAAACCTGCTCGACAGCGGCGCACCGTTCTACGACACCTACGAGACCAGCGACGGCAAGTTCATCTCGCTCGGAGCGCTCGAGCCGCAGTTCTACGCGGAGCTCGTCGCCCGGCTCGGTCTCACCGACGCCGGGCTCCCCGCGCAGATGGACCGTGGCGGTTGGCCCGTGCTGCGCGACAAGTTCACCGAGCTGTTCAAGACCAAGACGCGCGACGAGTGGTGCGCGATCCTCGAGCACTCCGATGCGTGCTTCGCTCCGGTGCTCACGATGTCGGAAGCCGCGCAGCATCCGCACATCACCCATCGGGGCACGGTCATCAACCGTGACGGTGTCGACCAGCCTGCACCCGCGCCGCGGTTCTCGCGCACGGCCGCCGAGGTGTGGCGCAGCGCACCCTGGCCGGGCCAGCACACCGACGAGGCCCTGCGCGATTGGGGCTTCGAGCCCGACGCGATCGCCAAGCTCCGCGACGCCGGCGCCCTCCGCTGACCCGCCCTGCCGACCGCTCGGCGCCGGCCGGCCTGCGCCGAGCGGCGCATCGCGTCAGTCGTCGATGACGATGAGGAGCGCCGCGAGGCGCGGTGCGAGGGCCGACTCGTCGGCCGCGGTGACGGTGACGTGGCCGACCTTGCGGCCCGGCCGGGCGGCCTTGCCGTAGTCGTGCAGGTGCGCGCCCTCGATCGCGAGCACCGCGGCCGGGTCGGGCATCGACCCGAGGCAGTTGACCATCGCGGCGACGCCGATCGGCGCGGTCGACCCGAGCGGCCGCCCCAGGATGGCGCGCAGGTGGTTCTCGAACTGGCTGGTCTGCGCGCCCTCGATGGTCCAGTGGCCGGAGTTGTGCACGCGTGGTGCCAGCTCGTTGGCCAGCAACGCGTCGTCGGTCTCGAAGAGCTCGACGCAGCCCACGCCCACGAACTCGAGCGCGTCGAGCACGGCGATCGCGTGGCTCTCGGCCGCGGCCTGCAACGCGGGAGTGCAGCCCGGCGCCGGCGCGCGGGTGACGCGCAGGATGCCATCGCGGTGCTCGTTCTCCACCACGGGCCAACACGCTGTCGTGCCGTCGGCCGCGCGCACCGCGACGATCGACAGCTCGCGTCGGAACGGGACGAATGATTCGAGGATGAGCGGCACGCCGCCGAGCTGCGCCCACGCGGGCTCGACGTCGGCCGCCGTGCGCAGGACGTACTGTCCCTTGCCGTCGTAGCCGCCCCGCCTCGTCTTGAGCACCGCGGGCAGGCCGTACTCCGGTATGGCCGACGCGAGCTCGCCGAGCGTGTCGACGGTGACGAACCGTGCAGTCGGAATGTCGAGTGATCTGAACAGCGTCTTCTCGGCTGCCCGGTCCTGCGACACCTCGAGCGCGCGGATGCCGGGTGCGACCCGGTGCGTGCGCGCCAGATGGCGCGCCGAGTCGGCGGGCACACCTTCCCATTCGTAGGTGACGACGCCGGCTCCGCGCGCGACCTCGTCGAGCCCGACGACCGAGTCGAGCGCCCCCGTGACGAGGGCGCCGACTGCGGCCGCAGGTGCGTCGGGCGAGGGATCGAGGAACCGGAAGCTCAGGCCTTGGGCGACGCCGGCGAGGCCCAGCATGCGTCCGAGCTGCCCGCCGCCGAGGACCGCGACGGTCGACGACTCGTTGCTCACGTTGCTCCCGGACCTATCCGCACCCTCAGGCCTCCAGCGCGACCGGGGGGTCGTCGTCGACCAGGGAGAGCTCGTGCGACTTGCGGAGCGCGGCGATGCGGTCGAGCGGGCGTTCGAGCGCCCGGTGGCGGCGGCCCATGAGCGCCTCGTACTCCTTGTGCACGCCCTCGAACCGGCGTTGCACCGACTCCATCGACTCGACGTAGCGACGCCACTGCAGCTCGAACTGCCCGAGCAGGCCGAGGATCTCGTTGCTCGTGCGCTCGAGGCGGAAGTTGTCGACCGACTGGCGGATCACCGCGAGCACCGCGTAGAGGGTGAGCGGCGAGCACAGCACGATCTTGTTGCGCAACGCGTGCTCGAGGATGTCGGCGTCCTGCTCCTGGATGAACGCGTACACCTGCTCGTTCGGGATGAAGAGGAGCAGGCAGTCGACGGTGCGGTCTCCGGCGTCGAGGTACCCCCGACCGGTGAGCTCCTTCACGCGGTCGCGCACGTCGCGCACGAACGCGTCGCGCGCGACGCGCTGATCCGTGTCGGAGTTGGCCTCGATGTAGCGCACGAAGTTGTCGAGCGGGAACTTCACGTCCATGTGGAGGACGAGGTCGTTGGGCATGAGGAACGTGAAGTCGGGGCGGCCGCCCGAGCCGGGCAGCGTGCGCTGGCGCTGGTAGTTCACGCCCTCGATGAAGCCGGCGAGGTGCAGCACGTCTTCGGCCATGCGCTCGCCCCACTGACCGCGCACCTTGGTGCTGACCAGCGCCTCGCGCAGGTCTTGGGTGCTCTCGCGCAGCTTGTCCATGCCCTCTCGCTGGCGGGCGAGCTCGCTGCTCAACGCGCCGAACTTGCGCTCGCGATCGGATTCGAGCTCACGCACGAGCTCGTCGACCCGTTTGATCTGCGAGGTGATGCCGTCGCGCGTGGCGTGCAGCTCCTGGTCGATGAGCGCCTTCTTGCCATCCAGCTCGGCGCTCGAGCGCGCGCGCTCGCCTTCGAGGAGCAGCTGGTGCAGCTCCTTGACCTGGTGGACCGCGGCCTGGATCGCCGCGTCGCGGCCCTCTTCGCTGGCGTGGCGCTGCTCCTCGGTGAGGCGGCGCATCTCACGGGAGAGCGACGCGTCACGGGTGCGGCCGGCGAGCAGCGAGCCGCCCACGAGCCCACCGGCGCAGCCGACCACGACGGCGATCACCCCGATCACGATCAGAATCATCGGCTGCCTCCCGTGTCGTCCATCTGTGACGCATGGTGCCAGCCGGGTACGACACTCATGCTGATGGTCGGCTCAGGCCCCGGTCGCGAGCGCGAGGCGGGGGATCGCCGAGAAGCCGAGGGGCCCGGCCACGAGCCGGCGCAGCGGGCCGCCACGATCCTTCTCGTACCTGGAGATGGCATCGTCGAGCGGGGTGACGCCGGTGGGGATCGGGAAGTCGGTCACGGCACGGAGCGCAGCGGTGACGTTCGGGTCGGCGGCGAGGAGTGGTGAGCCCGTCACGGTCGCGGCGAGGCGCCGAGCGAGGCCTTCGAGCGTGTTGGCCGTGGTGATCGAGCGGGCGACCGACGAGGTCGGGGTGAGCGCGTTCCAGCTCGCGAACGCGGTGCCGACCTCCTCGACGATCGGGTTCGCCGGCCCGCCCGTGGCGTCGATCGAGTGGGCGAGCGCGTTCACGAGGCGGTAGCGCGAGTCGAGTTTGGGCCGGACGACCTGCCAGTTGCGTTCGACGGCGGTGCGGTCGGTCTTGAGGCGAGGCCGGCTACTGAGCGCGAGCGTCGCCCCCGCGACGATCGCCAGCACGACGAACGCGCCGAGCAATCGCCGCGCGACGTGAATCATGACCCCGACAAGCTAGTCGTGCGATGCCGGGTTTCCGCCGATGGTGAGCGCGGAGGGTGGTGGGTGTCGCACGCCGCCGCTAGGTTGACCTTCATGGCCCGCTCCCGGGCCGTGGTCGTGGCCGCCGTGGCCGCCACCCTGCTCGGGAGCATCGCGGGCGGGTGGTGGCTCGGCGGCGCGGCACCGGCCGTCGTCCCCGCCACGGTCGTGCACGTCGTCGACGGCGACACGCTCGTCGCCGCGTTCGCCGACGGGCACACCGAGACGGTGCGCGTCCTCGGCGTCGACACACCCGAGACGGTCGACCCCCGCAAGCCCGTGCAGTGCTTCGGGCCCGAGGCCTCCGCGTACGCCAAGGCGCACCTCACCGGGCGGTCGGTGCGCCTCGAGTTCGACGTCGAGCGGCGTGACCGTTACGGGCGTCTCCTCGCGTACGTGCTCCTCGGCCGCGAGCGTTACGAAGACGACCTGCTGCGTCGCGGTCTCGCGCGGCTCCTCGTCATCGCGCCCAACGGCGCACACGCCCGCGCGATGCTCACCGAGATGCTCGCCGCCCGACGCGACCGGCGCGGTCTGTGGGGCGCGTGCTGACCGTCGGTGCTCTGAGGCCCGTGCGCTGAGGCCGTCTCGTTCACGACATGGTCGCGAGGATCTCCTCGACCAGCTCGAGCGACGTGTCGGGATGCAGGAACGCGAGTCGGGCGACGGTCTCGCCGTGCCAGCTCGAAGGGGTGACGAACGCGGTCTGCGCGGTGAGCAGGTCGTCCGACCAGCGTTGGTAGTCGGCCGGCCCCCAGCCCTTCCGGCGGAAGATCACGATCGAGAGCTCCGGTTCCCGTACCAGCTCGAGGTTCGGTGTCGCGGCGATGCGGGCCGCGACGGCGTGGGCGGTCGTGAGCACGGCCTCGATCGCGTCGCGGTACGCGTCGCTGCCGTGGACGGCAAGTGAGAACCACAACGGCAGGCCGCGAGCCCGGCGCGTGAGATGGAACGCGTAGTCGCTCGGGTTCCACTCGCTCGGTCGTTCGTGGATCACGTCGAGGTACGACGCGTTCTGGGTGTGGACGGCGCGCGCGAGACCGGGTTGGCGGTAGATGAGCGCGGCGCAGTCGAAGGGGGCGTACAGCCACTTGTGCGGATCGACGACCAACGAGTCGGCGCGTTCGATACCGGCGAACCGTGGCCGCGCGCTCGGTGCGAGCAGCGCCGCGCCGCCGTAGGCCGCGTCGACGTGGAACCAAATGCCGAAGCTCGCCGCGACCCGACCGACGCCGTCGAGATCGTCGACGATGCCCGCGTTGGTGGTCCCGGCGGTCGCGACCACCGCGCACACCGATGCGGGGTCGCCGTCGGCGTCGAGGGCCGCCTGCAGCGTTGCGCCGGTGAGACGCTCGTCGTCGGTCGCGACGACGAGGGGATCGACATCCATGATGCGCAGCGCGTTGGCGACCGACGAGTGGGTCTGCTCGCTCACCGCGATCCGCCACCGCGCCGGGGGCGTCGCGGCCCGCCGCTTCGCGGTCTCCCGGGCGACGACCAGCGCCGAGAGGTTGCCCGCCGAGCCGCCGGCGACGAAGCACCCACCGGCCTCCTCGGGCAACCCGGCGAGATCGGCGATGAATCGCAGCACCTGGTTCTCGGCGTAGACCGCACCGGCGCCCTCGAGCCACGAGATCGCCTGCAACGACGACGCCGACACCACCATGTCGAAGAGCAACGAGGCCTTGGTCGGCGCGGCGGGGATGAACGCGAGGAACCGGGGGCTGTCGCACGAGATCACCGCCGGCGCGAGCACGTCTTCGAAGATGCGCAGGACGTCGATCGGATCGTTTCCCTCCGCGCTCAGCAGGTTGCCGGCTCGAGCCTCCAACTCGTCGCGGGGCACCGAATGGTCGATCGGCACCGGGTGCAACCGCAACCGCGCTTGGGTGTACTCGAACACGGCGCGAGCCATGCGGTCGGTCAGCTCGTCGTAGTGATGCACGGGGACCATGGTCGCGCTCGCGACGCGGGCGCGTGTGCAGCGATCGGGGAGTGCGTGCTTACGGCTGGGTCTGGACGTGGCGGGCCACGAGCGCGAGGACGTCGTCGCCGTAGAGCTCGGCCTTCGTGGGGCCGATGCCGGTCACGTCGAGCAACCCGGCGACCGATTCGGGCCGGACACTGGCGAGCTCGACGAGCGTGACGTCGCGGAAGACCACGTAGGCCGGCACACCGCGTGCCCGGGCCAGATCTCGGCGCCACTCCTTGAGGGCGTTGAAGAGAGCGTCATCGGGTGCCGGCAGGTCGGGTGGTCGGTGGGCCCGGAGCCCGGCGCGTACCGATGCCAGGCGGGTGGACGGATCGGCCGGCGGTGCCGCGCCGGCGTTGGCGGCTTCGATCGCCTCCAGCCATGGGCTCGGTGTGCGCCGGGACACCCGCCCGCCGACGGTGCGTTTCCGGGCCCACGAGATGTGCAGGTACTGGCCGGCGCGGCTGAGGGCGACGTGCAGGAGCCGCCGTTCCTCGGCGAGCGCATCGGGTTCGGACGCGTACGAGATCGGCACGAGCCCGCGCTCGACGCCCGTGACGCACACCAACTCCCACTCGAGGCCCTTCGACCGGTGGAACGACACGAGCTGCACCGCGTCGGTGCCGGCACCCGGATCGTCGTCGCCGCGCATCGAGGTCTCGAGCCACGCGACGAAGCTGCCCGCCGATCCGCCGCTCCCGTCGGCCGCGAGGTACTCCTGGCCGAGCCGCAGGATGGCGTCGAGGTGTTCGCGCCGCTCCTCGCCGCCGACGTGCTCGCCCGCGGAGAGGTCGGCGAGCTGGTCGGCGAGGGTGCGACCGGGCGTCGTGCGTTCCATCGTGCGGAGCTCGTCGAGCACGGCGCGCACTTCGGGTCGGTTCACGAAACCGCCGGCGCCGGGGACGCGCACGGGCACTCCGGCAGCGGGCAGCGCCGTCTCGAACGGCACCGACTGCGCGTTGGTGCGGTAGAGCACGGCCATGTCGGACCACCGGACGCCACGCGCGTGCGCCTGCTGGAGCCGGCGGGCGA
>Ga0208355_1001495_pt1 | contig 10144 bp, 10 predicted proteins | sample NGESurdeep072012_6_FD_184458 | JGI IMG/M metagenome (GOLD analysis project Ga0208355, IMG submission 184458) | Arctic peat soil microbial communities from Barrow, Alaska - NGEE Surface sample 210-3 deep-072012 (SPAdes) | ecosystem: Environmental > Terrestrial > Soil > Wetlands > Peat ...
ACCCAAACTCATTTCCCCGGCACCAACCTCATCCTGCGCTACGAGGTCAAAACCCGTCCCTGACCCCGCACGGACTTTCGCACCATGTCGGGAGTCCTGATCCCTGGTCCAGGACCTATGGATACCACTGCGAGCTCAGGCGATGAGTCCGACTACGCCTCGCACACCGACCGCGCCAACGGCAAGCCCACTGACTGACCGCTTGAATTCTGGCGCACCGATGACTGTGATCAGGGATGGACGGTCTCCCGGAGCTGACCGTAAGCGCTCCTCACACGTTCCCCCGCGGCCGGGTCGCCCAGAGGGCGCACAGCCGACGTGTCTGCGGACCAGTGGGGCAAGTCCGGCTTACCAGCTCTGGTATCTAATGCCCAGGCAGCTTGACGGGCGGCGCCGATCGCCACGTACTCGAAAGGCGCCGGCACCGTCACGGGTGCGCCGAAGATACTCGGGGCGATCTCCTGCACAGCCAGGGATCGAGCGGCGCCGCCGATGAGGAGCACCCGCCGAGTCTTCAGTCCTTGCGCCCTCAGGGCGTCCATCCCATCAGCGAGACCGCACAGCATCCCTTCCACAGCCGCACGCGCGAGGTTCTGCGGTGTGGCGTTGGCGCGGGTGAGCCCACCCAGGGTGCCGGTGGCGTCGGGAAGGTCAGGGGTGCGTTCGCCGTCGAGGTAGGGCAGCAGGACGAGACCGCCGGCGCCCGGCTCGGCGCTCATCGCCAGGCGGTCCAGCCCGACCAGATCGGTCCCCGTCATCGCGGCGGCAGCCGTAAGCACCCTGGCCGCGTTGAGTGTGCAGACCAGGGGCAGGAAACGCCCCGTGGCGTCGGCGAATCCTGCAACGACTCCAGTCGCATCCGTCGTCGGAGCGGTATGGACGCCGAAGACTGTGCCGCTGGTCCCCAGCGAGACCACGACATCCCCGGCTTCCAGTCCGAGCCCGAGTGCGGCACCCATGTTGTCGCCCGTACCGGCGGCCACGAGCATCCCGCCAGCAGTCTCACCCGCAGCCTCGCTGGGACCAAGAACACGTGGTGTTCCGAGCAGCCGGCCGAACGCCAGCTCTATCAGGTCGGTGCGGTATTGCCCGCTCAGCGGCGACCAGTATCCGGTACCCGAGGCGTCGCCGCGATCCGTGACCGCCGCGCCAGGTTGAATCGCGCCGCCCCCGAGAATGCGCGTGGTGAGCCAGTCATGTGGCAACAACACCTCCCGGACCCGGTTCGCGAGCGCGGGCTCGTGCTGCGCCAGCCAGCGAAGCTTGGTGACGGTGAAAGCGGCCAGTGGTACTGATCCAACGGCGTTCGCCCAAGCCGCGGGGCCGCCGAGCTCGGCGACCAGGTCGCGCGCCGCGGACGCAGAGCGCGTGTCGTTCCACAACAACGCCGGTCGGACGACCTCGCCCGCGTCGTCCAGGGTGACCATCCCGTGCTGTTGACCTCCTACGGCGATGGCCTGAACCTGCTCGAGCAGCCCACTGGCAGTCGCCTGCGTGAACGCCTGCCACCACAGGTCCGGATGGATCTCGGTGCCGCCCGGATGGCTGGCCGACCCTTGGCGGAGCACCTCACCAGTGTCGGCATCGCAGACCACCACCTTGGTGGACTGGGTCGAGGAGTCCACTCCGGCGACCAGCGTCCGTCGACCAGCTGACATTGACAAGTCCTCTCCCCTCAAGCCTGGTTCTCCGTCATGGCCTGCAATGCCTGCAGCGTGCCAAGGGCACCCAGGCTGTGCAGCGAGTCAAGGGCCGAGCGGTAGGCGAGGGCGAACCGATCGTCGTCGACGAGGTCACCAAAGAGGTCACGGTCAGAGATGAAGATCAGGGGTTCCTCGCGCTGGCCCCGAGCTCTGGCGATCAGCTGGTCTCGGAGCCTGTCGACGACCTCTATCGGTTGGCCCTGCTCGTCTTGGCCCTCGGCGTACCTGGCCCAGGCGGCCACCACCAAGGCTGACCGCGCGATCTCACCGCCGGTGGCGAGCTGTTCCCGGATGACCGGAAGCAGCCACTTGGGGATTCGATCGGAGCTCTCCGCGCACAGACGTGCCAAGGTGTCACGGATCTCCGGGTTGGCAAAGCGCTCGATGAGCTGAAGCTTGTACTGCTGCAGATCCACGCCAGGAACCGGAGCCAACGTGGGGGTCGCTTCGTGATCCATATAGCCGAGAAGGAAACTCGTGAAGACAGGGTCCTGGCAGACCTCATGCGCGTACCGGTAGCCCGCGAGGTATCCCAGGTAGCACAGCGCCTGATGGCTGGCGTTGAGCAGGCGTAGCTTCATCAGCTCGTAGGGCTCGACATCGTGGACCATCTGGACGCCGACGTCCTGGAAGGGCGGACGACCAGCACTGAAGCTGTCCTCCAACGCCCATTGCATAAACGGCTCACAGACGACCGGCCAGGCATCCTCGACACCGAACCGCTCGGCGAGCAGGGCCCTGTCAGCATCGGTCGTGACCGGGGTGATCCGGTCGACCATCGAGTTCGGGAAGCTGACCTCTCTGTCCAGCCAGTCCCCGAGCTCGGGGTCCTTCAGACGCGCAAACGCGCTGATCATCTTGAGTGCGACCTCACCGTTGCCCGGGATGTTGTCGCACGACATCACCGTGAACGGGGGGACACCGCGCTCCCGGCGGCGCGACAACGCCTCAGTGATGAAACCGAAAGCGGTGCTGGGAGTGGAGCCCGCCCGAAGGTCCTGCCGAATGCCCGGGTCGTCGGCGTCGAACTCTCCGGTGATCTGGTTCACGAGGTACCCCCCCTCGGTGATGGTCAGGGAGACGATCCGTATGCCCGGATCGGCCATCAGCTCAAGGACGGCCTCGGGGTCGTCGGGGGCGAACAGGTACGCGATGATCGAGCCGACAACCCGAGGATGCAGCGATCCGTCCGGATGCTTGACGACCAACGTGTACAGGCAGTCCTGAGCGGTCATGACCTCGTGCATGCGGCGGTCCTGCGCAAGCAGCCCGACCCCGGTGACCCCCCAGTCAAGGGCCTTGCCCTCGTTCATCAGCTGGTCGAGATACGCGGCCTCATGAGCGCGGTGGAAACCGCCCACTCCGATGTGCACGATTCCCGTGCGGACCCGCGTACGGTCATAGGTCGGCGTCGGCAAGGCGGCGTCGAAGCTGGCAAGCGCATCCGCATTCAGTGCTCTCATGGTCTCTTCCTAGGAGTGAGAGCCGGTCGCTGAACGCCCTGCGAACCGACGCGGCAACGTCTAACGCCGTGCAGACACATCCTGACCCCCAGCTCCTGACAACTGCTTCTCCTCGTCCAACCGGACTGCCAAACCCCGCCGATGTCGCATCACAGAGCCAACCTCGGAGCCTTTGCGTTTGCAGCCGTGAGCGGCGGTGCGCACCTAACGCTTTCGAACGGTACCCATGGTTGTGTCCCTACTACTATTTGTGGGCCAAACAACTCCTTCCAACTCCTCAGGAGCGCCCGCATCGCATCAGACGACCCTGCTTTCGCCGTCATTTCTGCGGATAGACGACGGCCTTGACAGCAGTCTTGTCGTCACGGCTGGAGACAAGTGCAGCTTCGGCCTCGTCCAAGCGATAGCGGCCGGTAACCAGTCGGTCCAAGCTGATTCGTCCTGACGCTACCAAGGAAATTGCGGTTGGCCACGTGTTGGCGTAGCGGAACGTACCCGTCACAACGATCTCACGCTGCTGGACAACAGCCAGAGGCAGCCGAATCTCGTCACCTCCCATTCCGACGAGGACAGCCCGGCCGGCCGGTGCAAGCTTGCTAATCGCCTCCCCGATCGCCGGCGGGTGCCCAGAACACTCGATCAGAACATCAGGTGCCATATCCAATTCACCGAGACCACCCTCGCCAGCATCGATGACCGCGGTCGCTCCCAGTTCTTTGGCCAAGGCAAGCCGAACCGGGTTAATGTCAGAGACTACGACCTCCGTTGCTCCACTGGCAAGTGCACATTGCATGCTAATCAAGCCTATGGCACCGGCGCCCGTAATCAGTACCCGCGACCCAGGCGCCACCGCGCCCTTTCGGCAAGACCAAACCCCGACCGATAGAGGTTCTAACAAAGCCGCACCTTCGTCGCTGATGTTGGAAGGAACAACATGGGCGAACGACTCATGAACGGTTACGTACTCAGCAAATGCGCCATCGATCGGCGGCGTTGCGAAAAAACGCATGCTTGGGCACAGATTGTAGCGACCCGACAGACATTGTGGACACGTCATATCTGGTACGCCCGGCTCAATCGACACGCGTTCGCCAACCCGACCTTCGCTGACACCGTGCCCGACTCCTACGATGACACCAGAAGCCTCGTGGCCCAAGACAAGTGGCGACTCCACCACGAAATTCCCTATGCGGCCGTGCTCGTAGTAATGAGTATCCGAACCACACACACCCACTGCCCGGACCTGCACAAGGACCTCTCGGTCCGCCGGTCTGGGCATAGGGCGATCCTCCAGGACGATGTCCCTCGGACCACGCAGAACAACTGTTCTCATCGGGTCACCTCAAACCTTTCGTGGTTGCACTTCAGCGATCTCCAATGCGGTTCTCCCCACCCACCAAGCGGACGTTTCCGGCCAACCCAGCGAGCTTCGGCTGAACCTGTATCTTCCCTCCAACCCCATCCTTGAACTGTTGCAATGCCTTGGAATAGTCCTCCAGGGCAAAGCAGTGACTGATCATCACGCCCGCAGGGATGACCCCTGCGAGGAAGAGTTCCCCGGCCCGCTCATAGCTGTGCAATACTGCCCTCGAACCAACGATTCTGATCTCTCGACTGAATATCTTATACGGTTCAAAGCGCGCAACAGCGCTCTCACTTGAAACTCCGAACTGCTGGAATGTCCCACCAGGCGCCACGCGCGCCAGACCGTCCTCTATCGCGGCCACGACACCCGTGCAGTCGATCACAACGTCCCATCCGCGCGGACGATCCAGTTCATCCGTGCTTGAAACTGCTGCGGTGCACGAGAGGAGACGCGCCGTTGCCAGCCGTGACGGATTAATGTCAACCATGCTTACGCTGGCCGCGCCACAACGCTTTGCGAGCTCCATCATCATGAGGCCCATGGTGCCCGCGCCATAGATGAGGAAATGGTCTCCCATCTGTGGCTGCAAAATGTCGAATCCTCTCACTGCGCACGAGAGGGGCTCAATCAACGCCGCCTCGGCTGCATCTACCCCCTTAGGCAACCGAAAACAGTTCGCTACCGGTGCCAGAGTGTAGTCAGCGGCAGCTCCAGCCGTCGTTACACCTATAGCATTGTAACGCTCACACAGATTACCGCGACCACGTCTACAGTAATAGCACTCGCCGCAGTACAGCGACGGATCTACCGCCACCACATCCCCGACCATCAGTTCCGACACCGACTTACCGACCGCTACCACTTCGCCTGCGAACTCATGCCCGGGCACGATCGGCAATGAAGGGGCGAACTCTCCATCAAGAATATGCAAATCGGTGCCACAGATACCGCAACCTGCAACAGCCACATCCCGTGGCCCCGGAGTGGGATCAGGCAACGTAGTGATCTCCACTTGACCAGGCCTATAGATAACAGCGGCCTTCATCATCACTCCCAGCGCTTCCCAGGTATTCCAGTCTTTTCAAAAATATGTCGTCCGGTAAAGCTCTCTGCTAAGGCAGTGTCACGACCATCCCGAGACCCCATCTGTAAACGCTAGAACAGCGTATAGCCGCCATCTATGACAAGAATAGAGCCGGTCATAAAAGCCGAAGCGTCACTCGCCAGATAAACCATCGTCGCACCAAGCTCTGCCGGCACGCCGCATCTCTCCATCGGGGCGTCCTCAATCCAGTAGCGATGGAACCTGGGCTCGTCGACCTGAGCCATCTCTGTCTTCATGTAGCCGGGGGCCAACGCATTGACACGCACGCCAAACGGCGCCCATTCTGCGGCCAACGACTTCGTCAGTTGATGAACGGCGGCCTTCGAAGAGTTATATGCCGGCTGCCACTGTGGCCGATTAACGATGAGAGCCGAGATGGACCCCACATTAACGATTACGCCGCTACGCCGTCCCACCATTTGCTCACCGATGATTTGGCAGCAGTTCCAAACACCGTCAAGATTGACCCGCATAACCTCGTTCCACTGCTCAGGGGTGACCTCCAAAGAGGGCCGATGGATGCAAGCCCCAGCATTGTTGACCAGAACATCCACCGGCCCCAGTCGCGCCGTCACAGTCTCCAACATCCTGTACACATCTTCACGATTTGTGACATCCAACGTCACCGCAATCGCATCAGGCGACACCGCCCTCACCTCAGCCAACGCGGCAGCCGACCTCTCGGAATGCCGTGCGGCGATGGCCACCCGAGCGCCGGCCTCGCCCAAAGCTCGAGCAAAAGCAAGCCCAAGTCCGCGGTTACCGCCGGTCACAACGGCGACCCGCCCGGTCAAGTCAAACGCATCCAAAACAGACATGACTTTCTCGTCTCTGAAGAGAAACTATTCATCGTGTATGACCGAGAACGCCGCATCAAATACAGGTCGTCGCAATGGCTCCAAAGCTAGACATGGTTATCTCACTCTCCCGTCACCGCACCCAGCGTCAACCCGGTCACAAGCCAGCGTCGAACGGCCAGTCCCGCAATGACCATCGGCACAACAACAATGACGCCCACGGCAGTTAACTGACCCCAGTCAATTCCTGTCTGCGTGATCAGTTGCGTTGCAGCTATAGGGAGTGTTTGGGAAGATGTTCCAGAAAACGTCTGGGCAAATGAATAATCATTCCAAGAGAAGACCAGGCAAAGAATCCAAGTCGTCACGAGCCCAGCCCTCGTCAACGGCAAGGAGATCCGCCAAAATGCGGCCCATCTTGAGCATCCATCAACCCGGGCTGCTTCCTCAAGCGAACCTGGAAGGCTATCAAAGAAAGCCGCCATGATCCAAATTGCAAAAGGAAGATTGAAAGTCAAGTAGGCAACTACCAAACCCGAGAGCGAGTCGAGGAGACCCAGTCGCCGAAAGATAAGAAAAAGCGGCAAGAGAACTGCGGCAATCGGCGCCATGCGCGTCGAGATTATCCAGAATGCCAAGTGCCGCTTTCCGCGCATTGTAGATCGCGAAAGCCCGTAACCTCCCAAAGCACCGAGCGCCGTGGCGATCAGCGACGACACGCCCGCCGCTACAAGGCTGTTCACCAAGTAGCGATCCACGTGGTTGCCATTCGTGAAAAGCCCTCTGTAGTGTTCAAGCGTAGGACGGAAAAAGAATACCGGATCATGGCTCATTATGTCGTTCGTCGGCTTGATGGAACTCAAAGCCATCCAGACGAGCGGGACGGCGGTAAAGAGAACCACGAGAACCGTCAATATTTGAAGGACAACTGAAGCAAAACGACTACGGCGAGCTATCACTGCGCCGCCCCCTTCTTCTTCTCCAGCAGGGCAACAAAGAGATTCGCCACGATTATGCTAAACAACAGCATAGTGAGCCCGATTGCAGCAGCGTATCCTAGGTCAAAGAACCGGAAAGCGATCTCGTAGAGACGAAGCGGGATAATCTTCGTTGTATCTGCTGGTCCGCCGTTCGTCGTGATCCAGATGATGTCAAAGAACCGGATCGCGTCCATTGCACGTATCAATAGGGCGACGAGGAGCACTCCTGATATTGAAGGAATGACCACGTACCACAGGCGTTTGAAGTAGCCTGCACCGTCCAACGACGCTGCTTCAATCAAAGGCTGGGGCACCGCAGACAGTCCGGCAAGAGTAATAAGCATGATGAGAGGCGTCCACTCCCAGACGTCTAGGGCCACAACAGCTGCAAGTGCCGTTCTTGGGCTTCCAAGGACGTTGCTGTCAATACCGACCAACCTTAGCAGCCAACTATACAGACCGAAACTTGAATCCGTAAGGAAACGTCCCAACAAACCAACTATAACAGGTGCCACAAACATCGGCATTAGCAATATAGAGACCAAAATGTTACGGCCAAATAAACGCTCATGTACGAGGATCGCTATCCCCACACCTAGCAACATCTCTATCCCCACGGTGGCGACGAAATAGAAAGCGCTAATTTTCCAACTCGCCGACACCGCGGGGTCACTGAACATCTTGGACCAGTTGTCCCCGCCAACTCCCGTCAGGCTTACTCCACCGATGAGCGTGACCTTGCTCACGCTCATCCATATCAGATAGCCGAATGGGATCAAAGATAATACAGCCAACGGAACGATCGCCGGTAGCATCATCCGCAGTTCGAATGACGGTATCCAGCGACTCTTCTTTCGTCGCCTGGATAGTGAGGAGGTGCCTCCTTTCGACGGCCCGCGGAGCGGATATTTGCGATTCCTTGTGGCCGAGGTCACGACATCCTCGCTATGCACCGACGATTTTGTCGATCTGCTGTTTTGCCGACTTCATCGCTGCTGAGGGTGACTGCTGACCGGCCAGCATCTTCGACAGCTCCGTGAACACCACCGTGTCCACTTGGTTCCACTGCGGAATCTTGGGCCGCAGGTAGGCGTTCTCCGGCTTCCAAGCCTCTCTCGCAGCGCCTGTCGCAAGAAGATTGGGCATCGTCGATGGCCACTTGCTGTTCTGGACGACCTCCGGCAGCTCATAGACCGAAGTCCTTGTGGGAGTCCCTCCACCGACCTTGGACTTGAGGTCCGCAACTTGAGTCTCGGCCGATGTGGCCCAAAGAAGGAACAGCCACGCTGCCTTCTGCTGCTTCTCCGAGGCGTTTGCGTTGATGGAGACTCCGGTGCCTCCGAAGATACTTGCACTCCGCTTCGGGCCTTTCGGCAGTCGGAAGAAACCAACGTTTTCGCCAAACTTGGCGACATCCCCCGACGCAAACTCGTGCCAGTTGGGGACCATCACCATCTGACCTGCCTGGAACCCCGCGTCCGCCCCACTCCAGTCCCATGTCGTAGATCCAGGATTCGCGATAGAAAGCAACTTGTTGTAGAACTCGGCAGCCTGGATCGCCTCCGGGGAATCTAGCATACATTTGCCCGGACTCGTTGAACCGATTCCGCCAACCTTTGTATCGTCGGCGAAGTAACCTCCGCCATAAGATGCCAAAATGTTGGAGAAGTCACACTGCAGCGAGTCGTACTGCTTAGCTTGATGGCCGGTGCCGTACGGGATACCCGTCTTAGCTTTGTTATCATTAAACCACTTCGCAATCTGGTAATACTGTTCCCACGTGGTGTTGTCAGAAGGAGTTGGGTCGAACCCAAGCGCTTGCGACATTTGGTTCTTGAATTTTGCAAAGATATCTTTGCGATAGATCCAGATCATTGTGGGGCAATCGTACGGCAATGCGTACAACTTGGTTTCATCCAAGAATCTGCCGTCTGTCAGAAGCTGCGACGGAATGAAATCTTGAATCCCTCCAGGGATTGGCGGAAGAGACTTGTCCTGCGCGAACACATTCAGGTCGACGAGTCCCTTGTAGTATGGCGCAAGTACTTGGTAGGGATCCGCGTAGATGACGTCGTATGACGCCCTACCCGATCCAAAGTCCAGCGCAACCTTCTGCACGAGTGCGCCAAGTTCCATCTGCTGAATCTTGACGGTCATCCCGGTTTTCTGAGTAAAGGCCGCAGAATCGGCAGCAATAGCTGCACTGGGGGCAGTATTCTCCGAGATGAAATTCAGAGTAGTCCCCTGGAACTGCTTCCAGTCTGGAGCTCCTCCACTAACGGTTGCGCCGGAGGTTCCGCCCGCCTTTGTTCCTGAGCTGCTGCAAGACGCCAAGAGACCGGGCAGTACTAACGCCGAGGTGGCCAGCAGTGTGCCCCTCAACGCGTCCCGTCTGGTTATGCCGCCAAACTGACTGCCATCTAGATTAACCATGCTCTTCCTCTCAGAATCCAATTAAGTAGTAATCTTGACCTAATTCGGAAAACTTGTGGATCAGATAACTCCGGACTCCCTCCCCTGACAGGAGGGGAGGCCAGTCGATGCGTGTTGAGCGGGGCCAACAAGGGTTCAGATCGTGCCAATCGCTCATATGAGCAGTACTCTTACTTCTGATACGCCATTGAACCGAAGGGCAAGTACGTTGTCAATAGAGCGCGTTGACTCATCAAGAATGCGCGCGTAGGTGGGTTCGTTGACTCATCAAGGAATGCGCGCGTAGAGCGCGCCTGC
>Ga0208355_1001500_pt1 | contig 10134 bp, 8 predicted proteins | sample NGESurdeep072012_6_FD_184458 | JGI IMG/M metagenome (GOLD analysis project Ga0208355, IMG submission 184458) | Arctic peat soil microbial communities from Barrow, Alaska - NGEE Surface sample 210-3 deep-072012 (SPAdes) | ecosystem: Environmental > Terrestrial > Soil > Wetlands > Peat ...
GGCAGATTCAACCGGTCGATGCAACAGCCTCGGCGAGCGCCTCCGATGGTGTCATCCAGCCGAGGGTCTGTCGAGGGCGTCCGTTGAGCTCGGCGGCGATGGCGTCGAGGTCCGCCTGGGTCAGGCCCGAGAGGTCGGCACCCTTGGGCAGGTATTGGCGGAGCAGGCCGTTGGTGTTCTCGTTGGTGCCCCGCTGCCACGGGCTGTGCGGGTCGCAGAAGTAGACGGCGACGCCGGTCTCGACCGTGAAGGCGAGGTGCTCGGCCATCTCCTTGCCACGGTCCCAGGTGAGCGAGCGACGGAGCTGCCCGGGCAGGGTCGCGATCCGCTCGGCGAGGGCATCCCGGACCGCGGGGGCGGAACGACCGGCGGGCAGGGCCGCAAGGAGGAGATAGCGGGTCCGGCGCTCGACGAGGGTGGCGACCGCCGAGCGGCCGCGGGCTCCGACGAGGAGATCGCCTTCCCAGTGCCCGGGGACCGCCCGGTCCTCGACCTCGGCCGGCCGCTCGCTGATGAGGACCATGCCGGGGATCCTGCCGGCGCCGGTCGGCGAGCCGTGCACCCGGCGGCGCGCCCGCCCGCTGCGCAGGCAGGCGGCGAGCTCCCGGCGCAGGGCGCCGCGGGCCTGGATGAACAGCGCCTGGTAGATCGTCTCGTGGGCCACCCGCATCTCCGGGTCGTCAGGATGCTCCATCCGCAGGCGCTGCGCGATCTGCTGCGGGGACCAGCGCAGGCCGAGGAGTCGCTCGACCTCGGCCCGCAGGCGCGGGCTCCGGGCGAGCCTGACGACCTTCGGGCGGCGGGCCCGGTCGGTCGCCGCGGCGGTGGCCCGCCAGGCCCGGTACCCGGGGCGGCCTCCGTTGCGGGCCACCTCGCGCGACACGGTCGAGGGTGCCCGGCCAAGACGGGCGGCGATCCGGCGCAGGGGCTCGCCCGCGCGCAGGCCACGGCTGATCTCCTCCCGCTCGGACGCCCGGAGGCGCAGGGGCGAGCGGGCCCGGGGCGGCCCGACGAACCTCCGCGGCACGATGCCGCCCGCTCGCCACACCACCTCCTCCACCGTCCGCATCGAGCAGTCCACGGCCGCGGCGATCTCCCGGGTGGGCTCGCCGGCCGCCACCCGCCGCCAGATCTCAGCCAGCTCCTTCTCCCGCAGCCACCTCCGCCTGCCCTGTCTCCGCCGCATCTGCTGTCACCTCCGCCATCGGGTCCCGATCCCGCTCGCGGAGATGTTGCGATGTTCGGTTGAATCTGCCTCGCGATTCGCCGCGTTTCCGAGCACGCCACGGCTCCGGATGATCGGCTCAGCCGATAACCGAAGCCCAGCCGATAACCGAAGCCCAGCCGATGACCCGTAAACCCGGACCCTGCGGGCCCTCGTTCCCCGGGTTCGATTCCGGATTCCGGCCGACCGGCACGTCGCCGAAGGGCCAAGGTTGCGAGGTGTTGACGCCGGGCTCCGTCAGATGATACTTACCGTTTATGGAGATGAACCCACGCGCTCTCGATGTCCTCGGCGACCCGACCCGCCGCGCGATCGTAGACCGGCTCCGGCGCGGGCCGTCCCCGGTCGGCCTGCTCGCGGAGGGCATGCCGGTCAGCCGCCCTGCCGTCTCCCAGCACCTGACCGTGCTCAAGACCGCGGGCCTCGTCAGCGAGCACCGCGAGGGCACGCGTCGGATCTACCGGCTGGAGTCGGCCGGGATCGAGGAGTTGCGGCGCTGGGTCGAGGCCCTCGCGGTCGACGCGTGGGCCGGCAGCGATCGCGCGATGCCCGTCGAGGTTCCCGCGTCCGACGCGGTCGAGGCCTCCGGCCGCGATGCCGCGACAAAGGCGGGCCGATCGGCCGCCAAGGATGCCAGCGGCAAGAAGAAGCACGGGAAGAAGCGGGCCGGCAAGAAGTAGGCATCGCCCACGGGAGCGATCCGGCGGCGGCCCGCGAACGAGCGGTCAGGCCCGTGCCAGCTCGAAGACGACCCACGCCGCCAGCGTCCGGGCGCAGGCCACCACCTCGGCCAGCGCGACATGCTCGTCCGCGGCGTGAGCGACCCGCACGTCGCCCGGCCCGAACAGGACGCACGGCGTGCCGCCCTCGTTGATCAGCAGCCGCATGTCCGATCCGTACGGAACGCCCACGAGCGACGGCCGGCGGCCAAGCACGGCTCCGGCCGCCTCCGCGAGGCCCACCGGGAGCGGGTGGTCCACGGGCACCTCGCACGAGGAGAAGCGCCCGCCCCAGACATCGAGCATGGCCGGATGGTCGCGGAGCCATGGATCGGCAGCACAGGCCGCGTCGATCACCGCGCGCAGCTCCACCTCAGCCGCGGCCGCCGTCTGGCCCGCCCGGACGCCGTAGCGGCCCTCGGCAACGAGCCGGTCGGGGAGGCTCGACGGCCAGTCGCCGCCGCGGACGGTCCCGATGATCGTGGCATACGGGAGCCCCAGTGCTCGCATCTCGGGGCGCGTCTCGGCCGCGTTGCGAGCGGCCTCGTCGGCGCGCAACGCCGCGTGCAGCAGCTCGAGATTGTCGAGCGCGGAGACGCCTTCGTGGCGTGTTGACGCGTGGGCGGCGCGACCCGGGACCGTGAGGCGAAACGTGATCGCGCCGGCGGCCACGGTGACGATCTCCAGCCGGGTGGGTTCCGGGATCACGGCCGCGTCGCCGACATACCCGGCGCGGATCGCCGCGAACGTGCCCGCGCCGCCATCCTCCTCGGACGGGACGCCGACCAGGACCACCTCGCCGGCGAGCCCGGACGGCCCCACCGCGTTCGACACGGCGCGGATCGCGGCGAGCGCCGCCACGAGGCCGCCCTTCATGTCGCAGGCGCCGCGACCGAACACGCGTCCGGCCCGGATGTCGGGCCCGAATGCAGGCGTCGTCCAGGTCGTCGGGTCTCCGGGTGGCACGACGTCCGTGTGCGCCACGAGGAGGAGCCGCCTCCCCGGCCGCGAGCCCCGGAGCGTCCCGGCCACGAGCGGCAACGTCGTCCGCGGCACCTCCATCCCCGGGAATGATGGATCCGCCGCGAGCGTGGCCGGGTCGGCGTACCAGGCGCGCACGTCGAGGCCGGTGGTGTAGAGGCTGCGCGCGAGATGGTCGCGGGCCGCGGTCTCGCTGCCCGTTACGGACGGGATCGCGCAGAGTGCGAGGAGGTCGTCGGCGACGGTTGCCGGATCCACGGCGTCGGCCGCCGCGCGTTCGGCCGGACCCAGGCGGGTCGAGCCGGGGCTGCGATCTTCGGCCATCCGGCGGCCGCTCACGCGTGCCGGAGGATCGGCCGGGTCAGGCAGGTCGGGCCGCCGGAGCCGTTGATGCCGATCTCCTGGGCGAGGTAGGCGTGGACTTCGCAGCCGGCGGCCTCGAGAGCGCGCCGCGTGGCCGGGTTGCCGTCGGCCACGACGCAGACGCCCGGTCGGACCGCGAGGACGTTGCAGCCGAGCGTGGGGAACTCCTCGTCCGGGACGCTGATCAGCCGGATCCCGAGGTCGCCGAGGAGCTCCCAGAGCCCCACGGGCAGGAGTGGCAGATAGACGACCGCGAGATCGTCCGCGACGGGCGAGACCACGGACAGGAGATGGACCAGCTCCGCCGGACCCCGCCAGAACGGGACGTCGAAGAGACGGACGTCGCCGCCGACGATTCCGGCGAGCTGGCGCGCTCCGGCGTCGTTGGAGCGGAGCGTTCGCCCGATGCAGAACAGGTCGGGCCGCAGCCAGAACGTATCGCCGCCGTCGACTGTTCCGGGCGCGCCGATCCGGCCGAGCGTCGGGATGCCCCGGGCGCCCATCCAGTGCTCCAGCTCGCCCTCTTCTCCACGCCGGGTCGGTTTGCCGGAGCGGAGCGGGATCGTGCCCCGATCGGTGACCAGGAGCGGGTCGTATGCATAGGTCAGATCCAGGTGCGGGCCATCCGACCCCAGCTCGTGGACGACGACACCAAGCCGCCGAAGAAGGGCCGTGAACGCGTCGTGCTCCCGCTGGGCCCGATCGAGGTCCACGGGGCGGAGAAACCCGTGCGCCGGGTCGTCGAACGCCCGACCGAACGCGCCCCCCGGGCGCTGGACGAGGACGTCGAGCAGCGGCGTCGTCATCGACCGGGCGCCATACGCGGCGAACGGGACGGGCGCGTCGGGCTGGCCGGACATGGCTGGCAAGAATAGCGCCCGGATCGGCGCCTCGGCGGGACCTCCGTCGCCGACGGGCCGGATCGCCACCCCGGGGGTACACTCTCAGCCCGGCCAGGCATGGCACCGGTGCGGTTCAGGAGAGGAACGGATGACGAAACACTCCAAGCGGGAGCGCGAGCGGCGCGTCGAGGAGGGCGAGCGGGTTCGCCAGATCGAGGCGGCGTGGATCGGCAGCCTCCCGCCGGCCGTCGCCAAGGCCTTCACGACGAGCGTCGAGGCGGCGCGCGCCCGAGGCCCGGAACCTCGCCGGCCTGACATGGCGCCGGGGACCCTCCCGCGCCCGCCCCGCCCTGGCCATGAGCCGAAGATCAAGGAGCGGGAGCCCGCCCGAGGTCGTCGCGACCGATAACCGGGATCCTCGCGGGCACGGGCCTCCGGCTCGCGAACTGACGGCGCCCGTATCGCGCGCGACCGTCGTACGCGTCCGCCTCCCCGGTCGCGTCCGCCTCAGCCGGTGACGCGCTCCACCAGTCGGCCGACCTGGTAGCCGACCGCGGCCGCTTCCCGGGCAAGACGACCGGCCAGCTCGTCGGCGGCGATCACCCGCGCCGCGGCCGCGTCCCCGGCAGTGGCCGCGTCGGCGGCGCCGTCCACGGCGGCCACGACGACGATCCAGCGGAGCGCTCGCTCGAGCGACTCGCGGTTCACGTACGCGATCCCGTCGTGGCGGTTGACGCCAAGCCAGCGGCCAAGATCGTCATCCGCGAACCAGGCCCGGACCAGCCGGCCCGCCCGCTCCGCCGCCGGCGCGGCGAGCGCTGCGTCCCCGGGCCGTGCGAGCAGGTGCCGGACGGCCTCCACGGTCCACCAGGCGGCACCTTCGTCGAGGCCGCGCCACCGGTACGCATCTGCCATCACGCGGCCGAGACTTGCCCGGTCGAACCAGCCGCGCGCGCGACGCGCCGCGGCGTCGGGCTCCACGACGCTGGCGAGCGTCTCGGCGACGAGCCAGCCGAGGAGCGCGCCCCAGGCGGCGGTGTCCGGTGGCAGGGCCGCGGCCACGTTCGCGCGGGCATGAGCCAGCGATGCCGCGTCGGCGGGTCCATCGGCCGTGCCGGCGGGCGGGCGACCGAACGCCGGATCCGTGGCGAGCAGGAGCGCGCTCCCGAGTCGAGCCTCGAAGCGCGCCGCGAGCGCGTCGATCGACGCGTCGTCGACGGCAGCACCCGTCACGGCGCGAGCGCCGCGGAGCGCATCCGCGCAGCGAGCGGCGGCGGACGCCGCGACCACGCGGAGGTCGGGGAGGGCGGGGAGGGCGGGGAGGTCGGCCGCAGGCTCTTTGGGGGCCGGAGCCGGACGACGATCGGTCACCTCCGCGGCTGCCGACCCGGCCGACCCGGTAGGCGAGGCGGGCGTGGCCGACTCCATGGGCGAGACGGGCTTCACGTCCGGGACTGCCGAAATCCTGTCGGGACCTGGGGTTGCCGCGACATCTGCAGCGGCGGCGCGGGCGCGCCCGGCCAGCGTCGCCCCTACCGCGTCCACGAGGTCGCGCAGCTGGCCCTCGTTCATCACGATCGCGACCGCGTCGTGGAGCGGGCGGAGGCGCCGCTCCACGAGCGCTGACTCGACGCTCGGGACGCCGGCGCCGCCGAGCTCGGCGGCAAGCGCCCGATACTCGGCCGCAGCCTCGCCGACGACCTCGCGCCAGCCCAGGTAGACGTGCGCAGCGTACGCGTCGAGCACGACCCGGAACCCGTGCGCGCGCAGGTCCGAGATCTCGCGGACATGCTCCAGCCCGGCCAGGACGTCACGGTAGACCGCGACGGCTCCCGGCGAATCGGCCAGGCCGAGGCCCTCCGCGAGCGTGGATCGGACGAGGCGCTTCTCGCCGTCGGGGCCCTTCTCCGCGAACGCGACGCTGTGGCGGATGCGGCCGTGCATGGACCCGAACCGGTTGTGGTACACGATGAGCGCCCGGTCGTCGCCGCTCCGGTTCGAGTAGGCGAAGACGTCCTCGTTGACGTGGCCACCATCGTCGACCACGTCGTAGAGACGGAAGTCGCGAACCTCGGCGAAGAGTCGGCGGCGGTGGAGGAGCGGGAAGATCTGCCACTCGTGGCGTGCCACCAGCCCCTCGTTCGGGCGTTCGTCCCAGTAGGCGCGCCGGAACTCCATCCCGTACTTCTCCGCGAAACCCTCCACCTGGCCGTGCCCGAACATCGGCAGGCCGGGCATCGTGGACATCACGGTGGCGATCCCGAAGTACTTGTCGCCCGTCCCGAACTGTTCCACCGCCGTCTTCTCGTCCGGGTTGTTCATGAAGTTGACGTACCGCTTGAGGATCTCCGGGTCGAACTCGAGCGTGTTCTTTACGACGAGGCGATATTCCGCGTTCTTCTCGTCCCGGAGCATGTTCATGAAGGCGCTGTTGTAGACGCGGTGCATGCCCAGCGTCCGGACGAAGTAGCCCTCCATGAGCCAGAACGCCTCCGCGAGGAGGAGCGTGTCCGGGACCTCCGCCGCGACGCGGTCCACGACCTCGCGCCAGAATTCGACCGGCATCGCGGCGTCGAACGCCTCCTTCGGCATGGCCGATTCGGCCCGCGACGGGATCGCGCCGCCCTGGCCGGGCTCGGGGTACCAGAGCCGCTCGATGTGCTTCTTGGCGAGCGTCATCGCGGCGTCGAAGCGGATGATCGGGAAGCGTCGGGCGACGGCGAGGATCGTCTGGATGACCGCCTCGCGGACGTCGGGGCGCAGGTAGTCGAGCTGGGCGGTGTCGTTCCACGGCATGCTGGTCCCGTCGTTGCCGTGATAGATGTAGCGAACCTGGCCGGACCCCCGGTCTTCGCGCTTGAAGACGACCGCCGCGTCCGTGGCGTCCCAGTAGTGGTCCTCCAGGTAGAGGCCGGTCCGCGGATCGTCGGAGAGGTCGGGGCCGCTGAAGCTGTAGGCCGGATACGGTGCGTCGGGGCGCGAGAGGAACCAGTCCGGATGCTCCATCACCCAGCGCGAGTCGATCCCCATGTGGTTCGGGACCATGTCCGAGGCGAGGCGGATCCCGCGCGCCCAGGCGCGGTCCCGGAGGTTCGCGTAGGCGGCCTCGCCGCCAAGGTCCTCGGCGATCGCGTAGTCGCGAAGCGAGTAGGCGGACGCGACGGCGTCAGGGTTCCCGCGGAGTTGCTTGATCCGCTGGGAGGCCACGCTCCGCTCCCACAGCCCGATCAGCCAGAGCCCGCCGAAGCCCCAGCGGGCCAGCCTGTCCAGCTCATCATCCGGGATCTCGTCCAGCCGCCGGATCGGACGCCCATACAACTTCGAGAGCTGGTCCAGCCAGACGTAGGTGCTCTTGGCAATGAGGACCGCGCGCGGCATCCACGCCTTGTCCTCGGAGAAGCGCTCGGGTTCCACGTCCAGCTCCCCGAAGTCCGGTGGTTCGACGGCGCCGCCCCCGCCCGGGCCGCCATGGAAGCGCAGCCAGAGAGCACGCTCGTCCTCTGCGGCGATGTCGATGCCGGTCACGACCCGATCCAGCAACGCTCCGAAGCGGTCCCCGAGCGCCGCGGCGAGGAACGCCCCCCAGTGGGTCCGGATCCACCGAAGCTGGCCGCCCAGGCTGGTCGGCTCGGCCACGGCCGGCGCCCGCAGCATCGTCACCAGGTCCTGGCTGTCGGGCCCGAACGGCTTTCGCGCGGCGAAGAAGCGGCCGAGCTCCGCGATGACGGCCCGGTAGCGCGTTGCGGCTGACAGGTCGGCGTCGTCGAACAGCTCGCGGAACGGATCGGCCGCCGGATTCGCGTTGGCGAGCCAGCAGTTGGCGAGCTCTTCGAGGGCGATCTCCCGGTTGGGCGTTCCGTCCGTCTCGCCCGCGAGGTAGTCGGCGGCCGTCAGCTCCCCGCGGTGGACAGCGAGCGGCGGGAAGCCCGCGGTGAACCGGGCGAGCGTCGCGTCGACTGCGTCCGCGCCCACGAGCTCATCGAGGTGGTCGAGGGCGTCGTCGATCGCCTCCGGGTCCTCCTGCTCGCGGTAGAGCCCCACGACCGCGTGCAGGATCTCGTCGACCAGGCCGAGGGCATTGAGCTCGCCCGGGCTGACCGTCGCGTCTGCCATGCCGTCGGCGCGACGGCGGGCCGTCATCTCCACGGCCAGGCCGCGGACGGCGCGAAGGTTCGCGAGGATCACGTTTCCAGAGAGCTCGAAGAGCGTCTCGTTCAGGTGGTAGCGGGCACGTGCGTCCACGGAGACGTGGAATTCGCGGCGGCTCACGGGGTCACCAGGATGCCGTACAGGCGGATCTCGCTGATCGCAGCCTGGGTGGTGGGGCTGCCGACGGCTGCGGCATCGGGCGCGCCAGCCTCCCCGGCCGCGAACTCGAGGAACGCGCCGCAAGTGCCGCAGCTGCCGCAGAAGGCGTCCCCGGCGGCGTTCGGCGCACCGCACTTCGCGCAGATCATCCCGCTCGCGTTCGCCTCCATCTGCCCATGATCGCACGCAGCGTAGCCCACTCGGCGGGCCATGGCGCGGCTCGCCGGGGCCCGCTCATCGGCGCAGGAGGCGTCCGACCGCCGCGTCAGCCGGGGTGCGAGTGGAGCGCGCGCAGGCGTCCGCGCAACGCGTCGTCGACGGCATCGAGGTGGGGGTCCTCGATGAACCGCTCGGGATGATGGCCGATCCGGACGAACTCCCGTTCGAGGGCCGTGCGCTCGTCCGCGAGGCCCGCGATCACGACAGGCGCGCGGTCGCCAACCGCGTGGAGGATCCGGACCAGGTAGGGCGCCGGACTTCGCCCGCGCGACCGACGCGGGACGGAGACGATCTCCGTGCGGCCCCCCGCGCGATCCCGGGCCACGCGCGCATTGGTACGCCCGAGGTGCACGACGGCGCCGCCCGATGGGCGATGCGGGAGCGTGGCGATGGTCCCGGTCTTCGCACCCGAGCTGGTCGTCCGCTCCCCGGGGGCGGGCGGGTGTTCCTTGACGGGCGGGTGTGCGGGCACGGGTGAGCTCGCGGGCGCAGCGAGAACCGGCGACCCGGGGTGGGTTGATCGTCCGTGCACGAGGGCACCTCCAGCGCCCCCGACGGTACGGCCCCCGAACGTCGCGCGAGACGGCCGTTCGGATCGGAACGGGCCGCCGAACGGCACCCGCCACGTGCGGAACCGTTCCGGGCGCGCTACCGTCTGGGTGCCATGGGCATCCGCTCGCGACCCGTCGCCCTCGCCAGGTGGTTAGCCGTGCCCGGGCTCCTGTTGACCGTGCTCGGGCTCCTGCTCGTCGCCTGCAGCGCCCCCGGCGGCGCGGGCTCCGCGGCGCCAACCGCCTCATCGGCGTCGACGCCCACGCCGGTCCGGAGCTTCATCGTCGCGGCGGATGCGGCCGCCATCGTCCTCGCACAGGACCCGCGCTTTTCCGGAATCCGTGCGCGCGACCTGGGCATGGTGGGCCAGGGATCGTGGTACGAGGTGAAGCCCGACGCCGCGGGCTGGCGCGTCACGATCCAGGTGGGCTGGGGCGACTGTCCCGCCGGCTGCATCCACAGGCACACGTGGGAGTACGTGGTCGGTTTCGATGGCGCTGCTTCGAAGATCGGCGAGACCGGTGACGAGCTGCCCGCCGTGATCGGCCCCCCGGCCAGCGAACCCGCCACAAGCGCGCAGCCGTCCCCGACCGCAGGAGGCTCTGGTGCTCCGCCCGTCCCGATCCCTTCCAGCGGTGGGCCGTGGCTGGTCGGCGTGGCGACCGCCGGTCCCGTCTGCCCGGTCGAGCGCATCCCACCCGACCCGGCCTGCGCCCCGCGCCCCGTCGTCGGTGCGACGATCGTGGTCCTCGACCCGGGCGGCCGAGAAGTCGCCAGGGCGACCACCAGCGCCGACGGCACCTACCGTGTGGCCGTCCCCGCAGGGAGCGTGCGGGTCGGGGCGGCACCGGCTGCCGGGCTGATGGGGACGCCCGCGCCCATCGATGCGGTCGTGCCCGCGGGCCCGGGCGCCTGGCTCCGGGTC
>Ga0208355_1001505_pt1 | contig 10119 bp, 12 predicted proteins | sample NGESurdeep072012_6_FD_184458 | JGI IMG/M metagenome (GOLD analysis project Ga0208355, IMG submission 184458) | Arctic peat soil microbial communities from Barrow, Alaska - NGEE Surface sample 210-3 deep-072012 (SPAdes) | ecosystem: Environmental > Terrestrial > Soil > Wetlands > Peat ...
CGCCTTGCGGACGACGCGCGCATCAGCATCGGCGAGCCGCTGCGGCTGGTGGGCGGCGCCCGCGCGCTGTTCACGGCACGCGCGCACGGCAACCTGTCGAGCGTGGGCGGAGCGGGTGCCGAGCACGGCGCCCTCGCGCGCGAGCGGCTGCGGACGCTCGCGGGCGTGCGCAGGCTGGCCCGCAGCTACCAGGTCCACGGGACGGCTGTGCGGCGGATCGCGGACATGCCGCCGACGGGGCAGGGCGGAGAGGCCGACGGGCAGGCCACGGGGCTGGCGGGCGTGGGCGCGATGGTTCTGAGCGCCGACTGCCTGCCGGTGGCGCTCGGCTGCGAGAGCGCCGTGGCGATGGTGCACGCCGGCTGGCGGGGCCTGGCGGCGGGCGTGCTGGAGGAGAGCGTGCGCGCGCTGCGCGAGCTGGGCGGCGCGGGAGCGACGGTGGCCGTCCTCGGGCCCTGCGCGGGCGTCTGCTGCTACGAGGTCGGACAGGAGGTCCACGCCGCGTTCGGCGGTGTTCACGGCGCCGGTGGACGCATCGACCTGCGCGCGATCGCCCACGAGCGGCTGCTGGCGGCGGGCGTGGCGGAGGTGCGCGACGTGGCGGCGTGCACCATCTGCGACGAGCGCTTCTTCTCCCACCGCCGCGAAGGCGCGCGCGCGGGGCGTCAGGCGGGAGTGGCGTGGTTGAGCTGATCTCCGAGCTGCGCGCGGAGAGGGTGCGCGAGAGCCTTCAGCGGATCCGCGGCGAGCTGGACGCCGCCTGCGACCGCGCCGGGCGCCCCCGAGACGCGATCGAGATCCTGGCGGCGACCAAGTACGTGGCCGCCGAGGACATGCCCGTGCTGGCCGAGGCGGGCATCCGGCTGGTGGGGGAGAACCGCGCGCAGGACCTCCAGGAGAAGGTCGCCCTGTGCGGGTCGCTGTTCGAGTGGGACTTCATCGGCCAGCTGCAGAGTCGGCGCGTGCGGCTGATCGTCCCGCACGTGCGCCTGATCCATTCGGTGGCCTCCGAGTCGGCGCTGCGCGAGCTGGAGCGCCACCGCGAGCGGGCACGGCCGGGCCTGCGCATCCTGATCGAGGTCAACGTGGCGGGCGAGGCGGGCAAGGCTGGCATCGCGCCGTCGGACCTGGACGCGTTGATCGAGCGCTCGCCCCTGCCCGTGGCGGGCCTGATGAGCATGCCGCCGCTGTCCACGGAGGCGCGGGACAGCCGCCGCTGGTTCGCCGCGCTGCGCGAGCTGGCAGCGGAGCGCCAGCTGGAGCACCTCTCGATGGGCACCTCCCAGGACTACGTCGTTGCCGCCGAGGAGGGCGCCACAATCGTGCGGATCGGCACGAAGCTCTATCATTAGCGTCCGCGACCGGCAAGCTTCGCCGGCTGCGACTTACTAGCATCTGCAGGGAAACCGGCTCGCCGGGCGAACACGCACCTACACCGATGGCTTTTCGTGACTCCTGGCACAGCGCGCTCGTGTACTTCGGCCTTGCCGAGGAGTATCACGACGACTACGAGGAGGAGGCGGCACCCGAGGCGGAGATCGAGGACCGCTACCGGGAGCGTCCCAACGTCCGCCGTCTGCGCCGGCGCCGCGACGAGTACGACGACATCTTCGCCGACGACGACGGCCCCGAGCACGGTGCCGCAGGTGCGCGCGGCGCGCGCGGACGCTCCACCACCGTCCTGAAGCCGGTGGGCGGCCGCGGCAACGGCGACGTGCAGGTCCACCTGGTGGTGCCCAAGTCCTTCAACGACGCCCAGCAGATAGCGGACAAGTTCAAGGACTCCATTCCCGTGATCCTGAACCTGCAGGGCTCCGAAACAGATCTGTCAAAGCGCCTGATCGACTTCGCCTCCGGCCTCACCTACGCGCTCGATGGCGGCATGCAGCGGATCGCCGACAAGGTGTTCATGCTGACTCCCCGCAACGTCGAGATCTCCGCCGAGGAGCGGGCACGGTTGATCGAGAAGGGCTTCTTCAATCAGTCCTGACGCGCGGCCGCTAGCCTGACCCTCTCATGGATATTGGTCTGATCGGCTGCGGCAACATGGCTCGCGCGCTGGCGCGGGGATGGGGTGTGCCGCTGCTCTGCTCCGACCCGGTGCCCGAGCGGGCGCGCAGCCTGGCTGAGGAGGTGGGCGGCGAGGCGCTGGCGGACAACGCGGAGGTGGCCGCGCGCGCGGAGGTGCTCGTCCTCTGCCACAAGCCCGCGCAGCTGCGCGTCGTGGCCGCGGAGCTCGCCCCCCACGCCAAGGCCGTCGCCTCGATCCTGGCGGCCACTCCGCTGGCGGCCCTGCACGACGCCTATCCGGGCCGGCCGGTCTACCGCTTCATCCCGTCGCTGCCCGTCGAGGTGCGCCAGGGGGCCGTCGTTCAGGCTGCGGCGCCCGCGCAGGACGCGGCCACGGACACGATCGTGCGCGAGCTGTTCGCACAGCTGGGGACACTGGTGGTGCTGGACGACGGGCTGCTGGACGTGGCCATGGGCCTGATGTCCTGCGCACCCGCCTATGTGGCGCTCGTGGCAGAGGCGCAGGTGGACGCGGGCGTGCGCAAGGGCATCCCCGCGGCACAGGGCGCCGAGCTGGTGGTGCAGACGCTGGCGGGCACGGCGGAGCTGCTGCGCAGGCGCGGCAACGACACGATGGCGATCCGCCGCGAGGTGGCCTCGCCGGGCGGGCTGACGGCGCGCGGCCTCGACGCGCTCGAGCGCGGCGGCCTGCGCGCGGCCTTCAGCGACGCGCTCGACGCGGTCTTGGAGCCCGCCCACCCGAGCCGATGATCCTCGCCAGCGCCCGCACCCAGATCGCCGACTTCCTCTCGACGGTGATCTATGTCTACACGCTGCTGATCATCCTCCACATCGTCGTGCAACTGGTGTTCGCTGCCGGCCTGCGCCCGCGCTACTCGCGCGCGAGCGACAGCGTGCTGGGCTTCCTGCGCGACATCTGCGAACCGTTCCTGCGTCTGTTCCGCCGCGTGCTCCCGCAATTCGGCGGGTGGGACTTCAGCCCGATCCTGGCCATCCTCACCCTGTCGATCATCAACAACATCGTGGTTGAACGCATCATCCACGGCTGAGCGCCCGATGCGTCGCAACGCAGAGCGGCCGGGGGGCGCGTGGTTGCTCGCGCTACTCGTGCTGATCGGTGTCGTGGCCGTCGACCAGCTGAGCAAGCACGCCGTCCGGCATTCGATCGTCCCCGGTGAAGAGCGCAGGCTGCTGCCCGGCATACAGCTCGTGAACACGCACAACCACGGCGTGGCCTTCGGCTTCCTGCCAGGCAGCCACGCGGGAGTGACGATCCTGATCGGCGTAGCGCTGCTGGTGCTGCTCGTGTACTTCGCCCTACATGCCACCAGGCGGCTGATGTGGCTGCCCACCGGCATGCTCGTGGGAGGGGCGCTGGGCAACATCATCGACCGCCTGCGCGACGGCTCGGTCACGGACTTCATCAAGCTCCCGCTCGGCTGGCCCCCGTTCAACCTGGCCGACGCCTCCATCACGCTCGGCATACTGATCCTGTTCCTGCTCATCGACAGCTCCCGACGCACCGAGACGTGACGGACGCGGACCCCTTCACGATCGCCTTCCAGGACGAGCACCTGATCGTGGTGGACAAGGGGGCCGGCGTGGTGGTGCATCCCGCCCGCGGGCACCGCCAGGACACGCTCGCACAGCTGCTGGCGCCGCTGCTGGCCGTCGGCGAGGACAGCGATGGAGGCGACGGATGGGATCCCGATCGGCCGGGGATCGTGCACCGCCTGGACCGCGACACCTCCGGCCTGCTGGTGGTGGCGCGCTCGGCTGAGGTGCTGCGACTGTTGCAGCGCGCCCTGGCGCAGCGGCAGATCGACCGCGAGTACCTGGCTCTGGTCGAGGGCCGCCCGCCGGCCAAGTCGGGAACGATCGAGGCGCCGATCGGCCGCGACCCGCGCGTGCGCACGCGCATGGCCGTCGGCGGCGCCAGCCCACGGGAGGCTCGCACGCACTTCACGCTGGAGCGCGCGCTGGGGGACACCTCGCTGCTGCGCCTGCGCCTGGAGACCGGGCGCACGCACCAGATTCGCGTGCACCTGCAGGCGATCGGACATCCCGTGTGCGGAGACCCCGAGTACGGCAGCGCGGGCAGGCTGGGACTCCAGCGCCAGTTCCTGCACGCCACGCGCCTGGCCTTCGAGCATCCGATCACGGGCCAGCCGGTCGAGGCGATCTCGCCGCTCCCCGCCGATCTCCAGAGCGCGCTGGCCCGGGCCGAACAGCTATCCTGAGCGGTTCAATTCGGATCTTCGACCCGCGTGGTCGTGGATCGCGGCCCTGCCCGGAGCGGCGACAGCCAGTCGTCGGCACCGGGTCCGCTCCATCCACGCGGAAACTCAATCGCATTCATACAAGGGAGTAGCCCGTGGCTGACGTAGGCATTGCGGAGCTGCTGGAGGCCGGCGTCCACTTCGGCCATCAGACGCGCCGCTGGAACCCCAAGATGCGCCGCTTCATTCATGGTGAGCGCGGCGGCATCTACATCATCGATCTGCTCAAGACCTCCTCGCTGCTCGTGCAGGCGCAGGAGTTCGCCAGCACGCTCGCCCACCGCGGCGGGACGGTCCTGTTCGTGGGCACCAAGAAGCAGGCGCGCGACACCGTGCGCGAGGTCGCCGAAGCGGCGGACATGCCGTTCGTCAACCACCGCTGGCTGGGCGGGCTGCTGACCAACTTCCAGACCATCAGCCAGCGGATCCGGCGGCTGCACGACCTCGAACGCTTCGAGGCCGAGGGGCAGCTGGCGCTGCTGCCCACGCGCGAGCGAATGGCGGCACAGGCCGACCTGGAAAAGCTCCGCGCGAACCTCGGCGGCGTCAAGAACATGCAGCGCGTCCCCGACGCGATGTTCGTGATCGACCTCAAAACCGAGGAGATCGCCGTCAAAGAGGCGCGCCGCCTGCGCATTCCGATCATCGGCCTGGTGGACACCAACTGCGACCCCGACGGGATTGACTTCGTGGTCCCCGGCAACGACGACGCGATCCGCTCCTGCGCCCTGATCACCCAGGCCATCGGCCAGGTGGTCTCCGAGGGGCACTCCATCTTCCGCGCCGAGGAGGAACGCGCGCGCAAGGAAGCCGAGGAGAAGGCCCGGATCGAGGCCGAGGCCCGCGCCAAGCGCGAAGCCGAGGAGCAGGCCAAGCGCGAGGCTGAGGAACAGGCCAAGAAAGAGGCCGAGGAGGCAGCCGCACGCGAGGCGGCCGCACGAGCGATCGAAGATCGGCCAGCTGCAACAGCACCGACGCCGCAGGCTTCCGGGCCCGCGGCGGCTCAGCCCCCGGCGCAGGCACCCGCGGCCCCCGCCCAGGCACCCGCGGCGGCCCCCCAGGCACCCGCGGCCCCCGCCCAGGCACCCGCGGAGCCCGCACCGCCCGCAGCCAAGCAGACGCCCGCCGAGCCGGCTCCAGCCCCAGCGGCCTCCGAGCAGCCGACGGCCGACGCCGCCGCGGCAACGGCGGCGGTCGAGCCGCAGGCAGCTGAGCCTGCGGCAGCAGCGGAGCCCGCGAGCGCCGTTGCGCAGAGCGGCGAGCAGACGAAGCCGCAGAGCAGCTGATGAGCACCGTGGAGATCGGAGCGAAAGAAGTCAAGGCCCTGCGCGAGCGCACAGGCGCGGGGATGATGGACTGCAAGAAGGCGCTCACGGAGGCGCAGGGCGACATCGACAAGGCGATCGAGATCCTGCGGGTCAGGCAGGGCAAGAAGATCCAGGATCTCGGCGAGCGCGCGGCCACCGAGGGCACCGTCCAGGCCTACGTGCACGCGGGCTCGAAGGTCGGCGTGCTGATCGAGGTGGACTGCAACACGGACTTCGTGGCCAAGAACGAGGACTTCGTGACGTTCGCCCGCGAGGTGGCCATGCAGATCGCCGCCACGCCGACCGTCAAGCACGTCAGCCGCGAGGACGTCCCCGCGGAGCAGCGCGAGGCGGAGTCGCGCATCTACGAGCTGGAGGCCGCTGAGAAGCCGGAGAACGTGCGCGAGAGAATCGTGGCCGGCAAGCTGGACTCGTGGTTGGCGACGATCGTGCTGCTCGAGCAGGAGATGCACAACCCCAAGTTCGATGGCAGGACCGTCCAGCAGTTGCGCGATGAGCTCACGGCGACCACCGGCGAGAATGTGGTCATCCGCCGGTTCGCGCGCTTCGCCGTAGGCCAGTAGGGACTTCGGCGGGTATAGGCTCTGCCCGGCGATGGCCCCTGCCTTCAAACGCATACTGCTGAAGCTCTCCGGCGAGGCGCTGATGGGCGAGCTGGAGTACGGAACCGACCCCGAGCGCGTCGCCGCGGTCGCCCGGCAGGTGAGCGCGGTGCGCGACCAGGGCGTCGAGGTGGCGATCGTGGTCGGCGCCGGGAACATCTACCGCGGCATGAAGGGCGCGGCCGCGGGGATGGACCGAGCGACGGCGGACTACATGGGGATGCTCGCCACCGTGTTGAACGCCCTGCCGTTGCAGGACGCGCTGGAGAAGACGGGCACGAACACGCGCGTGCAGTCCGCGCTGGGCGTCTCCGAGGTGGCCGAGCCCTACATCCGCAGGCGCGCCATGCGCCACCTGGAGAAGGGTCGCGTGGTGATCTTCGCCGCGGGTACCGGCAACCCGTTCTTCACGACCGACACCGCCGCCGCATTGCGCGCGGCGGAGATCCACGCGGAGATCATCCTGATGGCCAAGAACGGCGTCGAGGGCGTCTACACGGCCGATCCGGCGCTGGACCCGAGCGCCAGGTTCATTCCGGAGATCACGCACATGGAGGCCATCGAGCGGCGCCTGCGGGTGATGGACTCGACCGCCCTGGCGCTGTGCATGGAGAACAACATGCCGCTCATCGTCTTCAACATGGACGACGACACCAGCCTGGCGCGGATAATCTCAGGGCTGCGCGTGGGCACGCTTGTATCGACAGCAGGAGGAGAGGGCGATGGCCGCTGAGAACCTGATCGACGAACTGCTCCAGGACGCCGACGAGCGGATGAGCAAGTCGCTGGAGTCCGCCCAGCACGAGTTCTCCACCGTCCGCACCGGCCGGGCGAGCCCGCAGCTGCTGGACCGGATCCTGGTGGACTACTACGGCGCGATGACGCCGCTGAACCAGCTCTCCACGGTCTCCGCGCCGGAAGCGCGGCTGCTCACCGTCCAGCCTTACGACAAGTCCTCGATCAAGTTCATCGAGAAGGCCATCAACGAGTCCGACGTGGGTCTGACGCCATCCAACGACGGCAACGTCGTGCGCCTGGTCGTCCCCGAACTGACCGAAGAGCGCCGCCGCGAGCTGGTGAAGGTCGTGCGCAACCTGGCCGAGGAGGGACGCGTGGCGATCCGCAACGTGCGCCGCGACACCATGCAGCACCTGCGCGAGCTGAAGGGCGCGGGCGACGCGTCATCCGACGACGAGCATCGCGCGGAGGTGGAGCTGCAGAAGCTGACAGACGGGCGCATCGGCGAGCTCGACAGTGTGCTGAAGGCCAAGGAAGAGGAGATCCTGGCGGTCTGATGGCCGGCGACGGGGAACGGGCCTCGGCAGCCGATCCGGCATCGGCGAGCCCGACGGCCCGGTATGTCGCCGTCATCACCGATGGCAACGGCCGCTGGGCCCGCGCGCGCGGTGTCCCTGTCAACGATGGCCACAGCGCCGGCGCCGACACGGTCAAGGCGCGGCTGCGCGACGCTGCCGAGCTGGGCATCGAGGAGTTCACCGTGTATTCGTTCTCCACCGAGAACTGGTCGCGCCCGGTCGAGGAGGTGCGCGGGCTGATGGAGATGTTCTCGCTGCGGATCGCCGGCGAGACGCCCGAGCTGCACCGCGAAGGGGTGCGCATGCGCTTCATCGGCCGCCGCGAGGGCGTCGGCGCGCGGCTCAGCGAGCTGATGGGCTGGGCCGAAGATCTCACCGCGTCCAACAGCCGGATCACGATGTTCGTGGCCTTCAACTACGGCGGACGCGCGGAGATCGTGGACGCCGCACGCCGCTTCACGGGCTCGACCGAAGCGGAGTTCCGCGCCTGCCTGTACGCGCCCGAGATGCACGACCCCGACCTGATCATCCGCACCAGCGGCGAGCGGCGCCTGTCCAACTACCTGCTGTGGCAGTCCGCCTACTCGGAGCTGATCTTCCGCGACGAGCTGTGGCCGGACTTCACGCGCGAGGCGCTCGAGCAGTCGTTGGCCGAGTACGCCGAGCGCCGCCGCCGCTTCGGCGGGCGCTGAGGGACCGCTGATGGCCGGCGACCGACCAAGGGCCGGCCAGCACACGCCCAGCGGCACACGCCCCGCGCGGAGGCCCCCTCCGGCGCGCTCCGCCAGGCGCCCGCCCAGCCGCCGGCCCGCTCGCCGCCGAGCACCGCGCGGGGGGCGCTCAGATCTGAGCGCGCGCACGCTGGCCGCGGTGCCCGCGATCGCGGTGGCGCTGTTCCTCGTGATCGAAGGCGGGCTCGTGTTCGCGCTCGGGATGCTGGCGCTGGGAGCCGTGTGCATGCACGAGCTCTACGGCATGTACGAGCGGGCGCGGCCGGCGCGCCTGGCCGGCCTGCTGGCGCTTGCCGGGCTGCTGGCGGCGGCCCTCTACGGCGACCAGTTCCAGGTGCTGCTCGTCGCCGTGGCGGCCGTGCCGCTGCTGTTCGGGCTGACGCTGATGCAGCCGCGCCCGAGCGTGGGGGGGATGGCGGTGACGCTGCTGGGGATCTACTGGATCGGCTTCGCGCTCGCGCACGCCGTGCTGCTGCGCGGACTGCCCCACGGGCAGGGGATAGTGATCGACGTGCTCGTGGGGACCTTCCTGGGCGACACCGGCGCCTATCTCGGGGGACGCACGTTCGGGCGCCGGGCGCTGGCGCCGGAGATCTCGCCGAACAAGACCGTCGAGGGCCTGGCGATCGGGATGGTGTGCGCGATCCTCGGCGTGTGGATCGCCGGGCGCTACCAGGAATGGCTGCCCGGCACGCACGCGCTGGTGCTGGGCCTGGGTGTGGCGCTGGTGGCGCCCGTGGGCGACCTGTTCGAGTCGTTCGTCAAGCGCGAGGCCGGGACCAAGGACTCCGGCGGCCTGTTCGGCCCCCACGGCGGGGCGCTGGATCGCCTGGACGCGGTGCTGTTCACGGCTGTCGTGGGCTACTACATATGGGCGGCGTACGTGCACTGAGCGCGACCCTTGGCTCTAGTAGGCCGTCTGCGGAGTCTCGGGGAGGCGTGCGGGCCACGATTTGGGCCAGGCGCGTCGGGCGACGGTGAACGGCGGGCAACCCGACCGGCGCAAATCAGCACGGAGGAACTTCGCAAGCGAGCGAAGATTCGACGGCGCTAAAGGCGGTGCGTGGCTGCCCGTGAGCGTGCTTTGCGCCCGGCCGGCGAGCTGCAAGCGTCGCAGTGCTCGCGTTTGCTCGTGCCCGCGGTAAACAGCTCGCCGCAGGCCGGGCAGTGAGCGTAGAACCGCACCGCCCTCGCGGAAGGCGCGAAATGGTCCGATGGCACCCACAGCGGGCTGGCATAAGCGGCAACGTGGTGGCTCCCGATAACCGCCTGCACCGGCTCGCGCGGCAGGCGCGGATGGAAGCGCCGGCTCCGAGCCCGGAAGACGTGGCCTTTGAGCTGACAGACGAGAAGCCGCTTGTTCTTTCCTTGGCCGTCCTCGCACCAGTCGTCCAGGCCGGTTTGGCCGAGTCTTGCCGCGAGGTGCCAATACGCGTTGAGGGCGTCTCTCGCGAGGATGTGCTCCTCCCACCTCTGGAGGGAAGCGCGCACGCAAGCGCCGATCAGGTCCCAATCGGCGCTCAGGTCATTCGAGAGCACGACCTTGCGAGCATCGTCTTTCGCTACGGCTGACGCGTGCGGATCACACGCCACGAGCGCCGCGCGTGAAGGCGCGATCCGCGGCGTGCATTCGACGTAGCCGCCGTCGAGCTCTCCGTCGCGGCCATGCTGCGCATATTCCTGCTCCCACCGGCTCGCCACGCCGTGCGCGGTTCGCTGCGGCTCGCCGAGCGCCCATTTGTTGAACGTCTGGCGGTCCAGACGACGGACAGCCTCGAAAGTCGCCCACGCTTCGCTCTCATCGCCTGCGAGGGCCAACAGATCGGCCGGGG
>Ga0208355_1001507_pt1 | contig 10107 bp, 8 predicted proteins | sample NGESurdeep072012_6_FD_184458 | JGI IMG/M metagenome (GOLD analysis project Ga0208355, IMG submission 184458) | Arctic peat soil microbial communities from Barrow, Alaska - NGEE Surface sample 210-3 deep-072012 (SPAdes) | ecosystem: Environmental > Terrestrial > Soil > Wetlands > Peat ...
CTGTCACCTTCAAATCACCTCACGTATTTTGTCTTCCACTACCGTCTTGATGATCTCCCAACGATCCTTCTCGCCGCGCAAGAGTGCCTCCGCGAATTTCAGCGCCTGTTTCATTGTAATGTTGCCCGGCAGCGGCGGTTCGTTAGGATCAACCGCCGCCTGCACGACGGCTGGCCCGTCATACGCCAACGCTTCGCGAAGCACGGATTCGACCTCCTCTGGTTTTTCAATCGTAAAGCCACCCGCGCCGCAGGCTCTGGCGAAAGCCGCGAAATCAATCGGCTGCAACTGAACGCCGAACTGCGGATTGCCTTCCAAGACCATCTGTTCCCACTTAATCATCCCGAGTACGTCGTTCTTGATAATGATGACCTTCACCGGCAGTTTGTATTTGACGAGCGTGGCGACTTCCCCCATCAACATCGTGAAGCCGCCGTCGCCGACGATGCACACCACCTGCCTGCCGGGATATGCCACCGCCGCCCCGATGCTATACGGCAAGCTGTTCGCCATCGTCGCCAGCGTTCCGGACAGCGAGAACTGCATCTCGTCTCGCATCTCAATGTAGCGAGCTGCCCACGTAGCAATAGTGCCGCTGTCTGAGGAAACGATGGCATTGTTATCGAGCAGCTTGTTCAGGTGATAGGTGACGACTTGCGGCTTCATCGGCATGTCGGTGCGCGTGCCGCGCGTCTTCATCAAGTCCTTCCAATCCTTCATGTCTTTCTGTGCCTGCTCCAGAAAACTTCGATCTTCCTTCTGGTCTACGAGCGAAAGCAGCGCGCTCAGCACATCGCGGCAGTCGCCGACCAGACCAACATCTGCCGGATGACGCAAGCCGATGCGAGCAGGATCGAGATCAATCTGCACCGTTTTTGCTTTGCCGGGCTTCGGATAAAATTCCAGATAAGGAAAGCTGCTGCCGGCGATAATCAGAGTATCGCAATCAGCCAGCGCATCCTGTGACGGCGCTGTGCCCAGCAGACCGACGCCCCCCGTCGTGTATGGACTGTCATCCGGCACGACCGCCTTCCCGAGAAGAGGCTTTATGATCGGCCCGGCCACTCGCTCTGCGAGTTGCAGAATCTCTTCGCGTGCTTTAAGGCAACCGGCACCTGCGAGGATGGCGACCTTCGAGCCTCGATTGATGATGTCCGCGGCTTGTTGAAGCGAGCCTCTGTGCGGCAAAGGATAGGCAGCGGCATAGAGAACGGCGCTGTGCTTGGGAATATTCGCAGGCGAGCGCTCCGCATCCGAGTTGGTCCAATCCTGTATGTCTTTGGGAATGGTGATGTGGGCCACAGAGCGGCGTGCGAGAGCAGTCTTGATCGCTTCGTCCACGACGTTGTAGACGTGCGCCGGTCCCATGATGCGTTGGTTGTAGGCTGCCACGTCCATGAAGAGCTTATCGAGGTCAACATCCTGCTGGTAGTGTGTGCCGATCAAATCATGGAAAGTGTGCCCGGTAATCGCCAACACAGGCTGGCCGTCGCACTTGGCGTCATACAGACCGTTGAGCAGATGAATACCGCCTGGACCAGAAGTCGCCAAGCACACGCCGAGACGCCCGGTGTATTTGGCATAGCCAACGGCGGCAAATGCCGCGGCTTCCTCGTGGCGTACCTGAATAAACTTAAGCTTTTCCTGATTCGTGCGCAGAACCTCGAAGATGCCGTTGATGCCATCGCCGGGAAAGCCGAAGATGGTATCCACGCCCCAGTCAATGAGTCGCTCGATGAGCATTTCGGCTACTGTTTTAGACATCGCCCAATCCTTCTTAGAAAATGAACGCGCTGAATTTCACGGTTGAATTCCTAAAGTCTTCATCCTCTATCCCTGATCGAGCCATTCGTCCCGACCAGGTGAACCGGTGCGTGTGGTACGCGGAGTTCCTTCATCGCGGCCCATCGAAGCCTCGTCGCTCGGCATCGACTGCAGCCATCCTTGGATCAGCACGATCAGTTCCTTCAGATTGGCGAGCCGGTCCGCATTCATCCTGAAGCGTGGATCGACCGCGAGTTCGGGGCGAGATAATTCTAGCGCCGGTAACTCTGCTCCTGAGAGGGGGGAGATTAGAACCTCGTAGCGCCCATTGAAACTAGCAGATATTATACACCCTAGGGTACCAAGAGCGTGAACGCCGCCGTCGGGTCTGAAGTCTAGCCGAACCGAAGGCGAACAGATTCTCTGCAGCTCTGTTGCTTGTTTTAAGGCTGAATACCGGGCCAAAGTCCGGCAGAATTTCGCGGACGGATGCGCGAAGGGTCTCGGGGTTCGAATCTCCCTCTTTCATAGAGTTCCAAAGTACGGATATCTAGTCGACGCGCCAGCATGCGGAATAATTGCTAAACTACCGTGGATGGGCGACGCGGTTGAATTTCGGATTGGCACGGCGTCTTGGACTGACCCGTCGCTGGTTAATTCAGACCTCTTTTATCCGGCTTCTATTCGAAGCGCCGAGGAGCGTTTGCGCTTCTACGCGGAACGGTTCAATACCGTCGAGGTTGATTCGACCTATTACGCGCTGCCAGACTGCGATCGGCCTGGGATTGCTGGCGTTGCGCGGCGGTGCGTCCAACGGACCGGGCGCGGGCTCGTTGTGGACGGCGGCTGCGCTGTGGACCCTGTCGAGCGCCGCCGTCGCCGTCTATCTCTACACACTTTGGACTGAAAACGGTCTGCTGTAGCTGAGCATGTCTTTGACTGCTAAACGACCCTGGGGGAAAGTCAGGAGACACGATTTGATTGTTGCTTCGCAATGAATGAGATTGTGCAGGGGCCGGAAATCGCAGGGCTTCGCCGATATTCGACAGGCCTTTGGAGCATAGACCACGGCGAGCGCCCGAAGCCCCCCTACATCGGTCAAGGCTGGGCGATCGGCTTACGTTTTTATCAGCATGTCGGTGCCGGTCTGGCCGAACATCTTGACGAACTGCACACCCGATTGGGAGCGGCGCCGACAATGGAAATCGTGGAAATGACCGAGAGGGGTGTCCCGCGCTGGCGGACGGCACCAGAGCTGTTGATCTTTGCCCGCAATCGCGAGGGGGCCCAACGCGCGGCGAACCTCCTCTTTGCTGCGATCTTAGTATTCAAAGGTCAGTCACTGTTTCTCGAAGAAATAATTGCAGTTCCCGAGGACAAGGATGAGCGTGGCGAATACCCTACATACGAGTTCTACCGCGAGGTTAACGACGCTGCTAGTCAAAACTTGACGACAGCGGCCGCATTGGCCGCTCGGCTCTCTAGACGTCGCGAATGGCAGCATGCAGTGATGAAGCTCGTCGCGAGCCATAGACTTTGCTCGATCCCCCTCAGAAATACCGATCCTCACGGGGGTCGATGGTACGGAGTCGAGAGGGATCCTGCAAAATACGTCATCTTCGCGCACGCAATTATTGGCGCATATTCCGCTATCGAGGAGCTCGGCTTTGAAGTTCGCGCGACTTCCCAGATGCCGAGCAAGATAGACGGAAAATGGAATCCGCGGGTGAGGGCGGATCTCGAGAGAAGATTGACAGCCGCAGGAGTCGACATCGATCAGGGTCAGCTCTGGCTGCTACGGAACCCGCCGAATCGTGTCGAGCGCAAGCGCGCGCTTCCTGCGGGAGATCGTTTGAGCTGGTCGCGCGGTCCGATCCGCGACCGAAAAATATCCCTCGTGGATGCGATTGCTCAAGCGAGTTGGCTACGCAGCAGGGTCAGCTCGCATCGGTTCTCCAATCTCGCGCTAAGTCTGACCGTGATGGACGTCGTAAACGTACAAGCGCTCGCACGGCGCCTCCTGCTGGAGCGTACCGGCTTCCTCCCAGGAAAACCGCTTCGTTCTATAGCGTAGGAACCCGTGGCGCGATGGGTAGACTAGCGGGTCCAGCCGCAACGTTTGCGGCGCAAATGGCTGCGCACATGCACGAGACAGCAGATCGGTACCAGAGTCCACTGATTCTTATTTGGTCGAAGCCGCACGGATGTCGCTCAGCTTTCGTTTCGCTTCTCTCAGTTGAACTCTAATTTCCCGCGAGTAAAGTTCTGAAGCGAGTCTCGCTATATCCGCTGCGTTGTCCGAGAGGTAAATGGTGTAGATATCAACGTGAGGTGTAACGATCAATACATCGTCCTTGAGTTCCAGCTCGGCTCCCGTCTGCATAAAGCCGGCCAGTGCGGCTCGCTTAGAGCGGATGAAGTCGCGCAGTTCTTGTAACGTTGCACTTTGCCTTCCTGTGATCTCCGGATAGTTCCAGGGAGGCGGTTTTCCGCTGCAGACGCTGCGCCCCGGAACAGGGCAGATGCTCTCGCCATGTTGATGAAGCTCCAAGTTGGCGATAACCTTAGCGAAGATAGTCTCTAATACAAGGGCCGCAATCGAAATCGCGACCTCCGCATCCTCGCGGCTCGCCTTCTCACCTCGATGAATAACGGCGTTGCGGATCTTTTGGGCGCACAGCATTTCCTCCCACAAAGTCGTGGCTACGCCATCTCGCCTAAATGTGGCTAGATCCATTCCCGCATGCTCGTTTACCACGCCGAAAACAAGCTTCTGGAGCCTTTCGAGATTGCTCGCTGGGCCGGTAACCAATGAAGCCAGAACTTCGGCAAACGCTTCATAATGGACAAGGCCGCTGACGACCGGCCTCAAAAGTGCGAGCTTTAGCCCTGTCTCGATCGCGGCAACCGCAAATACTAGCGCGGCTAACGCATGCTCCGGCATGAGATTTCTTGCCTCCCAGAGAAGCCCGAGCGGTCCGCATAAAATACTGGGGTTCGCTAGGTAGAACCGCTGGAAGCACTCGGTCGTGAATTCGGCTATGGCCTGCTCGCGATGTTCCGGATAGATCGACGCGGCGACCTCGTCGTAGAAGGCTTCACGGCGGTAGCCTTCCTCGTCATCCACGAAGCAACCCTTACAACCTCTTCATAAACCTCGCAGACGCGTTTGGCAACCCGCCTACCGACCGCCTACTCGTCGCCTCTATTCAAGATTCGCGAGAATCGCGATCGTGACGATGGTTCCCAGTGCAGGCGTTATTTCGTCGAAGAGGAGATGACGCACAGCACCGCTCGTTCAGGGGCATATTTTGCTCGATTGAACGGGCGCGAAGACTACCTCCAGCTGCCGACAAGAATGAAAGGTGCCCAATAGTAAGGTGAAGAGAGTGATTCCTCCTCGCCTGTGTGTGGCGAATTGCTGATTCTGGGGAAATCAGTAATTCGCCACACACAGGTCTCGGCCTCAAACGCGGTAGCTTTGTGCCACGGCATCCCAGCGGTCGGCACGGTGACGCCGCCGATCACGATAAGGGTTCCGAAGATCCCCAAGGGAGCGACATCACTATGCTAGCCGCACTTGTCTCGGACCCTTCTGGCGCAGAGTCTTTTGAATCGTTTAGAGTCTTCGCATCTTCTGGGGAACTCTTCTCAGTAGCCATCTTTTAACTCCTGCCAGATTCCCTCCATACAGCGCCGACCGACCTTGGTCGGGCGCTCTACGGTTGACTGCGAGGTCGCCATGCCAGGTCGTCGCTCATCACATATATAGCCAGGGCGACAAGCATCAAACTCACGGCGACCACCAAACGCCAATCATGATGCGCATGTTTCCAGTAAGGACGATGGAAGCCATGAGGAACACTGTCGCTATCTGGACCTTCGTGCCGGGGGTGACTGTGCTTTATCTTATTCATTAATTCCCTGCCTTCTCGATCCTATCCCGAATGATCTCGGATCGGCGTTGTTAATCCTCGGCTGCTTCCACTTCCAGTTACGGATTTCCGGTAAGTCCTGGCCGTGCTTGTCGATGTACTGCTTGTGCTCGATGAGCTTGTCCTGCATCATCTGCTTCAGATAGGAGCCCTTCGCGCCCAGATGCGGTAGCCGATCCACCACGTCTTGCACTAAGTGAAATCGGTCAAGGTCATTTTGCGCCCTTATGTCGAAGGCGGTCGTGATGGTGCCCTCTTCCGTGTAGCCCCGGACGTGCAAGTTGCGGTTGGTGGGGCGGTAGGCCAGGCGGTGGACCAGCCAGGGGTATCCATGAAAGCCAAAGATGATGTGCTTATCCTTGGTGAAGAGCGAGTCGTAATCCTTATCGCTCAGCCCGTGCGGGTGCTCCGTGCTTGGCTGTAGCTTCATTAGATCGACGACATTGATCACCCGGATTTTTAGATCGGGAAGATGTTCGCGAAGGATGGAAACGGCGGCCAGAATCTCCAACGTGGGCGTGTCTCCACAACAGGCCATCACCACGTCCGGCTCGGCGTCCTGGTCGTTGCTGGCCCATTGCCAGATGCCAATTCCTTCGGTGCAATGCACGACGGCGGCGTCCATCGTCAGCCATTGGGGCAGTGCGTGTTTGCCTGCAACCACCACGTTGACGTAATGCCGGCTGCGCAGGCAGTGATCAAAGACCGACAGCAGACAATTGGCATCGGGCGGTAGGTAGACGCGTACGATATCGGCCTTCTTGTTGATAACGTGGTCGAGAAAACCGGGATCTTGGTGCGTGAAGCCATTGTGATCCTGCTGCCAGACGTGGGAGGCCAGCAGATAGTTCAGCGACGAGATCTTCCGGCGCCAGGGCAGTTCCAAAGTCACCTTCAGCCACTTGGCGTGCTGGCTGAACATCGAATCGACGATGCGAATGAAGGCCTCATAGCTATTGAAAAGCCCGTGCCGCCCGGTGAGTAGATATCCTTCCAACCAACCCTCGCACTGATGCTCGCTGAGCATCGAGTCCATCACGCGTCCAGCGGGCGCGAGGAATTCATCATTTTTTACTTCGCGGGCGTTCCACTGACGGTCGGTGACTTCAAAAACCGCGCCCAAGAGATTCGAGAGTGTCTCATCGGGACCGAAGATCCGGAAATTGCGCTGATCCTGATTCAGCTTGGCCACGTCACGCAGGAACCTGGCCAGCACGAGCGTATCCTCGCCGTCAACGGCGCCGGGCGAAGGTACATTCACCGCGTGGTCGTGGAAGTCCGGCATGCGCAAATCGCGCAGCAGAATGCCGCCGTTGGCGTGGGGATTAGCGCCCATCCGCCGCTCGCCCTTGGGCGCCAGCTCGGCCAATTCCGATCTGAGACGGCCTTTTTCATCGAACAGCTCCTCGGCCTTGTAGCTCTTCATCCAGCTTTCAAGCAGCTTGACATGATCGGGATGTTCCGGATCCACCAGGAGCGGCACCTGGTGCGATCGGAAGGTGCCCTCGATTTGCAGGCCATCGACGAATTTCGGTCCGGTCCAGCCCTTGGGTGACTTAAGGACGATCATTGGCCAGCGCGGCCGAGTGGTGTCGTTCTTGTTCCGTGCATTACGTTGGATTTGCCGAATGTCTTCGATGACCTCTTCCAAAGTACCGGCCATGAGTTGATGCATTTCCCCCGGCTCATCACCTTCCACAAAGTAGGGCGTCCAGCCACAGCCTCGTAGAAATTGCTCCAACTCCTCATGCTCGATGCGGGCGAGCACGGTCGGGTTGCTGATCTTGTAGCCATTGAGGTGCAGGATCGGCAGCACGGCTCCGTCGCTAATCGGGTTGAGAAACTTGTTGGACTGCCATGCGGTCGTCAAGGGGCCTGTTTCCGCTTCACCGTCACCGATGATGCAGGCGACGATCAGATCGGGATTGTCGAATGCGGCCCCGAAAGCATGGCTGAGCGAGTACCCCAGCTCGCCGCCTTCATGAATCGACCCCGGCGTCGTCGGCGCAACATGGCTGGAAATCCCGCCGGGAAACGAGAATTGCTGGAACAGCTTTTTCAGCCCGGCTTCGTCCTGGCTGACGTTCGGATAAATCTCACTATAGGTGCCTTCGAGGTAAGTGTTACCCACGAGCGCCGGGCCGCCGTGCCCGGGACCGGAGATATAGAACATATCCAGGTCATACTTCTTGATGACCCGGTTCAAATGCACATAGATGAAGTTCTGACCCGGCGTCGTGCCCCAGTGTCCGACTACCAGCGGCTTCACGTGCGACAGTTTCAGCGGCTCCTTCAGCAGCGGGTTGTCGTAGAGATAAATCTGGCCGACCGACAGATAGTTCGCCGCGCGCCAGTATGCATCCATCTTGTGGAGCAGTTCCGGGGAAAGAGGCGTTGTCTTCTTCATAGTTCAAATCCTTTTCTTTGAGCCAAGGCCTAGAACGCGGCAACCCGTCTTCGCGATCGTGAGTTCTTCATCCGTATGAATGACGCGGACAGCTATCCAGTGTCCGGGCGCCACGGAAATCGCGCTCTTACTCTCGTGTTTGCTTCAACGGGAATGTTCCTTGGCAGCCAGTTCATCGACCCAGTATCCCTGGCGCTTGTAATGTCGATGCAGGTGAGTCTCGTAATCCCGAGTTATCAGAGACTCCTCAGTGTATTCCGGCGACTGCTTGATGTTTTCGCGGAGAAGATTGACGAATACTTTCGACTCGCTCCAACTGACGCGCTCAATCCATTTAGGTGAGAGCAGGACTTTTTTCCCCGGCCACCAGTTCCGTGTATCGATGATTAGATAACGAATCGCCCACGTCTCGTCGTCGATGATAAAATCTTCGACGTGGCCAATCTCGCCGTCTGTGGCTTGGATGGCGTGACCACTCACATCCTGAGTGCTACGCAAATGACGATCCGGGACTTTCTTACTGTGGGCGGACTCTTTCCACTTTGTTCGGTCACGTACAATATAGGGATAAGGTCCCCACATGTATGGGACGCCATAACCCGGCCATCCATAATATCCGTAGTATGCCTCCTCGAATTGCCGCGAGACGGGCTTGTGACTGTCCAGGGATGGACTGTCTTCAATCTGTTTTTTGGTCAAATCGACGCGGATATATTGCTCTTTGTTATTCACTGCGACTAGCGCATACGGGGAGATCAACACCTGCCTGTCCGGAATCCAGTTTCCAGTGTCGGCGACCAGATAGCGAATCGTCCAGTGGTGATCATCGAAGTAGAATTCCTTGACCTTCCCTATGTCCCCGTCGAGGCTCCGCAACTTGTAACCGTTTAGTGTTTTGGCTTTGTGTAGCATAATAAGTAGTCCTTTGGTTCTTTGAGTTTCGTTGTTGTTTGATGATCTCTTTCGGTTGACAGGTGTGTGAGCGATCGGGTTCACCGCGATCTGCACGGGCGCCAATAGCCATTATCGGCCGGCGAAAGCAGCCTGGTTATGGGGCGACACCGCCCGCCGAAAACGGATCCCACCGAGAAATCTATTTCGTCGCATGGTCGGAAGTCCTTCGTTCACTCGCCAAACCAAGGCCTAGAACGCGGCACACCGTCCTGGCGATCATGAGTTCTTCATCCGTATGAATGACGCGAACAGCGACCCGGCTGGCCGCCGCGGAAATCACGCCCTCATTCGCTGCGTTTCGCTTTTCTTCAACTTCGATTCCAAGGAATCCCAGCCCATTGCAAATCCGGGCACGGACCGTGGGCGCGTTCTCTCCGATGCCACCGGCGAACACCAGCGTGTCCAGTCCGCCCAACGCTGCCGCGAATGCGCCGATCCATTTCTTGACTTGGTAGCAAAACAGCGCGACCGCTTCAGCCGCCCGCACATCCTGCGTTTCACGGCCGAGCAAGTCACGCATGTCGGAACTGGTCTCCGACACGCCGAGCAGCCCGGACTGGAAGTTAACCATCTCATTGAATTGCTTCGCGCTCATTTTTTCGGTGCGCGCCAGATACCAAACCAGTCCGGGATCGAGATCGCCTGAGCGGGTGCTCATCGGCACTCCGGCTGTCGGGGTGAAACTCATGCTGGTGTCCACGGATTTGCCGTCACGCACGGCGGCCAGACTCGCACCGTTGCCGAGGTGTGCGAGGATCACCCGGCCTTGTGCCGTTTCCGATCCGGCCAGGCGGGCCAGTTCTCCCACTAGAAACGCATACGACAACCCGTGAAACCCGTACCGCCGCACCCCCTGCGCTTCGTAGCGGCGCGGGATCGGCAACAGCCGGGCGACTTGCGGCAGGTCATGGTGAAAAGCCGTGTCGAAACACGCCACTTGGGGCAGGTCAGGAAATCGGCGATGAAACGCCTCGGTCAAAAGGATCTCCTCCGGCATATGCTCAGGATCGAATGGACTGAGCTGGCGCAGATCTTCGACCATCTCCG
>Ga0208355_1001508_pt1 | contig 10103 bp, 11 predicted proteins | sample NGESurdeep072012_6_FD_184458 | JGI IMG/M metagenome (GOLD analysis project Ga0208355, IMG submission 184458) | Arctic peat soil microbial communities from Barrow, Alaska - NGEE Surface sample 210-3 deep-072012 (SPAdes) | ecosystem: Environmental > Terrestrial > Soil > Wetlands > Peat ...
ATCTTGCAACAAACCTATACTAATTTAGAGATCATCCTGGTAGATGATGGTTCAACTGATACATCGGGAGGTTTGTGCGACAAAGTAAAGCTAGTTGACCCCAGAGTGAGGGTAATACATAAGCGTAACGGCGGCTTGTCGGATGCCAGAAACGCAGGTATTCAAGCTTCGAAGGGCGTCTACTTGGCCTTTGTAGATGGTGACGACTACATACACAATGAATTCATAAAGACTTTGCTCAGTACTGCTATCAAATACAATGCCGACATAAGTGTGTGTAGCCTTTATAAAGTCTATGCCGATCAGTCGAAGACACGAAAAAATAAACGGCAGCGGCTTGCAGTTCTTAACAACGTCCAGGCAATCCAGGATATCCTATTACCCTCAAGTTTGTGCGAAGTAATGACCTGGAATAAGCTGTATAGAAAGAACCTATTTTTTGAAAACCACATAGAATTTCCGGTTGGGAAAATCCATGAGGATGTATTTACGACCTACAAATTGTTTTTCTTTGCTAACAAAATAGTATTTGTTGACAAACCACTGTACTTTTACATTCAGCGAGGCTCTAGCATACAAGGAAGCGGCTTTAGCCGCAAAAATCTAGTTAAGCTTGAAGCGTGTGAAGATATTGCAAGGTGGGTTGATGACAAGAAACTGCCTCTTGAAGAAGAAGTGGCGTATTATAATGTCGTCTCAAGACTTGACTTAATCGACAAAATGATTAGCAGTAAGACTGGCAAGAAATATAAAAAGGAGTGGAAAGAATTAACAGAATGGATCTCAGGTCATCGCAAGGAAGTGTTCTTCCACAATAAACACATCACTCTTGTGCAGAAAATAATGGCCTGCGCTGCGTTATTAGGTAGACATCAATATATTTCTTTGCGCTGGCTTTTTGTGCATACAGCAAGAAGAGAGCAGCTGAATGTTAAGCTCGCAGGCAGACAGTAGATGAAACGACAGCTCAAGAAGATACTGCTTAAAGTTTACGCCTTGTATCTATCTAGTGCTGTTGGCCTCGCCAGACTACGGAGGAAAAAGATCGTATTCGTACCTGGTACCCCGCTGCATAGCAATTTAGGAGATCAAGCGATTGCTCTTGCCGAAATCGAGTTTATAAAGTTATATATGCCTAAAATGGCGGTAGTTGCTATACCCAAGCAATTTATCACTCAAGAGAGGGTGAATATTCGACCGAATTTAGTGCACCCAGACGACATCATTATCGGTCTCGGGGGCGGTAACCTGGGCGATATTTACATGAGTGAGGAGCTTTGTCGTCGCAAGTTTATACAACTCTTTCCCGAAAATAAGATTGTTATTTTTCCCCAAACAATGCACTTCACAGATACAGAATTTGGGCAAAGAGAACTAGCAAAGACTAAATCAATTTACTCTAAGCACAATCACCTAACTTTAATTGCACGCGAGCAAACGTCTTATAAAATGATGAAGCAAACTTTTACAAAAAATAGCGTGGTGCTAACCCCTGACATTGTTTTATCCACCAATAAATCCGCAACGGCGCGCAGGAGAAACGGGCTGTTGCTTTGTTTGCGCCAGGATAAAGAAGCAAACTTAAGTCAAAAGGATAGGCAGGCGATCAAACACTTCTCGAGAAGACATTTTAAAACAGTGAGGCGAACTGATACAATTTCAAAACAAAAACTCTTCTTTGTGCGTTCAAAAACCGCAGCCATTCGAAGCAAGCTTAAAGAATTTAGATCTGCAAAACTCGTGATCACTGATCGCTTGCATGGCATGGTTTTCTCGGCAATCACAGGCACTCCATGTATAGCGATGGCGAATTTTGACCACAAGATAGCTGATACGTATAGATGGATCAGCTATTTACCGTATATAAAATTTTGTGAGCACACTAGCCAACTGGAAGCTCTACTGAAGGAGCTAGACCTGAGCAAAGCCTATAGCTATACTCCTGATCATTTCAACAACTACTGGGCCAAGATTAAGGAAATATTGGTTAGTGATGCCGAATAAAAGAGACGAACTAGCCAAAAACACCCTCATCATATCGTTCGGTGGTCTCTCGGGTCAGGTGGTGGCGTTTTTGCTACTGCCCTTGTATACGGCTTATCTTCAAACAAGCGCATACGGTACTGTTGATTTAATCATCACGTACGTCGCCCTACTGACTCCAGTCATAACAATACAGTTGGGCATGGGTGCTTTTCGATTCTTAATTAACGCCCGCGGAAACGACAAAGAGTTATCAAGCATTATAACCACAGTGGTACACACTGCCGTACTGCTGGTTGTGGTGTTCGCCGCCGCATCTTTACCTATTCTTAAACTTGTTCATATACCGTATGCATACTTGGTGTTACTGAGCATTTGTACTGGGGCTTTCTCTGGAATTTTCATGCAATTCGCGCGTGGATTGAATAGGAACGGTGTGTACGCGTTAGGGGGGATCGTAACGGCCCTTACTACGGCTACACTTAATGTTATCCTGCTTGCTGTTCTTCATATGGGGGTCAAAGGTGTCTTCGTGTCCGCGATACTTGCGAACTCAGCATGCGGCGTGTATTTATTCATGACTTTAAGACTGCACAAGTATTTGAAGTTTAAGCGACACGAAAAGAACATGCAAAAAGAACTACTCAAGTATTCGTGGCCACTCGTGACCAACGGCATCTCGTGGTGGATAATTAATGCAGCAGATAGGACTATAATCGCGATATTCCTCGGACTTTCATCTAACGGTATCTATGCCATTGCGTATAAATTCCCCACCATATTTAATACGCTTTCTTCGTACTTTAATCTATCTTGGACAGAGTCTGCATCTGTACATATAAACGACGATGATAAAGACCAGTTTTTTTCAGAAGTTATGGGTTCAAGTGTGCGTTTTTTCGGTTCCTTGGCTGCATTGATGATAGCTTACACCTCTTTGATATTCGGTGTATTCGTTAACCATCGATACGGCAAAGCCTACGATTATATTCCTATTCTCGTGGTTGCTTCGTTTTTTAGTGCTGTAGTCGCGCTGTACGGTGCTATTTACATTGCTAAAAAACAAACGAAACAAGTGGGAAACACCTCTATGTTCGCGGCAATTATAAATATAGTACTTACTCTGGCGCTCGTGAAAATTATTGGTCTATACGGTACTTCCTTGGCAACGGTGGCGGGGTATTTTGCGATGACTATTTATCGCCATTATGATGCTAAGAAATATGTAATGGTAACCTACGAGAAGAACCTGATAGTAAAACTTGTAGTTTTTTACGCTTTTGCCTCAGCGCTGTATTACTACAACAACATGATCTTAAACTTTATTAATGCAATAGCAGTGACCGTTATTGCTATCTTCCTGAACAGGTCGGTTATAAAAACCTTGAGGCATAAAGTTTATAGTAAATTAAAACGTCTTTCCCCAGAACAAGAAATTGCTGAGATGTCGGATATATAGAAATAGCAAGCACTTACTATTTACAGGCTGTCGTGCATGAAGTGGCGGTAGGTTTTGGTGGCTAGGGTGGTTAGTTTCTGCACCCCTATAGTGTATCTGTTTTCTTCCCTTGTCGCCAGCATAAGCACTTCCCGAGAGAGCTGCCTGCTTTGCTCTGCGTCGGACGGCTTAGACTGGGGCAGCGGGGGTCAATAAGCTTTCGACTCTTAAGATTACGTCATGGGCGTTCTTGAAGGCCTTTTCGACCTCTTTTTTCTTGAAGTAGTCGTTCGAAGACTTTCTTAGACTTGAGAGATGGATGGTGTTCCTCATGGATCTTAGCTCGTCGGCTTTTTTGAAAAGTTTGTCATCGAGCAGGCCAGCGTTTTTGGCTGCCTTATTGATATCATTGAAAGAAATCTCGTCACCCGACTCGACCTTTGGCACTTTGGCTTTCTTGACAACGCATAAACGTGACTTATAGAGATCGTCACAATCGTGCTTTATCAATCCCACTTCAGTGTATTTTGTAGCTAATCCAAAGATATCATTCGGCGCTTTACCTTGGAGTATGTACTTCCTGGTTGCAAATTCTAATATACTTTCGAGGATGGAGGCGGTAAAGATTATGATATCTTTGTAGACCGTGTAAGCAAGTGATTCGAGTTTGTCATCCTCGCTCAAAACTAAGAGAAAAATGATGTAGCGTAAGTAGATCGTGACATTCTCATGCAGAATAGCATTGTCGACGAATGCGAATCTTTGCAAGAGCGCTTTATGGGTGGGTATGCGCTGTAGGAACTCGTCTGTCATCAGCTGCTTGGTTATTTGGCGGGCAGCAACAGATCACCTAGGGCTGCGAAGCCCGCATCCTTCAGCCAGGCGCTGGTTTGTTCCAGGGTTGCGCCGCCAACGTCAGGGCCATAGATTTGCTGAATCTTCTTGATCTTGGATGTTCTTGCGGGCTTAGATGTTGTTTTTTTGTTCATATCACCCCCATTTGGCTGTTAGTTTATTACAGGTTTATACTATGTGTTTATTCTAGCAGTTTCAATCCCAATAGAATACTAATTTAAGAATAATTTAATCTTTCAACAAGAGTGTCTAGATGGCGGTAGGTTTTGGCGGCTAAGGTGGTTAGTTCTGCACCCCTGTAGTGTATCTGTTTTCTTTCCTTGCCGCCAGCTCAGCGGCTCGTCGGTTTGCGGCCTGCAGCTTGAGAGGTCTTTTGTTATTTGACTAGTTGGACTTTTATCGGAGATAGATCCTTGTAGGCAGTAACGAGCGTTTTATCGAAAGTCATGAATTGGTTGCAGCCGTTCCGTATAGCTGTCGCTAATTGCAAGGCGTCTTCGAAGTCATCATTGCGGAGGTTGGTGAAGGCCCATTCGAAATCTGCGGCTTCCAGCGCGAGAATCGTGTAATCGGCGAGAAATTTCCTCAGCACGCTAAGCTCAACAATCGCTTGCCCAAAATGCGTTACTAAATGCGCAGTCAAGGCCGAAATACATAGATTGTCACTGTGTTTTTCAATTATTTTTCTGGCCGTAGCTCCGTTCTGCCTGTTGAGCAGAATCTCAAGCAGTATGTTGGCGTCGAGGAATACGCTATCAGCCGACATGCTTGCGAAAGATAGATTCGTTGTAGAGTTGCTTAACCGACTTGTTAGGATCAAAAGGAGAGCGGCGTTTCGGCGCAGCGTCAAAAGCACGCAAGCCGGCCAACTTGTGTGAACCGCTGGCGTCGGGCGAACGAAAGGCGCTGAGCCGTACTGGATCCTTGAAGCGATGACGTATGACAATATCTTCCCCGCTGAGCACTCGATCGAGCACTTGGTCGAGATGTAGTCGCAACTCTTTGGCGCCAATAGTTTTCATGTTTTAAGTTTACCTTAGGTTTAACCTGGTGTCAAATTGGTGGCTTGACGCCAGCCACTTGTCTTTGCCCCCTAGCCTCATGAAGAGATTTGAAAGTTTTTGTATAAAAAGCTTCTCGCTGGGCTTACCAGCTGAGAGCTTTGATCTGCCGACCTTGATCGGTGATGGCTGCTTTGACGGCTTTCATGTCAGATTTAAGCTCGTAGACGCCTGTCTCGACGCGAACCAATCTTCGGTTAATATCGGGTATGTCTTTGACGTATTCGTGAATAATTTTTAGTTCATTAGCTAACACTTCGCCGAACACCAGTTTCCTTTCGTCATCGCTGAGACTTTGCATAGGTACTATCGTATGCTGCCGGCTAGCGACTTAGCAAGTCTTATGCACAGTAACTAAGATTTATTTAAGGATTTGAGGCCGGTGGTTAACGGCGTTTGAGCTGGCGGCTGTGGAGGCTGACAGTCTTGGTGAGGTTTGTTTGATTCGTTTCTAAGAGTTGCAAACGTGTGTCATGGTTCTGGACCACCGGCCTTACACCTAGGCCGTCGCTGAGCAGCTCCAGCGCTGCCTTGAGGTCGGAATGCATATCTTCTTGGATGACCGCTGTGCGATAAGTTTCGTGCTTGAACTCGTCAATGTCCTGCCGCATGATCTGCTGGCCTTTGAGTAGGCTATTAGTCGAGCCTTTCAGCTCGTCAATATCCTGTCGCATGCTTTGCTGGCTGCGGGTCAGACTCTGCACTTGCTCATCTAACCCGTCAATCTTCTTGTGGGTACCGCAAATCTCTTCGCGAATCTCTTCACGGACAATCGTACGGATCTGGTCGGTGTCGGAAGCGGTTAGCATTTAGTGCCCAGCTTTCATGATCAATGGCTGATCTACCCGATCAAATCGATTGGCTGTGCCGCAGACTAGTTTTGTAGATTTACCCGTACCCATAGTCCCAATAGTATAGCAATCCGGGCAGTCAGCTTGCTAGTGAATTAAGGAAAATTTAATCTTTGAGCATCCAGCGATAGCTGACTGCCCAAAATAGCATTGAATATAAGATGAAGAAGACCATGCCGGCGTACGTGTGAAAAAGGCTGAAGGCGATGTGCGGGTTGATGTAATAGCCAGCCGCGATCAGGAAAGCCACGCGCAGGATATTAAAACCGAAGAGAATAATCAGGGCCGCCGGGAAAATATACAGATACCGTTTGTGATTGAACCGCGGCCAATCCAGCACGCCAACCAGCGCGTACAAACCAGTAAATAGCGCAATCGACTCAATCCCCGAACAATACTGGGCGACTTGAATGCCGAACTTGTTGAATACCAGCGTGCGTGGCGGCAGAATCATAGCGTGCAGACCGAAGATTCCCAGCAGCCACTGGACGCTGTGCAGCACTCCTGCCGCCAGAATGGTCCATAAGCCATAGACTAGCGTCAGGAAGCCGTAAAAAGCCAGAGCCAAACCGATTGCCAGCAAAGCTTCGCGCTTGTAAGTCCGTAGCAGCAGGCGCAGGTTAGCTGTGCCGAATACGCCTCCGGCCGCGAAGACCAGGCTCGATAGCAGGAAGACATGCGTGCTCACTATGTTATAGCCGGTGGTCTGCCCTTGCAACAGATGAGTGACACCTACCCAGGCGCCTATGAAGGCCGCCACCGCCAGGCCCAGCCACACCAGGTTGTAGGGCCGCCAACGCTTGAGTCGTATATCGAAGCCCCTACGATACGTTAGCAGCATGAAGCCTGCGGCCGCGAATAGGACGGCCTTGCCGCTGCCGCCATAAATACCAAAACCATACTTATGTATGATGCCGCCACTGATAATCCGCGGCCCGATCAAACCTGACAGTACTACGAAGATAGCCAGCAGCACAACCGTTCGCGTAACAAGTGGAACGGCTGACGGAGGGATTATCTGGCGTTTCTGTCTAGGCTTGGTGACCACTGAGCTGCCGACGGCGTATTACCATGAAGGCGCCTCCGCCGATGATTGTCGCTCCGCTTAAGCCGATCAAACCGTACTCGGGCACCGATACGTTAATGATGGCGACATTGAGACGACAGTTGTCTTTGTGTGATTTGCCAGTCGAGGTGCCGGTTATGCCATTGACAGTAGCGGTCACGGTGATGGTATCATTCTTACCACATTTTTTCTCGAACTTGACTGAGTAGACGCCGTGCTTGTTGGTTTTGTCCGTACGTACGTGGCCATCGCAGGTTACGGTTACTTTTACACCTTTGCCAACATGCACACCATTGAAATCAATAACGCCTGTGACGCGCGTAGTACTTGAATTTGCGAAACTGGTTGCCGGTACTAGTAATACGGCCAATACCGTCGCCACCATGAGTGAAAGCTTCTTCTTCATACTCTATCCTCGTTTACTCCTAAATATGTTCATACTATGCGCTGTGCTTTACAAAAAAGCAAGTTTAAAATTTCCACGAGCCTGAGCCAGTATAACTAAAAACGCGCCACCGAAGGCAGCGCGCTGTTAGTCTATCTACTATAGCTGTTGCTAACTAAGCCTGGTTCTCAAGCTTGCGTCGGCGCATGACTACGAAAGCTGCACCACCAACGAGTGTTGCTCCAGTCAAACCGATCAGGCCGAACTCAGGTACGACACTGACATCTACCGTTGCGATGTTCAGCTTGGTGCTGAGTTTGGTAACTTGGCCACTGTTGCTTCCACCGAGGCTACCCTTGGAGGCACTGGCTGTAGCCGTGCTGCCGTCAGGACAGTCGGCCTTCGGGAAGGTTACTAAGTAACCGCCACCGCTATCAGTGGTGTCATTGCCTGTGACACTACCACAGGCAACTGTCACGTTAGCACCGTCTACTGGTGATCCGTTGTGAGTCACTGTGCCACTTACTTGCGTTACTGCTGGTGCAGACGTAGCAAATGTTGCTGCTGGCAAAGCCACCATTGTTAATACTGTTGCGATAAAGAGCGAAATTCTCTTCTTCATAAGCTGTTCTCCCCTGTTCCCGTGGTTAATAATTGTAGTACTGCCATTACTATGAACGACGCTTTACAAAAAGGCAAGTTTAAAATTGGGAAAATTATTAAATAACTTAATAAGTTATCCACAGTCAGATACTACTAGTAACAGAGAGCGCTTATGCTTGTACTTATTGTTTGGGCTCTGGCTTTTTTGGCTCGGGCGACGGGGTAGTAGCGCGGCTCGGGGCACGTTTGCTATTAAGAATATCTTCTAGCTGGTGTTGGGCTTCCGGACTTAGGCTGGCTCCCGGCGTCGACCGAAAACGATGCCTGCCGACCTCTATGCCGTGCTGTCTGATCAATCTGTCGAGACGCGACTTCTCGATCCCAGTGATAATAGAAACGCCCGAGACGCTTCGGTAGCCGGGGGGCGCTGGCTCAACTCGTATTTCGTCGAGCATTGATAGCACCTGTTCTTGCTCTTCGAGGTTGAGACCGCGAGTTATTACCCGCCCAAACATGTAGTTCTTGGCGTCAATACCATGCTCCCCGATAACAGTGTCGAGCTTGCCTTTGCTGATGCGATGTTTGCGGGCGAAGTCCTGACCACTCATTACACCTTCGGGCGCTTCGGTAATTTCGTAGCTTTGCTCATTATATTCGGAAGAAACTGTCCGCAAGTAGGCCTCGACGATATCGCCGAGTTTTTTATTGTTTCGGTATGCTTGGGCGGCTGCTTTGGCTTTTGGCCTAGGCTCGGATTCAAACGTGTGGCGAATGGCTCCGAAGCCTGCAGCTAGCCCCTCCATCTGCAAGCCAGGTAGTTTCCGGCGCTTACCTTTGAAGCCACCATTAGCATTTACCCTTGCTGTTAGGAGATTACCGGCAACGATCAGGGGTAATAGCCCGAATTTGTAGCTACTGCGCCGCCGGGTAATGTATTTCAGTATCTGACCTGCTTCGTCGCCTTCATGTTTGCTCATGGCCTCCAGATAGGCCTCTACGCCAAGCTTACCGAGCTCAAGTTTTCTATCGGGAGAGACGTTAAAAGGTTGTGCTTCTTTGCCGACAAAGGTAGCGTGGGCTGCGGTAAGTTTCTCCTGATATGACGTACGTCGGCGAGTAGGCAGCAGCAGGTTTATGAAGATTTCAGCGTCTGTGCGTATCCTAGGTGACTTCTTCTCTGGTGCCGGTGTGAGCTTTAGGGCGCTTATGCGGTCGGCGTAGGTAATGGTACGCGCTCTGTTCTTTCTGGATTGTTTGGGATAGTGGGGCGTTATGGTGGCGAAACCTGCGCGTTCCACAAACCCTTTGCCCCGATCCTTGATCCAGCTGTCGCCGTTTTTTAGGGGTAGAATCCCCTGGTTCAAGCCATCTGCCAGCTCGCCGGCAGCTTTGGGTGTCAAAGCTCGATGTCTGCGGGCAGCCTGGACAAACATATATATCAGCCCTTCTTTGCGCATCGCGGTCTTAGAAATTGCCTCAATTGAGTGAATAGGCTGCGTCAACATCGAGAAAACTTGCTGTAAATCGTGTGCTGCCGCTGTGAACTTAGCACCTTCTTCGGCCCCGACCGCCATAAGCAGGCATGTTTTGCCTAAGCCGAGATGTAGCTCACGGACTCGAGCCTCTTCAGCTAGCTCCTCGCTCTGTAGGGGCTGATCAGGCTGCAGGCAGGAAGTTACTTCTGAAGATTGCTGTTGCAGCTCGGTGTGGCGCTGTTTGACAGCTCTATCGGTGACCGTGTGGTATATGATGTGGTCGTCGCTGCTGCAGTAGATAGCCGCTTCACCAACCCTGTGCAGTATGCTCAGTGTCTGAAAACCAGTCATGGCTTCTTGGAAAGCGATAATATTATAGTTGCTCT
>Ga0208355_1001511_pt1 | contig 10091 bp, 9 predicted proteins | sample NGESurdeep072012_6_FD_184458 | JGI IMG/M metagenome (GOLD analysis project Ga0208355, IMG submission 184458) | Arctic peat soil microbial communities from Barrow, Alaska - NGEE Surface sample 210-3 deep-072012 (SPAdes) | ecosystem: Environmental > Terrestrial > Soil > Wetlands > Peat ...
CCCTGCGCGCCCGGCGCACCGAATGGCTCGCCGCCGGGGTCTTCGACAAGCTCGTCGAAGAAGCCATCGCCGGCTACGACAAGATCATCGCCCCTGGACCCATCCGAGGTCGCCGTCGACGGCAGCCTGCACAAAGCCCCGTGCGGTGGTGAAGGGACCGGCCCCAACCCCACCGACCGAGCCAAGATCGGCTGGAAGTGGTCAGTCGCGACCGACCTGCTCGCCGATCCCCATCGGCTGGGTCATCGACGCAGCGAACCGAGGCGACTCCATCCTGCTCGAACCCACCCTGCACGCCGTCGCCGACCGCGGACTGCTCGCCGACGTCCAGACCCTGCACCTGGACCGCGGCTACGACAGCGCGCTGACCACGCAACGCTGCCACGACCTCGGGCTCACCGACATCGTCTGCGCCAAGAAGAAACGCAAGGGCGAAGCAAAGACCAAGAAACCGCTCACCCTCGGACTGCGCTGGCCCGTTGAACCCGTCAACTCCTGGTTCTCAAACTTTGGCCAGCTGCGCCGCAACACCGACCGGTTCAGCAGGCAACGACTCGGACAGGTCGCCCTCGCCGTCGCCCTCATCCTGACCGTGAAACTCGTCAAATGGGCCAAACGATGGACCGACTAGACCCACCTATCCGCGCGCGCTCTAAGCGCCGTTCCGACGCGCGCAGACTCCTTCAACCCGATTGCTCGCCCGCTCTCGCGGTCGTCGAGGTGGCGGAGAGCCCAAGGGCGATAGGTCGATCCCCGATAGGTCGACCCCACTGCGGCGGCGGGGTCGGTGTTTGGCGCCGAACAGGGTCCGTACCCTGGGCACGTCCAGCCGGGAACGGGTCCGATCCACCACCGCATTGAACACTCGATCCATCTGGGCACCGGCCGCGAACAGCAGGTTACGGCTGTACTCAACTTGGTAGACCGAGTAGCCGTACCGGAAACCGCTGCGGTCCTGCTTGGCGACGTCTAGGCCGAAGCACAGGCACGTGCTGTAGATCCAGCGATCGCAGACCTGGCTGAGGCGCCGTATCGTCTCGGAACGAGACAGGGTGTCTGCGACCTCAGCCAGGGCCGCCGGGTCAGCGACCGCGGTGAAGCAGTTGCCCTCCTTGGTGAAACCTACGCCGGCCGACTGGGTCTGACAGGCGACGTACTCGTGGCCGTTGAGGATGACCTGAGCGCCGAACGGCGGATGCCCGAACATCTTGATCGTCAGGTGCCCCAGGTCTTGTCCATGATATGGAACGAGTAGTGGTTCACGAACGCCTGCTTCTTGACCAGATTGCGGATCACCCCCGCCTGGGACTTCCTGACTTCCCATACCGTGGCCGGAGCTCGGGCCACCAGGATCAGGAAAATCTGGACTCATTTACTCATTCACGTACCACTCGTCGAGGTTGGTCGACGGCGGTGCGCGCGCCCGCCGGATGCGGCTCCCGCGCGGCATGGGAAACCAGGGCGGCGATGGCCACGAGCACGAGCACGATGAGCAGCGCGTGCAGCAGCCCGAAGTGCTCTCCGAGGAAACCGATCAGCGGCGGTCCGACCAGGAAGGCGCAATAGCCGATGGTGGCGACCGCGCTCACGCGCGCTGCGGCCGTCCTGGGGTCGTCCGCGGCTGCCGACATCCCGACCGGGAAGCCCAGTGCCGATCCGAGCCCCCAGAGGACGACACCGAAGACGGCCACCACGGCGCTGGGCACGAAGATCACGATGAGCAGGCCGAGCGCGGCCAGGACGCTCGATGTCCGCAGCACCGGCACCCGTCCGAACCGGTCGAGCATCGGAACGCCGGCGATCCGGCCGACGGTCATCGCGGTGACGAAGACCCCGAGGACCACGGCCCCCGATGCGTTGCTCACACCGTGGCCGTCGACCATCGCCAGGGCCAGCCAGTCGTTTGCCGACCCCTCAGCGAAAGCCATGCCGAGAACGATCAGGCCGATGAGCAGGGTGCGCGAGTCACGCCAGATGCTGAGCCGGTCGCGCCATGTCACCTCGCGGTCGTCGCCCGGCGCGGGTTCGGTCTCCTCCGCGACAAGGTGCTCTGACTGCAAGAAACGGGTCGCGATGAGCGTCCCGGCGACCATCACGATCGAGATGATGCCGGTGTGGATGGCGATTGGCAGGCCGATCGACTCGGCGAGCGCACCGAGCCCGGCTCCGATCATGGTGCCGAAGCTGAACGCCGCGTGGAACAGCGGCATGATGCTGCGGCGCAACATGCGTTCATTGGCCGCACCGGACACATTCATCGCGACGTCGCACATCCCGAAGGCGGCCCCGAAAAGCGCAAGGCCGCCGAAGGTCACCGCGAAACTCGGCCCGACGGTGGCTCCGATGCCCGCGACGGTCAGTCCGATCGGCCCAACCGTGAGGCACCAGGCGATGGTCCTCGCGGCACCGAAACGGGCAATGATGTGACTTGATGCCAGCAGACCGATGATCGAACCGGCAGCGAGTCCAAAGATGAGGCGCCCCATTTCCAGCGTGCTGGCGTGCAGCCCGTCGCGCACCGCGGGGACCCGGGCGACCCAACTGGCCATCCCAATGCCACAGAGCCCGAAGATTACGAAGGTGGCGTTGCGCCAGGCGACGACCTGGTGACGTGAAAGACCATCCGTGTTACTGATGGCCGCTCCAGCAGCGGTGGCTTTCGGCATGGAGTCCCTGACTCGTCGAAGGAACTGGGGCGGACGGTCGAATCGATTTGTTCGAAGGATGGTTCGAGGGAATGACTGCCGTGCTCAGTGCGCGGCGTCGTCCGGAAGGTCCGCGGTCGCGACGTGACACGCCGCGGTGTGGTCCGGGCCGAGGAGCCGCAGTGTCGGCGTGACCTGGTGGCACTCGTCGACCACGACCGGGCACCGGAAGCGGAAGCGGCACCCGGGCGTCGGGTCGATGACCTTGGGAGGCTCGCCTCTGTCCGTCTCCGAGGTCACCGACAACGGAGCGCGCGGATCGGGGACGGTGTCCAGCAACAGCTGCGTGTAGGGGTGCTTGGGTCGGGCCAGGATGTCTTCCATCGGCCCCGACTCCACGACGTTGCCGGCGTACATCACCATCAGCCGGTCAGCGACGTAGCGGGCGCTCGCGAGGTCATGCGTGATGTAGAGAAAGGAGACGCCCTCCTCCTCGCGCATCTTGGCCATCACGTTGAGCAGGCCGATCCGGATCGAGACGTCCAGCATGGAGACCGGCTCGTCGGCGAGGATCAGCTTCGGGCGGTAGGCCAGCGCCTGGGCGAAGCCGATCCGCTGGCGCTGTCCGCCGCTGAGCTCGTGCGGGTAGCGCCACAGGATGTCGGCAGCCGGGGTGAGCCCGACCGCCTCGACGACACGCTCGGCTTCCTCCAGCCGCTGCGCGGCAGTGAGCTCGGTGCGGTGGAGCTTCAGCCCACGCATGATCCCGTGCGAGACGCGGTAGGCGGGGTTCAGCGAGCTGAAAGGGTCCTGGAAGACCATGGGAACGTCGCTGCGGTAGGCCAGGCTCTCCTTGCGCGAGGTGATGTCGGCGAGCGAGCGCCCCTGGTAGAGGATCTCGCCACTCGTCGGTTTGTAGACGCGCGCGAGCAGCCGCGCCACGGTGCTCTTGCCGCTACCGCTTTCACCGGCTAGGGCCACGATCTCCTTGCGGTAGATGACGATGTCGGCATCGTCCACCGCGTGCAAGGTCCTCCGCGAGAAGCCCCCGCCGATCTTGAAATGCCGGCTCAGTCCGCGGGTCTCGATCAGCGGTACCGAGGGGTCGACGGTCATGCGATCACCCCTTCAGACGGCTGTGGGGCCTCGGTTCTGACCGCGAAGCCGGGGCTGCTGCGCAGGCACCGCGAGCGTGCGTTCTCCACCTGGTAGAGCTCCGGCTCCACGGTGCTGCACTCCGGCATTACCACCGGGCACCTCGGGTGGAAGCGACAGCCGGTCGGCGGCTTCGCGAGGTCGGGGGGGCTGCCGGGAATGCCGAGGAGCTCGACCCGCGGGCCACGGATCGACGGGAAGGCGTCGAGCAGCCCCCGGCTGTACGGGTGCGCCGGGGTGTCGAAGACCGAGCGCGTCTTGCCGATCTCCACGACCTTCCCGGCGTACATCACGAGCAGCTGCTCGGAGAAGTGGCTGACCAGCGACATGTCGTGCGTGACGAAGATGACCGCGAACCCGAGCTGTTGCTGGAGTTCCTTGATCTGGACCATCAAAGAGCGCTGCGCGACGACGTCCAGCGCCGAGGTCGGCTCGTCCATGATCACGAGGTCCGGCGTGAACAGCAGCGCCATCGCGATCATGGCGCGCTGGCGCATGCCGCCGCTGAGCTGGTGCGGGTAGCTCTTGAGGTGGACGGGGTCGATGCCCACGAGCCGCATGACCTCGGCCGAGCGTTGGGGGATGTCCTCCTTCGAGCCGTGCGCTCGCAGGACGTCCCGGAACTGGGCGCCGATGCTGGTGACCGGGTTGAGCGCGTTCATCGCGCTCTGCATGACGACCGAGTAGTCACGCCAGCGCAGGGCCGCCAGGGTTTTCTCGGTCATCCCGACCATGCTCTGGCCTTTGAAGACCACGCTGCCGCCGGCGATCGACGCAGGTGGGCTGAGCAGCTGCGCGATGGCGAACAGCATCGTGGACTTGCCACATCCCGACTCACCGACCACACCCACGAACTCGCCGGGCAGTACGTCGAGGTTCACGCCGTCGACGGCCCCGACCGGACCACGCGGGGTGTCGTACTCGACCCTCAGGTCGCGGACCTCAAGGATGGGTGCGTTTGACACGGGTCCTCCGAACCGGCCGCAGGGCTGGGTTGCTGATCTCGTCGAAGGCGTAGTTGAGCAGGGCGAACGACGCCCCGAGCAGCGCGACGCAGAGACCGGGAGCGATCGCCCACCAGACCTGGTCGGTCTGCAGTGCCGACTGGCTCTGCGACCAGTAGAGCATCGTGCCCCAGCTGGCGGACGACGGGTCGCCGAGCCCCAGGAACTGCAGGCCCGCAGCGGTGAGCACGGCGTACAGGGCCGCGCCGAGGAAGCTCGCGAGGATCAGCGAGGTCAGCGTGGGCAGGACCTCGACCAGGATGATGTAGGAGCGCCGCTCGCCCCGGACCCGTGCCGACTCCAGGAAGTCCCGGTTCCGCAGCGAGAGCGTCTGCGAGCGCAGCTGCCGCGCACCGTAGGACCAGCCGGTGATCACCAGCACGATGATGACCACGCCCAGGCTTCCCTTGCCCGCGTACGTCGCGAGCACGATGATCAACGGAAAGGTCGGGATGACCAGGAACACGTCCGTGATCAGCGAGAGGATGCCGTCCCCGACCCCGCCGAGGTAACCGGCCGACACCCCGATCAGCACCGACAGCGCTGTGGCGAAGACGCCCGCCACCAGGGCGATCACCAGCGACTGCCGGGTGCCGTAGATCAGCTGGGCGAAGACGTCCTGGCCGAAAGCTGTAGTGCCCAGCAGGTGCTCGCGCGACGACCCGAGGCTGACGTCGAAGGCGCGCAGCTGAGGATCGCGCACCGACGTGAAGAGCTGCGGGACGGCCGCTGCCACACAGAAGAACACGAAGATGACGAAGCCCACCATCGCCTTGCGATTCGTGCGGATGGCCGTCAGCAGCGAACCGCCGGGCCGTCCTTTGGGCGCACGCCCAGATGTGGGCGTTACGGCCTTGTCCACCATGATCGCGGTCATCGGCTCATCCCTGCGTCCGGGCGCGGGGATCGAGCCAGAAGGTCGCGAAGTCAGATACCAGCACGGCCACGAGCACGGCCACGGTGATCAACAGGAACAGGGCCTGCATCAACGGGTAGTCGACGTTGATGGTCGCGTTGTAGAGCAAGTAGCCGAGCCCCGGGTAGTTGAAGACGTACTCGACGAGGATGGCCCCGCTGATGACGTATCCCAGCGACATGGCGAAGCCCGACAGGTTGGGGAGGAAGGCGTTGCGGGCCGCGTAGCCAATCATGATCGTCCGGTTGGGCAGACCTTTCGCCCGCCCCATCCGCACGTAGTCCTCGGCCAGGGTGGTGATCATGTTGTTGCGCATGGTCAGGATCCAGCCTCCGATGGAGGTGACCAGGATCGTCGCGCCGGGCAGGATCGCGTGCTGCAGCACGTTCCCGATGTACTCCCCGTTCCAGCCAGGGTCCAGGGTGTTGTCGTAGCCGTTGTCGCTGGGCAACCAGCCGCCTGTCCATACGGAGAAGACGAGGATGAACAGCAGTGCGATCCAGAAGTAGGGCAGCGCCGACGTGATGACGAAGACCGGCGGGAGGATGCTGTCGAGCTTTCCGCCGCGCCTCCAACCAGCCACGACGCCGATCAGTGTTCCGAGGACGAAGGCAAGAATGGTCGCAACTCCGACCAGACCCAGGGTCCAGGGAAGTGCCTCGCGGATCATCTTGCTGACCGGCTCGCCGAGAGAGGTCGTCGAGATCCCCCAGTTCCCCGTAAGCATGTTCGCGAGATAGTCGAAGTACTGTGAGACGAGGCTCTGGCTGTCGTCCACACCGAACTCTGCCAGCAGGGGCTTGATCGACGACAGCGGCACCTTGCCCCTGAACCGAGCCATCAACGCCTCTGCCGGACTGCCGGGCATCAGCCGCGGCAGGAAGAAGTTCAGCGTCAGCGCCACCCAGAGGGTGAGCACGAAGAACCCCATCCGCTTGAGCAGGAATCTCACGTCTTCAGCTCCTCGTACTTGGCGTCAGCCACGGTCAGTCGAACGGGTTGGGTTCCGGTCGGGCCGGGGGGTGGAGACCCAGCCCGACCGGACGCCTACTTGGACCGCAGGTGGAGCAACACCTGTTCGATGTCCGGCACGTTGAAGGCTGACGGCTGGGCGAACGGGTTGTCCTTGGTGGGCCAGCCGGTCAGGTTCTTGGTGTTGTACTCGTACCAGTCGACCTGCTCAGTGGTCGGGATGATAGGGACGTCCTTGAGCATGTAGCCCCCGATCTGCTTGATGATCGAGACCTGGGTCGCCTTGTCTGCCGCGGCGTACTGGTCGAACAGCGCGTCCACGGCCGGGTTGTTGTACCGCTCATAGTTCGAGGAGGCGACGGTGCCAAGCGGTGCGGAGTTCTTCGAGTGGAGGATCTGGCGCAGCTCGTAGTACGGCGTCGGGCCGCCCAGCTCGCTGTAGTAGGCAAGGTCGAAGTCGCCCTTGTAGAGCTTGTCGTCGAATGCCTGCGCGGCGAGGTCGGACACCGTCAGTTTGACACCGAGCGGTGCGAGTTCCTGCTTGATCTCGCCCAGCGAGGCGTCCCAGTCGGTGTAGCCGGTGATCGTGATCACCGTGAGCTCGAGCGGGTGAGAGGGCGAGAAGCCCGCGCCGGCCAGCAGTTTGGTCGCCTTGGCGGTGTCGGGCTTGGTGGTGGCACTCGGGTAGTTGAACTGCGCGGCGGCGGCGTCGTCCTGGTAGGTCTGGAAGGTCGGGGTGACGACGCCGGTCTGGCTGGCCGGTGGCTGGTACCCGCTCTCGCCGATCTTGGACACCTGTTGCTTGTCGATCGCGTAGGCGAGCGCTTGGCGCACCGCGACGTTGCTGGTGGCCTTGTGCGACGGGTCGAGGTTCGGGAACAGCGCGACGTTCGTCACCGGCGGGAACCAGTAGTGGTGGTTGGCCGGGTCCTTGGCGACGTAGAGCTTGTCGATGCCGGGGATGAACTGGCTGCCCCACTGGGCCTTGCCGGTCGCCAGGTCGAGGTTGGCCGGACTGTTGTCGGTGTAGGCCGGGTACTCGACCTTGCCGATCTTGGGCAGGCCGGCCTGCCAGTACGACGGGTTCTTCGTGTACTGGATGTTCTGCGCCTTGCAGGGGTTCACGACGTAGGGTCCGGTACCGATCGGGTTCGGGTCAGCCCAGGTGTTGGGGCGGGAAGCGGGGTCACCGGTCGACCAGATGTGCTCGGGCACGATGCCGACCTGGTCCGCGAAGTCGTAGAAGTATGGCTGGGCCGCCACCTTGAAGTTCATCGCGACCTTGGTGGTGCCCTGGGCCGTGACGCTGTCTAGGATGTTGCCGGTCCAGAGGGCGTAGAGGTCCAGCGCGGGGTGCTTCTTCATCAGGTTGAAGGTGAAGGCGACGTCCGCCGCGGTCATCGGCTTGCCGTCGCTCCACTTCACGTTGTCGCGGATCGTGAACACGACCGACTTCTTGTCCGCACCCCAGGTGTACGACGAGGCCAGCATCGGCGTCTCGGCGGCGTTCTTGAGCGTGTTCACGAACACGAGCGGCTCGTACACGGTCCCGAGCGACTGGGCGTTGTTCGCGGGGTTGAAGGGGTTGAACTGGCAGCTCCAGGTCTGGCCGGCGACGTTCGCAATCGTGACCACGTCGGTCGCGTGGCCGGTGCTGCCTCCGTCGCTGCTGCCGCTGGAACAGGCGGCAGTCAGCAGGCTGACCGCGACGGCGAGTGCCATGACATTCTTGTGCCTCATCGTGAAAACTCCTCACTGCTTGTGCTGCAGGCGGTAGGCCTGACAGGCAACGGCTTGCCGAAATGGTGCCGGCCGGACTCACCGGTGTGCGCGCTGCTGGCACCGACGCGGTCGAGCGGACGTGCTGTGCTGGAGAAAACGCTGCCGGCAACGCTGCGGCGAACGAGGGCAGGCATCACCTCAGGGCCTCCTGACCGAGTGCGGAGTCGCTGAGCTCTTCGACGCCGCGCGGGGTTGCTGCGGCAGCTTCCACGCCCAGGGCGAGCGCCCCGATCAGGGGGGCGTCGTAGGGAAACCTCGCCTTGACGAGCTGTGGCGGGTAAGGGACGCCCGCGTCCAGAGCTGCTCGCAGGCCGGGCGCGATCTGGCCCCAGGACCGAACCATGCCCCCACCCACGGCGATCCGGACGGGATCGAGCGCCACGGCGACGTTGACCACGTGCAGCGCGAGCTCCTGGACGAACTCCTCGACTATGGCGGCGGCGCGGGGGTCGGAGCCGGCAAGCGCGAAGACCTGCGCGGCAGTCGTGGGGAGCCCCAGCTCGCGACGGGCACGCTCAGCAAGCGCTTTGCCGCTGGCGACCTCCTCGAGGGAAACGCGCTTGCTCAACGGAACTCCAACATCGCGGACGTCTCGCAGGTTGTAACCGATCTCCCCGGCCGCACCACGACCGCCGTTGACGACGCTACCGCCGACGATCAGGGCGATGGCCAGCCCCGTGCCTAAGTTGAGATACAGGGCGGGGTCGCAGCCGCTGAGCGCTCCCCAGCTGAGCTCGGCCTGTGCGGCGGCCTTAACGTCGGTCGCCATCCGCACGGGTACCCCGGGAAAGGCCGCGCGCAGCTCGTGCCCGAAGGCGAGCGTGTCCCAGCCCGGGATGTTCGGTGCGAGCTCGACGCCGTCGTCACCGGGGATCCCGAACGTGCAGGCGCCCACACCGGTCAGGGTCGACCCCGGTGCCGCGGACTGCAGCAGTGCGCGCGCTGCGGCGATACCCCGTTCGAGGCCGGCTTTGGCGCCTTCCTCGGCGCGGCTCTCGATGGTGAGCGAACTGAGCCGCACTCCGTTCGAGTCGCAGACGGCTGCGGCGATCTTGGTGCCACCGAAGTCGAGCCCGAGGACGATGCGGATGGGCGGCCGGGACGCACCTGCTGAAGCACTGGAGGACGCGCTGGCCGGGCTGCAGGCCATGCCCCGCGCGCTCATCGACACCCTCTCGTTGGATCGGCCCGAAGGCTAATTGTTAAGAAAGTAGACTTACGACCAGGTAAACACAAGCCCTCAGGCAAAAAGATCGATAACATCGCGAAAAAGATCGCCAACATCGCCCCGACCCAAAGGAGGATGGCGTGTCGCTACTGCCGGGCGGCTCCTCGGCCGCGCGCCCTCAGCTGATCAGGGCCATGAACGAGCAGCTCCTGCTCGACCACACCCGTCGCATCGGTGAGGTCTCCCGGGCCGATCTCGCCCGCATCTCGGGCCTGTCCAAGCCCACCGTCTCTGTGGCGCTCGCGAACCTCGAGCGAGCCGGCCTGGTCACCGCGACCGGCGTTCGCACCGGCGTCCCTGGTCCGGCAGCCGTCCTCTACCAGGTGCACCCCGAGGCCGGGTTCGTGCTCGGGCTCGATGTCGGCCAGCAGTACGTCCGAGGCGCCATC
>Ga0208355_1001521_pt1 | contig 10050 bp, 7 predicted proteins | sample NGESurdeep072012_6_FD_184458 | JGI IMG/M metagenome (GOLD analysis project Ga0208355, IMG submission 184458) | Arctic peat soil microbial communities from Barrow, Alaska - NGEE Surface sample 210-3 deep-072012 (SPAdes) | ecosystem: Environmental > Terrestrial > Soil > Wetlands > Peat ...
GCAGCTTGCCTGTTACTCCTGGCTGACCGGCGAGACGGAGGTCGCCTTCGTGGTCTTTGTACGCAAGCGCTGGCCCGAGATCCAATACCTGCGCAGCACCATCAGCGAAGAGCAACGGCGCGAGTTCGGGCAGTTGGTCGAAGATACCGTCGCCCAGATCGAGTCCGCACAGTTCCTGCCCCATCCGGGCATCCGCTTTCCCCAGAACGGCTGTACCAGCTGTTCATTTATGGGGTTGTGCCTGGATAACCAGCCCCTGGTTGACACTAAGCTGCTGCGCCGGCCGGGAGGCGAGGTTGGTCTCTTTGATGAGCTTGAATACTAAGAACCCGCCCGTCGGACCCAAGCTGAACGAGAAGCGCGCTCGCTTCGTGCTCTCGAAAATCGACCAGATCCTCAATTGGGAGCGGCAGACCGAGCGCGAGCGCGACACGCGATTCGTGGAGCTTGGACGCTACCTGTGTGAAGTGCGGGCGGGCCAGTACTGGCGTCTCGAGAACCTGGCGTCATTTGATGATTTCCTGCAGCGGCGGTTTCCGGAGTCGCGCCGCAAGGCTTATTACCTCATGTCGATCCATGAGCAACTGCCCAAGCAGGTACGCCAGGAGTTGAAGCAAGTGGGCTGGTCTAAGGCGGCCGAGCTGGCCAAGGTGGCGCGCCGGGATCCGGAGCATTTCGAAAGTGCAAACTGGTTGCACAAAGCGAAGACCACACCGACACAGCAGTTCAAGGAAGAAGTTGAGAAGTACCTGACAGGTAGCAGCGAACCGTCGGAGCTCATCTATTTCAAGGTGTACAAGAGCCAGGTACCGGTGATCGAGCAGGCGCTGGAGACCGCCGCCCGCTTGCTCGGCTCGGACAGATCACGGGGCTACTGCCTGGAGATGATCTGTGCCGATTTTCTGGCCGGAGCGAACTTGGAGAATGGCAATCCCGACGTACTGCTGATGTCGCTGGAGCGGTTCTTCCACTTCCTTCCTGCCCTGCAGCAGCAACTCTTCCTCGACAGGATGAGGCGATCAGCATGAGCTGGGACGCTGCCCCACGCCGTCGGCTTCGGCTCGACTGTGAGGGTTATCGCGAGCTCAGGATGAAAATCCTGGAGCGGGATGGCTGGCGGTGCCAGCAGTGCGGCCGACGAAGCCAGTTGGAGGTCCATCACACCTATCGGCGCAGTCGTGGCGGATCCGACTCTCAGGATAATCTGATCACGTTGTGCAGAACCTGCCACGGTGACATTCATGGAAGCTGCCAGAAGTAGTTGCGGATTGGAAGCAGATGCACAGGTTAGAAGCAGAAATGCTTAGCATGCACTTTCGAGCGCATGTCTTCGTATATACCGCCTGTTTGGACCCATCGATAGCAGCGGGATGGCCCACTCCGGTCGCGATGCCGTAACGGCAGATCATCGGTACTATTTTGCGCAAAAGCTAACCGCTCACCTGCCACACAGTATCTAGGACTGTCCCATCCACCCACTTCACCACCGCAACCGGGTTTTCGGTGAGGCGGGGCTTCTGTGGTTTGCCGCCGCAAATTCGCTCCACGTCGCGCTGAATGTCCTGGATGGAACGAACGGGTAGCCGCGAATCTTTCACCGCATCGAGCAGATCCTGCCGCCGCGGGTTGATAGCGATGCCACGCTCGGTGACGATCACGTCAATCAGTTCGCCGGGGCCAGTGAGCGTCGTAACCTGGTCCACGATTACCGGAATGCGATCGCGGAAAGACGGCACAGCGAGAATCGAACATCCGGCGAAGAGGCAGTTCTGCCAGCCACCAATACCGTGCAGCAGGCGGCCGTCGGAGTGTGTCACCACGTTGGCGTTGAAGTTCACGTCCACTTCGGTCGCGCCGAGCACGCACACGTCCACCAGCGAATTGAAGAAGCCCTTGCCGTGGAAGTTGTAGGACGTAAACGGCGACGTCAGCACGTGGCGCGGGTCGGTGGCAATGGAGCGCACCGCGTCGAGGTCAAAGGTCTGGCCGTCGAGGATGTAGCCGGTCAGGCCCTCCTGCAGCAATTCCACCAGGTACTTGGTCGAGCCGCCGCGGACGAAGCGCGCCTTCACCCCGCTCTCGCGCATGTAACGCCGCAGGTAATCGACGAAGGCGAGCGCAATTCCGCCGGCGCCCGCCTGGAACGAGAAGCCCGGGCGCATGATGCCCGCGTCGCGCACGAACTGGGCCACGTAGTGCGCGATCAACAGGCGGTCAGGCGAGCGCGTAATCTGTGTCGTGCCGCCGACAATCTTTGTCGGGTCGCCGATGCTGGGCACCTCGACCACAAAATCCACGTTGTTGCCCTGGATCTGCCACGGCACGCAGGGGAAGGGGACGAGGTTGTCGGTGACCACGATGACGCGGTCGGCGTACATGGAATCGGCCAGCGCGAAGCCGAGCGAGCCGCAGGCGGAAGGGCCATGCGAGCCGTTGGCGTTGCCGAACGGATCGGCCGTGGGCGCGGCGATGATGGCAATGTCGATGTGCACTTCGCCATCCTGGATGGCCTGCCAGCGCCCGCCGTGAGAGCGCAAAACGCCCATCCCGCGCATCTTTCCGCGCGAGCAGTAGTCGCCCAGCGGCCCGTTCATCGAGCCTTCAATGTGGTGCACCGCGCCCGCTTCCATCAGGTCAATGACGGGCGCGTGCGCCGGAAATGACGCGCTGGGGAACCACATCAGGTCCTTCGCGCCCAGCGATGCGGCGGTCTGAAGTGCGGTGAGGGCCACCTGGTCGCCATCGCGCAGGTGATGGTGCGACGAGATCGTCATGCCATCGCGCAGGCCGCATTGCTTGAGCGCAGTCGCGAGGTTGGGCACGCGCTTGTCGCCGTTCATCGGATACTGCGTCGAGCTGCGGATCGGCGGCGCGGCCTTGTGCCCAGTCGGTGGCGGCTCATTGACGCCGGAGTAGGGACGCTGCTCGCGGCCGTTGACATACGCCGGCACCATCCGCCCAGCGGCGTTGCGCGCGAGTTCGACCTTGGAAGCAGTTGTGCTCATCCCTCTCCGCCCTCGGACTTCGCTTGCGGAGCGGGCGGCGGCGCTGCGGCCCGCGCGCGCGTCTCCGGCGTGATCAGTCCCATGTGCTCGGCGCGCTCCACCAGCTTCTGCGCGCGGTTTACCACCGGCGGATCGATCATCTTGCTGCCCAGCGAAACCACGCCCAGCCCGCGCCGCTTCGCGTCTTCGTATGCCGCGACGATTTTCAGCGCGCGCTCGATCTCCTGCTCCGACGGCGCGAACGCCTGGTGGATGACCGCGATCTGCAGCGGATGCACGCAGCCCATTCCCTCGAAGCCCATGGCGCGCGCGTTGCGGCCCCAGGCGAGCAGGCCGTCCAGGTCGCCGACGTCGCCGTAAACCGAGTCGATTGCCTGCAAACTGGCTCCCCGCGCGGCATTCACGAGACGCTGCCGCGCGAAAAGCGATTCCGCTCCGGTCGCGGTCTTTACCACGCCCAGGTCGGCGGTGTAGTCCTCGAGGCCGATGGTAAGCGCGACGTTGCGCGGCGAAGCGGTGGCAATCACGAACGCGTTTTCGATTCCCAGCGCCGATTCCAGGATCGGCATCAGCCACAGCGGACGTTCAATCTTGTGCTGCGCCTGCACCTGGGCGATACGCTCATCGACCTGGCGGACTTGCGACGCGTCTTCGACCTTCGGGATCAGGATCAGGTCCGGCTGCTCGGGCACGATCTCGTCGAGGTCTTCCAGACCAAGCGGCAACTGGTTGATGCGCACCATCCGCTCGCAGGCAGCGAAATCGACCGCCCGCAGCGCGTTTCGCACCAGGATTCGCGCCGAGTCCTTTTCCGCCGGATGAACCGAATCTTCCAGGTCGAGAATGATGGCGTCCGGCCCGTGCAGCGCGGCGTTGACGAAATACCTCGGCTCGCTCCCCGGCAGATACAGCCGCGAGCGCCGCATGCGGTCCCGCGCGCTGGGTGCCGGAAGGGCGACTCGTTCAGGGAGAAAACGCTTGCCCTTCGCCAACCCGGCCCGGTGCACCGCAGCTTCAATTCGCGCCGCAATCGTATACGGCAGCGCGCCGGCATCCTCGATCAGCAAGCGCGCGTGGAGCTGCAGGCGTCCGTGTTCGACCGCGAGCGCGCTCACGACCTGCTGCGTCAATGCGCGGATGCTCTCGCCATAGTAGGCCGCGACCTTCGATTGCAACTCGATCTCGATCCCGCCCGCATTGCGCGGTTCGAAAACAACACGACAGTCGGAGCGCGTGTCGGGAGAAAATCGCCCGGCTTCGCAGGCTGTCACATTCGTATTGGCAGTCGTAGCCATCAAGCTATCGCCGATTCCGGCGCCGTCTCCAGCGCCTTGAGGATCGCATCGGTCAATTGCATCGTCGAAGCCGCTCCCTGCGCGATGGACTTTGCTCCGCCCGGAATACGCATCATGTCGTACGTCCGGACTCTACCCTCTTTTACCACGGCTGCGATCGCATTTCGCACCTTCTGCGCCTTCGCGGTTTCGCCGACATGGTCGAGCATCATCGCCGCCGAGAGAATCATCGCGATCGGGTTCACGATCGGCGGGTCCAGCTCGGCATACTTCGGCGCCGAACCGTGCGTCGGCTCGAAGACCGCGACCTCGTCGCCGATATTTCCGCTGGCGGCAAATCCCAGGCCGCCGACCAGCCCGGCGAAGGCGTCGCTGATCACGTCGCCGAAAAGGTTCGACGCAACGATCACGCCGTAATCCTCCGGGTTCTTGGTCAGCCACATCGTCTGCGCGTCAATATTTGTGGACCACAGCGGAATCCCTGGATAATCCTTGGCCACCTGCCTGGCGACTTCTTCCATCATGCCGCTGGTCTCGCGCAGCACGTTCGGCTTCTCGCAGATGGTGACGTTCTTATATCCGTATTTTTTCGCCCACTCGAAGGCCGCGCGCGCGATGCCCTCCGCGTTCTTGCGCGTGACCACGCGCACAGAAACCGCCAGGTCCTCGCCCTTCGTGGCGGAAAACGGCTTGAACTTCGGGTGCGACTCCAGCGCCGCACGCACCTGCGGGCCGGGGTTCGTCCACTCGACGCCGCAGTACAGACCCTCGGTGTTCTGGCGAAAGACGACGACATTGACCAGCGGTTCTTCGAACCCGCCGCTTACTTTCTTGCGAATGAAGTTCAGCGGATTCCCGGGGAACCCGATGCACGGCCGCACGCAGATATCGAGGTTGAAGCGCTGCCGCATGGTCACGATCGGCGAGTAATAGGTGTAGCCCTTGCCGCGCAGCGCGGGATCAAGTTCGGCATCGGCTTCCTTCTTCGGCTTCGACGTGATCGCCCCGAACAGCCCCAGCTTGAGCTTGGCCAGCAGGTCAATGGTGCGGTCCGGCAGGGCATTGCCCTCCTTGCACCAGAACTCCCAGCCGATGTCGCCGTGGACGTAGGTGGCGTCGAATCCGACGGCATCGAGGACGCGAATTGCTTCCGGAAGGACCTGGTTGCCGATGCCGTCCCCGGGCATGCTTACGACCGTGTATTTCGCCATGAATGGCTCCGATTTCAAATTTGCAATTTGAAAATTTGAAATTTCAAATCTGCTTCAACCCGAGCTTTCGGGCCACCAAACTCTCCACCCCGCCCGCTACCACCAACGATTGTGGCACCGATCCTAAAGCCGGGAAGTGGAACGCGTCACCGCGCCATGTGATGACGCCCTTTGTGAAGTCCACTTCAATTTTTTCGCCCGGAATCCATGACTTCTGACTCGCGGACTCTTTCTTTAGCCGATCGACCAGTTCCGGCTGCTCCACGCACAAAAAGCCGTTGTTGAAGGCGTTGCGCAAATACGTCTGCGAGAACGACGCCGCGATCACCAGCGGAATCCCGCGCGCCTTCAGCGCCGTGACCGCCTGCTCGCGGCTCGAACCGGTCCCGAAATTGTAGCCGCCGACGATTACATCGCCCGCCGCAAGCGTCTTCGTCAGTTCGGGATCGTAGTTGTCGAACACTACCGCAGCCATCATCGCGGGCGTCATGTCCTCGCGATAGGTGTACGCGCCCGCGTAAATTCCGTCGGTATTCAGGTTGTCTTTGTTCAGGAACACCATGCGCCCGCGCACCCGCTCGGGAAAGCCGGGAACGAACTCGACGCTTTCGGTAACGGTGGAGGTGGCGAGTGGCGTGTAGCGCTTTTGAAGCACGGGAGACACAAGGGATCCCTCGACTCCGACGCCGCGTGCATCGCCAACCCCAGGCGACGCTGATTGCGGCGTCGTCGCTCGGGATGACAGAGAATTAGGTGAACAGATGAATCCCGCCAACGCGCTCGCCGCCACCACCGCGGGGGACGCCAGATAGCACTTCGCATCGCGCGAGCCCATGCGTCCCTTGAAATTGCGATTGGTGGCCGAAATCCCGACCTCGCCCGCCTCCAGCAGTCCCACTCCCAGCCCGATGCACGGCCCACATCCTGCCGGCAACGTGATGGCGCCCGCGTCCTGCAAGGTCTTCCATACGCCGCGCCGCTCTGCCTCCTCCTGCACCATCTTGCTGGCCGCGCCGAGATAGAACTTCACCGAGGCGGCTACCGTCTTACCTCGTAGAACATCTGCGGCGGCCTCCAGGTCTTCGAGCCGCGAGTTCACGCACGACAGCAGATATGCCTTCTGGATGGCGATCTTCTGCCGCTCCAAATCCGCGAGCGACGACATCGTTTGCACCGTGTCCGGCCCACTGACATGCGGCGCTAGATCGCTCAAATCAAGCGTGATGCGGCCGGCATATTCGGCATCGGCGTCCGGTCGCGTGGCTTCTTTCGCCCACTTCTTTAGATATTCTTCCGAATAGCGCTCCGCCTCGCCGCGCGCCATCCGCTCGTTTCTCCGCGCCCGCAGCCAATCGACAGTGACAGCGTCGCACGGGAACCACCCGACCAGCGCGCCCCACTCGGTGCTCATGTTCGAGATCGTCAGGCGCGCGTCCATCGACAGCGACGCCACGCCCAGGCCGCTGAACTCCACCGCAGCGTTCAGCACCTCGTCGTTGTAGAGGCCGCAGAGCGCGACGATCACGTCTTTCCCGGTGACGCCCTGCGACAGTTTGCCTTCGAGCACCACCTGGACGGTGCGCGGAATCTGCCACCAGAACTCGCCCGTCGCCCAGATGGCGGCCGCGTCGGTGCGCACCACCGGCGTACCTACCGCGCCGAGCGCGCCGTACATATTGGAGTGTGAATCCGAGGCGACGACGAATGACCCGGGCGTGACGTACCCGCGCTCGCACATGATCTGGTGCCCGATGCCGGTGCCGGCGGGATAAAAATCGATGCCGTGCTCGTGGACGAACGCTTCGATCATCCGGTACTTCTTCTGGTTGTCCTCGGACTGGTTCTGAATATCGTGGTCGAGCGCAAACACAGGCTGGCGCGCATCGTGGATTTTCGGGGCGCCGATGGATTTGAACTTCTTCATCACCGCCGACGTGTTGTCGTGTGTCATGACGTGCTTGGGACGGATGGAAACAAAATCCCCCGCCCGCAGCGGACGCTTCGGCCCCTCCGCCAGGTGCGTTTGCGCGATTTTCTCAGTGACGGTCTGGCCCATCGCTACTCTCCCGCCTCCGCGCTCTCTTGCACCTTCCTCGCCCGCATCAGCTTCATCAGCCCGCCCACGGAATCCAGTTTCTCCAAACTCCACACGGTGTCGCGCACTTTCTTTTGCGCGGCTTTTCCCAGCACTGGACCCGCCAGCGCCGCGAATTTCTCTTCAATTTCGCGGTCGGTGAGCGGATTGCGCGGATCGCCCTTGGGATAATCGAGTTGCTTGGTGAACTCTTTTCCGTCGGTGGTGTGGATGGTCACCACCACGCGTTGCAGGGCGGGGAAGACCTTCTCAATCTCCGGATCGGCGACCACTACCACCTTCTTCAATTGCGCGCGCACCGTCGGGTCCATGATCTTCTGCATGGTGAACTGCGCCGGAGTGACTTGCCGGTCCACCAGCGCGGCGGCAATCACGTACGGCAGCGAATGGTCCGCCGTCTCCTTCGAACGCGGATCGTACTTGCTGGGATCACTCAGGATGTCGGCCGCCCGCGCCAGCGAGCGGATCGTCACCTTCTCTACCTTCTCCGGCTTCAGATCGTGCTCATGCACCAGGTCGAGCGTCGCCGAAATCGGCGCGTGCGTCAGCGCCTCGGTGGGAAAGAATTTCATGCCGCACTGGGTGATGCGCCAGCTCTCGCCCAAACCGTCGGTGAGCACGTTCAGCTTCCACTCCGGGCCGAAACAATGCGTCAGGCCCTCTTTGCCGTCCACCACGTGCTCGGGCCCGGTATAGCCCTGCTCGGCCAGCAGTGCGGCCAGCATGCCAGACTGCGTCGCCATCGGGTCCACCGTGTTCTTCATCATGGTGAGCTTGCCGGCCGTGACGGCGCCCAGCGTGGCCTGTCGCGACGCCGAAATCCCGATCGCGTGCTGAATCTGCTCCCAACCCAACTTGAGCGCGCGCCCGGCGACGATCGGCGAGACGAACGCGGTCAGCGTCGCGTGGTGCCAGCCGCGCTCGCGGATGCCCGGAAACGCCGCCTCGCAGAAGCGGCACTCGAACTCGTGCCCCAGCACCAGCCCAACGATCAGCTCGCGCCCATCGCTCTGCATGCGCTCACAGCCGGCAATCGCCGCCGGAAAAATGTCCGAGGGGTGCGACGGGTCCTGCTTCCAGTAAATATCGTTGTAGTCCATACAGCGAATCATCAGCGCGTTGGCCAGCGATGCCGACACCGCGTCCACCTTCTTGCCGGTACCGATGATCGTGCATGCCCCGCGTCCGGCGATCTCGTCCAAGACTTCGAGCGCGAGCGTGACGTCGTGCTGCTGGAATCCGCCGAGGGCGCAGCCCAGAGAATCGAGCAGGAAGCGCTTGGCCTGGTACACCGCGTCCTCAGAGAGGTCTTCGAACTTCAGGTTGGCGGCGAATTGCGAGATGGGAGCGGTGATGGTCATAAATGAAGAATGAAGAAGTCAGAATGAAGAATGTCTCGTGTTGATACTTCTTTTCCTAACGCCTAAAGCCCAACGCCTAACGCCCGAGGTTCTTAAACGGTTCGTACGCCATGAAATCCGCGTGGTGCACGATCAGCGCCTCGGTCGACCGCTTCACCAGGTTTCCTTCGGCCGCGTGCGCCGCGATGATGTGACACACCGCGTCAGGCACGCCGCACTCCATCGCCAGCGCTACGCCGGTAAACGGATGCCGCAGGAACTCACCGCGCTGCGACTGCCGCGCCTTGCCGTCCACGACCTCGTACTCCAGCAGCTTTCCGACGTCGGCCAGGATCGCGCCCGCAATCACGACGTCCATGTCGATCTTGAGCGCCTTGCCCATGAATTCGGCCATGCTCTCGGCCGCTTTGCGCGCGATGTGCACCACGCAGCGCTTGTGCTCCATGAACGTCGTCGGACAATTTGGTACCAGCAGCGTGAACGGGATGCGCTCCAGGTCTTCCGGCGTCAACGGCGACAGCTCAAACGCCTGCTCCCACGTTCGCGCCGTCTTCTCGCGCAAGCCGGCGTCCTTGATCCACTCCAGCTCCGGCCACAGGCGCCGCACCGCGTCATTCTTGTTGCCCGTCGCTTGGCTCACTCGGCCCTCCTGTGGAAACTTCACAGGATACGCGGCCCCGGTGATGTCCGTCGAGGGCGGGCGTCACACAAGTTGGCGCAAGGCACATGGCGCAAGGCTCAAGGCTCATGGACGAAACAGCCATGCGCCAGGTGCCATAAGCCATGCGCCAGGTTTTTCGAACGCTCGTTCCGATCTTCCTGAATCCTATTCCGCCGCCTCTCCGGGCAAGGTAAAATAATTAGTTTTGCATACGGTCCCCGCTATTGTTGGGACTGCACAGAGAGGAATTCATATGGCTACCGTCCAGGCGCCCCCGGTGAACGAAGTGAACGTAAACGTGGGGCCATTCCGCAACGAACCGCTGACCGATTTCAGCAAGCCCGAGAACCTTCAGGCCATGAAGGCCGCCATCGAGAAGGTCCGCGGTGAACTTGGCCGCGAATACCCGCTCATCATCGGCG
>Ga0208355_1001522_pt1 | contig 10034 bp, 8 predicted proteins | sample NGESurdeep072012_6_FD_184458 | JGI IMG/M metagenome (GOLD analysis project Ga0208355, IMG submission 184458) | Arctic peat soil microbial communities from Barrow, Alaska - NGEE Surface sample 210-3 deep-072012 (SPAdes) | ecosystem: Environmental > Terrestrial > Soil > Wetlands > Peat ...
TCCGACTGGTCTTTACGTCGTCACCGAAAGTGACGCCTTCATCATCATCTGACGCGGCCGTCAACACCGGTCACCGCCTCACCCAGCGCAGCCATCAGCAGATCAGTCTTGACGAGAGCTTCTTCACCATCAGACAACGACCATCTGCAGACGTCATGCGTCCCAGGAGGGCGGCTCGACCTTGGGGCCAACGTTCGACCACGTCGTCAAAAACACTCGCCAGCCACCGTCACCCCTTGGTCAGGCGAGGCCAGAGCAGGAAGGTTGATCTCAGTCCCAAACACGACACCCGGATTGGGCTACTTGCAGTCCGGGAACCTGCCTGGGTCCCCGCACGGGCTCCGCGCCTCACTGCCAGGTCTGGGAGTTGCAGTAGGGCGCGGACTGCGCGTCTACTCGCTGGTAGATGTAGCCGGGAGCGTATTTCGTTGAGGTGACAAGGCAAAGGGCGATACTCTCCGGCCATCAGAAGTGATCTGGACGACGTGGATCAGCCTGTTTCGGGTAGCCGGCCGATGGGGAATGTTTGAACAGTCAACTATGTTGGCAAGTGCGACATCGATTGTCTAACTCTCTCTAAGGGATCCCCCGTGAATACAGGTTTGCTCGTGCTGCGGCTCATCTTCGGTCTCCTGTTGGTAGGCCATGGCAGCCAGAAGCTCTTCGGTCTGTTCGGGGGTCCCGGCCTCGACGGCGCTGGAGGGTTCTTCCAGACCCTCGGGTTCCGACCCAGCAAGCCGATGGCGATCGTCGCCGGTACCTCCGAGGCAGGAGCCGGGTTGCTGCTCGTACTCGGCCTGCTGACCCCGCTGGCCTCGGCTGCAGTGATCGGTACCCTCGTGGTGGCCGGGTCCGTCCACTGGGCGGCCGGGTTGTGGGCCCAGAACGGCGGCTTCGAGATGCCGCTGCTCTATGTCACGGCTGCCGCGGCGCTGGCCTTCACCGGTCCGGGCGTCTACTCGCTGGATAACGCGCTCGGTCTCCATGCTCTGGCCGGATTTGGCTGGGGCGTCGCAGCGGTCGTAGTCGGGGCCTTGTCGGGACTTGCGGTCGTCGCGCGGGCGCGGCGTGCCCTGGCCGCCGAGGCCGTCGGGCGGGTCGTGACGGAGAAGCACGTCTGAAGCTGAATGTCCCAGCCAGATGAACGGAGCCCGTCCCTGCAGGGTGGGGACGGGCTCTGGCGGGCATTCGAGGTAGAGCCCGTCCGGTTGCCGTCGAGTCATCCTAAGACCCGCACATGAATCCCCGAACGGAGATCAACGACTCCGTTCGTGACTCCTGAGGGACTTCTCACCGGATCGGTGTCGGGCCAGATGCCGTCTAAAGGCGGGGTCTGTGATCCTCGCCATCCGCATCTTGCGTGCCTCAACATGTCGCGTTGTACCGTGCAGCGGGGAGAGTGAGGTTCGTTGAACTCCGGTTGTGGGACACCCAGGCAAGCCTTCGCGATTACCGGACAGCCCTGAGCCGGAACGCGACCGTCGACATGTTCCTGCTCGCGCCATCCCAGTGACCTCGAACCAGTGACGCTCGTAGAACGAGATGTTGCTGGACTGGGGATTTCGGGGATGCGGGCAGGACATAAGACGGGCAAGCGGTGGTGCGGGAGGCCGCGACGGACAGACCTCAACTCACCCTCGACCCTGATCACCCCTGACAAACCGGTCTGAGGCGCGCATGCGGAACTCCCCCGATCTCACACAAGAAGAAGTACTACGCCCGCCTCACCTCGTCCGCGTGGTCACCCAGTTGGGCGATAAGCTCTGGGGTCCGGCAGGTTCGTGACAAAAGGGTGACCACATACGGTCCAAACCTTCCCCTTCCCGAGGAGGCGTTGGTTGGCGCCTATGTGCGCCTGGACCGTTCCTGAAACTGATGTTCCATCGGGGCATCAAGCCAAGGCCCGTCACCGCCCGGTTGGGCTCTTGCTTACGGGAACACCTGCCCGGAACCGTTCCTCAAGACTAAGCAGGAGCGAGTCCTGCTTAGTTTGCCCCGCGAACGGTTCTAGGGGCTGGCGTGGGGTGGTTCCGGTCGGACCGGGCAAACTCGAGCGGGTTGACGCGAGGAGGTGACACCACAAACGACTCCGCCAGCACCCGCAGCATGAGCCAGATCATGCCACCGTGCACCGACAGCCCCCGGCAACAACATCCCGGACAACTCGGACGGGGATGACGGCGCCGCTGGGCGCGGTGGGTCGCAGCTCGACGTTGGCCATGGCCGTACCAAGGTGCTGGGGCCGACACGGCGAAAGCATCACGAGGGCCACCCAACGGGCAGGTCCATGAGTCTTGTCACGTTGCAAGGTGCGGTCATGGGTGCCCACGCGTGGTTATGGTAATACCAAAGACGACGCAGCAGGGTGTTACCAACATTTCCGAAAGGCCCGTCATGTCAATCTCTGACCTTGCGACCCTCCGAACGGCCTACGTTGCCAACGAAATGGCAAGCGAGGCTCTTGCGGTTTGCCGAGAAGCCCAGGTGGCCCCCAGCCGCGTATGTATGAGGAAGGGTACGAGACTTGCCGGCAAGCACTGAAGGCATACAGAGTTGAGGCTGCCCGGGTGCCCATGGCGAACTACGCACGCCCTGATATGAACCCGCTCCCGCGCTTTGCCCAGATGCCAACGCAAGCTGGCAAGAGCGCCGCCCGTTAGTAGTTCCTGGCTGGCTCAGCGGGCTTCGATCGGTGCGTGTCAAAGCTGAGAACTGCGGTAGGCAGTTCGGCTATCGACGACCGGCACGTGGCTTCCCGTCACGGGTACGCCGACCGGTGACCAGCCGTATCGACTACGTACCCTTCTGTGCCGGGCGCTCGTGGCAGCCTGCTGAACCTGCGGACTGCCACGAGACGGCCTACCGCTCCCGAGACCACAACGACACGTAGATCCCTGGCTGCGTCGGTAATCGAGGGTCCCCTGCGCCCCGCGTTATGGCACCGCAGACGAATGGCCCATCTGCGATAGTCAAGGCTCGTGGTCAACGTCCGCCTCGGTGTCAGTGCCCAGACGGCGCGGCGGGAGGTCCTGCAATCTGGACTCGTGGTCCTTCACGAGCTACGACAGATGGCGGTCAATGTGCGGACGTTCTGTGTCCGACCTTCAAGCCGCAGCCCCACACACCATGGCTGGACGTTTGCTGTCCAGGAAGTTCTTCGGCAGGTGATCGGAGCGCCAGACTGTGTGCTGTCTCGGAAGCCCCTGAAGTGACTCAGGTCGCGTTTGTTCATTGCCCCAGCCCCTGCGCCGGTTGGGTTCACTGCCCCTGGTCGCTGGTCCCCTCCGGCTCAGTCGGAGAACGTTTGTCCGGACCGGCCACCAGACCACACGGGCAGTACACGAGGAAGACGTCAGGGGGCCACCTCACGCGTCACCACCCGGCGGCCCACGCGCTCAATCCCTGACCAGAGGTCCACCCAGCGTCCCTGCCGGCGGTAGGTTTCCTACCTGTCGGCCCCGGGTGGGTCACCCGGTTTTGCGAAGGAGGTCATTCTCGAGCTTGAAACGCGATAGGTGGTCCCACGCAGCCAGATCACCGTCATGACTAAAGAACAATGGGCGCATCAGTGGCCGGTGGGTCCACACGTACGGGGATCGGTAACCAGGGACAACAGACCGACCATCGAGTGCGTGACCCTTTGTCTGTCTCGGGCGGGTACACGGGTTCGAGATGGTGGTGCTTCCTGACCTGCAGCAGAAGCTGGGACCGATCCGCGCCAAACGAGAAGTGAAGTTCGCTATGACAGGACCTGAGTAGTCCAACAAGGTCATGTCAAGATGGCGGTGTGAGTGATCCGGTCACCCGGGCTCCAGGCTCGGGCGCGAATGTACCAGCGAGGACTCCGAGGGTCGAAGATGAGAGGTGGGGTCAATATGAGCAACAACAACGCCGGTGCGGCCGCGGGTGGTGGCGCCCTCTACGGACTAGGCATGTTCGGCGCGTGGGTGTTCTTCTGGCAACAGGCCGACACCTTCTGGGGACACCTGCTCGCGGTGCTCCAGGGCATCGTCTGGCCGGCCTTCATGGTTTACAAGGGCTTCTCTGCCCTCGCCAAATGAGTCAGCAATCACCGCAAGTGGACCGGCGGATCCTTCTGCGGTGACCGCTCATGAGCGCTGCAAGGGGCCGACGTGGCCGCTGTCCGTTCCGCTTGCCCCTCGTACTCCCCTGGCGTGGGCGCGGCAACGGTCCAGCGAGGGTGGACAGTCATCAAGGCGCGAGCGTGATGCCAAGCCCTTGGCGGCCTTGTTCTGCATAGTGGTAAGGAGGTTACGGTAGTTTGCGCCTCCAGTTTGTACGGCGGACGCCGCTCGGGCAGGCTGAACGAAGGGATGATGTGCCGTGGATTGGAAGTTGGAAGTCGTGGTCATTCCGGTCAGTGACATTGATCGGGCGAAAGGCTTCTACATTGACCAGCTCGGGTTTCACCTGGACGTGGACACGAAGCCCACGGAAACGATGCGGGTTGTGCAGATGACCCCGCCGGGGTCGGCGTGCTCGGTGACCATCGGGCCCGTTCTCATCAAAGCTGACGCGATTCCTGGCTCGGGGGCGAGCCTGCAGCTCGTCGTCCAGGACAATCGAGGCGGCCCGTACGCAGCTCATCGAGCGGGGTGTCCAGGTCTCGGGAATCCAGCATCTGGACCCGCGGGACGGCGGGAAGTTCGTCTTCTTCACCGATCCGGACGGCAACAACTGGGCCGTTCAGGAGGTGCGCGGCCATGTCGGTGCGGCGACGTAGGGGCGGACCCACCGAAGCCGGACACGAATGGGACGCTGCGCGCGATCAGCTGATCGGTAACTGGCTGCCCAACGTACGACCGGAGTCTGCCGAAATTGCGTCCTGACTACTTCCGCGCACCCGCTTACGGAGACAGAATCAGAGAATCGCCGAACCAGGAGCCAGGACCATGAGTACTCAGCTCAACCCCTATCTCAGCTTCCGCGAGACAGCCCGCGAGGCCATGAGCTTCTACCAGTCAGTGTTCGGAGGTGAGCTGACCATCAGCACGTTCGCTGAGTTCCATGCCAGTGAAGACCCCGCCGAGCAGGACAAGATCATGCATTCCATGCTAAGTACCAAGGATGGGCTGACGCTCATGGCGTCGGACACGCCGAACAGCATGGACTACTCGCCAGGCACCAACTACTCCGTCTCGCTGAGCGGCGAAAACGACGCCGAACTTCGTGGCTACTGGCAGCAACTGTCGGCAGGCGGGGCAGTTACCATGCCACTAAACCAAGCCCCGTGGGGTGACACTTTTGGTATGTGCGTCGATAAATTCGGCGTCAGCTGGCTGGTGAACATTGCGGGTCCGCAGTCAACATAAGCCTCGGCGAAAATCCTGGGCAGACGACTGCTCCATCCGGGCACGCGATCATAGCCGCGTCGAGCGCGTTTGCCGCAGCCAATAGTCCCTGCGGAAGATCCAAGTCTGGACAAGGTAGACCCGAGGACCGTGTCAGTACTGAGGATGACCCTCACCAGCGCGAAGCCCTACCCTGGGCTGACGACACGGCATTTCCCACAGGGCATGCTTAGAACATGCTCATACGCCCCAAGTTCCGAAGCCTTCGATGATCGAGACTCACGAGCTCACCAAGAGATACGGCCACACGGTCGCCGTTGACCACCTCACATTTCGTGCCCTCCCGGGTCGGGTCACCGGGTTCCTGGGCCCCAACGGTGCGGGCAAGTCAACGACCATGCGGTTGATCCTTGGCCTGGACTCCCCCACCAGCGGTTCGGTCACGGTCAACGGCACGCCATACCGCCAGCACCGCTACCCCTTGCACGAGGTCGGCGCCCTGCTGGAGGCCAAGGCCATCCACCCCGGTCGCAGCTCTTACAACCACCTCCTGGCTGTGGCGCAGTCGAACGGGTTCGGGCCCCAGCGGGTCACCCAGGTGCTCGAGCTCGTCGGCCTTGAAAAGGTGGCCAGCAAGCGTGCCGGTGCTTACTCCCTGGGAATGGGCCAGCGCCTTGGTATCGCCACGGCCTTGCTCGGAGACCCCGGCGTTCTGCTGCTGGACGAACCGGTCAACGGGCTGGACCCCGAAGGCATCATCTGGGTGCGTAATCTACTCAAGGCGCTGGCAGCAGAAGGCCGGACGGTGTTCGTCTCCTCGCACCTCATGGCCGAGATGGCGCTGACTGCTGACCATCTGGTCGTCATCGGCCGGGGCCAGCTCATCGCCGACACCTCTGTGGCCGACTTCGTGGCCAGCGCATCAACCGGACGCGTGCGGGTCTCCTCGCCGGACTCCCCCCGTCTGCGGAAACTCGTCGCCGAAGAAGCCGCCGACGTGAGCCCGATCGAGGCGGGCGTGGACGGCGACTCACCGACCTTCACCGTGAGCGGCCTGCCGCGATCGGCCATCGGAGACCTTGCTTTTCAGCATGGGATCGTGGTTCACGAGCTCACCAGCGAGGCGGCGTCCCTGGAAGAGGCCTTCATGGAGCTCACCGCAGGCGACGTCGAGTTCCGCGCCCAGGGCCCGAACCAGCCCACCCCAGAGCAGGCCGCACCACCGGCGGCAACCAGAAAGGTTCTGAACCCGTGAGCACCACCACTGCACCCGTCTTCGTCTCCACTGTGAAGCCAGAGCACCGTCCTGGCATCGTGGGAGTCGCGCGCTCGGAGTGGACCAAGATCCGATCACTGCGTTCGACCTCCTGGACCTTCCTGGTCACGGCTGTCCTGACCATCGGACTGGGCTCGCTGTTCGCCCTGGGCCGCACCTCGGCGCGCCCGGGTCGAGACCCCATCACGGCGAACTTCAACGCCGCCGGGTTCCCGTTCAACGCGCTGTTCCTGGCTCAGCTAGCCATCGGCGTGCTCGGCGTGCTGATCATCACCACCGAGTACTCCTCAGGGATGATCCGCACCACCTTCACGACGGTCCCCCAGCGAGGCTTGGTCCTAGCCGTCAAGGCAGTCATCTTCGGTTCTGTCACCTTCGTCGTGGCGTTGCTTACCACCTTCGTGACGTTCTTCGCGTCCCAGGCCATCCTCAACCGGGGCGCCGTGAAATATGGGGTGTCCCTGTCGAGCCCGCATGCGCTGCGCATCGTCATCGGTGCCGCGCTGTACATGACCGTGTGCGGGCTGCTCGGAGTCGCACTGGGCGCCCTCCTGCGCAGCACGGCCGCCGCCATCACAGCCCTGGCGGGCCTGCTATTCATCCTGCCGATCATGATGAACTTTCTGCCGGTCTCCTGGCACCGCGACGCAATAGCGCAATGGTTGCCCTCCAATGCCGGCATGCAGATCGTCGAGAAGGTGACCCAGCCCTTGCAGTTCAGCCCGTGGGCGGGGCTGGCGGTCTTCGCCGGATGGGTCGCGGTCGCCTTCGTGGCGGGGCTGGTCCTTCTGCATCGCCGTGACGCCTAGCACCACCACCGCCAAGAGCCCGGCCGCCGAAACATCGCGGCCGGGCACCGCGCGTCCCCCGCACCGCGGCGGGTTCTGGATGTCGGCCGGGATGGCGCGCCTGACCGATCTTGGGCTCGCCGTCGTGGTGTTGCTGTTCGCAGTGCCCGGTGCGCTCGGCAGGTGGCCCGACGCGGCGCTGACCACAGCCATGATCCTGCCGCTCGTGTGGCGGCGGCGCTGGCCGACGCTGGTCTTTGGCCTGGTCGCGGCAATCGCCTTCACCCAGTGGCTCGTCGGCGGGCAGCCACTGGGCTGCGATCTTGTGCTGCTAGTCGCGTTCTACACGGTGGCTGCGTGCGAGTCGCCGCGCCGGACGGTGCTGTGCGCCGGGGTGCTTGAGCTGGGAATCGTGCTGGCCGCCATGCGGTGGTCAAGTGGGCGCTCCGTGCTGTACATGATCGTGCTGCTTAGCGGAATGGCGGTGGCCGCAGGGGTGCTGGGTCTGAACGTCCGCACTCGGCGGGCCTACCTCGACTCGTTGCGCGACCGCGCCGAACGCCTGGAAAGGGACCGCGACCAGCAGTCGGCGATCGCAACCGCTGCCGAGCGGGCACGGATCGCCACCGAGATGCACGACGTTGTCGCCCATCATCTGGCGGTGATGACCGCCTTGGCCGATGGGGCCCGGTTTGCGCTGGCGACCCACCCGGATCAGGCGGCCACAGCGATGGATGCCGTCTCGGCAACGGGTCGTGCCGCCCTGTCCGACATGCATGCCTTGCTGGGGGTGCTGGCCGACCGCTCTGGTGAGGAGTCGGCAGGGACAAGCCCGCAACCGGACCTGAACGCACTGGCCGGGCTCGCCGCCCAGGTCAGTGACGCCGGGCTGCCGGTGACCCTCACCATCGCCGGCGTCGACGGGTTCCCGGTGGCGCAGGGGTTACAACTGGTTGCCTACCGCATCGTCCAGGAGGCGCTCACCAACGCGCTCAAGCACGGTGGGTCCGGCGCGCAGGCGCAGGTGGACGTCCGCGTCACTGGACGGACGCTGGGTGTAGAAGTGATTGACCGGGGAGGAGCCCCCAGCATCCGCCCCTACGGGGAGCAGCCGACCCAAGGGCGAGGGTTGCTGGGCATGCGCGAACGAGTTGCAGCCTATGACGGCACCCTCCAGATGGGGCCACGGACCCAAGGTGGGTGGCGGGTTCTCGCGCTGCTGCCACGGACCGAAGACGATGAACCATGATCTCTGTGCTACTCGTAGACGATCAGCCACTGCTGCGGATGGCTCTGGGCATGGTTCTGGAGGCTCACGATGACCTCACAGTGTGTGGTGAAGCCGGCGATGGCGCCGCCGCTGTTCAACTGACGGCGCAGCTCAAGCCAGATGTCGTCCTGCTCGACATCCGGATGCCGGTGATGGACGGCATCGAGGCCACCCGCCAGATCGTTGCCTCGGGGACAACATCACGGGTGCTTCTACTGACCACGTTCGACCTGGACGAGTACGCCTACGCGGGCCTGCGGGCCGGGGCCAGCGGCTTCCTGCTGAAGCTCGTTGCCCCCACCGAGCTGGTCACCGCGATCCGCGCGGTTGCCTCCGGTGATGCGGTGGTGGCTCCCAGCGTCACGCGCCGTCTGCTGGACACGTTCGGTCCGCACCTTCCCGACCCTGCGGCAGCCCAGAACCAGGCCACCGTGAGCGACAACCTTCTCGCCCCGCTCACCGAGCGGGAACGCGAAGTTCTGGTCGAAGTGGCCCACGGCCGATCGAACGCCGAGATCGCCGCCCGGATGCACCTGTCGGATGCCACCATCAAAACCCACGTCGGTCACATCCTGGCCAAGCTGGGCCTACGCGACCGAGTGCAGGTTGTCGTCCTCGCCTACGACGTCGGCCTCGTCCGGCCGAAACCACGCCACTAAGACGAACGGCAGCGGCTCTCCGGGTGACCAGCTGGCGGCTGCTGATGGAGGACGAATCCGAGCACCGACGAGTCTGCGATCAGCACCTCTGCGGGCAGTGCGGCCTTCCACGGCGCGCACATTGGCCGGTCATGGTGGCAATTGGCGACCTTCAGCTCGGACGTTGCCGCCTTCAGCCGCTGGCGCTCTACGGTGTCGCTCTGCCTTGCGCCCTCCCATCACTCGAGACCCCAGCCGGTCGATGAGGTGCCCGAGTGGCCGCGCGCGGCGACACGCCGGGGACACTGGCGGGCGCACTGGGACGTAACTGGCCAAAGGTCCCGGCTATCGTGTTCACGAATGCCTGCGTACCAGTCAGGCGTAGGCCCTGGTTCTCCAACTCGGCTTCGACAGTACGCCGTCTGCTGACAGCGGTTCGGTGCCTGAACGGCTCAACGCTGGCGGGCAGGCTCCGAGTCACCCGACCTGGCGTCCCCAATCGAGAGACCTTCATGCTCAACGACTATGCGAACGCTTCGAGCACGGGTGATCCGTCGCCGGCAGTGACCTGTGCGCCCTGCGATGGTGTCGTGGTATGGCCCGTACCTCGACCCCGGCGACCACCTGTCCCACGCCGGGTGGTCGCTTTCGGCCTCGCCCTTGCCGTGGTGCTCAGTGTGCCAGGTGTTTCCTACGTCCAAGCCCTCACCTACCCGGGGAATGCCACCTGGCAGATGCGCTCGGTGGAAT
>Ga0208355_1001536_pt1 | contig 9998 bp, 6 predicted proteins | sample NGESurdeep072012_6_FD_184458 | JGI IMG/M metagenome (GOLD analysis project Ga0208355, IMG submission 184458) | Arctic peat soil microbial communities from Barrow, Alaska - NGEE Surface sample 210-3 deep-072012 (SPAdes) | ecosystem: Environmental > Terrestrial > Soil > Wetlands > Peat ...
CCGTGCTCCGGTTCCGGAGAAGCGCTCTGGGCCTCCACGCACTCTGATTGCTCTCGGGTCGATTCTGCTGGCTGCTACGCTGATCTTCTGGGTCGCGTTCATACTGGCGCCACGTCGAGAGAGGTGGTGAACGCAGAGTCCCGTCCCGGTCTTGACCGCGCCGAGCTGATCATGCTCGCCGGTGCGTGGGTGGCGCCCTTCAATTCCTATTTCGAGTTCCACATCGGCGGGCTTCCCCTGCTGGTCTGGGGGTTCATCGCGGCGCTCGTTGTCATTGCGGTTTACCGCTGGCAAATCCTCATTGCCATCGATGGTCCCGTACTGGCGCTGTGGGCGATGTTCCTCTTCGTCCTGCTGGCGACGGCGCTGGCGACGCCCGCCGAATACAAACCCTACGGAATCGCGGACGTCGTGGTGCTGTCGCTCAATCTGGCCGGCTTCACGGCCATTCGCTGTTACTACGTGATGCGCCCGGAGGCATGGAGTCGATTCTTCGCTGCGTTGGCCACCAGCAGTGTCTGCATGTCGCTCGCCCTCGTGGTCAGAGCCCTGATCGCCGCGAACAACGGACAGGCGATGGGTGAAGATAGTTACGTACTCGGGCTCGGCACGATAGTAGGGACCTACACGGCCGCCTTTGCTGCGGCCGCAGCGGCGGCGGCGGTGTTCGCAACTTCACGACGCGTCTTCATGTTCGGCCTCGTTGCGTTCGTGGTGCACGGTGTCGCCGCGCTGCTGGCGCTCGCGCGCGGCCCGTGGCTCGCGTTTCTCATCGCCATGGTTGTCGCTATCCCGGTTGCAGCGTGGCGGTTCCGTGGCCGCTTTACGATTCAGGAATTGTTGCTTCGAGGTGTTTCTCTTCTCGTTGCGCTCCCGGCCGTCGCGGGCGCGATGTTCGCCCTCAGTCCGTTGGTGCGGGACCTGGTCGCTCAGAGATTCTTCCAGCTGGTGCAGCTCGATGCGGGCACGGGCTGGTCCCGCCTGGTGATGTGGCAGGCATTTCTGCGCGACGCCGAGCGCAGCCCGGTGTTCGGTCACGGCGCCGGCGCGTACCGCGAGATTTCCGAGAGCATGGGCGTTCATGGTACCGTCTCGGAGAATTTCGTGGTCGAGATCTTCCACGCCGGGGGCGGTGTGTCGGTGCTGTTGCTGCTCGTCGGCCTCGCCGGCATCATGCTGTATTGTCTGCTGCAACCGGGAGCCGGGCGACGGCCCGCGCACACCGCGGCATGCGTGGCGGGTGGAGTGGCCCTCATAATAGGATCGACCACGAATCCCGCGGCGTGGAATGGCTTGTTTTGGGTGCTGATGGGGGTGGTGGCGAGCCGGCCACTCGCCGAGGAAGACTTCGTGCCGGCTGTCGCTCGATCGATGGGGCGAAACGCCCCGGTCGCCTCTACCAGGAGTGAAGTCGTGCCGTCACCTGGAGGTTGAGATTGGGGACGTTCTTCGAGAAGTTGCGATTGAAGTCCTCCATCAATTCAGCTTTCGCTCCAAAATCCACTCGACGCCCGAATCGCATGCGTTCCGCGCCGGCGGAGACGATGACGTCTGAAAGGGCAGGAGTCACCGTTCCGTTAGCGGCGAATACATTCGCCTGATCGCGAACGATTCTGCGCAAGAGAAACGATGAGCGCCCGCGCGACGAGTATCGGGTCCATGATATCGTTGAGGCTGCGGCGGCTCCGACGCCCGCGCTTGACCCGAGAAGCTGTCCGCGGTTCGTATGTCCCTGGCGCAGGATTCCGTGGACATAAATCAACCCCTGCAGTCGCACTCGAGCGATGGTCGGTAGCTGATAGTTGATCAACTCCGTTTTTAGCACGTCGAGAGTGGTGGGCGAGCGGCGCAGGATCTTTTGAAACCCGAGCATATACTCGCGCTCGTTGTCCGGGTCCTGGAGGAAATCGCGGAAATCATAGAACTGATCTTCGTAGCCGCGTTCACCATATAGCTCGAAGCCACTGTGCGGAAAAACCCAACGGAAGAAAGCCGATGCGAGCTGGTTGTCCGCCCCGACTGAATCACCCTGGGCGTACTCGTTCTTCAGAAAGAACGTCTTGAACGGCTTTTTCCAGAAACTCGCGGTGGGCTCGCCCTCGCGATACGGGACGTGAAGAAACCGCGCGAATCCAAACTCGAGCCCTGGTATGCCCCGCGGGAGAATGACGATTTCACTCGAAGCCATCAATCGCACCGTCCCTGGTTCGGCTACGGAGACGTAATGGGTCGAACCGGAAACCGGAGAAAAGTCCGACTGATAGAGCTTGCCCCAGATCACTCTCGCCTGGACCCGCGCCAGGAACAGATTCAACGGCTCGCCGGTCCCGACGAAGAGGTGCGGAAACCCCGGCGCATTGGTGCCGAGCAGAAATGGGAACTCGGTGGCAGGGCCGATCCACTCATTTCCAGTCGAGACGCCCAGTGAAAGGAATCTCGAGTCGAATCGGATACCCGAAGCATCCGGATCCAGACGAGAGTAGGGTTTTGCGCCGAACCGCTGCGGGTAGTCCACGGTAGTGGGGAAGGAGCCGTTGTTGAAAGCAAGAACCCCTGATTGTCCGTTTGGAACGAGGTCGAACGCAGCGTTGCTCGCGACAAAGGCTTTCGGCGAGAGCGAGAACGACAGCGGACCGAGATGGCCGGCTACTCCGCCGCCCGCTACCAAAGTGATACCGCGGCCCGACCACACCGGCCCATCGTTGGCACCGTATGGGAAGCTTGTATTGACGATCGTGCCGAGATGCAGCGATCCGACGGTCAGGTTGTCGGTGCGGAAATTCTTCCGCAGCGCCCACGGTCCGGCCGAATCGGCGCTTGCCATCCGGGTGATCGCGCCAGGAGAAAACCCGCGGATAGACCATGGTCGAAGTTCCTGCAGCCCCGCGACCTGCAGCACCCGCAAATAATCCTCGAACTCGCTTCCTGTCGCGAAATCGAGGGTTGTGGTTCTCGGTGCCTGCGCGGCAAGACGCTCTGACATGGCGAGCGTTCCGCAAAAGCATGTCAGGAGCAGAAGAATCTCGCGCGATCTGATCGGCATCCGACGGGTAATCTAGGGGGGCGTGCAACAGGAAGCGACGGCTTGACAGCGAAACGACAGCTTCAATCACTTCATCCCCTCTGAGCATCGCCGCGCTTAACTTTCTCGCGTGACTGTCCCGACGTCTCAGAGAGTGGCAAAGAACGGAGCGCTCTATTTCGCGTCGCTGGCTTTGCCGGCGCTTGCCGCCGTTTTTCTCATTCCCGTCACCGTGCGCGCGCTCGGCGCGGCGAGATTCGGTCTTCTCGCCCTCGCGTGGGCAGTCGCCGAGGGGACTGGGATGTTCGACCTCGGCCTGGCGCGTACCACGGTGCGATTCGTAGCAGATGCGACGGTCAAGGGGCAGGATCGATTGCGGGAAATAGTGTTGGCCTCGGTATCCTCGCAGGCGGCGATGGGGTGTGTCGCGGGCGCCCTCGTGTTCGGATTCGCCCCGTTCCTGGTGCATCACGTCTTCAAGGTTTCGCCCGACGTAGTGCCGGAGGCCATCGCGATGTTTCGAGTCCTCGCTCTCCACGTTCCGGTTCTTCTGGCCGCGCAGGCGTTGCGAGCGACACTCGAGGGAGCGCAGCGATTCGACATCAGCACCGCGCTTCGCATTCCGGGAAGTCTGGCGTCGGTGGTGATTCCGGCGATCGTCGCGCCTGCAGGTGGCTCGCTTGCCACGATTCTCTGGCTGTTGCTCGCCGTACGTGTCTTGCTCCTCTTGATCAATGCGGATGCCGTGAGACGGGTCCTGTTGCGCGGTCGCTGGTCTCTGCACGCGCACTGGAGAACCCTGCGCGAGATGCTCGGCTACTCGGGATGGGTTGCCGTTTCCGCCGCTTTGGGACCCGCGTTGGGCAGCTTCGACAGATTCGTTGTCGGCTCGATTGTCGGCCTGGCAGGTCTGGGGTTCTACACCGGCGCCGCGGAACTGTCGAATCGCTTCTTTCTCATCCCCGCAACAGCATTCGCCGCTCTCCTGCCGGCGCTCGCCTACAGTGAGGCGCGGGGGGCGCGAGACCGGACGCTAGCGGCTTGTCGCGCCGCGAGACGGCAGCTCGCCGCGGTCCTGCTTCCACTGTGTCTGGCTCTTTTCATCTTCGCGCCGGCGATTTTGGGTGGATGGCTCGGACCCGCCTTCGCTGCTCAGGGAGGAACTGCGCTAAGGATCCTGGCAGTCGGAGTGTTTCTCGGTGGTCTGGCGCATTTGCCGCTTGGTGTTCTTTACGGAGCGGCGCGACCCGACCTTCCAGCGAAGATACATCTCGGGGAAGCCGTGGTTTACCTGCCACTGACGTTTATGCTGGTGCGCGCCCTTGGAATTCCCGGAGCTGCGCTGAGCTGGACGATTCGCTGCGGCGCTGATCTCGTCCTTTACGAATGGGCGACAAGACGCGCGATCGGACGGTGTGACATCGATCTCGCGGAAGCAGCTCGCACTCGCCAGCTGTCGCTGCTCGGGATGGGTCTTGCCGCGGCTTTCACGCTGCTATGGATCGGCGTGTCGTCGGTGACAGCCGCCCTGGGTTTGGTCGTGCTTGGATTCGCTGGATACGGGCTGCTCGCGTGGATGCGCGTGTTCAGCGTCGAAGAGCGGGCGGCCTGGATGTCGATGGTCTCCCGTCCGGGCCCGCGGTCCTGATCGATCGTGCGTCTCTCTCGCAATCAGGACAAGTTCGGAACTCTTCAAAGCGATCTGTCGACCCTTAAGGACGCGATCGACTTTCAGCTGACGAAGTTCCCGGCGTTGTATCTGTTCGTCGAGCGATTCCGCGAGTGGGTGAACTGGGACAAACGGGTTTACCTGTCGTTCGTACGGTCCGGCGACACGGTGCTCGACGTCGGCGCCAACGTCGGCGCTCACGCGGTTTTCCTGTCGCATCTGGTAGGGATGCGAGGTCGAGTGCTCGCCTTCGAGCCGCTACCGGCAAATATCGACGCGCTCAATCAGACCATCCGCCGGCGAGGGCGCTTCGCGAACGTCAGCATCTTTGCCCTCGCGGTGGGTAATCCCGAATCGGCTAACCGCAGTGTGACGATGAAAGTACCTGGCGAAGATTTGACCCAGGCCTCGCTTCAGCGGCAGACGATGGGCTCGTGGGAAGGGAAGGCCGACGTGCGGGAATTCTCGGTCCCTCTGGCAAACCTCGACACTGAGAAGACCGTGCAGTCGCTTCAGCATCTCGAATTCGTGAAAATCGATGTCGAAGGCGGTGAGCTCGACGTGCTGCGGGGAGCGTCGTATACGCTGTCGCGTCACCTGCCTCTCATCTACTGCGAAGCTTACGACAAGTGGGAGGCATCATTCGGCTACAAGCCGGCTGATATTTTGAACTTTGCGCGCTCCCTCGGATATTCAGCCGCGCGAATCTTCAGCCGGGGAAGAGTGCATCCGGTTCGACTCGATCAAGCCGTACCCGCCGACTTGTTTACCGCGTCGGCGGACGTTCTCTTTTTTGCGGAGCGACATCGCGCGGCCGTCGAGCGCTTCGACAGCCGGTACCACGTTCATATCAGCTCCCGATAGACTGCGACGGTAAGATCCGCGGTCCGCGCCCATGTGAACTGGGCTGCCCTGACCGCACCGGATGCGATCAGACTGTCGCGCCTCGCGATAGCGTCCTCGATCCCGTCGGCAATCGCTTCGATGCTCAAAGGATCCACGAGCACCGCAGCGCCGCCGGACACTTCCGGCAAGGCTGCGACGTTGCTCGCCACTACGGCGGTTCCGGCTGCCATCGCTTCCAACACGGGTAGGCCGAAGCCCTCGTGCAAGGAGACGAGCGCCGCGCACCGGGCGTGCCTGTAGAGGGAGAGCAGCCGATCGTCATCGACTCGACCAGCGAGAGTGACATTTGGGCCAAGATCGCCTTCGTTGCCCCAGCCGTCTGCGCCGGCAATGACGAGCCTCAGACCACGCTGACGTTGGGACACGCGAGCGACGGCCTGGGCGAGTCTCTTGAGGTTTTTTCGCGGCTGCGCGGAACCCACGAACAAGACGTAAGGAAAGGAGAACGGCGACGGCCCTGCCTCGCGTCGAAAAAACTTCTGCTCGACTGCTAGCGGCACGACGCGGATCTTGCTCGAGGGGATCCGCAAAATGGTTTCGATGTCCGTGGCTGCGTCCGAGGAAGTCGCGATGATCAGGTCGCAGGCGCGCGCCACATGTGGGACCGTGTGGCGCTCGTAGAGCCGAGTCCACCTGGTCAGTGTCCCGGGGTAATGAAAGGAGGCGAGATCCTGGATGGTTACGACTGTTGGCGGGCTGCCATGAGTGATGGGCGCGCGGGCGCTTGGGCAATGGTAGACATCCGCACCGGCCCGGGCTGCGTGCCGGCGCCCCGCGTAGGGGTACCACCAGAAATCCTGCTGCGTGGTCAGCAGCTTCTTCCGCAGCGTTCCGCGGGGGACGAGCGCACCCCCGCCGACCGAGACAAGCTCCACATCGTCGCGCGCCGACATCGCGGCAGCGAGGGATGTCGAGTAGCGGGATACTCCCGTGCTGGATTGACGCTCGTTTTCGCGGTCGAGGGCGACTGTAAGTTTCTTCCCCATCAGAATGCATAAATTACTCGACCGGCATCTGTCGGGATGCTCGTCGCGATTCCTCCTCCTTCGGCTCAATGGCGCAAACCTGGGTTCCAAGCTTTCGGAAGCGGCTTATGCTCGGGGCCCTGGATGTCCTCGCTCGTTTGGCGCCACAGAGAGAGCATACTCCGGAGGTTGATTCCAGGGGGCAGATAAAACGCATTCTCGTAGTGGAGCTATGGAACATCGGCGACGTCGTGTTGGCGATGCCGTTCCTCGCTCAGCTCCGTGCCTTGTTCCCCACGGCGAGAATCACGATGCTCGCGCGCCCGCACGCAAAGACCATCCTGGCGGGGACAGATCTCGTGGACGAGTTCATCGAGACGGAGCTCGGATGGACGGAGCTTGCGACCCGCTTCAATCCACTGGGCTACAATTGGAGCGAGCTCAGCCGAGTTCGGCGGGAGTTACGAAGCCGCAGGTTCGACGTCGCGTTCAAGAGTCGGATGCACATTCGCGAGCATCTCGTGCTGGCGATATCGGGAGCTACACGTCGCGTCGCATTTGCTTTCGGTCAGGGAGATCGCGTATTGACCGACGCCATTCCGATCGGCGATCCGAATCGCCACAAAGCGGCTGACTGGCTCGAGCTACTGAAGCCGTTCGGCGGCCATGTCGAGGGAGCACCGCCGCGCTTGAAGGTCAATGAGGCCGAAGGACGCTGGGCCGCGGCGTTTCTCGCCGGGCACGGAATCTCGGCCAATGATCGAGTGGTTGGGATTCATCCCGGAGCCAGTGTCCCCGCCAAGCGGTGGCCACTCGACCGGTTTGTACAGGTCGCGGCAGCGATCGCCCAACGAGCCGGGGTGAGAGTGCTGGCGTTCGTCGAGCCCGAGGGATACGGAGACGCGGTTGCTCGAGTGGGTGGAGTTATCGCGGCGAAGGTGAATCTGCGGGAGCTGATTGCGCTCATTCAGCGATGCGACGCGCTGGTATGCAACGACAGCGGACCGATGCACATTGCCGGCGCCCTCGGCGTGCCCACCGTCGCCGTTTTTGGCTCGGGGATCCAGCAGTGGTTTGCTCCGCTCGGCGAAGGCCACCGTCTCTTCAGCGAAATTACCAACGTTACCGCGTCGCAGGTTCTCGATGCGGTGGACTCAACGCTGCGCACTAACCGTAGTTCAGATCGTGCGGGGGGGGATTTGCCGGACGTGAGTCGAAGTCGATCGCTCCGGTAGCCTGCGCGGCCACCATGCCTACGTACATTGGATTGAGCAGCACGTAGCGGCGCCACAGGCGTTTTGGCTCGCGCATCAATCGATACGCCCACTCGAGTCCCACTCGTTGTAGTGACGGCGGCGCCTGCGCCACAGTGCCGGCGTGGAAGTCGAACGCGGCGCCAACGCAGACCGCAGGCATTGAGAGCGCCGCTCGGTTCTCGTACGCCCAGATCTCCTGGCGGGGGCACCCGAGTCCGACGAACACCACGGCCGCTCCACTCTCCCTGATTGTCCGAACGATCTCGTCGCGCTCGCCCTGCGACAGGACTTTGAATCGACCGGGCCGGCTTCCGGCGATGCGCAACGCAGGGAACCGCTGGCGAAGCTTCTTTGAAAGCAGGGCGATCGTCTCCCCTCGACTTCCAAACAGGTAGATCGGGAGACCTTCCTGGGCGAGTCGCTCACAGAGCGACAGCATCAGGGTCGGGCCGTACACTCGCTCTCTGAGTCCGACGCCGTAAATGAGATTGAGCGCCCATCTCACCGGCTGGCCGTCGGGGACGAGCAGGTCGAATGTGTTGAGCCGATAACGATGCTGGGGATCCCGCGCGCCGGTCATGATCCCATGTACCGGCAACGCGGTGACGGCAAACGGTTTCTTTTTCTTTGCAGCGTCGACGATGCGATCGACCGCCGAATCGTAATCGGTGACGTCGACCGCGACGCCGAGGACCGTTCGTTTTCCGAGATCGATCAACTGCGAGCGTCGACTACCGTCGTATCGCGATTACGAGCGTTACGAGGGTCGCCAGGATTGACGCGATCGCTCCTGCATTAGAGAGCAAGTCGAACGGCCTGTCTGAGGGGTCCCGTTCGGGAACGAAGACCGTGCTGCCCGCCCTCGGCTGGGGATTGCCGTCCGGAAGCAGGAAATGCGCTTGCCGGGCTTCCACCTTTCCATTCGGCTGAGTCACGTACGCCCTGTTCAGGTCAGCCTTCCGGGATGGTCCCCCGGCAGCGCGAATATAGTATTCGATGGTCTTTCCCGGCGACCACGTCACCGATACCGGCGAATTCACCGCGCCCTGCACGGCGACCACAGCGTTGTAGCGTGGGATGTATAGCGAGTCCCCGTCCTGAAGCGGCAAATTGTCGAGCGAGCGGGAATTCTTGAGGACATCCGGAAGCTCGATTCCTATTCTTCCGACTCCGTTGCGCGGGCGATAGAAAGTGACGCCGTTCGCGTACGCGTCCGGGGTGAGACCGCCCGCTCGCTGAATGAGATCGGTGATCTTGTCGGACTTGGTTTTCAGCGTGTATCGCCCCGGGTACCGCACCTCGCCGGCTACGACCGCTGTGCGTTGAAGTTCCCAGTTCGGCTGGCGCAGTATGAGGACGTTGTCGTAAGGCTGAACGACTACCTCTGGATTCGGGCCTGTGGGAGCAGGGAGCCCCGGTGGACCAAGGTACTTGCCGTCCGGCCCGCGCTCAAAGAGGTAGCTCGAATCGAGCGGAACCCGGAAGGTGGTGGCGGTAACTCCACCGGCGCGATTTTCGGGCAGACGTGCGACCTCCGCTTCATTGAGATACGCGCTCTGGTCCATTCCCCCTGCCAGCAGGACGAGGTCGCGGATCGTCATGCCTTCCCGGTAAGGGAACTGCCCGCTCTTACGAACCGCTCCGTTGATGGCGACATACCGCGTCGGACGAAATTCCGAGGTCGAGAAAACGCGAATCTCGTCGTCTTCCTGGAGCGAAATGTCGTTGATCACCGCACCGGTGGTATCGCGGAGCGCCGCCCGCAGTTGGATCTTTGACGAGTCCGGCTGCGTCCGGGTGATGAGAACCTGGCCGAGATACACATCGGGTCTCACTCCACCGGCGAGACGGAGCGCGTCGGAGACTTTCATTCCGGGCGCGATACCCTGGCTGCCCGGCGACCAAACATTTCCTCGCACGTAGATCCGATTGCGAACTCTCGATGCAACCGAGAAAACGCGGATGACATCGCCATCGAGCACGGCAATCGAAGGGCCCGTGCCGTTCGTGAACTGATCGGAAACAATCTCGGTCACGACCCGGTCGCGGCCGCCGAGGGCTCGCTGCGCCGGAGGTACGATCCGCTCGATCTGCACTCGACGGCGTGCAGCAGTGGCTGTGAAGCCGCCCGCAAACCGAAGGGCATCGGCCAGCGTTTCATTCGGCTTGATCTCGTACGT
>Ga0208355_1001542_pt1 | contig 9977 bp, 9 predicted proteins | sample NGESurdeep072012_6_FD_184458 | JGI IMG/M metagenome (GOLD analysis project Ga0208355, IMG submission 184458) | Arctic peat soil microbial communities from Barrow, Alaska - NGEE Surface sample 210-3 deep-072012 (SPAdes) | ecosystem: Environmental > Terrestrial > Soil > Wetlands > Peat ...
GCAGGACTTTTGGGCGTGCAGAATTTCCGCTCGCGCAACCAGATCCTCGGCAGTTGCCGTGGCGGAAGGTGGGGCGACGCGCACGGTGGACACGGCCTGCGGCGCGCTTTCCTGCGCCAGGGCACAAACACAGAACACGAGCAGGATTACTACGAAAGCGATAAGCGCCAGACGATGGTTCATGACCAACCTCCCTGCCACCCCATAACGCGCAAAACCAGCGCGTTCTGGGGACCCCAGCCCTGCCACCCCATAACGCGCAAAACCGGCGCGTTCTGGGGACCCCGGCCCTGCCACCCCATAACGCGCAAAACCGGCGCGTTCTGGGGACCCCGGTATTCGGCCTCTGGGCTGCCTGCACCCAGCCCACTACTGGTGTGGTGGTGGACTGGTTGGTGGCGGTGTCGGAGGGGCCGGCTTCTCCGCGGACTTATTATCCTTGAAGATGCCAACTATTTTGCCAAAGAAACCCTTTTTTGGCTTCTGCGAATCTTCGGCCGGCGGAGATGGTGCGGCAGGCGCTGGTTGTCCGCCCACCACGACCGGCGGGGGGGCGACCTGCGGAGGGTCCAGGCCAAGGATGCGCGACAGGATTCCCCGATGATCGCCCGGGACTTGGTCGCAGGTGTCCTTAGGCTCCGTTCCCGCGATGAACGCCACGCTGTAAGTCTCTGGGCACGATGAAGTTGCGATGCGGTTGGTATTCTTGTCGAGCTGCACATCGACCACTCCCGTGGGCTGCCGGAAACTGCCGGCGTCGCTGAATTCCGGGATCTTAATTGCCCGCTTCATGAACTCGGCCCAGATCGGGGCGGCGGTGGAGGAGCCGCTCAGCCGCAAGTCGCTGTAATCGTCAAAACCCACCCAGACGATGCACAAGAGGTTGCTGGTATAGCCGGCGAACCACCCGTCGTGGGAGGTACCGGTCTTGCCCGCGGCGGGCGCGGAGAATCCCATGCCGCGCACATTCGCCGCCGTGCCGTTGTTGATGACCCCTTCCATCATGGTCGTCATCACGTAGGCCACGCGCGGGTCCAGCACCTGTTTTTGATCGGTGTGGAAGTTCTCCACCAGGTCGCCCTGCGCATTGCGGATGGAAGTCGCCAAGACCGGCGTAAGCCGCATTCCGTTATTCGCGAATACGGTGTAGGCCTGCGCGACATCGAGCGGCGTAGCGTCGTATGCCCCGAGCGCCATGGCGGGTGTCGCCCTCACCGAGCTTAGACCCGCTTCGCGTGCCAGACTCGCCACCTTGTTGTATCCCACCTGCTCGGCCAGGCGCACGGTAGCGTTGTTGAGCGAATGCGCCAGCGCATATCGTGCCGCGACAAGGCCGTGGTACTCGTTCTTGTAATTGCGTGGCTCGTAAATCTGGTCGCCGTAGCTGTACGTCCCCGGAGAGTCGTCGATCAAGGTGGCCGGCGTGAGCACGTTGGCCTGGTCTTCGCCGAGCGCGGTATTCACCGCCGCCGCATAGACAAACGGCTTGAACACCGACCCGGTCGGACGCCTGGCCACCGCGTGATCGAGTTGGCTCATGCCGTAGTTGCGACCGCCGACAATGGCCAGCACTTCACCCGTGTGCGGATCCATCGCCACCAGCGCCACCTGCGCCACGGGACCCGGCTGGACCCTGGTCTCGGTCTTCGCGTCCTTGCCGGCGCCGACTTTGACTTTCCGGGTGCGCAGCTTCAGGACCTGCTCGTCGATTCCCTTCAAACCGATCTGCACTGCCTCCGCCGCCGCTCTTTGCAGATTCGGATCGAGCGTGGTGTAGATGCGGAAACCGTTGTCGGTCAGATCGTGTTCGTTGTAGCGGCTGAGGACGGTATCGCGAACCAGGTCGATGAAATAGGGCGCATCGCTCGCCTCGACGTTCGGCGCCGCCAGTTTCAGCGGTACCGCCTTGGCGCGATCGGCGTCGTCGCGCTTGATCGCGCCGGTGTCCACCATCGCTTCCAGCACCAGATTTCTGCGGTCGAGCGCGCGCTCCGGATGGCGATAGGGAGAAAGATAGCTGGGCGCTTGCACCAGGCCGGCAAGCAGGGCCGCCTCCGGCAGGGAGAGATCGTGAAGGTCCTTGTTGAAGTAGGCCCGTGCTCCTTCGGCGAAGCCGTTGATCGTGTACGAGCCGCGCTGGCCCAGGTCCACCTGGTTGGCGTAGAGCGCGAAGATCTGCTCCTTGCTCAGCTTCTGTTCCAGTTCGACGGCGATCAGCATCTCGGTCAGCTTGCGCTTTATGGTCTTCTGTGGACTCAGGAAGAACATGCGCGAGACCTGCATGGTGATCGTCGAGCCTCCCTGGCTGCGCGCGCCACCCTTGCGCAAGTCGATCCATGCCGCCTGCATGATGCGCAGGTAGTTCACTCCGTTGTGCTGGAAGTAGCGGCGGTCCTCGATGGAGATCACCGCGTCCACCAGGACCTTGGGGAGGTCTTTGAAATCTACCTTCTGCCGCTTGGAACGCTGTTCGGCGTTGAGCGCCGTGATCAGCGGAGGCTCGAGCTCGTAAGCGTCGAGGCTCTTGCCGGCAATGCCGCCGGCGCCGACGATGCTCTCTACCTTCTTGCCGGAGATGTGAACGACCGCGCCGTCCTGGTTGTGGTACGACTCGGGACCGGGGCTGATCTCGATTCCGGTATGAACCAGCTTGTACGTGCCCAACGGGGACGGAGGATTCTTGCTCGCTTCGCTGTAACCGGCCCGGCGCACTTCATTCTCAATGTCGCTCGCCGACACCCCTTCGCCGACCCAGACCGATCGAGGGCGCGCGTAAATGCGCGCCGAGTTCGAAATCAACTGCCCGCGCAGCCGGGTATCGATGATCTTTTCGTACTTAAGGTAGTAGTACGTGAAAACGAATACGTAAACGATCGCGACGGCGATCGCGGCGGTGGCTACGACTTTGACCGCGGGATGATGCCAGTCGAAACCGGCTCCCCGGCGTGCTCCCGCGGTGCGCGCAGGGGGCTTGCGTGGAATTTTTACCTTGATGGCCACAATGACTCGGCGCCACTTTCGGCGCAGTTTCCTTCTTTCTCCCTCTCCGGATTATGCCGGAAAGGCGGGCGCCGCTGCCTCAATTCAAACGACGGTGCGGCTGAAAACGTCACCTGGCAAGGGCAGCAGTTCGGCGCGGCCACAACACGAGAATCGCTACCGTGCCGCGGCCCGGTAGCAGACGAAGCGCACTTGATCTTGCATACGCGTGAAGGCCAGAGTCTTTCGCTATTGTAAAACATCGGAAGCGCCGCGACTCACCCTCCGAACATGCCCTTTCGTGTCTCTCTCGGGCACCGATACATACTGCATTCGATGCGCCAAAGTTGCGGCCCGTGGCAGGGAAAGGCTTATTTTCGGCGGCTCGCCCGGTCCAGCGTGTCCTATGGCAGGCGCAGGTGTCAGGAATGACACCCCCAGCAAGGCGGGACGGCGCTCAGCCGTCGTTTTTCAGGAAAAAAGAAGGGCGGAACAATCAGTAGCTATTGTTCTTCGAGACCTCGTGAAATTTCAAATCGACCGGATGGATCGGGAAGTCGAGATGCACGAAGTAGTTCACCTCAATCGAAACCGCCTGCCCAGTGCGGGTCACCGTGATCTGGTCGGGCGTAAGCGCAACATCGATGTTCTTCGCCTTCTGCACAACAATCTCGCGGATCTGGTCTTCCGACCGGTTGGAATAAGTGTCCGTCCGCGCTTGGGTGGCGATCACGTCTTGCAGTTTGTAGTTATTGAAATATGGCGGAAGCATGTTCCAGGCGACGTACACCGCCACGACAACAACGACCAGACCGATCAACGCCTTTACTGATTTCATACCACTATCCTCTGCAGCGCCCGTGCGCTGTCTTATTTTCCAGCAGCTTCGGCCGGGCGAAGCAACGGTGCAATGACTTCCAAAATTTCGCCGATAGTAGCATCGCGAGACTCACGTGTCGAGCGGCGGAAAACCTCAACTTTGCCCTCGGCCAGCTTCTTGCCCACCGTGACTCGGACCGGGATCCCGACCAGGTCCGCATCCTTGAATTTCACTCCCGGACGCTCGTCGCGGTCATCGAGCAACACGTCGTAACCCGATGTTTCCAGCGTTTTCGCGATCTCCTCGGCGGCGCCGAGCAGCTTGGCGTCGGCCGTGTTAGTAGGGGTAATGACGACGTCAAAGGGCGCGATCCGCGGCGGCAGCCAGAACCCTTGATCATCATGGTTCTCCTCGATTGCCGAGGTGAGAATGCGCTCGATCCCGATGCCGTAACTGCCCATGATCGGCGTGACTTCCTTGCCTTCCCTATCGAGCACGCGAGCGCCCATGGATTCGGAATACTTGTACCCGAGCTTGAAGATGTGCCCGATCTCCACTGCTTTCGCGACTTTCATCGGCGTGCCGCAATTCGGGCAGCCCTCGCCCTGCTCAACCGCCCGCAAATCGGCCCACTGCGATTCTTCAACTTTGAAATCGCGTCCGGGCGTGACATTACGGAGGTGATAGTTTTCTTTGTTGGCGCCCGCGATCAGGTTCTTGCGGTTCAACAGCGCGCGGTCCACCAGCACCTTCGCCTTCACTCCTCTGTGGTGCCAGTTCTCCGAGCCGATCGGACCCAGGAATCCTGCCGGTGAATTGAAGACTTCCTGGATCTCCTGCGGAAGCATGGGCCGGTATTCCGCGCCACCGATTGCTCCCGACAGCTTCGCCTCGTTCATCTGGTGGTCGCCCCGCATGAAGACCACCACCGGGAACGTGCCCTTCCCTTCCGGGGCGCTCGGATCGGTCGCCATCAGCGCCAGCGTCTTCATCTTGTTCTTCGGCGAAACGTTCAGGAACTTGGCCACGTCCTCGATCGTCTTCATTCCGGGCGTATGCACTTCCAGCGGCTTGCCTTCGCCGACGGGCGGGTAGTCTTCCACGTCGTCCAGCCGTGATGTCGCCTTCTGCAGGTTGGCCGCGTACTTGCAGCTCGAACACGACACCACCAAGTCCTCACCGGCGTCGGTGTAGACCATGAACTCGTGCGACTGCGAGCCGCCCATCGCGCCGGAGTGCGCTTCCACCACGACGTATTGCAATCCGCAGCGGTCGAAGATCCGGCAATAAGCGTCGTAGTGTTTTTTGTAAGACACGTCGAGTCCGGCCGCATCGATGTCGAAGGAGTACGAGTCCTTCATGGTGAATTGGCGTACGCGCAGGAGACCCGATTTCGGCCGGGGTTCATCGCGAAACTTGGCCTGGATCTGGTACCAGATTTGCGGCAACTGCTTGTAGCTGCGCAGTTCGCGGCGGGCAATCGAGGTCATCACTTCTTCTTCCGTCATGCCCAGGCAGAGGTCCGCGCCCTTGCGGTCTTTGAGGCGGAACATGTTGTCGCCCATGAGGGTCCAGCGTCCGCTCTCCTGCCAGATTTCCGCCGGATGCAACGCCGGAAGGTAGAACTCCTGCCCGATCTTGTCCATTTCTTCGCGCACGATCCGCGTGATCTTCAGCATCGAGCGCTGGCCAAAAAACAGGTAGGAATAAATGCCCGCCGCAAGCTGGCGGATGTATCCCGCGCGCAGCAGGTACTTGTGGCTGGCGACCTCGGCGTCCGACGGCGCCTCGCGCAGCGTGGGGATGAATAATTGCGACCAGCGATACATGCAAGAAACCTCGCCTGAGAATCCTTGATTGTAGCAAGGTGAGCCGGCCGCATTTGCGATACAATCCCGCACCACGCAGGGGGTGGAGCATGACGCTATCGCGCAGATCGTTCCTCGGCACGCTGGGAGCAGCATCCACGTTGGCGGCGATGACGCCATGGCAGGCGCTGGCCTCGCCCGAGCCACAGCGCGTACGCCGCGCCGCGGGCTCCGACATGGCGCTGCTCAACAGCAACGAAAACGCCTACGGCATGTTCGCCAGCGCGCAGAAAGCCGCCATGAATGCGGTAAGCAGCGCGAACCGCTACCCCGAGCCGTGGGAGCTGATGGAGCGCCTCACCGCCTATCACAAGCTGAAGCAAGGGCAGGTAATCACCGGCTACGGGTCGAGCGAGCACATCGCCATGGCCATGCACGCTTTCACCGGCCCGGGCAGGAAACTGGTGACCGCAAATCCGACCTTCGAGCTTGCCGCGATGCACGCGAAGATGCTGGGCGTGCAGGTTGTGACCGTTCCGCTGACGTCCAGTTACGCCCACGATCTCGACGGCATGCTGGCGAAGATCGGCAGCGACACCGGGTTGGTGTACATCTGCAATCCGAACAATCCCACCGGCTCAATCACGCCGCGCCGCGACATTGAGGCTTTCCTGACCAAGGCGCCAAAAGGCACTTACGTCATGATTGACGAGGCCTACCACCACTTCGCCACCGACTCGCCGGATTACTCGTCGTTCATCGACCACCCGGTGGACGACCCGCGCGTAATCGTGACGCGCACTTTCTCCAAGGTTTACGCCATGGCCGGCATGCGCCTCGGGTATTCGGTGCAGGCGGAGGCGATCAGCAAGAAGATGCAGAATTGGTGGGTCGCCAATAACGGCAACAATGTTGCCCTAGCCGCCGGGCTGGCCTCAATCAATGATGACGCTGCCATGCACGCCGCGGCAGCCCGCATCGTCGCCGACCGCGCCGAGTTCACGAAGCAGGCGGCGGCCCGGAAGCTGAAGGTCATCCCCTCGCACGCCAACTTCGTCATGGTCGAGTCCGGCCGGCCGGTGCGCGACATGATCTCCCACTTTCGCAAGCAGAACGTCGCCATCGGGCGTCCGTTCCCGCCCATGGAGCAGCACGTCCGCATCTCGCTGGGTCTGCCGAATGAGATGGAAAGATTCTGGCAGGCATGGGACATGCTGCCGACGGTGGCGAAACAGTGAAGCAGTTGTCAGTTGCCAGTTGCCAGTCAGGCCTGAATGCGACCAACAGCACGGCCAACGAGAACCAGAATCGTCAACAGAAGCCGGCCAACGGGCAACTGACAACTAACAACCAGCAACTGTTTTTAAGATATTCACAGCCACAACTTATCGGACTTCGCTTTATACTGCGCACGCAGCAAAGTCTTCAGTCGTCGGTCTTCGGTCGTCGGTAGAATTCGAATTCCCGACGCCTCTCCTGACGACTGACGACCGATGACTGACGAATTTTTTTTGAGGCGACCGATGTCGGTGAAAGCAGTTCGCGAACTCTCCCCCGAAACATCCTCCGACGATTTTGTTTCGTTGGAAGAAAAGGTTTACCGCACGATTGAATTGTTGAAGGCGGCGCGGGAAGCGAAGTCGGCTACCGAACGCGACGCGGCGCGCGTCCGCGAGCAGTTGGAACTTCGCGAAGAAGAAGTGGAGTCGTTGCGGAGCGAGATCACCGGTTTGCGCAGGGAGCGCGAGGACGTGAAGTCCCGCGTGGAAAAGATCCTGCGCCAGATTGACGATTTGACCGAGGAGAGCGGCGATTAGCCGCCCCGGTACTGCACCAAGGAGGCAGCGTTGAGCCAATCTTCCCCCACTGGCAGCAACGGCAACGCCGTTCGCGTAGAGATTTTCGACCAGGGCTATAACCTGCGCGGCTCCGATCCCGACTACATCGGCAAGCTCGCGGAATACGTGGACGGCAAGATGCGCGCCGTGGCCGAACAGACCGCGACCATCGACTCCATGCGCCTCGCCGTGCTGGCGGCCCTCAACATCGCCGACGAGTACCACATCCTGAAGCGCAAGTACGATGCGATCGCCAACGACTTGAACCGGCGCACCACCACGCTCGAAGGGGCGCTCGACGAAGTGCTGCAGGAGTCTCGGCGGGCTGGATAAACCGGGGATTCCCCACGCAGGTCACACAGGGCGCGGAAGATTTTTTGCGTTCCGCGTCCGTTTTCTTGCCTTAATCCCTCTGTTTCCTCCGTGTCCGCTGTGGCAACCCCCCGGAAGCAACTTCACTGCCATCAATTTTGTTTCGGGCTATTGCGCTTCGGCGCGGCGTTTCGTAGCATCCAATGCAGAAGCCGGCCTGCTGCGTTGGTGATGGTGGTAACCAATTTTGAACCAATGCCCATGAACCGGGGGTTCGACTCGATACTTGATCCGGTGTGCAATGTTCCGCCAAGCGGAAATGCCTAATGGATTACGGAGGACTCCCACCTGTTAGCTCAGGTTCATTGCGGCCCACCACACGGCGTGCGCGGGTCGGCTTTCACTTCAGTTGCCAGTTGCCAGTTGCCAGTTTCAAGGTTCTCCCCGCCGCTCCGAACCGACGTGCGATTCCACTGATACACTAAGAGCGTAGTTCCAGTTGACGGCTGGGGCATCCAATCAACAGTGTTTCCGCGCTTATTTCAAATCGGCGGCTTCAGCCTTCCCACCTACGGCGTGCTGGTTGCGACCGGTGTCATTACCGGCCTTTTCATCGCCGCGAACCTCTCGAAACGCCAGGGAGAGGACCCGGAGAAGGCCTGGAACCTGGGCATCTACGCGGTGCTCTCCGCGATCGTCGGCGCCAAGCTGTTGCTCATCATCAACGACTTCGGCTGGTACGCTTCACATCCGAAGGAAATCTTCAGCCTCGGAGTGCTGCAGGCGGGCGGCGTTTTTTACGGAGGGGTGCTGGCCGCGATCGCCGTCTCGGTCTGGTACATCCGCGCCAACCACATGCCGGTGCTCCGCACTTGCGACGCGTTCGCTCCCGGCCTCGCCCTCGGTCACGCTATCGGCCGCATTGGGTGCTTCGCCGCCGGATGCTGCTACGGCAAACCGACTTCGCACTGGTGGGGCGTGACCTTCCGCAACCCGCAGGCGGCGCAGTGGGTCGGAACGCCGCTCAACATTCCGCTGGAGCCGACGCAGTTATTCGAGTCGGCAATCGAACTCGCGAACTTCGTATTCCTTTACTGGCTCATCAAGCACAAAAAGTTCGAGGGCCAGGTGATCGGCTCCTACCTGTTCATCTACGGCGTAGCCCGCTACTTCATCGAATTCATCCGCGACGATCCCGACCGCGGTTCCATGTTCGGCGGCGCCATGACCGGCACGCAATTCATCTCGATTTGCCTGGTTGTCGCCGGCGGGCTGCTTTGGCTGCGGCGCGCGCCGTTGAAGCCTCCACCCATCGCCGCTCGCGCCGCACGATAACTTGCAGTTTGTAACTACAAACAGAGTTATAATGCTCGGTGCGCCCAATTCGTTTTGAGTGGGACGAACAGAAAAACCGCGAGAACCTACGCAAGCACAAAATCACCTTCGAGCAGGCAAAGATGGTGTTTGCCGGGCCTATGACGGTTCGCGCCGACGCACGGCACGACTACGGTGAGGAGCGCTGGGTCGGTATCGGCCGCGTAGGTGGCCGAACAGTGTTGGTCGTGTTTAAGGTCCCAGGACTTGATCTGGTCCGACTGATCTCCGCTCGCAAAGCACTGAAATGGGAGCGAAAAGAATATGAAGAAGCCATCGCGAACGAATTGGGCCGAGTTTGATGCCCTAACCGACGACGAGATCGACTGCTCCGATATTCCACCGCTCGATGACCGCTACTTTCGTGAAGCAGTGGTCTGGCCGGGGTCGAAACAGCAAATCACGCTGCGCCTGGACCCGGACGTTCTCGCATTCTTCCGCAAACAAGGCAAAGGCTACCAGAGCACGATCAACGCAGTGCTCCGCAAGTACGTCGAGTTGCGCAAACGTCGGGCAAGTTGATCCAACCGGGGAACAAGCCGTTGGTAGTAGATGACACCGAAGCCGGACGGCGCCTCGACCTGTTCCTCGTCTCCAAGCTCCCAGACCTCTCCCGCGCCCGCGTGCAAGAACTCATTGACCAGGAGAAAGTCCACGTGGATGGCAAGCCTGGCAAGCGGTCTCTCAAGCTCCACGAAGGCGAGCGTGTCGAAATCCTCGGCCCTGCCGAGCGTCCGCCCCTGCGCGCCATCGCCGAGGACATTGCGCTGGACATCGTTTACGAAGACGACGACCTGGCGGTGGTGAACAAGCCGGCCGGCATGATGGTCCACGCCGGCGCCGGCG
>Ga0208355_1001544_pt1 | contig 9968 bp, 7 predicted proteins | sample NGESurdeep072012_6_FD_184458 | JGI IMG/M metagenome (GOLD analysis project Ga0208355, IMG submission 184458) | Arctic peat soil microbial communities from Barrow, Alaska - NGEE Surface sample 210-3 deep-072012 (SPAdes) | ecosystem: Environmental > Terrestrial > Soil > Wetlands > Peat ...
CACCGCGCTCGACGCCAACGGTTTTGCCAACATCCCGATCCTCAGCTATGCCGCCAAGTTTGCCAGCGGCTTTTACGGTCCGTTCCGCGAGGCCGCCGATTCGGCGCCGCAGTTTGGCGACCGCCGCAGCTACCAGATGGACCCTGCGAATTTCCGCGAGGCCATGAAGGAGATGGAACTCGACCTGGGCGAGGGCGCGGACATACTGATGGTCAAGCCCGCGATGCCCTACCTGGATGTGATCCACGCCGCCTACGAGCGTTTCGAAGTGCCGATCGCGGCCTACCAGGTGTCGGGCGAATTCGCGATGATCGAAGCCGCGGCGAAGAACGGCTGGATCGACCGCGATCGCGTGATGCTGGAGTCGCTGACATCCATTCAGCGCGCCGGCGCGAGCATTATCCTGACCTACTTCGCGAAGGACGTGGCGAAGATCCTGGCGTAGGGCGTAGGGCGCAAGGCGCAAGGCGCAAGGCAAGACCAGCCGGGGCTAGATTTCAAAGTCCTTTAGAAGTTCAGATTTGCGAGGAGCAGTTTGCAAATCTGGATTTCTAAAGGACTTGTGTTTTACGATCGCTAAAGTCTGAATTCCGCTTGAGTTAGCTATAATTCGCGGTTCACTTCCTGATTGGAGCCGTCCCATGATCTCCCGCGTTCTTCGCCGCACTCTCGCGCTTGTTTTTCTTCTTGCTGCTCTGCCGCTCGTTGCACAAGTCCGTGGCGCACAGCAGCAGGCGCCTACGCGCGAGCAACAGACACAGCAGGACCATGCACGGGAACTTGCCGAATTCGTCAAGGCGAACTACACCAAGTCGGAGTACCGCATCCCGGTGCGCGATGGCGTGCGCCTGTTCACGGCGGTCTATGTTCCAAAAGACGCCTCGCCGGCGAATGCGTACCCGATCATGTTCGACCGCTCGCCCTACAGTGTCCGCCCGTACGGCGCGGACACCTATCCCGTGCGCCTCGGGCCCTCGGAGCACTTCGCGCGCTCCAAGTACATCTTCGTTTACCAGGACGTGCGCGGCGCATGGATGTCGGAAGGCCAGTTCATGGATATGCGCCCGGAAGACGCGGCCGAAAAGGGCGGCAAGGCCGTGGACGAAGCTACCGACACCTACGACTCGATTGACTGGCTGATCAAGAAAATCCCGTTCAACAACGGCAAAGTCGGCATGTGGGGCATCTCGTACCCGGGCTTTTACACCTCAACCGGCATCATCAACGCGCACCCGGCGCTGAAGGCCGCCTCACCGCAGGCGCCGATTGCCGACTGGTTCATCGGCGACGACTTCCACCACAACGGCGCGCTCTGGCTGCCGCACATCTTCGGATTCATTTCCAGTTTCGGATTGGCGCGACCTGAGCCGACCACCAAGCGTCCGCAGCGCGACTTTGACATTCCCGCCGACGGCTACACGTTCTACAAGGCGATGGAGCCGCTTTCGCTCGCCAACGACAATTTTCTCCATCACAAAGTCGCGTTCTGGGACGAGGTCACGCAGCATCCCAACTACGACGCCTTCTGGCAGGCGCGCAACCTGCTGCCACACCTGAAGAACATCAAGCCCGCGGTGCTGACCGTCGGCGGCTGGTTCGACGCCGAAGACCTCTACGGCGCGCTCAACACCTATAAGACCATCGCGAAGAATGGGCCCGGCGAGCGCGTGCGCCTGGTGATGGGCCCGTGGTGCCACGGCTGCTGGTCCGTGCCGACCTACGACAGCCTCGGCGATATCCACTTCAATTCGATGGTCAGCGACTTCTACCAACGCAACATCGAGTTCCCCTTTTTCGAGTACTACCTGAAAGGGAAGGGCGCCAACGACCTGCCCAACGCGTACGTTTTCGAGACCGGCACCAACCAGTGGCGCAAGTACGACGCCTGGCCTCCGACGAACACGGCGCAGAAGACGCTTTACCTGGGCGCGGGCGGCACGCTGTCGTTTAACGCGCCCGCCGAGGGATTTGACGAGTACGTCAGCGACCCCGCGAAGCCGGTGCCCTTTTTCGAGCACACCACGTCGGGCATGGCGCGTCCTTACATGGACGGCGACAACCGCGAGCAGGGCTGGCGCACCGACGTACTCGTCTATCAGACCGAGCCGCTGACGGAAGACATCACGCTCGCCGGGCCGCTGCAACCGAGTTTGCAGGTTTCGACCACCGGCACCGACTCCGATTTCGTGGTCAAGCTGATTGACGTATATCCGGTCGATGTTCCAAACGCCGATCCCAATCCGATGCAGATCGAGATGGGCGGCTACCAGCAAATGGTGCGCGGCGAACCGATGCGCGGGCGCTTCCGCAACAGCTACGAAAAACCGGAGGCGTTCAAGCCCGGCCAGCAGGCGAAGATCGAGTTCGTCATGCCCGACGTGAACCACACCTTCCGCCGCGGCCACCGCATCATGGTGCAGGTGCAGAGCACGTGGTTCCCGTTGGTGGACATCAACCCGCAGATCTTCGTGCCCAGCATCTACCAGGCCAAGCCGAGCGATTTCCAGAAGGCAACGCAGCGCGTGTATCGCGGCGCCAACGGATCGAAGCTGAATGTGTGGGTGGTGAATCCGGCGCAAAACAAGTCAGCCGCTGATGAACGCTGATCGACGCTGATTCTTCAGGAAATGTCATCCTGAGCGAAGCGAAGGATCTATGCATTTCGATCGACAAAAACATAGATCCTTCGTCGGACTGACGTCCTCCTCAGGATGACATCAATAGGAATCCGTGTTTGTCTGCGTTCATCAGCGGCTGATTCTCTCCCCCCCGAATCCTTTTCCGGTCTTGTAGAATCACTAGTTTGGGTACCCACGCCATTCGCAATAGTAGGAGCAAGTCTTGGCAGACAAGATTTACGACGTCGCAATCATCGGCAGCGGACCGGGCGGATACACCGCCGCCATCCGCGCCGGACAGTTTGGACTGAAGGTCGCACTCATCGAAAAAGACAACAAGCTGGGCGGCACCTGCCTGCACGTAGGCTGCATCCCGACCAAGGCGCTGCTCTTCAATGCCGAAATCTGGGACCACCTGAAACAGGCGAAGGAATTCGGCATCGACGACGTGGGCACGCCCAAGCTGAACTGGGCCGCCATCCAGGAGCGCAAGAACAAGATCGTCACCAAGCACGCCAAGGGGCTTGAGTTCCTGATGCGCAAGAACAAGGTGGAGACGATCAGCGGCTACGGCAAACTGACCGGCCCGGCGAACGACGGAGTGCTTTCGGTCGAAGTGACGAGCGGAAGCAACAAAAGCATCCTCCAGGCCAAGAACGTCCTGCTCGCCACCGGCTCGGAAGCGCGCATGCTCCCCGGCCTCGAGCCCGGCCCGCAGGTGCTGACTAACATCGAAATCCTCAGCCTGCCTGCGATTCCAAAGTCGCTGGTCATTGTCGGCTCGGGCGCGGTGGGCAGCGAGTTTGCGTCCATCTACAACTCGTTCGGCACCGACTGCACCATCGTCGAAATGCTGCCGCGCATCGTGCCGCTGGAGGACGAAGACATCTCCAAGGAACTCGACCGCTCCTTCCGCAAGCGCGGCATCAAGACCTTCGTGAGCGCCTCGGTGAAGAAAGTCGAGAAGACGAAGGACGGCGTGGCCGTCTCGTTCGACGTCGATGGCAAAGCACAAGTCGTGACCGCCGAAAAGGTCCTGATCGCCGTCGGGCGCAAGCCGCGTACCGAGAACATCGGGCTGGAAAAGACGAAGATCAAGCCCGACCGCGGTTTCATCAAGGTCAACGAGTGGCTCCAGACCGAGGAGCCGGGCGTGTACGCCGTCGGGGATATCATCGCCGGCTACCCGCAACTGGCGCATGCCGGCTCGATGGAAGGCAAGGTGGCCATCGCACACATCGCCGGCAAGTCCGCCAAGAAGATGACCGCCATGCACGTGCCCGCCGCCACCTACACGCATCCGGAGATCGGCAGCGTCGGCCTGACCGAGGCGAAGGCAAAAGAGAAGGGCCTGAAGGTAAAGATCGGCAAGTTCCCCTTCAGTGCCAACTCGCGCGCCTCGATCGTGGGCGCGCACGAGGGCTTCATCAAGATCGTGAGCGACGCGCAGTACGGCGAAATTCTCGGCGTGCACATCATCGGCCCGCAGGCGACCGAACTGATCGCCGAAGCCGTCGTCGCCATCGAACTGGAAGCGACGGTCGAGGACCTGATGTACACCATCCACGCGCACCCCACCCTCGCCGAGGGCATGCTCGACGCGGTGGAGAGCGTGGAAGGATTGGCGATTAACTTCTGATTTGTAATTGGAAATTTGCAAAGTAGCGGCGGCTCCGCGGAACTTTGCATATTACAAATTACCGATTACCAATGGTTATTTCCATCGTCCAACTCGGCCGCATCGACTACGCTACCGGCCTGCGTCTGCAGCAGACCCTCGTCGACCTGCGCAAGCGCGACGAGATCCCCAATGTCCTGCTGCTGCTGGAGCACACGCCAGTGATCACGCTCGGGCGCAACGCCAAGCGGTCGAACGTCCTTGCCTCTGACGAATTCCTGAAGCAGCGTGGAGTTGAATTGTTCGAGTGCGACCGCGGCGGCGACGTGACGTTTCACGGTCCGGGACAGCTTGTCGGCTACCCCATCTTCGACCTGCGCAGCTTCACCGGCGACGCGGGCAACCGCAAAACGCTGGGTGCCGTGGAGTTCGTCCGTCGCCTGGAAGAATCGCTGATTCGTCTCTGCCTCGAATACGGCATCCCGACCGAGCGCGTGCCGGGCATGACCGGCGTGTGGACACGACCACCATCTTTAAGCGCTGTCATCCTGAGCGAGGATGCGGCAAACAGCGCGCCCGGCGTTGGCGCGTACGCCGCATCCGAGTCGAAGGACCCCTACCTCCACCAGCAAGCCAAGATCGCCGCTATTGGCGTGCACATCTCGCGCGGCGTGACCTCGCACGGCTTCGCCCTCAACGTCACCAACGAGCCGCTGGAATACTTTCCGCTGATCGTGCCCTGCGGGATTGCAACCAAATCGGTGACTTCGATCGAGAAAGAAATCGGCAGCGCGCCTGCACTCGACGACATTGCTCAGAAGCTCACCGCGCATTTCGGCCGCGTCTTCAACTCGCAGATCGTGTGGGTGGACACGCTCGACGCGCTGCTGGGCCGCACCGTCGGCGTCCCCGCGCGTGCGCCGGAGGAGCTGCGGCGGATCGCTGGCGAAGACGATAATTTCTGGGCGTAGTGGCGAAGTGTCATAATGATGGATGTCATGAGCGACGAAGCCCCTGCACAAAACGAGGACAAGGATGGGAAATTCTCCAAGCCTTCCCCGCGTCCCGAGTATGGCGCCGATTCGCAGCTGCACTGCTATAACTCTGTCTCATGGCGGCTCGGACAGCTCTTCGACGATGACGACGAACCGGTGCCGCCGAAAGCAGAAAAGTAAGGCAAGTTCCAATAGGTTTGCATCTATTCGTGGTGCATTTATCCTCGTCTCAGCCTATGTCGAAGAAGCCTGCTCCTAAACCGAGCCGGTCGGGGGCGACCGGCCTACAAAACCCGACCAACCCCCAGCAGCGCACCTACTCGATTCCCGACTGGCGCGCCGAACGTCCCGACTTCCGCATCGAGCAGGTGCGCGAGGGGGAACAGGTCCGCTACGTCGTGCACGGCGACCTCTCCGCGCCCGCGCCGCCGGTCCGCGAATCGAAATACCTCACCCGCGAGCAGCACATTGAGCTCTATCGCTGGATGCTCCTCAACCGCCGCATGGAGACCGCGCTGGAAAACCTCTACAAGCAGGGCAAGGTGGTCGGCGGCGTCTACTTCGGCCTCGGACAGGAAGCGTGCTCGTGCGCGTCGGCCATGGCGCTGCGCAAGGACGAGTGGTTGGGCCCGATGATCCGCAACCAGGGCGCCATGCTCGTCAAAGGCTTCTCCGCGCGCGACATCATGATGCAGTACATGGCCAAGGCCGGCTCGCCCACCTTCGGCAAGGACGCCAGTTCGCACTTCGGCGATATCCACGAGCGCCACGTCGTTTCCCCGATATCGACGTTGGGCGACCTGATCCCCGTGCTTACCGGCGTTGCCCTGGGCGCGCGGCTGCAAGGGCGCAACATCGCCGTCATGACCTGGATCGGCGACGGCGGCCAGTCCACGGGCGTCACCTACGAGGGTCTGAATTTTGCCGCCGTACAGAAGCTCGGCCTCGTGCTCTTCGTCGAAAACAATATCTGGGCCTACTCCACGCCCACCGACCAGCAGTTCCTCTGCAAGGACCTCGCCGAGCGCGCCATCGCCTACGGAATCCCCGGCCTGATCGTGGACGGTACCGACGCCTGCCAGGTCTTCGACGCGGCGCACGAAGCCTGCGAGCGCGCCCGCCGTGGCGAAGGCCCCACGCTGATCGAAGCCAAGATGATGCGCATGAAGGGCCACGCCATCCACGACGCGGCACAATACGTCCCGCGGCCGCTGTTTGATTACTGGACGCGCCGCGACCCGATCGCGCGCTTCGAGAATTACCTGGTCAACGTGAAGAAGTGGCTGACTGCGGACGATAACGCCAAGCTCATCGCCGACGTCGAGCGCCAGTTGGAAGAAGATCGCGATTTCGCGGTGAATTCACCCATGCCCGATCCGGCGTCAACCCCGCTGGAAACCTGGTGCGACGGCTGCCACGAGATCAAGCTGACGTACGACGTCCCGCGCTATCCAAACGAAAACAAGGACGCCGCGCTGAAGAAACATGAGGCGGCGGTGCATTTGAAGTAACTCGGCACTCGGAACTCAGAACTCGAAACTCATGCCCGAAACCACTTATCTCGAAGCCATCCGCCAGGGAATCTGGGAAGAGATGGAGCGCGACCCGGCGGTCTTCTGCATCGGCGAAGACATCGGCATTTACGGCGGCGCCTTCAAGGTCACCGAGGGGTTTGTACACCGCTTCGGCACCGAGCGCGTCATTGATACACCCATTGCAGAATCCGCCATCGTGGGCGCGGCCTTCGGCGCGTCGCTCACCGGCATGCGTCCGGTTGCCGAATTTCAGTTCATGGACTTCATCGGCTGCGCCTTCAACCAGATCGTCAACATGGTGGCCAAGGCGCATTTCCGCTGGGGCGCGCCCGCGCCACTCGTTCTGCGCGGACCGAGCGGCGGCGGCGTGCACGGCGGACCGTTTCACTCGCAGAATCCCGAAGCCTACTTCGTGCACACGCCGGGGCTGAAAGTGGTCTGCCCCGCGACTGCGTACGACGCCAAGGGCCTGATCAAGTCCGCCATTCGCGACAACAACCCCGTCGTCTTCTTCGAGCACAAATTCCTGTATCGCCGCATCAAGGAAGACATTCCCACAGGTGACTTCACGGTCCCGCTTGGCAAGGCGCGCATCGCACGCGAAGGGAAGCACGTGTCGGTGATCACCTACGCCGCCATGGTCCACACCGCGCTGGAAGCTGCGGAAACGCTGGCGAAAGAGGGAATTGAATTGGAGGTGATCGACCTGCGCACGCTGCTGCCGCTCGACCGCCAGGCCATCGCCGACACGGTGAAGAAGACTAATCGTGTAATCATTTTGCACGAAGACGTTCGCACCGGCGGCATCGCCGGAGAGGTGGTGGCGATCATCAACGAAGAGGCGTTCGACTATCTCGACGCGCCCATCGTGCGCATCACTTCGAAGGACACGCCCGTGCCGTTCTCTCCGCCGCTGGAAGAATGGTTTCTGCCGAATGTGGGTGACGTGGTGCGCGAAGCGAAGCGGCTGGTCAGTTACTAGTTGCCAGTTGCCAGTTGTCAGTTGCTAGTTTGTGATCGCAGGTTTCAAGTAGCAACTGACAACTTACAACTGGCAACTGTGTTCAGAATCAACCATCCCGACGACGTGAAGCTCGTCACCGTCGCGCGCTTCGGCAACGACGCCGAGTTCCTGCTGGCGCGCGGGCGTCTGGAGAGTGCCGGCATTGAATGCTTCGGGCGCAATGAGCACGCGCTCCGCCTGACCGGACACATCCACGGCTTCTTTGGCGACCACTACATCGAACTCCAGGTCCGCGAAGCCGACGCCGAGGATGCCCGCGCCATGCTGGAATCTGAATCCCCGCTTGATGAAAACGAATCTCCTGATGTGCAGGAATGATGGCTCCGTGTGCCGTACGCCGTAAGCCGCGCGCCGTTTATAATGATGAATTTGCGGGTGGGGTGCCCGCCCGGCCGTAGTGCCGGCTCCAGGCAATCGTTGAAAGGAATGTCATGCCGACCGATGTAGTCATGCCCCAGATGGGCGAATCGATTTTTGAAGGCACGATCACCAAGTGGCTGAAGAAGCCCGGCGATACGGTTAAGCGCGACGAGCCTCTGTTCGAGATCTCCACCGACAAGGTGGATGCCGAAATTCCCTCGCCCGAAAGTGGCGTGCTGCGCGAGATCAAGCATAAGGAAGGCGAGACCGTAAAGGTAAACACCGTCGTCGCCGTTCTCGACGCCGAAGGCGCCGGTGCCGCCGCTGCACCTGCCGCTCCCGCGCCGCAGGCAGCCGCGCCCGCCGCCAAGCCCGCCGCTGCACCTGTCACTCCTGCACCGCAGGCAGCCGCTCCCGCCGCCGCACCTGCCGCTCCCGCACCGCAGGCCGCAGCACCTGCCGCCGCACCTGCCGTTCCCGCGCCGCAGGCAGCCGCGCCCGCCGCGCAGCAGACTCCCGCTCCAACGTCGCAGGCCGACGGCGCCGCCGCCACTGAAGTCGTCATGCCGCAGATGGGCGAATCCATCTTCGAGGGCACCATCACCAAGTGGCTCAAGAAGCCGGGCGAGCAGGTTCGCCGCGACGAGCCGCTATTCGAGATTTCCACCGACAAAGTGGACGCCGAAATTCCAGCGCCCGCCTCCGGCGTGTTGAGCGAAATCCGCGCCCAGGCCGGCGAGACCGTGAAGGTCAACTCCGTGGTTGCCGTCATTGGCGGCGATGGAGCAGGACCCGCCGCCGCTCCCGCGAAACCCGCGGCAACCGTTGCCCCCGCAGCACCGCAGCCCGCCGCTCCCGCAAAGCCTGCGGCACAGTCCGCGATCCCGCCTGCGGCAAGCGTCGCACCAGCTTCCACACCGCCCGCGCAACCCGCAGCCGCTGAACCGCACGAGGTCATCGAGTTCCCGCATGCCGAGGACGAGGGCGAACGCGTGCGCTCGTCGCCGCTGGTGCGCAAGATCGCCAAGGAGCACGACGTCAAAGTCGCGCAGGTACGCGGTACCGGAATGGGCGGACGCGTGACCAAGGAAGACATCCTGAAATTCGTCGAAGCGCGCGGCATACCGTCGCAGCCTCCGGCGGCCGCGGCCAGTTCCACCGGTCCGGAAATCAGTCAGCCGGTCCAGGCGCCGTCACCACCGGCCTATCAGGCCGGCGCCGCCGTTCCTGCCCAACCCGTACAGGCTCCGGCGGCACAGCGCGGAGCGATCGAAGTACCCGGCGAAGTGGTGCCGATGTCGGTAATGCGCAAAAAAATCGCCGAGCGCATGGTCGAGTCCAAGCGCACCAGCGCGCACGTGCACAGCGTCTTCGCCGTGGACATGTCGCGCGTCATCGCCGTCCGGCAGAAGGAGAAGAACGACTACGAACGCCGCACCGGAACGCGCTTGACGATGATGCCGTTCTTCTGCCGCGCCGCCATCGAAGCGATGCGCGCTTACCCGATCATCAACGCGTCGGTGGAGGGCGACAACATCCGCTACCACCGCAACGTGAACCTCGGCATTGCCGTCGCGCTCGATTGGGGCCTGATCGTCCCAGTCATCAAGCACGCCGAGGAACTGAATTTTCTCGGCATCCAGCGCGCCATCCTGGATCTGGCCGACCGTGCCCGCTCGAAGAAGCTGAAGCCCGACGAGGTCGCTGGCGGTACGTTCACCATCACCAATCCCGGACAGTACGGACAGATGTTCGGCCTGCCGATCATCATGCAGCCGCAGGTCGCGATCCTGGGTGTCGGTTCGGTGAAGAAGGAGC
>Ga0208355_1001545_pt1 | contig 9968 bp, 8 predicted proteins | sample NGESurdeep072012_6_FD_184458 | JGI IMG/M metagenome (GOLD analysis project Ga0208355, IMG submission 184458) | Arctic peat soil microbial communities from Barrow, Alaska - NGEE Surface sample 210-3 deep-072012 (SPAdes) | ecosystem: Environmental > Terrestrial > Soil > Wetlands > Peat ...
CGCCTGCAGCAGAACCGCTCCGGCCTGTTCACCAGCGACCTGTCGGTCAACGAGTTCCTGCTCGTCCGCCAGGCCGGCTTCCAGCCGCTCGGGCTGGTGATCGGGAGCTCGATATACCACATCGGCTACCAGCAGGCCCAGTGGAAGCAGAGCCAGGAGATGGAGGTGCTCTCCCAGGCGATGTACGAGGCGCGCGAGCTGGCGATGACGCGCATGGAGGAGGAGGCCGAGCAGCTGGGAGCCGACGGGATCGTCGGCGTGCGCCTGAGCATCGGGCGCTACGACTGGGGCGAGAGCATGGCCGAGTTCATCGCTATGGGCACCGCCGTCAAGCACCGCGGCGGCGAGCTGCACCGCGCGCCCTCCGGCCGCCCGTTCACCAGCGACCTCTCAGGGCAGGAGTTCTGGACGCTGCTGCAGACCGGCCACCGGCCGGTGGGCATGGTGATGGGCTCCTGCGTCTACCACGTCGCCCACCAGAGCTGGCGCCAGTCGATCGGCAACACCGGGCGCAACGTCGAGCTGCCCAACTTCACCCAGGCGCTCTACGACGCGCGCGAGCTGGCGATGGAGAGGATGCAGGCGGAGGCGCTCGAGGCCAAGGCCGAGGGCATCGTCGGTGTGCACATCGAAGAGAAGTCCCACGGATGGGGAAGCCACGTGATCGAGTTCTTCGCCATCGGCACCGCCATCGTCCCCTCCGAGGGGATCGAGGATCACGTCATCCCCGCCCCCACCACCGTCCTCGACCTCAGCTGAGGTCCACGCGCCCACGAGCGCCGCCTTCGACAGAAATGGAGAGAATCTCATGAGCATGGTCGTCACCGAGGATCGCGGACATGTCCGCCACGTCGTGCTGAACCGGCCCGAGAAGCGCAACGCGATGAACCAGCAGCTGCTGCGCGAGCTGGGCGAGGCCCTGCGCGATGCCGCCGCCGCTCCCGCCGTCCACTGCGTCGTCCTCCGGGGCGAAGGGCCTGTCTTCTCGGCCGGCGTGGACCTCGGCGAGCTGGCCGAATCGGCCGGCACGCCGGGCATGCTGCGCCCGTTCCGCAAAGTGTTCCTCGACTGCCCCAACATCTGCGAAGAGATGGCCAAGCCGGTCATCTGCCAGATCCACCGCACCTGCGTCGGCGGCGCGCTCGAGGTGGCACTCGGCTGCGACCTGCGGGTCGCATCCAGCGACGCCCAGCTCGGGCTGCCGGAGGTCAAGTTCGGGATCATCCCCGACGTCGGCGGCTCCACGCGCCTGCCCGCGGTCGTCGGGCTCGGGCGCGCCAAGGAGCTGATCATGACCGCCCGCACCATCGACGCCGCCGAGGCCGAGCGCATCGGCCTGATCAACCGCGTGGTGGCCCCCGAGGATCTCGAGGCCGCCACCCAAGCGCTGGTGGAGGAGCTGCTGGCCAACTCCCACGTGGCCGTCGGGCGGGCCAAGCGCGTGATCGACGCCTCCGCCCGCCCAGCCCTCGCCCAGACGCTGGAGATGGAGGTCGCCGTACAGGAGTACTGCATGGCCGCCGCCCGCGAGGCAGGGCGCGAAGCTGCCGCGGAGGCGGCCGACGCGCAGACGGCACTCGCCGGTTAGTCGCCTGCCCGGGCCGCGCCCGCGCTGCGCGCCCGGCGGCCTGGACGCATGCCCGGGCCGCGCGTCGAGGCCCCCGCGACCCGCCTGCTTCTAGGCCGCGCCCGCGTGCCACTCCACGGGCCCGGCCACCAGCGTGTGGCTGCCCAGCGGGCGGCCGAGGATCTCCTGGGCGCGCCGCGCGCAGGAGAGCAGCGCGGGCAGCTGGATGCCCGTCTCGATGCCCATCTCGTGCAGCATCGAGACCATGTCCTCGGTGGCGATGTTGCCGGTGGCGCCCGCGGGCACGGGGCAGCCGCCGAGCTCGCCGAAGCTCGACTCGAAGCTCACAACGCCGGCCTCCAGCGCGGCGAGCACGTTCGCCAGGCCCGCTCCGCGCGTGTTGTGGAAGTGGGCCGTCAGCTCCACCTCCCCGCCCAGCTCGGCTCGCGCGGCGGTGAAGAAGTCGCGCACCTGGCGCGGGTTGGCCATGCCGGTGGTGTCGCCGAAGCCGATCTCCCGGGCGCCGGCGTCGCACAGGCGGGCGGCGATCTCCAGCACGCGCTCGGGCGGCACATGGCCCTCGTAGGGGCAGCCGAAGGAGGTCGAGATCACACCCTCGCAGCTCACGCCGGCCGTGCGCGCCCGGCCGAGCACGGCTTCCAGCCCCGTGAGCGACTCAGCGAGGGAGCGGTTGACGTTCCTGCGGTTGTGGGTCTCCGAGGCGGACATGAAGACGTTGACCTCGTCGAAGGGCTCCCTGTGCGCCGCGCCCTCCCCGCCACGCGCCAGGCGCAGCCGCTCGCGCAGCGCCAGCGCCGCGTCCAGCCCCCGCTCGTTGGGGATCAGCACCGAGATGCTCACCTCGTCGGGGACCTCGATGGCCGAGAGCACCTCGGCGGCGTCGGCGAGCTGGGGGATCACGTCCGCGCGCACGAAGCTGGTGACCTCCAGCCGCCGCAGCCCCGTGCGCGCGAGCGCGTCGATCAGCTCCACCTTGCGCTCGGTGGGGATCACCTCGGGCTCGTTCTGGAAGCCGTCGCGCGGGCCGACCTCCCTGATGCTGACGGTGCTCGGCCAATCCCCCATCGCAGCGCTCACGAGAGGAGATCGTCCTGTTCTCCGGCGGGCACCGCGCCGGCGAGGAGCGTAGTCGTGCCATCGGGCCTCATCGCTTGAAGCCTATACTCGGCCGCCGTGCAGTCCTCCACGCCAGATCCCGTCGCAGTCATCGGCGCATCCGGCGCGCTCGGCTTCGGCCTGGCGATCAGGCTGGCGCGCGGGGGGGTGCCGATCGTGATCGGCTCGCGGGACGCGGCTCGTGCGCAGGAGACGGCGCAGCGCGCCGCTGCGCTCGTCCCCGATGGCTCGTTCGGCGGCCACGACAACGCGGGCGCTGTGCGCGACGCGGGCACGGTGATCCTGAGCGTTCCCTTCCGCAACCAGTCGGAGACCCTGACCAACCTCAGGGAGGCGCTCGCCCCCGGCCAGCTGCTGATCGACGCGACCGTCCCGCTGGCGGCGGCGGTCAGCGGCAAGGCCACGCGGATGCTGGGCGTGTGGCAGGGCTCGGCCGCCCAGCAGGCCCAGGAGATGGTGCCGGAGGGCGTGCGCGTGGTCTCGGCGCTGCACACCGTCAGCGCGGCCTCGCTCGCCGATCTCGAGCACCCGCTGACCCAGGACGTGCTGGTGTGCGGCGACTCCCGCGCGGACAAGCGCGAGGCGGCCGGCGTCATCGAGCTGATCGACGGCCTGCGCTGCGTGGACTGCGGGCGCCTGGAGATGGCCCGCACCACCGAGGCGCTCACCGCCCTGCTGATCTCGGTCAACTCCCGCTACAAGGCCCACGCGGGCATCCGCCTGACGAGCCTCCCGGACAGCCTGTGGGCGTGAGCGGACCGGACATCCTGCTGCTCTCGGGCGGCACCGGCGGGGCAAAGCTCGCCAGGGGGATGGCGGACGTGGTGGGAGCACAGCGGCTGGCCGTGCTGGTGAACACGGCGGACGACATCGAGATCTACGGCGCGCACGTCTCGCCGGACCCCGACCTGGTGTCCTTCTGGCTGGCTGACGCCATCGACGAGCGCGGCTGGGGGCTGCGCGACGACACCTTCGCGGTGATGGACGCGCTGCGGGCACTGGGGGTGGAGGTGTGGTTCAACCTCGGCGACCGCGACCTCGCCTGGTGTCTGGAGCGGTCGCGGATGCTCGCCGAGGGCCTCTCCCCCACGGCCGCGCTGGCGCATCTGAACGAGTCGCTGGGCGTGCGCGCGAGGGTGCTGCCGATGAGCGACGACCCCGTGCGCACTTGGATCCGCACGGGCGCCGCAGGGTGGTGCGCCTTCCAGGAGTTCATGATCCGCGAACAAGCCACCGGGCTGGTGGAGGGCCTGGAGTACCGCGGCGCGGAGCAGGCCGCGCCGAGCGAGCAGGCGCTGGCGGCGATCGCGGGTGCCCGCGCAATCGTGATCGGGCCCTCCAACCCGCTCGCCTCGATCGCCCCGATCCTCGCCGTGCCGGGCATCCGCGAGGCGCTGATCGCGGCGGACGCGCCCGTGGTGGCGGTCAGCCCGATCGTGGGCGGCGAGGTGCTCAAGGGCCCCACGGCGGCGTTCATGGCGTTCGCCGCGCTGGAGCTGAGCGCGGCTGGGGTGGCGAGCTTCTACGGCGAGCTGCTCGACGGGATCGTGGCCGATGAGAACGTCGCCTCGCTGGCCACGCTGCACACGGACACCCGCATGGAGGACGCGGCTGGGCGCGCTCGGCTGGCCAGGGAGACGCTGTCCTTCGCCGAAGGACTTCGCGGCTAGGGCGCCGACCGCGTCGGGCCGGGCCCGCGGGTGGAGATAGGCTCTGAAGGGTTGTGCGCACCGCCGCGATCCTCCCCGTCAAGAGCTTCGCCCGGGCCAAGCAGCGCCTGGGCGCCAGCGTGGCCGACCAGCTGCGGCTGGAGCTGGCGCGCGCGATGGTCGCCGACGTGCTCGCCGCGCTCGCGCAAACCCCGGCGATCGAGCGCGCGATCGTGGTCACCCGCGAGTCCTCCGTGGCCGAGGCGGCGCTTGCAGACGGTGCGCTGGTGGTGGAGGACGCGGCCGAGGACGGGCAGTCCGCGGCCGTGGCCCTGGGGGTGCGCCGCGCGCTCGCGGAGGGCATGCAGCGGGTGCTGTGCGTGCCCGGCGACTGCCCCGCGCTCGATCCCGTCGAGCTCCAGTGGCTGCTCGGCGGACATTGGGGGCACGGGGGGCAGGCCGCGCGCCGGGAGCGGGTCCTGGACGGTGGCGGCGCCGTCATGGGCGAGGCCGAGGTAGTGATCGTGCCCGACCGCCACGGCACGGGCACCAACGGCCTGCTGCTCACGCCTGCGGACGCGATCGCTGCGAGCTTCGGGCCGGACAGCTGTGAGCGCCACCGCGCGCTGGCGCTGGCCGCGGGTGTGGCCTGCCGCACGGCGCAGCCGCCATCGCTGCTGCTGGACATCGACACGGGCGCCGACCTGGCCGTCCTGCGCGACCGTCTCGCGGGCACGCACGCGCTGGCCTCGCGCACGCGAGCGGTGCTCGAGGAGCCCGACCGCGCGAACGTCCTCTCCCCCGTCAGCGCCGCCTGAAGCCCACGGGCCCGTGACAGCGCTCACCGCCCGCGGCCTGCCAGGCCTCCCCGAGGTGCGCCCAGGCGGGGATCTCGCGGCGCTGATCGCCACGGCGCTCGCGGGCCAGCGGCTGCGCGACGGGCAGGTGCTGGCGATCGCCCACAAGGCCGTGTCCAAGTCCGAGGGTGCGGTGGTGGCGCTGAAGGACGTCCAGCCGAGCACGCGTGCGCACGAGCTGGCGGCCGCCGCCGCGGCGGGCGCCAGCGGGGAGCGTGATCCCCGCGCGATCCAGGTGGTGCTGGACGAGTCGCAGGAGCTCCTGCGCGCGGAGCGGGGCGTGCTGATCTGCCGCACCCGCCACGGCTTCGTCTGCGCCAACGCCGGCGTGGACGCCTCCAACGCCGGCGAGCCCGACACGCTGATACTGCTGCCGCGCGATCCCGACGCCTCCGCGCGCCGCATCCGCGCGGGCCTACGCGAGCTGACGGGAGCGTCGGTGGGCGTGCTCGTCACCGACAGCTTCGGGCGCGCCTGGCGCCACGGCCAGCTGGACGTCGCGATCGGGATCGCGGGCATGCGCCCGCTGGACGATTGGCGCGGGCGCACCGATTCGATCGGCCTGAAGCTGAAGGCCACGTGGCTGGCCGTGGCCGACGCCGCGGCCGCCGCCGCTGACCTGGCGCGTGCCAAGGACTCGCGCGAGCCGGTGGTGGTGCTGGACGGACTGGAGCGCTACGTCACCGACGAGGACGGTCCCGGCGCCGTGGAGCTGCTGCGCGCGCTGGAGGAGGATCTGTTTCGCTGAGGCTCAGGCCGCGATCGGCAGCTCGTAGCGGCGCCTGATCTCATACAGCGTGGTTCGCTCCGCTGCGGGGCGCCCGGCGGCGTGTGCCGCGGCGACAAGCTGCTCGGGGTCCAGCTTGGTGCCGTGGTAGCTGCCGGCCAGGCGGCTGATGGACTCCTCCATGAGCGTCCCGCCGAGATCGTTGACGCCCCAGCGCAGGGACTCGCTGGCGGTCTCCAAGCCCATCTTCACCCAGCTCGCCTGCAGGCTGGCGACCGTGCGCCCGAGCGCCAGGCGGAAGACGGCCGTGTGCTTGAGATTCTCCTCGCGCGAGATCTCCTCCACGCCGTGGGTGCGCCCGAGCAGCGTCTGGAAGGGGATGAAGGACAGCGGCACGAACTCGGTGATGCCGCCCGTGCGCTCCTGCAGCTCGCGGATCACGCGCATGTGCTCCGCCAGCTCCCACGGCTCCTCGATGTGGCCGAACATGACCGTGGCCGTGGAGCGCAGGCCGGCGTGGTGGGAGGCCTCGATGATCTCCACCCAGCGCGCCACCGGGAGCTTGTTCGGGGAGATGCGCTCGCGCACCCCGTCGTGCAGCACCTCCGCGGCCGTCCCCGGCGTCGATCCGAGCCCGGCGTCGCGCAGCCGCGCGAACACGTCGGCTGCCGGCAGCCCGGAGATGTCGCACATGTGCGCGATCTCCATCGGGCTGTAGGCGTGCAGGTGCAGATCGGCGCCCGCCGCCGCGGCCGTGGCCTTGGCCAGTCGCAGCCAGCCGAGATAGTCCTCGAGCGCCCAGTCCGGGTGGATGCCCGACTGGATGCACAGCTCCGTGGCGCCATAGGCGAGGGCGTCGTGGATGCGGGCCACGAACTCGTGCTCGTCGTGCTCGTAGGCGTCCGGCGAGCGCTTGCCCTGCCCGAACCCGCAGAAGGCGCAGCCGACCACGCACACGTTGGACACGTTGATGTTGCGGTTGACCACGAACGTGACCGTCTCCCCCGCCAGCTCCTCGCGCAGCTCGTCCGCCGCCTGGCGGATCTCCTCGATCGCCTCGGGACGCGTCTCGGCGAACAGCGCAGTCAGCTCCTGCGCGCTCAGCGCGATCCCGTTGCGGCCCTTCTCGATCGCGCCCGCGGTCAGATGGGGGCGGATCGGGGCGGGCGGCTCGGTGCGTCCGGAGCCGCGACGCGGGATGAAGCTCCAGTAGGAGGCCTTGATCGTGTCCATCACCGCGGGCGCCAGCCACTCGCTGTCGATGTAGCGCGGATAGACGCACAGGCGCTCCGTCAGCGCATGTCCGTCGCGCTGCAGCTCCTTGCGCACCTGGTGCGGCGAGGGGAAGGGGTGCTCGGGGGAGATGTGGTCGCCGTTGGCGCTCAGCCCCCCCAGGTCGGTGGCGCCCGCGGCCACCAGCTCCCCCCACCAGTCCGCCAGGTTCGGCGGGATCTGGATGCCGATCTCGGGCATCAGGCGCCTGGTCTCCGCGATCAGCCGCTTCATGTCCTCGATGCTCACCGGACACGCCCACTGCGGCAGCGCCAGCGACGGACGGCCGTCGGCCACCCCCGTGCGCCAATACTCGCGCGCGGCTTCGTCGGCGATCTGCGCTGGCTCCTGGCCGTAGTAGCGCTGGTGCGGCACGAAGTTCTGGAGGATCACCTCCTGCAGGTGTCCGTGGCGCGCGTGGACCGCGGCGAGCGCCTCCAGCGACTGCATCCGCTCCTGCTCGGTCTCGCCGATCCCCACGAGGATGCCGCTGGTGAACGGGATCTTCAGCTCCCCCGCCGCGCGAATCGTCTCCAGGCGCCGCTCGGGGTGCTTGGTGGGCGAGCCCGCGTGCACGGTCTCCATCAGCCGCTCTGAGACCGACTCCAGCATCAGCCCCTGCGACGCGGTCACCTCACGCAGGCGCGCCAGGTCCTGGCGCGAGAGCACGCCCAGGTTGGTGTGCGGCAGCAGGCCGCGCTCCAGCGCCTGCTCGCACGCCCACACCACATAGCCCGTGAAGTCCTCGTGGCCGTAGCCCCGAAGTCGCTCTCGTACCTCGGGGTTGACCTCGGGACGCTCGCCCGTCAGCACCAGCAGCTCCTTGACCTGCCTGCGCGCGGCGCCGTCGAGGATCTCCAGCACCTCCTGCGGCGCGTACAGGTGCGCGGTGTGCGTCGCGAACGCGCAGTACTTGCAGTAGCAGCGGCACGTCCGCGACAGCGACAGCGTCAGGTTGCGCGAGAAGGTGACCCGGCGGCGCATCTGAGGGCCTTCGCTCAGCCCCGCGCGGGCTCTGCGGCACCCTCGACGGCGGCGCCCTGCGCGGCGGGCTGACCGGGGTCGGCCGGGCCGGCGCCGTTGCCGGCGCCGTCGAGCCCGAGACCTGCCGCCAGACGGGCCCCGAGGTCGGCGTCCACCTTGCGCCAGTGGCCGGTCGCGCGCTCCTGGACCTCCCTGCTCACATCCGTGCCGAGATGCCCGGTGAGGTTTTCGAGGAGGTGCTCGCGGTCGGTCTGCGAGAGGATGTCGCGGTACAGCGAGCCCGCCTGACCGTAGTCGTCGTCCTCGGCGTGCAGGGTCTGCGCCGTGCGTACGATGTCCCCGTCGGCCTGCCAGGAGGCGTCGGGGTAGCGGGCCGGATCGGCGTGGGGTCCGCCGAAGCTGTTGGGCGCGTACACCGGCTGGGCGCCCGCGTGCTCGTAGCGCATGGCGCCGTCCTTGTTGTAGGAGTGGATCTCGTTCTTGGGCCGGTTGATCGGCAGCTGCAGGTAGTTGGGGCCGATCCGGTAACGGTGCGTGTCGGGGTAGCTGAACAGCCGACCCAGCAGCATCCGGTCGGGGCTCGGCCCGATGCCCGGCACCATGTTCGCCGGCTCGAAGGAGGCCTGCTCCACTTCGGCGAAGTAGTTCTCCGGGTTGCGGTTGAGCACCAGCCGCCCGATCGTTACCGGCGGATAGTCGCTGTGCGGCCACACCTTGGTCACGTCGAAGGGGTTGAAGCGGTAGTCCTTGGCCTCGTCGAACGGCATGATCTGCATCTCCAGGCGCCATTCGGGCGCCTCGGCGCGCGCGATCGACTCGAACAGGTCCCGCAGGTGGAAGTCGGGGTCCTCGGCGACCATCGCCTTGGCCTCGGCGTCGGTGAAGGTCTCGATGCCCTGGACCGTCTTGAAGTGGTACTTCACCCAGAAGCGCTCGCCGGCCTTGTTGAGCCACATGAACGTGTGGCTGCCGTAGCCGTTCATGTTCCGCCAGGTCCGCGGCGTGCCGCGGTCGGAGAACAGGAACGCGACCTGGTGGTAGGACTCGGGCGAGAGCGACCAGAAGTCCCACTGCGCGTTGTTCGAGCGCGTGTTGGTGTCGGGCATCCGCTTCTGGGAGTGGATGAAGTCTGAGAACTTCGACGGGTCCTTGATGAAGAAGATCGGCGTGTTGTTGCCGACGAGGTCGTAGTTGCCCTCCTCGGTGTAGAGCTTCAGCGCCCACCCGCGGGGATCGCGCACGGTGTCGGCTGAGCCGAGCTCGCCGGCGACCGTGGAGAAGCGCAGGAAGGTATCGGTGCGCTTGCCGACCTCCGACAGGAACGCTGCGCTGGTCCACTGCGTCACGTCCTCGGTGACTTCGAAGAAGCCATGGGCGGCGCCGCCCTTCGCGTGGACCACGCGCTCGGGCACCCGCTCGCGGTTGAACTGGGCCATCTTCTGGATCACGTAGTGGTCCTGCAGCAGGATCGGTCCGTCTGGCCCCGCGGTCAGCGAGTGCTCGTCGCTGGGCGCGGGGATGCCGGCGTCGGTTGTCGTGCGGGGCGGCGTCGCGTCGCTCATGTCGGTCCTCCGAAGTCGTCGATGTCCAGCGGCCTTTCGGGCCATGCTCGCCTGCCGTCGCGGCCCGCGCGTGGCCCGACGCCGACGGTGTCCACCCCATTATGCTCGCCCGCGTGTCCTTCCCGGTGCGATCGCGCGTCTACCTGGCCCGCCACGGCCAGACCGCCTACAACCTCGAGGGCCGCTTCCAGGGACATCTGCCGGTTCCGCTCG
>Ga0208355_1001547_pt1 | contig 9964 bp, 11 predicted proteins | sample NGESurdeep072012_6_FD_184458 | JGI IMG/M metagenome (GOLD analysis project Ga0208355, IMG submission 184458) | Arctic peat soil microbial communities from Barrow, Alaska - NGEE Surface sample 210-3 deep-072012 (SPAdes) | ecosystem: Environmental > Terrestrial > Soil > Wetlands > Peat ...
AGGACGGAAACCTCGACGAGAATCTGTTCCGACTTTTTGTGGATGCGAAGATGTGGGACCGGTGGAAGGTGGAGCCGTTCCCTTACTAGTTGTCAGTTGCCAGTTGTCAGTTGCGGCGCCCGCGGGCGCCGTTTTGGTTTGCGAGCCATAATGCATCATCGGTCTTGTGCGACTATTCGAGAGGCTATGGGTTGGAGAAATACGTGCGCTTATTGAGAATCTTGATGTGCGTGGTGTTGTGCTGCTGTGGAGCGCAGGCGCAACAGGCGGAGACGACGATCCGGTCACGCGCGGAGCTGGTGCTGGTGCCGACGGTCATTCATGATCACGCGGGCGCACACATCCCGAACCTGAAGAAAGAAGACTTCAGCATCCAGGAAAACGGCGTCGAGCAGAAGATCGCCGTCTGGGAAGAGGTGCGGACGAGCAACGCCGTGGCGCAGCGCGTGGCGTCGCGGCCGAACACCTTCACGAACGCGTTGGCACAGAGCACAACGCCGCACCGTCTGACGGTGGTCGCGCTGGATTTCATCAACACACCGATCCTGGATCAGGGGCGTGCTCGCGACGAGATGTTGAAGTTCCTGGAGAGCTGGGCATCGGAGGGCGAGCCGCTGATGTTGGTGGTATTGACGCGGTCGGGAGTCCGCGTGATCCAGGACTACACGACCGATCCCAAGGTCCTGGCCGTCGCCCTGTATAACGCGCGCATCCGGCATGAGCAGGTGCCGGGCGCGGCCAGCCTCGAGCAGCAGCGCTCGGAGACGGAATCCGACCCGACGATGAAGGCGTTGCTGCAGGCGGCGGAGGAGGCGGACAAGACGTCCGATGCCTGGCAGCAGGTGGTCGCGATCCGGCAGACCTTGGAGGCAATGCAGCAGATCGCGCGCGCCCTGGCTGGAGTTCCTGGGCGAAAGTCGCTGATCTGGGCAAGCGCAGGGTTCCCGTTCAGCGTGACGGATACGTTCATGTCTCTGGACCCGAATATCGTCGGTCGGTCCAGCATCTTTGACGTGGAGGAGCTCTACCACCGCACGTGGCAGGTCCTCAATGACGCTCAGATTTCGGTATATCCGGTCGATGTCGGCGGCCTGACGAACATATTGGGCATGCCGGCGAGCATGAGCGCCCCGACCGGAGGACGCAATCCGGCAGCGTTTCATCAGCAAGCGATCTGGAACCAGAACGACCGCTTCTCGACGTTCCAGGTGGTAGCACAGGCGACAGGTGGTCGTGCGTTCTTCAACACCAACGACCTGGCCGGAGCGTTTCGCAAGGCGGCGGAAGATTCATCCAGCTACTACATGCTCGGCTACTATCGCAATGCGCGGGACACCAAGCCGGGCTGGCGGCGGTTAAAGGTCACGGTGCGGCATCCGGGGGTGGAAGTAAGGGCACGCAACGGTTTCTTCGTCGAGAAGGCCAACGTGACGGAGAAAGAGAGCAAGCGCGAAATCTCGATGGCGATGACGTCGCCGCTGGACGCGACGTCGCTGGTGTTCCAGGTTCGGTGGATGCCTGTAAAGGGTGGCGGCAAGAAGAAACAGGTTCCATACGAATTGAACATCCCGTTCGGGATGCTGACGGTGGATGAGGCGGACGACAATCACGTTCTGTTCGACCTGGAAGTCCTGGCCAAGACGACAGCGGGCGTGGCGGCGCAAACCGGAGGGCAAACGATGGACGCGCACTTGAAGCCGGAGAGCCTGGCGAAGTTGCGCGAGGGCGGGCTGCATTACGAGCAGTCGATTGACTTGCCGCCGGGCGAGTACACGGTGCGCTTCCTGGTGCGCGACGGACTGAGCGGACGCATGGGAACGGTGACGGCGCCGATCAAGGTGGAGTAAGACAACCCGAACTCAGGGCAGGGCGGGCCATGCGGACTTCGTTGTAGGATGGACGCGATTCGCATGAACCCATTCACTGCCCCCATCACTCTCAGCGGACGGCACGCGGTGCTGGAACCGCTTTCCGCCGCGCACCATGACGGCCTGGTAGAAGCCACGCGCGACGGCGAACTCTGGAAACTGTGGTACACGGCGGTCCCTTCGCCGGAGGAAATGCGCGCGGAGATCGAGCGCCGGCTCGCGCTACAGCAATCCGGCTCGATGCTGCCGTGGACGGTACGCAGTCTGCCGTCGGGCAAGATCGCTGGCATGACGACCTATATGAACATCGACGCCAAGAACCGGCGCGTCGAAATCGGGTCGACGTGGTACGCAAAATCGGTGCAGCGCACGGCGCTCAATACCGAATGCAAGCTGATGCTGCTTACCCATGCGTTCGAAAGCCTGGCGTGTATTGCGGTGGAATTCCGGACGGGGTTCTTCAATCATGCCAGCCGGCGCGCGATCGAGCGCCTGGGGGCGAAGCAGGACGGCATCCTGCGCAGCCACCAGCTTTATGCCAACGGGACCCTGCGCGATACCGTGGTCTTCTCGATTATCGCGGCGGAATGGCCGGCGGTGAGACAGCATCTGCAATTCAAGCTGGCGCAGGGACCCAGCAGCCGCGTCCCCGTCTCCCCCGAGCGTAGCGAGTGAATATTCAGATCGGCCAGGTGGGTTCGGGGAGGATTACGGGGGCGGCAGCAAAGCCAAACGGGGATTCGGCGGCCGCATTCGTGTCGCACAGGCAGCGGTTTCGGCCGGCGCGCTTCGCCCGATAGAGGGCGGCGTCGGCAATACGAATCGCATTTTCGGGTTGGAGCAGGGAATCGGGAGTTGCGATGGCGCCGCCGATGCTGACGGTGACGTCGATCCGTCCGCCGGCGGTGATAACGGGCTGGTCGGCAATGCGCGCGCGAATACGTTCCGCGACGGTCGCCAGCAAGTGGGCCGGGCAATCCGGCAGGACAATCAGGAACTCCTCGCCACCGTAGCGGCCAGTGTGGTCATAAGGACGGACGACGCTGACCATGCGATCGGCTACCTGGGCGAGGACGCAATCGCCGGCAAGATGGCCGTGAGTGTCGTTGATGGTTTTGAAATTATCCAAATCGAGCATGAGCAAGCCGAGGGGCACTCCCGTTCTTCTGCTGCGCGCGGCCTCATCGCTGAGAGACTGGAAGATGCTGCTGCGGCTGGAAAGTCCGGTGAGACTGTCGAGCATGGCCTGGCTGCGCAACTGCTCACGCGAGCGCAGGACTTCATCCTGCAATTGGAGGATGCGGCGGCCCACCTGCATGCGAGCGCGTAATTCGTGGGCGTCGAAGGGCTTGGTGATGTAGTCGTCGGCGCCGGCATCGAGCGCAAAGATGGCGTCGCGCTTGTCGAGCCTCGAGGTGACCACCAGGATATAGGTGTACAACTCGCGCTGCTGGGCACGGACGCGACGGCAAATCTCAATCCCGTCGATGCCGGGCATCATCCAGTCCAAGAGCAAAAGCCTGGGGCCGTGTTCGCCCTGAATTTCGCGCCACGCCGCGAAGCCGTCTTCCACGAGCGTCGCTTTGTATCCCCAGCGCGGCAGCGACGATTGCAGCAGGGTGCGAAATACAAGATCGTCATCGGCGACCAGGACGGTGTCCAGGTTGGTGGTATTCAAATCAATTCCGCCGAACATTCATCCCTCCCGTCACTCGGGGCGGCATCCCCTTCTCCAGTACCACTTCCATGTAATTGCAACTGAGTGACCACTCGCCAGGTTGAAATCAAAGCGTTTGCGGGCGAAATTCGCGGCCTGCATTGGGGAGCGGTCTGGAATTTGAAAAGTTATCTAGATTCTGGACAGTGGTTGAAGTGTGGCAGGCGGGGACGGCCAGCGCGGATGCTAGCTTTCCCGCCGTTTTGTGAACCGCCCGGAACTCATGCATAATCGCGCGGCGGTAGCCCATCTTTCCAAGAGCAGTCAGGGTGGGGCGCGCTGGACGAGTTGATCGCCGAATACGTACCCGCCGAGCGCGCGCAAGCCATCTCCGCAGCGAGCTGACCCAACAATGCCGGACACTGACAAGATCAACGCTGAGCTTCCCGGGGTCGAGCGCGAATCCGTGCCCTCGATGCGAGCGGTGCTGGGCAGCCTGGCCGCCGCCGTGCTCGCGCTGCTGCTGTTTTCCTGGCTCGCCCACGAGGTCTTCGAAGGCGACACGATGCGCTTTGACGACTCCGTGCGCGCCTGGGTCCATCAATTCGCCTCCCCACCGCTCACCCGTGCGATGCACGTGATTTCATCGCTGGGCTCGGGGATTCTTATGGCGGTGCTCGTCATCGCCCTGGTGATATTCATTCGGACCCGGTGGCGGAGCGCCGCCATCTGGCTGCTGGTGACCATGGCCGGCGGGCTGGTGCTGGAGTGGACCCTCAAGTACAGCTTTCAGCGGGCGCGGCCGACGCCGTTCTTCAGCGCCGTTCCCCAAACCTACAGTTTTCCCAGCGGGCACGCGCTGATGTCGTTCTGCATGTACGGAGTGCTCGCCGGACTGCTGACGGCCCGCATCCGTTCCGCCGCCATCCGTGTCCTGGTGTGGTTCGCGGCTGCCGTTTTGGTGGCGGCAATTGGCCTGTCCCGCATTTACCTCGGGGTGCATTATCCGAGCGATGTCCTGGCCGGATATCTGGCGGCCGGGGTTTGGGTCAGCGCCCTGGTCGCGGCCGACCGCATGCGCCAGCGCCAGCGGCTGCGTGCCATCCACTGATCCTCCGACCGGCGAGCCACCAATCCCATCTTTCCAAATTGGGATTCACCCCTGCAGATAAGTAATGTTCGCCGCTTCCCGTGCATCACTTCGCAGTAACATTTGGGTTATGAGAGGGAAGCGCGGTGTGGCACTCATCCTGGTAGTTTTGCTGACGGCTTGTGGCGCGGTACCGCAGGGGCTCACCGTGTTGCACTTGACTAGCATGGATGCCGCTTACCAAGTCTTCGCCAGCGAAACCATGCTGGTGGTGCGCGATCAGCCGTCGTGGCAGATGTTGTGGTCGCAGATGACGGCGAACCAGTTTCCCGCGCCACAATTGCCGGCCGTGGATTTCACGAAAGACATGGTTCTGGTCGCGGCCGCGGGCACGCGCGGGAGCAGCGGTTATTCGATCTCAATCACAGACGCGACCGAGTCCTCTGGCGGAGTGACGGTCAACGTAACAATAACCAGCCCGGGGTCCAATTGCGCTGTGGCCCTCCATGTGGAGTCCCCGGTGGATGTCGCCACCATCGCGCGCCGCGATGGAACGGTTGGCTTCGTGGTCACGAGAAAGACGCACAACTGCTAGGGACGAGTGGGCGGGGTGACGCCGACGACGCAGCGAGTCGATCGTGGCCTGGTGCGACGATACGCTGAAGGAATTGAAGAAGGTCGCGAGTCGGCGGTAGCCGGCCGCGAACTCGTAGGTGGTAGTTCGTAGGCGGTAGGTGGGAAGCGAAGGCATAGAGGGCGCTTAAGGTCGTACAGCAGTAGAATGCGAGTCGTTACGGAGGCCCATCATGAAGCGGGTGCTGCTATTCCTCATCGTTCTTGTCGTATTCATCTTCATCCTGGGCGTGTTGATGGCGTGCGCGGCGGCACAAGAAACGGCGGCGAAGCCAAAGGAGGCGCCTGCGGCGCAAGCGCCCAAGCCGGTGGTGGCGCCGACGGCGCGGCTACAGGCGGCGAAGACGGCGTACGTGAAAAACGTGGACGGCGGCTCGATCGGATTCGACACGGTAACGACGACGCTGGAAGGGTGGGGACGCTACCAGCTGGTGAACTCGCCGGAGAAGGCGGACCTGCTGATCGAGGTGTCGTCGCCCGACGATTCCGATGGGGGAGTCGCCATTTCCAGTTCGACGGCAACGACGGCGAGCGGGAAGTACGAGCCATCGACCAAGACGACGCGGGATCTCTCGTCGGGCGGTGGACCCATGCGCCTGATGGTGCGCGACGCGAAGACCAACACCACGCTGTGGTCGGCGTCGGAACAGGTGAAGGGCGCGTTGAAGAAGAACGCGCGCGAAAACAACCTGGTGGAAGCCGCGCAGAAGCTGATGGCGAAATTCCACGACCGGGTGGAGTCGGCGAAGAGTAACGAGTAACGGGCGCAAGGCTGAAGGCGCAAGGCATCAGGCGCCAGTTGCAGGTCATCGGCGTACGGCTTTCGGCTTCCGGAAATCGGAGGCCGTTGTTTATGAGTACAGTTCCGTCAGCAGGGCGTAGGCGCGGCGGAGGTGGGGAATGACGATGGAGCCGCCCACGACGAGGGCGACATTGAGCGCCTCTTCCTGTTCCGTGCGCGAACATCCAAGGCGATAGGACTGGATGATGTGGTAGTGGATGCAGTCGTCGCAGCGGAGTCCGGCGGAGACGACCAGGCCCATCAGCTCTTTATATTTCGCGGGAATGGCGCCTTCGAGGTAAGTGTTGTGGTCGATATTGTAAAAACGCTTGAGGAGCTGGTTGTCGGCGGCGTTGACGTTGGCGTTGAGGCGGGCGCGCGTCTCGAGAAACTGGCGGGCGATGGAGCTGCGGTCGGCGACTTGGGCTTCGGTGAAGAGGTATTTAGGCTCACGAAGTTCCATACGGGGATTTCACCACAGAGGACTCAGAGGGCACAGAGGAATTTTCAATGCTCAATTTTGACGGCGATGCGACGGTCCGCATAAACTGTGCGGCCATGCGAAGGAAAGCGCGTTTTTCTCTCCTCATTACCTATGCCTGCGTGGGCGCGATCGCGCTGGGGATTTTTGCCAGCGGCGGACGACATGCACAGTGGATGCCGCAACTATCGGCGGAGCCGCAAGCCAAGCCCAGTGACGATCCCAGGCTGCAGAAGGCGTGGCGGTTCAATCGCGACGGATGGGTGTATCTGCACCTCGAGGGAGCGCCGGCGGAGATTGGGTATCAGCACGGCTACCTGCTGGCGAGCGAGATTGAAGATGCGTTCAACGCCATCCGCTTCATGGACACGCACCGGACGAAGCGCGACTGGAAGTTCTTCCACGACACGGCGAAGAACGTGCTTTGGCCGCATATCGACGCGCAATACCAGCAGGAGTTGCAGGGCATTGCCGACGGCGTGAAGGCGAAGGGCGGCAAGATGGACGTGTACGACGTCGTCGCGCTCAACGCCTTCGAAGAAGTGCCGGACTACTACATCCCGTGGCTGGAGGCGAAGCAGAAGAAGAGCGGTATGGCGCTGCCGAATCACGATCTGCTGACCGCGCCGGGAAACTGCTCGGCATTCGTGGCGACCGGGTCGTACACGAAAGACGGGAAGCCGGTGATCGCGCACAACAACTGGACGAGCGTCCACGCGGGCGCGCGCTGGCGGATCGTGTTCGACATCGTGCCGGTGAAGGGCTACCGCATGATCATGGACGGGTTTCCGGGCGTGATCGTCAGCGACGATGATTTCACCATCAACTCGGCGGGGCTGGCGGTGACGGAGACGACCATTACCGGGTTCCACGGATTCGATCCCAACGGCACGCCGGAGTTCGTGCGCGCGCGTAAGGCGACACAGTACGCCGGGTCAATCGACGAGTACGTGCGGATCATGAACGACGGCAACAACGGCGGCTACGCCAACGACTGGCTGCTGGCCGACATCAAGACCGGCGAGGTGGCGCGCTTCGAGCAGGGGCTGAAGCATCAGCGGCTGTGGCGGACGAAAGACGGGTACTTCGAGGGGTCGAACTTCGCCAGCGATCCGCAGTTGATCAAGGACGAAACGGATTTCGATACCGAGAAGCCGGGGACGTCGCCGAATGCGCGCCGCGAGCGCTGGCGCCAGTTGATGGCGCAAAACAAAGGCAAGATTGACGCGGCGCTGGCGCAGAAGTTCGAGGGCGACCACTACGACACGTTCCAGAAGAAGGAAGAGGCGAACGAGCGGAGCTTGTGCGGGCACGTGGAGACGTCGCCGCGTGGTATCCCGGAGTGGGGCTGGGGACCGTATCATCCGGGCGGCACGGTGCAGGCCAAGGCCGCCGACGCGACCATGATCAAGAACATGACGCTCACGGCAAGGGCGGGACACGCCTGCGGAACCGACTTCAACGCCGTGGAATTCCTGGCCAAGCATCCGGAATATGGGTGGCAGAAGCCGGCGCTGACCGACATGAAGAGCGGACCGTGGGCGACGTTTCGGACCGGGGAGAAGAAATAAGACATTCTTGCTTTTCGCTGGTTGATTTCTAATTGCCCGCTCCGGAAGAGCGGGCTTTTTGTTTTCAGTTTTGGGAATGAGCCTGGCCGAATTCGCCGGAGTGAGCGGAAAGAAGCTGTCGCTATGTGGGACGGCAGGCGTATGCTTCGCGGGTCAGGGAGGCGCATATGGCAAGCGTCGCGGAACAGATTCGCAACAAAAACGCGGAATTCATCGAGGCATTCAAGCGCAAGGATGGAGTAGCGGTAGCGGCGATGTACTCCACCTCGGCCAAGGTGATGCCGCCCGGGGCTGAGACAGTGGAAGGGAAGAGCAAGATCCAGGCGTTTTGGGAGAGCGTGTTCCGCGCCGGGATCACGGACGCGAAGCTGGACACGATTGAAGTGGACCTGATCGGCGGATACACGGCCATCGAGACGGGGAAGTTCGTTATGTATGCGAATAAAGACGTGGCGGACCGGGGAAAGTACCTGGTGGTCTGGCGCAACGAAGACGGGCAGTGGAAGTTGCATCGCGACGTATGGAACAGCAGCATGGCGAAGATGGCGACGGTAGGGGCGTAGGCATTTATGATTGAGTGATTTGCGATTTCTGATTGCGGAAGAAGGCTCCGGGACACTCCGGGGCTTTCGCTGTTTGGGGCGCGTGAGTGAGACGAAGGATCAGCGCAGAGGTCGGAGAGGGGTGGAGATTTACGACTTCGTGGTATGAGGAGCGGCGGATTCGGGTGGTTTTTCAGATTTACCGTCGGAGTTCGATTCCTTGATCCACTTTTCGATATCGGCGCGGCGGTAGTGAGTGGGGTCGAAACGCACGCCAATCTGCTCGCCCTTCTTGTAGGTCACGACGGCGGGGATTTCGACAGGAAGTTCTGGGGACAGGGTGAACCTCAGGCGGATGGGCTGGGAGATCGAGACCGGCGCGTGCCCCTGCAACAGCATGCCGCCCTGGCTGATGTTCTTGCTCGCGGCGAGGTGCTTCTCATCGTTGGTTTGGATGTCCACCGGAACGGAGATATCGAGGCGCGGATGCAGGCGCTGCTGCTTGCCGCTGTTGGGACGCGAAGAGAGCAGCATGTACACAAGTACCGCGACCGCGATGGTGGCGCACAAAACTACGAGAAACATTGCGCGCATTGTACCCCAGAACTCCATCGGGGCCGGTATTTACGCGATTACGTGCGTTTCGCCAAGAGCGCCATGTCAGCATCGGTGCCAGGAAGGAAGTACCCGAGGGGCATGGAGCGGATGCGAACCTGTTCGTCGAGGGTGGAATTCAGGGATCTTCCCGGCTGTTCAAACTCAAAGCGGCGGAACTTCGGCTTGCTTGCCCTGGAGTTCACGTTTGACGGTGTCGCTGACCTGTTTGCCGTCGACGCGGGCGCCCGCGAAACGGGCCATGACGTTCTTCATCACGGTGCCCATGTCTTTCATGGTGGGCGAACCCATTTCGGCGATGGTGGCCTTTACGGCTGCGGTGATTTCGGCTTCGCCGACGGCTTGGGGCAGGTAGGCTTCGATGATGACGATTTCAGCCTGTTCCTTGTCGGCAAGCTCCTGGCGGCCGCCCTTCACGAAGGCGTCGATGGACTCCTTGCGTTGCTTGATGAGCGTTTGCAGGATTTGCTGGGACTCGCGGTCGTCGAGCGGGGCGCGCTTGTCGATCTCTTTATTCTTGAGGGCGGAGCGCATCATGCGCAGGGTGGAAAGGCGGCGCTCGTCGCGGGCCTTCATCGCCGCGGTCATGTCTTTTTGAACCTGTTCGCTGAGGGTCATAATCGTAGGCCGTAGGCCGGAAGTCGCAGGCCGGGTGAAACGCCGCAACCCGCCCCCACCCTTCCAAAATCGGTCAGGGTGGGGCACCCTGATTATAAGGCCTTGCCC
>Ga0208355_1001549_pt1 | contig 9951 bp, 7 predicted proteins | sample NGESurdeep072012_6_FD_184458 | JGI IMG/M metagenome (GOLD analysis project Ga0208355, IMG submission 184458) | Arctic peat soil microbial communities from Barrow, Alaska - NGEE Surface sample 210-3 deep-072012 (SPAdes) | ecosystem: Environmental > Terrestrial > Soil > Wetlands > Peat ...
TTCCTGCAGCCAATGGATCGCGCAGGCGCTCAGTTCCCTCGGGCGCAAGACCGCGGTGATCGGCACGCTCGGCAGCGGTTTCCCGCCCGCGCCGGGGCGTGAATCGGCCGGAGAACTTGCGCCAGCGGTGAATACCACGCCGGATGCGATCGAGCTGCATCGCCGGCTGGCCAAGTTTCTCCAGGCGGGTGCGCAGGGCGTCGCTATGGAAGTCTCCTCCATCGGCCTGGACCAGGGGCGGGTCAACGGCGCGCAGTTCGATGTGGCGCTGTTTACCAATCTCTCGCGCGACCATCTGGATTACCACGGCGACATGGAGCGTTACGCCTCGGCCAAGGCGCAATTGTTCGATACCCCGGGGCTCTCCGGCGCGGTGCTCAACATGGACGATGTGCTGGGCGTGCGCATCGCACAGAAACTCGCCGGCAGCAAAGTGGCGCGCGCCGGCTACAGCGCCCATGCCGGGGTCGCCGGCGCCGCGAGGCTGGAATTCTTCCTCGAGGCCGAAAACATCCGGTTGACCGAGCGCGGCCTTGCCTTCGGCCTGGTGAGCTCCTGGGGCCGTGCCGAGGTGCACAGCAGGCTGCTCGGGCGCTTCAACGCGGCCAACCTGCTCGGCGTGCTGGGCGTGCTGCTCGGCGCCGGCGTGGCGCTGGAGCCGGCAGTTGCGGCGCTCGCGGTGCTTACGCCTCTGCCCGGGCGCATGCAGCGCCTCGGCGGCGCGGGCAAGCCGCTTGCCGTGGTGGATTATGCCCACAGCCCGGATGCGCTGGACGTAGTGCTGATGAGCCTGCGCCCTCTGGCGCAGGCGTCCGGCGGCCGGCTGATCTGCGTCTTCGGCTGCGGTGGCGACCGCGACCGCGGCAAGCGCGCATTGATGGGGGCGATCGCGGTGCGCAACGCCGACCAGGTGGTGCTGACCAGCGACAACCCGCGCAGCGAAGATCCGCTGGCGATCATCACCGACATACTGGAAGGCGTGCTGGGCGAGGCTCACGCGGGGCAGGAGCCGCAGGTTATCGTCGACCGGCGCGAGGCGATTGCTGCGGCAATCGCCGGCGCAGCCGCAGGCGATGTCGTGCTCATCGCCGGCAAGGGCCACGAGGATTACCAGGAAAGCGCCGGCCGGCGCATTCCGTTCCTGGATGCCGCGGTGGCGGCAGAAGCGCTCTCGGCATGGACGCAATGATGGACCTGCGCGAAGCGGCGCAGGGCGCCGGCGGTGAGCTGCGCGGGGCTAACGCGCGCTTCGCCGCGGTATCGAGCGACACGCGCACGATCAAAGACGGCGCGCTGTTCGTGGCGTTGCGCGGCGAGTGCTTCGACGGCCACGAGTACATCGCCGCGGCGCACGCGCGCGGCGCAGTGGCCGCCATGGTCGACCGGCGTGCGCCGCCCGCGAGCGGCGCTTCGCCCCTGCCGCTCCTGCTTGTGGACGATACGCGGCTCGGCCTGGGCAGGCTCGCCGCCTACTGGCGCCGAAAATTCAAACTGCCGCTGATCGCAGTCACCGGTTCGAACGGCAAGACCACGGTGAAGGAGATGATCGCCGCCATTCTTGCCGACCACGCAGGGGCCGCATGCTCCTACGCCACCCCGGGCAACCTCAACAACGACATCGGCTTGCCGCTGACCCTGCTCGGCCTGCGCGCGCAGCACACCTGCGCGGTGGTGGAACTGGGGATGAATCATCCGGGCGAAACCGCCTATCTCGCCGGCATCGCGCAGCCGACCGTGGCCCTGGTCAATAATGCGCAGCGCGAGCACCAGGAATTCATGCACAGCGTTGAGGACGTGGCGCATGAGCACGGCGCGGTGTTCTCGGCCCTGCCCGCGGACGGAATTGCCGTGATCAACGCCGACGACACCTATGCCGACTACTGGCGCGGAGTGTCCGCGCCGAGGCGGGTGCTGGACTTCGGCATCGACCGGCCGGCAGCCGTTGGTGGCCGCTACGAGCTGCGCGATTTCGGCAGCGAAATCGTGTTGCGCATGCCGCAGGGCGCGGCGCCGATCAGCCTGCGGGCTGCCGGGGCGCACAACGTGCGCAATGCCCTCGCGGCCGCCGCGGCGGCTTCGGCCGCCGGCGTCGGCCTGGCCGCGATCGCGCGCGGGCTCGCCGGTTTTCATCCGCTGCAGGGGCGGCTGCAGAAACAGACCGGCAACTGCGGCGCCATCGTCCTCGACGACACCTACAACGCCAATCCGGATTCGGTCATCGCCGCGATCGACGTGCTGGCAAGCGCGGCAGGCAGGAGATTCCTGGTGTTGGGCGACATGGGCGAAGTCGGGGCGCACGGCGCGGCTTTCCATGGCGAAATCGGTCGTTATGCGCGCGCCTCCAACATCGACCGCCTGTTCGTCCTCGGGGAGTTGTGCACACACGCGGCGGCGGCGTTCGGCGAGGGTGCGCAGCACTACGGCGATATCGATGCCCTCCTGGCCGCGCTCCAGCCTTGCCTCGCGGCCGGCGTGACCGTGCTGGTAAAGGGGTCGCGCTTCATGCGCATGGAGCGCGTAGTGCGGGCGCTCACCGGCGCGCCGGCGGGAGCACACTGAATGCTGTTCGAGCTCGAATGCATGCCACGCTCGCTCCTGTACTTGCAGGCAACGACGCCGCGCGCCGACCGGTCGCGCTCTTATGAAACCAGGAGAACCTGATGCTGCTCGAGCTCGCTCAGTATCTCGCCCGCGACATCCGCGCCTTCAACGTGTTCGGCTACATCACGCTGCGCGCGGTGCTTGCCTGCCTCACGGCGCTGGCGATTTCGTTCATCGCCGGGCCGCTGGTGATCCGCAAGCTGACTGCCTACAAGATCGGCCAGTCGGTGCGCGACGACGGCCCGCAGTCGCATCTCACCAAGGCCGGCACGCCCACCATGGGCGGGGCGCTGATCCTGGTTTCCGTCGGCATCACCACGCTCCTGTGGGGCGATCTGTCCAACCGCTTTCTCTGGGCGGTGCTGGTAGTGACGCTGGGCTTCGGCGCGATCGGCTGGGTCGACGACTACCGCAAGGTGGTGCAGCGCAATCCCAAGGGACTGTCGGTCAGGACCAAGCTGTTCTGGCAGTCGGTGATCGGCCTGATTGCCGCCGTGTACCTCGCGTTCGCCGTGTCGGCGCCGAGCAGCGCCAAGATCTTCGACCTGTTCACGGCGTGGGTGGGCAGCGGCCTGTCCATGACCCTGCCGCCCAAGGCCGACCTGATCCTGCCTTTCTTCAAGAACATCGCTTATCCGCTGGGCGTGTGGGGATTCATCGTGCTCACCTACTTTGTCATCGTCGGCACCAGCAACGCGGTCAACCTCACCGACGGTCTGGATGGCCTGGCGATCATGCCGGCGGTGATGATCGCCGGCGCGCTCGGCCTTTTTGCCTACGTTGCCGGCAACACGGTGTACTCGAAATACCTGCTCCTGCCCTATATCCCGGGCGCGGGCGAGCTGACGGTGTTTTGCGGCGCGCTCGCCGGAGCCGGCCTGGGCTTTCTCTGGTTCAACGCCTACCCGGCCGAGGTGTTCATGGGCGACGTCGGTGCGCTCGCGATCGGCGCGGCCCTGGGTACGGTGGCCGTGATCGTGCGCCAGGAAATCGTGCTGTTCATCATGGGCGGCGTGTTCGTCGCCGAGACGCTGTCGGTGATGCTGCAGGTGCTGTACTTCAAGTGGAGCGGCGGCAAGCGCATTTTCCGCATGGCGCCGCTGCATCACCACTACGAGCTGTCCGGGTGGAAAGAGTCACAAGTCGTGGTGCGGTTTTGGATCATTACGATGATGCTGGTGCTGTTCGGATTGTCGACATTGAAGCTGAGATGAATCTGGCGGACAAAAATGCGTTGGTTCTGGGCTTGGGAGAAACCGGCCTGTCGATGGCGCGCTTTCTCTCTCGCCGCGGCGCGCGCGTGCGCGTGGCGGACACCCGCGACGATCCGCCCAAACTGGCGGCGCTCGGCGAGAAAGTGCCGCAGGCAGAGCTTGTCCTTGGCGCCTATCGCGACGAATCCTTCGCCGGCATCGATCTCATCGCCATCAGTCCGGGGGTGCCGCTGGCGACGCCGCAGGTGCGCGCGGCCGCTGCGCGCGGCGTGCCGGTGGTCGGCGATATCGAACTGTTCGCGCAGGCGCTGCGCGCGGGTAACGGCGGCACGCAGGCAGCGCGCGATCGCAACCGCGGTGTCCAGACGCCGCCGCAAAGCCCGCGGCCGCAGGTGTTGGCCATCACCGGCACCAACGGCAAGACCACGGTAACCGCGCTTGCCGGAGCAATGTGCCGGCGCGGCGGGCTGGCGACCGAGGTGGCGGGCAATATCAGCCCGGCGGCGCTGGACGCGCTGATGCAGTGTGAAGATGTTCGGCACAAGCCGGAAGTGTGGGTGCTGGAACTCTCCAGCTTCCAGCTCGAGACCACGCGCACGCTCAATCCGGTCGCGGCGGCGGTGTTGAATCTCAGCGAAGACCATCTCGACCGCTACGACGGCATGGCTGCGTACGCGCGCGCCAAGGCGCGGATTTTCCGGGGCGAGGGCATCCAGGTGCTCAATCGCGACGACGCCCGGAGCATGGGCATGGCCGTGGCCGGCCGCAAGCAGGTGAGCTTTGGCCTGGATGCGCCGACCCGGGCCGAGGATTTCGGTCTGCTGCGGGTCGCCGGCGAACTGTGGCTGGCGCAAGGCGCGACCCCGCTCGTGGCGGTGAAGGAATTGCCGATCGCCGGGCTGCATAACGCGGCCAACGCGCTCGCCGCGCTGGCGCTGACACGTTCGCTCGGCGAGTCCTATCCGCCGCTACTGACCGCGCTGCGCGATTTCAAGGGCCTGCCGCACCGGCTGGAGAAAGTGGCCGAACTCGGTGGCGTCGCCTTCTACGACGACTCCAAGGGCACCAATGTCGGCTCCACGGTCGCGGCGCTGGAGGGTTTCGCCGAGCTCACCGCGCGCGGCGCACGCATCGTCCTGATCGCCGGCGGCGAGGGCAAGGGGCAGGATTTCGCGCCGCTCGCCGGGCCGGTTTCGCGCCATGCGCGTTGCGCCGTGCTGATCGGACGCGATGCTGAGCAGATCGCGCGCGCCATCGGCGCGAGCGGCGTTGCCGTATTGCGCGCCGGCAGCATGGAGGAGGCGGTGGCGCAGGCCCGCGCCCAGGCGCAGCCCGGCGACGTGGTGCTGCTGTCGCCGGCCTGCGCCAGCTTCGACATGTTCCGCAATTACCAGCATCGCGGCGAGGTGTTCGCCGGATGCGTACAAGAGATCGCCCATGCTCAGCTACATTAAGGCCGAGCGCACGTCGCCCGCGGAATTCGACCAGGCCCTGGTATGGACCGCGCTCATCCTGCTGGTGCTGGGGATGGTGATGGTGTATTCGGCCTCGATCGCCACCGCCGAGGCGAGCCGCTTTACCGGCGGTCAGCCGGCCTATTTCCTGGTGCGGCACGCGGTTTTTCTCGGGGTGAGCCTGATCGCCGCGCTGACCGCGTTCCAGGTACCGGTGCGCATCTGGCAAAGCCTGGCGCCATGGCTATTCCTCTTCGGCATTGTGTTGCTGGTGCTGGTGCTGATCCCGGGCGTGGGCCGCGAGGTCAACGGTGCCAAGCGCTGGCTCTTCCTCGGTCTGGCCAATCTGCAGCCTTCTGAATTCATGAAAGTCGCCGCCGTGCTCTACGCCGCCGACTACACGGCGCGCAAGTCGGCGCTGATGCACAGCTTCAAGAAAGGCCTGCTGCCGATGCTTGCGGTGATGCTGGTGGTCGGGTGGTTGCTGCTGCGCGAGCCCGACTTCGGCGCCTTCGTGGTGATCGCGTCGATCGCAATGGCCATCCTGTTCCTCGGCGGCATGAACGGCAAATGGTTCGCCGGCCTGTTCGTGCTGGCGCTGGGGGGCTTCCTCGTCCTCATTCTCAGTTCGCCTTACCGCATGCAGCGCATCTTCGGTTTCATGGACCCGTGGGCCGACCCCTACGGCCGGGGCTACCAGCTGTCGCATGCCCTGATCGCCTTTGGCCGCGGCGAATGGCTGGGCGTCGGCCTGGGCGCGAGCGTGGAGAAGCTGTTCTACCTGCCCGAGGCGCATACCGATTTTCTGCTCGCCGTGATCGCCGAGGAACTGGGCCTGGCCGGCGTGGTGACGGTCGTCGCGCTGTTCACCTGGATCGTGCTGCGCGCATTTGCCATCGGCCGCCAGGCAGCGGCGTCGGAGCGCTACTACGCGGCGCTGGTGGCGCAGGGTATCGCCGTCTGGCTCGGGGTGCAGACGCTCATCAACATGGGCGTAAACATGGGGGTGCTGCCGACCAAGGGCCTGACCCTGCCGCTGATGAGCTTCGGCGGCAGCGGCATCCTCGCGAACTGCCTAGTGCTGGCGATCCTGCTGCGCATCGATTACGAAAATCGAGCCCTCATGCGGGGGCAGCCCGCGTGAGGGCGAAGATTTCAGTGAAGGCTAATGCGGGCGAAGCCCGCGTTATGCCGAAACTAAAATCACTCATCGAAGCGGGGACAGCCCGCATGAGGCCAGCGATGTCAGTACTCAGGTTTTTTGAAGTGACGCCATGCAGCGCACGATCATGATCATGGCGGGCGGCACCGGCGGGCATGTGTTTCCCGCGCTGGCGGTTGCCGAATATTTGACACAGCAGGGGTGGCGGGTGGTGTGGCTCGGAGCGAAAACGGGAATGGAAGCGACCCTGGTACCGAAGCACGGCTATGAAATGGCCTGGGTGCGCTTCTCCGGGCTGCGTGGAAAGGGCTTCGCGCGCGCGCTTGCGCTGCCGGCGAACCTGCTCGTCGCCTTCTGGCAGAGCGCGCGGGCGATTCTCGCCGCGCGCCCCGACGTGGTGCTGGGCATGGGCGGTTACATCAGCTTTCCGGGCGGCATGATGGCCTCCCTCCTCAAGCGTCCGCTGGCGATCCACGAGCAGAATTCGATCCCGGGCCTGGCCAACAAAGTGCTCTCGCGCCTGGCCGACCGGGTGCTGCAAGCCTTTCCGGATGCGCTGCCAGGCGCGCAACTCAGCGGCAATCCGGTGCGCAAGGAAATTGCCGCGCTGGCTGCGCCGCGCGAGCGCTGCGCTGCGCGCGCCGGCCGCCTCAAGCTGCTGGTGCTGGGCGGCAGTCTGGGGGCGCAGGTGCTCAATGAGACCGTGCCGCAGGCGCTCTCCCTCCTGTCCGAGGAGACGCGGCCCGAGGTTACGCATCAGGCGGGAGCGAAGCATATCGAGTCCTTGCGCGCAGGCTACGCCGCGGCCGGCGTACGCGCCGAAGCGCTCGCTTTCATCGACGACATGGCCGGGCGTTACGACGCAGCCGATGTCGTCATCTGCCGCGCCGGCGCGCTCACGATTGCCGAGCTCGCCTGCGCCGGCGTGGCCGGCATCCTCGTGCCTTTTCCGCGTGCGGTGGACGACCATCAGACCAGCAATGCGAAATTCCTGTCGGCCCGTGGCGCGGCCATCCTGCTGCCGCAGGCCGAATTGTCCGCCAACAGGCTCGCCGATCTTCTGCGCGGGCTCACGCGCGAGCGCCTGCTCGAAATAGCCGAGAAGGCAAGGGCGCTGGGCAGGCCGGACGCAACCGAGGCCGTAGCCCGCGCCTGCATGGAGTTGGCGAAATGAAGCATAAAGTCAAACGCATTCACTTCGTCGGCATCGGCGGTAGTGGTATGAACGGCATCGCCGAGGTGCTGCTCAACCTCGGCTACCAGGTCAGCGGATCCGATCTGAGCGCCAATGCCGCGACCTGGCGCCTCGCCGGCCTGGGCGCCGCGGTGCACATCGGACACGCGGCCGAGCACCTGGCCGAGGCCGACGTCGTGGTCGTGTCCACTGCGGTGGGCAACAACAATCCGGAAGTGATGGCAGCGCGCGCCAGGCGCATTCCGGTGGTGCCGCGCGCGCTGATGCTGGCCGAGTTGATGCGCCTGAAGCAGGGCATCGCGATTGCCGGCACCCACGGCAAGACCACCACCACCAGCCTCGTGGCGAGCGTGCTCGCCGAGGCCGGGCTCGATCCCACCTTCGTCATTGGCGGCCGGCTCACCAGCGCAGCCTCGAACGGGCGCCTGGGTGCGGGCGAGTTCATCGTGGTCGAGGCCGACGAGTCGGACGCTTCCTTTCTGCACCTGCAGCCGGTGATCGCCGTGGTCACCAACATCGACGCCGACCACATGGAGACCTACCAGCACGATTTCGCGCGGCTGAAGCAGGCTTTCGTGGCTTTCCTGCAGAACCTGCCCTTCTACGGCGCGGCGGTGCTGTGCACCGACGACAAGCACGTGCGCGAGATCCAGCCGTTCGTGTCCAAGCCCATCCTGAGCTACGGTTTCGGCGCCGACGCCATGGTGCGCGCGGAGAACGTCAGTCATTGCGGCGGCAGAATGCGCTTCCACGCGGTGCGCGAAGGCAGGCCCGGGGTGCTCGACGTGACGCTCAACCTGCCGGGCAGGCACAACGTGCAGAATGCGCTCGCCGCGATCGCCGTCGCCACCGAGCTGGGTCTGGAGGACGCTGCCATCGTCAAGGCGCTGGCGGAGTTCCGCGGCGTCGCGCGGCGCTTCCAGCGCTACGACGCGATCGCCGCCAAAGGTGGCGGCAGCTTCACTTTGATCGACGATTACGGCCACCATCCGGCCGAGATGCAGGCGACGCTCGACGCGGCGCGCGGCGCTTTCCCCGGACGGCGCATCGTGCTCGCCTTCCAGCCGCACCGCTACACGCGCACACGCGACCTGTTCGAAGACTTCGTCAAAGTGCTCTCGGGTGCGGATGCGCTGCTTCTGGCCGAGGTCTATGCCGCGGGCGAGGCGCCCATCGTCGCGGCAGACGGCAGGACGCTGGCGCGCGCCGTGCGCGTCGCCGGCCGCGTCGAGCCGGTGTTCGTCGAGAACATCGCCGACATGCCCGCGGCGATCCGTGCGGTGGCAAAGGACGGCGATGTGGTGGTAACCATGGGCGCGGGCTCGATCGGCGGCGTGCCGGCCGCGCTTGCCACGGCCACGGAGTGAGAGATGCACATGGCTGAGCAAAAACATCTCTCCAACCCGGCGCTGCGCGGCAGGCTGCTCGTTGACGAGCCGATGCGCAAGCACCTCACCTGGCGCACCGGCGGGGCCGCAGATCACGCCTACGTCCCGGCCGACCTGGACGATGCGGCCCAGTTCCTGCGCAGCCTGTCGGCGACTGAGCCCATCTATTTCATCGGCCTGGGCAGCAATGTGCTGGTGCGCGATGGAGGCATTCGCGGCACGGTCATGCTGATGCACTCCAGCCATGCGGCCGTGCACATGGACGGCGCGCTCGTCTATGCCGAAGCGCGCGCGGCCAGTCCCAAGGTGGCGCGCTATGCGGCGACCCACGGCTACGTCGGCGCCGAGTTCCTCGCCGGCATCCCGGGAACCGTGGGTGGCGCGCTGGCGATGAATGCAGGCTGTTACGGCAGCGAAACCTGGGACGCGGTCGAGCGCGTGCTCATGCTCCGGCGCAGCGGCGAATTGCGCGAGCGCAGGCCCGGGGATTTCGATATCGGCTACCGCCACGCTGCATTGAGAAACGGCGAACTCGGCGTGGACGAGTGGTTTGCCGCCGCCTGGTTCGGTTTCGAGCGCGGAGACGGGGCGGTGGCGCTCGGCCGCATCAGGGAACTGCTGCAACAACGCGTCAGCGCCCAGCCGCTGACCCTGCCCAACGCCGGCTCGGTATTCCGCAATCCGCCAGGCGATCACGCCGCGCGCCTGATCGAGGCCTGCGGCCTGAAGGGTTATGCCATCGGCGGTGCGCGCGTGTCGGAAAAGCATGCCAACTTCATCGTCAATGCGCACGGCCGCGGGAGCGCTGCCGACATCGAAAACCTGATCGAGCATGTGAGGCATACCGTGCTGGCGAAGCACGGTGTGGAACTCATGACCGAAGTGCGCATCATCGGGGAGGCGGCGGCATGAGCAGGTTCGGCAAAGTCGCGGTGCT
>Ga0208355_1001555_pt1 | contig 9915 bp, 10 predicted proteins | sample NGESurdeep072012_6_FD_184458 | JGI IMG/M metagenome (GOLD analysis project Ga0208355, IMG submission 184458) | Arctic peat soil microbial communities from Barrow, Alaska - NGEE Surface sample 210-3 deep-072012 (SPAdes) | ecosystem: Environmental > Terrestrial > Soil > Wetlands > Peat ...
TCGAACGCGGTATTCAGACCTTCGTCGAAGTCGGCCCCGGCAAAGTGCTGTGCGGCCTGATGCGCCAGATCGACCGCTCCCGCACCTGCCTCAACGTCGAAGACGAAGCATCGTTGCAGAAAGCGCAGAACGCCTTGCTCCCGCACAAGTCGGAACCCGAATAAAAGCGAGTGCGAAGTGCTAAGTGCGAAGTGCCAAGTACAAACCGTGCCCTAAAGTAACCAAACTTCGCACTCGACGCTTCGCACTTCGCACTGGGTACTGGGTTATCATTCCCTCATCAACTCTGGACCCCGGACCCCGATGAACCGCCTTGCAGTTATTCTCTGTCTCCTCGTCTCTTCGAATGTTTTTGCCGCCGAAAGGAAGCTCATCGCCCTCACCTTCGACGACGGCCCCCGTCCCTACGTCCTCTACGGCGAAGGCCCCGCACAGGCCAGCGGCGGATTACTCGACGTGCTGGAGAAGAACCACGCGCCCGCCACGTTTTTTTACATGGGCTGGCGGCTGACGCCCAAGACGCACGGCGACCGCCACGAGTTTCAAACCAAAATGACCACTCTCGACGCCGCCCGTGACGTCTTCAAGCGCGGCTACCAGATCGAGGACCACACATACAGCCACGTGCAGTTCAAGCTCTTCGAGAAACAGCATGGAGTGCAGGGCGTAATCGATGACGTGGACCGCGCCTCCGACTTGATCAAGGGCGTGACCGGACGCCGCGCCAATTACGTTCGCCCGCCCGACTGGATCATGACGAAGGAAATCAACCAGAAGCTGGCCGCGCGCGGATACCGTGTTCTGGGTATCTGGTCCGACTTGCCGCTTCCGCTGCGTGACGTCAACACTACCGACTACCTTTGCGCGGGCGAACATCCGAAGCAGTGTCCGAAGCCATCGCTACAGAATTTCATCTTGCAGGAGATAGCGCAGCGCGAAAAGAAGGGGACGTACACGCACATCCTGGCGATGCACGAACTCTCCACCACCACCGCCGCTCTCAAGACGCTGCTCCCCGAACTCCAGCAGCGCGGTTACCGGTTCGTGACGTTGGATGAATACATGAAGGAAGTGGGCGGCAAGTAGGGGACGCCGTTATCGGCAGGCAACTTCAAACGGCGAAAACCCGAGGGTCTTGTTTTTCTTCAGCACCCACATGCGCGCTTTTTCCGCACGCCCATTGACGGTCACGATCACCACTACTCCGTTGCCGCCACTTGGTGCGGCTGCGCAATCCACATGATGGTCTTTGATCAACCCCCAGTCGCCGCCGGGTCCCCAATCGCGGTAGAAGTCGTTAAATGGATACTGCGAGTATTTCTGCGGGTGCTGCTCCCACTGCGGATCGTTTTGCCAGATGCCGTAGGCCGTCTTGTAGTCCTTGGCCTGGAGCGTGGTGAAAAACCGGTCCACGATCCGTTCCTGCGGCCAGTAGCGAAACCACCACAGCGCAGCGGCGGCCAGCACCACGACACAAATCACGACAATGATCGCGGCCTTCTTCTTGCGCTCGCGCGCGGCGTCGTATTCCGGTGCGGTGAAGATGGAGCTTGGCATTGGCTTGGCTTTCATAATAACGCCAGACACCGCGCACGCGCAGACAGTTCCATACTTTGATGATTGTCATTCCGACGCTGAGCGCAGCCGAAGCGGAGGAATCTGCTGTTGGATCGCTGACCAGCCGGCTAGAGGGTGCGCTTGAACAGCGGCGTCGCAATCGAGAAGCAGATGATCGCGAACAGGGTCAGGAAAGCCAGGTCCTGCCAGATCGCCGCGAAGCCGGCTTCCTTCAGCAGCAGCGCCTTGAAACCGTGTACCGCGTAGGTGAACGGGTCTGCGATCGCGATCGCCTGCAGCCACTTCGGAAACGCGCGGATGGGATAAATCGCGCCGCTGGGGAAGAAGAGCAGCGTGTTGAGCACCCCGAAGATCGCGCGCGGCACCAGCGGATCCTCCACGCGCACCATCAGCAGGAACATCATCGTGTTGAATGCAAGGGAGGCGGAGACGATCAGCAGCAGCAGCCACCATGCCGTCACGGGATGGAACGCTCCTCCCACCCCCGCCAGCAGCGACCCGATTACGGTGATCACCACACCCGAAACGATCGCCTTGATCGCGCCGGCGACGATCAGCCCCATCACCAGCTCCGACTTCGTAATCGGCGTAACCAGGTAGCCTTCGTGGATGCCGCGCGCCTTGTCGTCGATGTACAGCATGCCGCCGCCGATCATGACCGACACGAACATGGCCAGCGCGATCGACCCGGGCAGCAGGTATTTCATGTACTCGATGTACGGGTACAGCTCCACGATCTCCAGCGCGATCTGCTGCACCACGCGCGGCTGCACCACCGGCGCATTCAGCGCCTGCGTCATCTCGGCGAGCTTCGTTTCCAGCGTCGAACTCATGAAGTTGTCGCTGTTGTCCACCACCAGCCCGAGCTTGGGCTGTTCGCCGGCATAGACACGGCGTGAGAACTGCGGCGGAATCACCAGCACGCCGTCCAGCTTGCCGTTGCGCAGGTCGATTACGGCGTCCCTATCGTTGTCGTAATACTGCGGCGAGAAGGTGCGGATGTTGGCGCGGACGGAATCGAACGCCTCGCGAATGCGCAGCGCCTGCGGCCCGTGGTCCTGGTCCACGATCGCCACCCGCGCGTCGCGGATCTTCCCGCCAAACGCATTGCCGAGCACGATGAGCTGCACCAGCGGGAAAATAGTCGCCACCATCATCAGGGCAGGGGAGCGCAGGAACTTCCGCAACTCCCGTTCGACGATGGCAAGCATTCGATTCATTTGAAATTTCTAATTTGAGAATTTGAAATTGTCCGGCCCGCGCTCATCGGCACGCGAAGCCCCCAAATTTCAAATTCCAAAATCTCCAATTTGCAATTCTCAGTATCCCGGCCTCGCCGGCATCACGTACGAGTACGCCTTCACCTGCTCGTCGCGCAACTGACGTCCGGTGTAGTGCACGAATACGTCGTCCAGCGTCGTGCTCTGCACCAGCAGCGACTTGATTTCCACCTCGGCCGACAGCGCCGCTTCCACCAGCGCCGTCACCGTGCTCGATGTGTTCGACAGAATCCGGTACATCCCAGCGCCCTCGTGCTGTACGGACTGCACGGACGGTAGCGCGTTCAGAATCTTTTCCCACTCCGCCGGCGGAGTGACGAACTGCACCTCGATCACGTTCGAGCCCGGCACGCTGGCCTTGAGCGCCATCGGCGTATCCAGCGCCACCAGTTTTCCGTGGTCCACGATGGCGATGCGGTCGCACAAACGGTCCGCCTCGTCCATGTAGTGCGTCGTGATCAGGACGGTGAGACCGCGGCGTTCCTTGACCTTGCCGAGCATCTCCCACACCGCCACGCGCGACACCGGGTCCAGTCCCGTGGTGGGCTCATCCAGGAAGAAAATTTTCGGCGAGTGCACCAGGCCGCGCGCGATTTCCAGCCGCCGCCGCATGCCGCCCGACAGCGTTTTCGTTTGTGCGTCGCGCCACTTCGTCAGTTCGACCGTCTCCAGAAGTTCGTCCACGTTGTGCTTGCGCTCTGCCGCTGGCACCCCATACAGTTTCGCGTAAATGTTCAGGTTTTCTCTCAGGGTAAGGTCCAGGTCGCTGGTCATCGCCTGCGGAATCACGCCCATCGTGCGCCGCGCCGCATCGGGTTCGCGCGACACGTCGTGCCCGGCAATCACCGCGCGACCCGCGGTGATTGGCAGCAGCGTGGTCATCATGCGGATGAGCGTACTCTTGCCCGCGCCGTTCGGTCCCAGCAGCCCGAAGATCTCGCCCTCCGCGACCGAGAACGACACGTCGTCCACCGCCGTGAAGTCGGCGAACTTCTTGGTGATGTGCTCCACCAGCACAGCCGGCACGCCGGATTGTGCCGCCGCCGTCATTTCTGCGCCGTCGCCGCGTCCTTCATGTTCAGCTTGCTCCACGGCACCAGCACCTCGGCAGTCATGCCCGTCGCGTACTTCATGCCCGCGTTGTCGATCTTTATTTTCAGCGCGACGGTCTTGATGTCGCGCTTCTGCCGGCTCACGTCGCGCTGCGTCGCGAAATCGCCTTCCGTGTTCTTGAAGATCAACTTGCCCGCGACCGCCGATCCGTCGGGCATGCGGACGTCGAGCGTGTCGCCCAGTTGCAGCTTGTCCGCATAGGTTTCGGGGATGGCCGCGCGGACCCATGTGTCGTTCAGATCCATGATGGTAACGATCGGAGTGCCCGCGTTCACCACTTCGCCCTGCCGCGCCGCGCGCACGCTCACCACCCCGCTCACCGGCGCGGTGACCTTGGTGTACTGCAGCCGGGTCTGCGCCTGCGCGAGTTGCGCCTGCGCTGCCTGCATCTGCGCCGCCGTCGCCTGCACCGTGCTCTCCGCGGTGTGCGCCTGGTTGGTCCGCGCCCGCGCCGCCGCCGCATTCGACTCGGCCGCCCGCACCTGGTCCTGTAGCGACTGCACGCGCGCCTTCGCCGCATCCGCGGCGGCCACCGCTCGATCGCGGTCCTGCTGCGAGGCAATTCCTTGCTGCGCGAGCGATACGGTCCGCTGCGTGTCCAGTTGTTGTTGCCTCAAGTTTGCCTGCGCCTCGGTCAATTGCGCGCGTGTGGATTGCACCTGTGCCTGCGCCGTGAGCACGTCGCTCGACGTCGTGCCGCGCGTGGCTTCCTCGGTCGCGCGCGTGCCTGTCACCTGCGATCGGAAGCTGGCCAGCGTCGCTTCCGCCGCGCGCTTCAGCGCGGTCAGTTCTTCGGCGTCGATCTCGGCGATCACGTCGCCTTCCTTAACCTGCGTGCCTTCGTCGACCGCGAGCCGCTCGATGCGCCCCCCGATCTTTGCGCTCACGATGACCTGGTTGGCGTCGACGGTCCCGATCAGCACCAGCCCCTGATTGCGTTCCGTGCTGAGAAAGTAGTACGCGGTCGCCAGTGCCAGGATGACGACCAACAGGATGCCGAATCTCGTGCGGTTCATCGGCGTCCCTCCTTCTTGTTCTTGGGTGCCCCACATCTGCCCGGTTTTGGCAGATGTGGGATTGCGTTGAGAGCCGCCTCAAAATTAAAGATCGCTGCGGAAATGAAGTCGAGCACCGCCACGCGGCGCGCGGCAATGCGTTCGGGCGACAGCGGATCGCCCGGCATGATGGCGCGCAGCATCGGCGTGCTGGAAAAATAGAAAACGATGATCGCGATCATCGAGGGCACGAACTGGAAGACGTCCACCTTGCGGAATGTGCCCGCGCGAATGCCCGCATCGAACATGCGCATGACTTTCGCGAACGTCGGGCGCTGGTACTTCTCCACGATGCGCTGGATGTGCGGCGACAGGCTCGTCCCCGCGCGCATCATCTCCTGCTGCACCAGGCGCGGGTACAGTGGATTGGCGGCTACGGCGTCGAAGTACGTGCCCGCAAAGGCGAGCAGCTTTTCGCGCGGCGGGAGCGCGCTCTCCAGCACCGCCGACAGTTTCGCCGCCAGCCCGGCAAACACCGACTCCAGCGTCGCGCCGTACAGCGTTTCCTTGTCCTTGAAGTAGTAATAGAGGAGCGCCTTGTTGACGGCGGCCGCCTTGGCGATGGCGTCGGTGCGCGCGCCCGACAGGCCCATGTTGGCGAACTCCACCAGCGCGGCCTGCAGGATGGCCGCCTTCGTCTGCTCCGGCTGGTTGCGGGTGCCCAGCGTCTTGGGTCGTGCCATCATAACTAACTAACTGGTTAGTTACATTAGCACCGCCCTCCTTCCCGCGCAACATCGTTCTTGGCGCGTGGTTGCCCTTGCGCCCGGTTTTGGCGAAGGGTGGGGTGTTCCAACAGCGCATCGCAATAAAAGAGCTGCGGAATCACCGCAGCTCTTTCAAATTACCAATTACAAATTATCAATTTCAAATTACTTAATGCTCGCCAATCTCTGTGCCGCAATTTCCGCCGCCGCGCCCTTTGCGTCTTCTTTCTGGATTTGCTGGTAAATGATCCTTGCGTTCTGCGGGTCCTTGGTCTCGTACGTCGCCGCCATCTCCAGTCGCGCCGCCGACTTCGAGACCGTATTCGCCGGTTTGTCCGCCAGTTCCTTGTATAGCTTGATCGCCTCCGGGTCCTTGCCGGTGCGGCGATAGAGCGACGCCAGCGCCATCTTCGCCAGCGCGGCGTTGTCGGCGTTGCGCGAACTGGCCACGTCCTTCAACTCGCGCTCCGCATCGGCCGTGTTCTTCAGGTCCATATCGGCCAGGCCCATGAAGTACTTGGCAAGTTCCCCCGAATGCGTGCGGCCGTATTTGTCGGCGACGCCCTTGAACTCGTCTTTGGCGGCCTTGGCGCGCTCCTGCGCCGTACCGAATGAGGTCGCCCCCGGAGTCGGGGGCTGTCCGGCCGTAGTCAGCGGGGTGCTGTAAACGAAGATCGCATGGCCGAGTGCCACGCCGGCAGCTTCGTCCTGCTGCTGCATGTACCACCAGCCCCCGATCACGAGGACGAGAACTACGGCCAACGCGATGGCGCCGTAGGTCAATTTGTCGCGATGTTCTACGGTCCAGTCGAGCGCTTCGCTCGCGCCCGCTGCGAACTGGTCCTGTTTCAACCGATGTCTTGTCTGGCTGCGCACTTATGGGTCCTTACGTCGGGAGGGATGCGCCGTATGAGCGCGGTAGCAGCACGGAATGCCGCCGCCGCGGACAGGCAAAACGTCAGTTTAGCAGCCGGGATTCGCGACCGTCAAACGTACAACGCCCCTAAGTCACTGCCACGGCGCGAGTTTTGCCCCATTATCCGTAACATCGGCGTCTTCCCGCGACGTGGAGTTTACGAAGAGTGGAAGCTCCGGGCGCGGTGGAAGCGCCGGGCTTCAGCTCGGCGGCGACTCAATGTTCCATCTCAAACGCGCTCTAGCGCTGGCTTAAACAACAGAGAAGCCGCCCACTTGAGCGGCTCAACTTGCAACTGACAACTGGCAACTGCCTTTATTCCTGGCTCGCCTGATGTCCCTGCTCGGCCTTTTCCTGGCACCCGATGCAGTGACGCGTCCACGGCACCGCCTCCAGACGCTTCGGGATGATCTCTTTCCCGCACGAGATGCACTGCCCGAAGTTTCCCTCCAGGATGCGGCTCAGTGCGCTTTCCACCATGCCCAGCAATTGCCGGTCGGCGGTGCTCTGGTGGAACAGGAACTCCTTGTTGTAGGAGCTGGCGGCGCGGTCGGCGATGTCCTGCGCCATGTCTCCGACGTCAGCGTCCCGCCCATCCTGTTGCATGTTGGTGACTTTCTTGCGCAGCTCCTGCTGACGCTCTTCCAGCCGCTTTTTGAATGATTCCAGCTTCTTCTTGTCCATTCGGTTCCCTGGCCTACTTGTGACTCCGGACAGCTCCGGCGAAACCGTAATCATAATCGCCGGGAAAAGAACCCGTCAACTCAGGGTGATTGAGTTGGTAGGTAGGTTCGATAACCAATCAGTCGCCAACAATCCCAAACACAAAGATGAAGCAAGCAAGCACCGACCAGGCTGGGATGAGTAACCACCAGCGGCTGCCTCGAATCGCTGCCATGATTCCACACACCAAGGCCCCAAGCTGGAGAAGCCCGAAGACAAGGAGCCAGAGCGTGGGATTCGCGATTACCTCTCGACTCCAAAGGAACGCCGCAAGACAAAGCACGATTCCACTGACTGCCCAGCGGTTATTCATTCCACTGCCTCAGCCGCATTATCCCCCGCCTCGCAACTGCCCGCTGTGATCTCCGGATTACCGATTACTGATTACCGATTACCTTCCAACTTCGCACTCAGCATTTTGCCCCAATTAAAAAGCGGCGCTTGCGCGCCGCTTATAAAGAGGCTTAAGAGAGGGAGGGGAAAGTCAGGGAAGGTGACGCAAGGTGCCGTTCCGCCGAGCGGAACAGAAAGATTGGACAAGTCTACATTCAAAGTAGAGGAGTGAAACCATGATGTACGGCCTCTTTGGTTACTCAACGGAAGTGCACTTGAGAATCCAAAACCACTGCCCGCTTGTGCAACATCCTGAGGATAATTCCAAGTCGCTGAATCCATAGCGACTTATGTCTAAAGTTTCGCCAAATTTCCACAGGATTCGCAGTGCGGTCAAAGTCCAGACCGGGACTTCGATTGGTATCAGAGTGCCAACTCTAAGCAGAGTGCTACTTACGTTGGATCTGGTTTTGCTCTTCCATCGCCTTCAACTTGTTGAGCAGCGCCTTGTAGCTGATCTTCAAAATCTTCGCCGCTTGGCGCCGGTTCCATCGCGTCTGTGCCAGCACGCGTTCGATCACCTCGCGTTCCGCCTGCATCGCCGCGCGCCGCCCGATCTCCAGAAGCGACGGCATCTCCATTTCGACCACTGCCGGGCCCGCGTATCCGGTGCCGTTCGCCGGCGGAACTTGCATTGCGGGCGCGTTCATCGTCGCGCCTGCTCCCATACCCGGGGCCGGCTCCTGCTTGATGCCCCAGATCGGTGAATTCGTCGAACCCTCCGAGCGCATGATCGGCTTGTGCGTCGAGAGCTCGCGCATGATCTGCGGCTCGTTCCCGACGATCGTGTACCGCTTGACCAGGTTCTCCAGTTCGCGGATGTTGCCCGGCCACGAATACTCCATCATTCTGCCGACTGCGTAATCGCTGAACGGCGCCGGCGTCTTACCGTAAAACTCGCTGTACTTGCGCAGGAAGAAATCGAGGAAGATCGGGATCTCCTCGCGACGTTCGCGCAGCGGCGGGATGTGGATCGTCACCACGTTCAGCCGGTAGAACAAGTCTTCGCGGAACAGGCCTTCTTCGACCGCGCGTTCCAGCGGCTTGTTGGTCGCCGCCAGCACGCGCACATCGACCGCGATGTCGCGCTTGCCGCCCAGGCGCGCGAATTCGCCGTCCTGCAAAACGTGCAGCAGCTTGGCCTGCAGCGCCGGGTGCATTTCGCTGATTTCGTCCAGGAAAATGGTGCCGTAGTTGGCCTGGTCGAACTTGCCCAGTTTTTGCCGGTTCGCGCCCGTGAAGGCGCCCGGCTCGTAGCCGAACAATTCGCTTTCCAGGAGCTCATAGGGGATGGCGGCGCAGTTCACCTTGACGAACGGTTTCTCCCGGCGCATGGATTGGCTGTTCACCATGCGCGCCACCACTTCCTTACCGGTGCCGCTTTCGCCGCGGATGAGCACGGTGGCGTTGGTGTCGGCCACCTGCTCGATCGTCATCTTTACCTCTTCCATCTTCGGGCTCGTCCCGAAGAGCATGGTGAAGTCGCTGTGCCGGCGCACCTGCTCGCGAAGTTGCATCACTTCGCTCACCAGCCGCTGCTTGTCGAGCACCTTGAGAATTCGGAGATCGAGTTCCTTCGGTTCGAACGGCTTGCTGATGTAGTCGTCGGCGCCCAGCTTCGAGGCTCGGAAAATCAGCTCCGGGTTGCTCTGCGCGGAGATCATGATCACCGAAACGTCGGGCTTGATCTGCTTGATTCGCTCCAGCGTGTCCAGACCGTTCATGCCGCCCATGGCGACATCCATCAGCACCAGATGCGGGTCGTACACGCGGAACATGCGGATCGCTTCCTCACCGCTGCCCACGATGTTCACGTCGAAATTGTGACGCGTCAGATAGGTGCTGAGATTGCGCGCCATGCTGGTGTCGTCGTCCACGATCAGCACACGGCTTTTTTGCGTCGTCATTCCGTTCGTGCTCCTGGGGCTTCTTGCAAAACTAAACTTCTCTCCGTCATCCCGAGCGGAGTCGAGCGACCTTTTGTTTTCGGCGCCCGGGCGTCTCGCCGGTCACATGGTTTGCATGGACGGTCTTCGGTGACCGGCATTGTATCCTGATTCCACATAGTGGTACGGGGGTGCACACATTTATGCGCAAACGGCGTTGCCAAGCTTTACGCCGGCTGCGTCTCCGGGAATAGTGGAGGAAAA
>Ga0208355_1001562_pt1 | contig 9894 bp, 10 predicted proteins | sample NGESurdeep072012_6_FD_184458 | JGI IMG/M metagenome (GOLD analysis project Ga0208355, IMG submission 184458) | Arctic peat soil microbial communities from Barrow, Alaska - NGEE Surface sample 210-3 deep-072012 (SPAdes) | ecosystem: Environmental > Terrestrial > Soil > Wetlands > Peat ...
CACGTCAGCCTGACGGTCATGTCGATCCACGAATCCGAATCGCTGCTGGCCTTCGTCATCCTTGCCGTTTTTCTGCTGATGTACTGGCGTTACCGTACGCTTTCTCCCGGCATCTTTATCTTCCCCGTGGTCTTTCTACTAACGTTCGCGTCCTCGATCGCGCAACAGCCGGTGACTTTGGACAACCCGGTCCTGCGCGGCGGATGGATCGCCGCTCACGTCGCCTTGATCTTCACCGGATATGCGGCCCTTTTCCTTAGCTTCGGCGCCAGCATTCTCTACCTCCTGCAGGAGCGCAGCCTGAAGGCCAAGCGGCTCGCCGGATATCTGCAAAAACTTCCGGCGCTCGAGGTAATCGACGAGATCGGCTACAAGTCGCTGCTCCTCGGGTTCCCGTTCATGACCTTCGGCCTGATTCTGGGCGCCGTCATTGCGCAATCGAAATTCGGATCGATGTACTTCCTCGATCCCAAGGTCCTGCTCTCGCTCCTCATGTGGGCGGTTTACATGGTGCTGCTCTACACGCGCTGGAACTCCGGCTGGCGCGGACGCAAGGCAGCCTACCTGGCGACCTTCGCCTTCCTGGCCGCGGTCAGTGCCTGGGCGGCGAACTATTTCAGCGGAATGCACAGGTTCATCGCCCAATGACCATTCAGCTCATCGGAGTCAATCACCGCACCGCGCCCCTCGACGTGCGCGAGCGGCTGGCCATCTCCGAGAAGCGCCTGCCCGAAGCGGTGCAGCGGCTGGCCGAACATCCCGGCGTGGATGAAGCGATGATCGTTTCCACCTGCAACCGGGTGGAGCTGCTGGCGCGCTGCAAGAATGGCGGCGCCGACCTGCGCGCCTTCATCCGCGATTTTTTCGCCGCCGATCCGGGTGACTTCGACAAGCATCTCTACGAGTACAAGGACAACGACGCCATCCGCCACCTCTTCCGCGTGACCTCGAGCCTGGACTCGATGGTCGTGGGTGAACCGCAGATTCTGGGCCAGATGAAGGAAGCCTACGCCGTCGCGCGCGCGCTGGGCACGGTGAATTCGCAGCTCGATGCGCTGGTGACCCGAGCCTTTGCCGTCGCCAAGAAAGTCCGTACTGACACGGCGGTCGCCAGTTCCGCGGTTTCCGTCGCCTCGGTCGCCGTCGATCTGGCGAAAAAGATTTTTGGCGATCTCAAGGGCAAGTCGGTGTACCTGGTCGGCGCCGGGAAGATGTGCGAACTCGCCGCCCGCCACCTGATCGCGCACGGCGCGGATACGATCTTTGTCGCCAACCGTACGCACGAACGCGCCCAGAAGCTGGCGGCCAAGTTCAACGGTCATGTCCTTCGCTGGGAGGAACTTTACGAGACCGTCGACAAAGCCGACATTATCCTGACCTCGACCGGCGCCCCGGTTTCAATCTTCAAGCGCGACCAGGTCGAGCGCTTCATGGCCCGGCGCAAGAACCGGCCCATGTTCTTTATCGACATCGCCGTCCCGCGCGACGTGGACGCCGAGGTCAACAAGCTCGACGGCGTCTTCGTGTACGACATCGACGATCTCCAGCAGGTCGTCTCCAGCCACATGTCGGACCGCAAGCGTGAAGCCCAAAAAGCGGAAGACATCGTCGCCGTTGAGGTGGACCGTTTCCTCGCGCAGATGCGCACCGCCGACGTCGTGCCTACCATCGTCTCGCTCCAGGAGCACCTGGAAACGATTCGCCAGGCGGAGATCGATCGCGTTCGTGGACGCCTCGGCGAACTCAGTCCCGAGCAGGAAATTGCCGTCGAAGCCATGACCCGCGGCATCATCAACAAGATCATGCATACGCCCATCACCGCGTTGAAGTCGGCGGCCCGCGAGCAGGAAGCGACCACCGTCATCGACCTGGTGCGGCGCCTGTTCAATCTCCAGCAGAAGGACCACGAGCACGCTGCCGATTCCGACAAGCCCGCCGGGGTGGAAAAGTAATGGCCCTCCTGCGCATCGGCTCCCGCGGCTCGCAACTGGCACTCTGGCAATCGAACCACATCTCGGCCCTGCTGCGCGAGCGCGGGCACGAGGTCGAAATCGAAATCATCAGGACCACCGGCGACAAGATCACCGACGTCGCCCTCGCCCAGGTCGGCACCAAGGGCATGTTTACCAAGGAGATTGAGGAAGCCCTGCTGGAGCGGCGCGTCGATCTGGCGGTGCATAGCCTGAAGGACCTGCCCACCGAATTGGCGCCTGAATTCGAGATCGCCGCCATCACCACGCGCGAGAATCCGCGCGATGCGTTTCTCTCGCGGCATTTCGAATCCATTCACGACCTGCCGCAAAAGTCACGCGTGGGCACCAGCAGTTTGCGGCGCCAGGCGCAGTTGAAGGCCCTACGGCCGGACCTCGATGTTTTTCCTCTGCGCGGAAACGTGGATACCCGCCTGCGCAAGCTGGAAGAGGGCGAGTACGACGCCATCATCCTCGCCGCGGCGGGGCTGAACCGTTTGGGCCTGACGCAGCGCATCAGGGCCATCCTGCCCGAGGACATCATGTGTCCGGCAGCGGGGCAGGGAGCGCTTGGCATCGAAATTCGTGCCGGCGATGCGGCCCTGCGCGAGCAACTCAAGTTCCTCGACGATCCAGCCGCGCGCGCCTCCACCACGGCGGAGCGCGCGTTGTTGAACGAACTGGGCGGCGGCTGCCAGGTGCCGATCGGGGCCTTCGCCGAAGTGCGGGATGGTATCGTTCGCTTGACCGGAGTTGTAGCGCGTCCCGACGGTTCGATGGTTCTGCGCGACGTGCGCACTGGGACGGATCCGAAGTCGCTTGGCGAAAGCCTGGGACGGTCGTTACTGGAGCGCGGCGGAAAAGAGATCTTGCGCGAAGTCTATGGCGCCAACGCTGCGGCGCCGCAACAGCCGTAAGTCACGAACAAGGACGACTCGTTGACTGAAAGAAAACCACTCACCGGCAAACGGATTCTCGTCGGCCGCGCCCGTCACCAGGCCGGGGCCCTCTCCGACAGGCTGCGCGAACTCGGCGCCCAGGTCATCGAGATCCCCTTCATCGAAATTCGTCCGCCCGCGTCATGGGCGCCGCTCGACCGCGCCATCGCCCGCATTCTCGATTACGACTGGCTTATCCTGACCAGCGCCAACGGCGTGCAGATGCTCTTTGCGCGCCTGGCCAAGCTCGGCAAATCCGAGGCCGACCTCCTCCACCTGAACATCGCTGCCATCGGCCCGGCAACCGCGAGGGTAATCGAGACCCATGGACTTCCGGTTGATGTCGTCCCTGACAAGTACGTAGCCGAATCGGTGGTGGAAGCCCTGCAAGGCGAGGTGAAGGGAAAGAGCGTGCTGCTGGTACGTGCCAAGGTGGCGCGCGACGTGATCCCACGCGAACTGACGAACCTCGGCGCGAAAGTGGACGTGGCCGAAGCATACGAAACGGTATTGCCGGGAACATCGGCGGCCGCGCTCCGCGTCGTGCTCCGCGATCCCGAGCAGAAGCCGCACGCCATTTGCTTCACCAGTTCCTCAACGGTGACCAACTTCCTCGCCCTGTTGGGGCGGGAAAACGTCACGCTGCTCACCGGCGTAAAGCTTGCGTCGATTGGCCCGGTGACATCGGAGACGCTGCGCAAAGCGGGCCTCCAGCCTCATATCGAAGCTGAGGAGTACACGGTCCCGGCATTGGCCGATGCGCTCGCAAGCAATTTGTGATTTAACGATTTTCAAGACTAGCGGTTCGCAATCACCAAATCACAAATCAGCAAATCACTAAATGGCGGTCTTGTGAATCTCCACCGTGCCCCACGTCTTGTCGGCGGCGTGGCAGATTGTTTCCAGCGGACAATCCACGCATTTGGGCATACGCGCCACGCACAGCCTGCGTCCGTGCCAGATTACTTGGTGTGAAAAATGCGTCCAACGCTCGCGCGGGACGATCTGCATCAGGTCCTGCTCGATCTTTTCCGGTACATCCTGCTTGGTCAGCTCGAGCCGCCGCGTGATTCGGTAAACATGCGTGTCCACCACCACGCCTTCGTTCTTCTTGAACCACGTCCCCAGCACGACGTTTGCGGTCTTGCGCGCCACCCCCGGCAGCGTCAGCAGTTGGTCCATCTCCTGCGGGACCTGGCCGCCAAATTCGCTGACTACCTTGCGCGCCGCGCCCACAATCGATTTCGCTTTATTGCGGAAGAACCCGGTGGATCGGATGTCTCCCTCGATCTGCTCCGGCTCCATCCTCGCCAGCGCCTGCGGCGTCGGGTATTTGCGGAACAGCTCAGGGGTGGTTTTGTTGACGCGCTCGTCGGTGCACTGCGCGGAAAGAATCGTCGCCACCAGCAATTCCCATGCGCTCGCATGAGTCAACGCGCAGGTCACGTCCGGATACGTCGCATCCAGCCGCTTCAAAACCTCGCGCACACGCTCCGGCGCGATCGGATCGTAGTCTTTTGGCGGCCTGAGAGCTTTGTGCTGGTTGCCCCACCCTTCCGCCTGGTGAGCGGGGCCCCCAGCACGCGCCGCTTTTGCGCGTGTTGGGGTGCTTGGGCGGAGGGTGGGGTCTTTCTTAACCTTTGACTCGTTCTTCACCGGTGGCTTCGGCATCCGGTTTTTCGCCGCCGGTTGTTTTTGCAGCGGGGAAGTGCCGCGCACGGGAGCGCGGCGCGCGCCCGCCTGCTTGCCGGACTTCGACGGTTGCCGTGGAACCATTCCTCGCGCCATCAGCCGATCTGCTCCAGCAGCTCTTCCACTGTGCTCCGGATGCCGCAGTACACCGGCGTCACCCGTTCCGTGTAGGCGCTGTTCTGGGTTTCGCGCAGACGCATCTGTGCATCCACGAAATCTCCGACGTGGTCACTTTCCAGCACAACGATAAAATCCTGATCGTCGATCCCAAATGAATACAAGGTGTTCATGCGCGCCCGGGGAAAATCTTTCCCCACGCCGATAAACTCGCGCACGATCCGTTGCCGCTCTTCGAACGGTAGCTGGTACCACGTGCGTGTTTTCACATACGGAAACACCGTCAGGTAACGGCCCACACCGCCTTTTACAATGCCCGCCTCGGCGTCCTGGTAGTGGGCCTGACCGATTTTGTATAGCGAACGGCGCGTCGTCCCCAGCATCGAATGCTCGGTCACCAGGTACCCGCCCAGGCGCGTGCGCATCATTTCCGCGTGCATCGACTGCAGGCACTCCGGCGAGTAGCAGATGCGCCACAGAAAGAAGTCGCAGTTGGCGCGCAGCCCGACGGTCGAATAGGTGAGCACCGTCATCTCGTCACCGCCGGCCCACTTGTTCACCACCGCCGCGAATTCCTCACGCATTGCTCCGCGTTCCGCGGCCGCCAGTCGCCGCCATTCCGGCAGGACCTTAAAGAACGTGAAGGTGACGACCTGTCGGCGCGCTTCGTCGGACTGCGCTGTTGGCATGCGCTCCTCCTGCCCGAAATGTTAGCAGATGGAATGTGGGAGCGGCTGCCCTCAACCGGTCCGCCACAGCAGTTACAATAGCCCGTCTGATTGATTCCGAATTCGAGGCTTTGATGGCAAGCTCCCCACGCGGCGCGGAACGCGCCCTCTATCCCGTTCCCCTGACCCTGGAAGGCTCCAGCGTCCTTCACCAGATGCTGCGCTTTCGCTGGAGCGAGTGGCGGAAATGCGCGCCCGCCGCGCGCCGCGAAGTGCTCGCCCAATCCGCGCCCGTGCTTCAACCGATGGAGTCCGCCCAAACCGCCGCCTACTCCATGCTCGGCCACCAGGCCGGCGACCTCATGCTCATCCACTTTCGCGACAGCTTCGACGCGCTCAAGCAGGTGGAACTCGATCTGGCCTCCACGCCGCTCTGGGATTTCGTCGAGCCCGTTCGCTCCTACGTCTCCGTTGTCGAACTTGGTCTCTACGAATCTTCGGTAAAACTCTTTCGCTCCCTCCAGGAGCGCGGCATCGAGCCGAACACGCCCGCATGGAACAAGGAAGTCGAAGCCACGATGGAGCGTCAGCGCGAAGCCATGAAGGGACGCCTCTATCCGGAAATCCCCAAGGCGCGCTACGTCAGCTTCTACCCGATGGACCGCCGCCGCGGCGAGGAAAAGAACTGGTACACGCTGCCCATCGAGGAGCGCCAGCGCCAGATGGACTTGCACGGCATGATCGGGCGCCGCTGGGCAGGCAAGGTGCGCCAGATCATCACCGGCTCCATCGGCTTCGACGACTGGGAGTGGGGCGTGGACCTGTTCGCCGACGACCCGCTCGTCTTCAAGCGCCTGATCTACGAAATGCGCTTTGACGAGGTCAGCGCCGTGTACGCCCTGTTCGGCAGCTTCGTGGTCGGCGTGCGCTGTCCGGTTTCACAACTCGGCGAGCTTCTGGAAGGGAAGCTGCCACGCTAGGCTTTAAGCGTTAGCCATTGAGCGGTAGGAAATTCTTGGGGTAATCCCAGGTGCGCTTGAGGCCCGAAGCCCGGCGCCCGAAGCCCGGCGTTTGACTCCCGGCACTGCCGCGAATACTCTGTGAGTCGCTATGGCCGTAAAGTCAATCCAGCTCGGACAGGTCTGGCGCAATGACCAGACCACGCAAAACTATCTTGTCACCAAGGTGTACAACGAAGTCTTCGCCCAATACGCGATGCTCCGCCAGGCCGACGCGCAGGCCGCCAACGTGGATACCATTCGTGTCAAGGTTCAGAAAAGTACCGACGGCGCTACCCTCCCCGGCTACACCTACACCCAGGACTCGCAGGATTTCTAGTTCCGAGTGCCGGGTTTTGAGTTCCGGGTGATTGAACTCGGAACTCGGAACCCGAAACTCAACACTCCTTCATGATCGCCAAAATCATCGCCGCGCTCAGCGCCTTCATCATCTCCGTGATTGCTTCCAGCGGCTATCTCGGCATCGTCGCGCTGATGGCGATCGAGTCCGCCTGTATTCCGCTGCCCTCGGAAGTCATCATGCCGTTCTCCGGCGCGCTGACGGTCCCGGAAATCGCCGCTCAATACGGACGCACCGCGTTTCACCTGCTCTGGGTCGCGACCGCCGGCGCCATCGGTTGCAACCTCGGCTCGCTGGTCGCCTATGAGTTCGGCGCGTTCGGTGGGCGCCCCATGGTCGAGAAATACGGAGCTTACATTCTGCTCAGTAAGAACGAGCTCGACATGGCCGACCGTTTCTTTGCCCGCTACGGCAGCGCCACCGTCCTCATCAGCCGCATGCTGCCCGTGATTCGTACCTTCATCGCGCTTCCCGCGGGCATCGCGCGCATGCCCCGCGTGCGTTTTCACGTCTATACCTTCATTGGATCGTGGCCGTGGTGCCTGGGACTGGCGTGGATTGGGCTCAAGCTGGGCGAGCGCTGGGACACCGATCCGCGCCTGAAAGTGTGGTTTCACCGTTTCGACGCCGTGATCGGCGGCCTGATTCTGATCGTGATCGTTGGCTACGCCTGGAACCGCTGGCAGCACCGCATTCGGCGAGCAACGTAACGGTATTTCGGTATGTCGGTATTTCGGTACGCTGAGTACCGGCGAACCGATATACCGAAATACCCGCTTACGGCTTTTCGGTACGCTTTTCCTTTTCCCCCGCTGATGAATTCCGGTCGTTCCAGATCGTGCGATAGACCTTCCACGCTCCGCTCGGCTGCTTCTTCAGCACGCGCATGACGTTGAATTCCAGCGGCGTCTCGTCCTTGGCGTTTTGCTGCCGGATGCGCGAACGGAGGCTCCCGTACTCGTACGCGTATTCGCCGAGAATGCGCACCTCGTCCCACCTCTCCTCGTAGCCGAGGATCTCCACGTTCGCCATCGCCTTCTGCTGCGACTGCAGGAACTCAACGTTGGCCGCTTTGCCGGCGATCGGCTTTGCGTTCGGCGGCAGCGAAACGATCTCGTCGTCCCAGGTACCGGTCAACTTGTCCACGTCGAAGGCAAGGCTGCCCGCGATGTCGTCCTGGTGGAGCTGCTCGATCGCCTCCCGGTCTTCGGCCTCGGTCGCATGTCTCTGTGCCTCGGCGGCCTTGGCTTGCGGACGCGGCGCGGGCTTCTTGGTGGTGCGCTGTGCGGCCGACGTCATCGTTACCAGCAAGAGTGCGGCTGTGATAGCCAATGCGCGCATATCGGGTCCCTCTCTTCGCAGCATACAAACCACGGTCCCTCGCTGCAAACCGGAGCCTGCTGGAAGCGCCGGGCTTTAGCCGTCGGCGTCCGTACCGGCGCCTTTCGCGGAAATACCGACTCCTGTGATTGAAGTCACTGTGCCCATTGAGCCGAATCGCTACTCTAGGTTTCCGTTCGACGAGGTTTGCTTCATGGACCCGCAACTCCAGCAATCGGGCGTATTCATCCTGGTTATTTTTCTGGCCGTTCTGGCCGAGCGCGGGTGGCAGTGGCTGCGCCGCCGCAAGGCGCGGAGCTGGCCCGTCGCGCAGGGACGCGTGCACTCCGCCGACTGGCGCCAACCCCGCACCGGCACCAACCGCTACTTCCTCGCCGACGTTTCGTACTACTACTTTGTGGACGGCCACTTTTACTCGGGCTATCTCCGCCGCTCATTCTCCAATGCCGATTCCGCCTCGCAGTGGGTCAAGAACTTGCTCGGCGCCAGCATCGAGGTCCGCTATGACCTCCAGGCGCCGTGGCACTCCATGTTGCTGGAAGAGGACCTGCTCCTGCATGCGGCGCCCGCGGCCGAACTCGTTCGCGGCGCGTAACCACCGTCGGTTGCCCCACACATCGCGCCTTTCGAATGCACCTGCCGTCCGGACCTCTGGCGCGATGTGTGGGTTTCAAAGCCGCGATTGCAAATCCCGCCTCAATACGAGAAGATAACCCGTTTTGAATTCATTAAAGAAACGGACTGATTTGATGGCCAAGCGGCAGAATTCTGCATCTCCTTCTTCCGGCAGCATTGCGCCGGCCAAGGGCAAATTGGGCGTAATGATTCCCGGCATGGGCGCCGTCGCCACCACCTTCGTCGCCGGCGTGGAAGCCGTGCGCAAGGGGCTGGCGAAACCGATCGGCTCCCTCACCCAGATGGGTACCGTCCGTCTCGGCAAGCGTACCGAGGGCCGCTCGCCCATGATCAAGGACTTCGTTCCCCTGGCCGCCCTCGACGACCTGGTCTTTACCGGCTGGGACCCGATTCCCGACGATATGTACGCCGCCGCGCGCCATGCCGGTGTGCTCGAGCGCGACCTGCTCGACCAGATGAAGCCCTTCCTCTCCGGCATCAAGCCGCGTACGGCTGTCTTCGACCAGGAGTGGGTCAAGAAGCTGCACGGCACGCACGTCAAAAAGGGTAAGACCAAGATGGACCTTGCCGAGCAACTGCGCGACGATATCCGCGACTTCAAAAAGACCAGCGGCGCCGACCGCCTGATCATGATGTGGTGCGCCTCCACGGAAGTCTTCGTCAAGGCGAGCGAAGTACACGCCACCATCAAGGGTTTCGAAAAGGGCCTCCAGAACAACGACGAGCACATTGCGCCCTCGATGATCTACGCCTACGCCGCGCTCAGCGAGGGAATCCCCTTTGCCAACGGCGCGCCCAACCTCACCGTCGATTTCCCGGCCATGCACGAGCTCTCGCGCCGCAACGAGGCGCCCATCTGCGGCAAGGACTTCAAGACCGGCCAGACGCTGATGAAAACGATTCTCGCCCCCGGCTTCAAGGCGCGCATGCTCGGCATGAACGGCTGGTTCTCCACCAACATCCTCGGCAACCGCGACGGCGAAGTGCTCGACGATCCCGGCTCCTTCAAGACCAAGGAAGAATCCAAGCTCTCGGTGCTGGAGCACATCCTTCAGCCCGATCTTTATCCCGACCTCTACAGCAAGATCTGCCACGTCGTCCGCATCAACTACTACCCGCCGCGCGGCGACAACAAAGAGGGCTGGGACAACATCGACATCTTCGGCTGGCTCG
>Ga0208355_1001563_pt1 | contig 9887 bp, 11 predicted proteins | sample NGESurdeep072012_6_FD_184458 | JGI IMG/M metagenome (GOLD analysis project Ga0208355, IMG submission 184458) | Arctic peat soil microbial communities from Barrow, Alaska - NGEE Surface sample 210-3 deep-072012 (SPAdes) | ecosystem: Environmental > Terrestrial > Soil > Wetlands > Peat ...
CCATGTGCTGCCATTCGCGCAGATCAACGAAGGTTTCGAACTGCTCCGCAAAGGCGAATCGATCCGCACGGTTCTGACCTACTGATGTCGGTTGAAACGCTGACAAGCCAGAGATGTTTTGGCGGCCAGGTGGGCTTCTATCGCCACCACTCCGCGGTAACCGGCACGGATATGCGGTTCGGCGTGTACACGCCGCCGCAGGCTGCGCAGGCGAAAGTGCCAGTGCTGACCTATCTGGCGGGGCTGACCTGCACCGAGGAAACCTTCCTGATCAAGGCCGGTGCGCTGCGTTTTGCCAGTACCCTGGGTCTGATGCTGGTGGCGCCCGACACCAGCCCGCGCGGCCTGCATCTGCCGGGCGAGGATGATGACTGGGATTTCGGCAGCGGGGCCGGGTTCTACGTGAATGCGACCGAAGCGCCCTGGGCGGGGCACTACAACATGGCCGATTACGTGACGGAGGAATTGCCGGAACTCATCGCGGCTTCCTTTCCGGCCCGTATGGACCGGCAGGGGATTTTCGGCCATTCGATGGGTGGCCACGGCGCGCTGACTCTCGCGCTTCGTAATCCTGGCCGCTTCCGCTCGGTCTCGGCATTTTCTCCGATCTGCAATCCGTGTGCGGTGCCCTGGGGAACCAAGGCGTTCAGTCATTACCTCGGTGCGGATGAAGCGAAATGGGCCGAGTGGGATGCCAGCAGGCTGCTGCGCGGCCACCCGCTGCCCATGGAAATTCTGGTCGATCAGGGGCTGGGCGATCAGTTCCTGCAGGCGCAGCTGCATCCGGAGGCCTTGGAGGCAGCAGCGGCGGAATCTGGACAGAAGCTTACCCTGCGCCGCCATCCCGAATACGATCACTCCTACTGGTTTATCCAAAGCTTCATCGAAGACCACATGAATCATCATGCTCGTTTGCTGCAGGGCTGATAGCGCGATCGTGTAATCCCACGAGGCGCCGCTTCAGCCAAGTGTTCAAGCGCTTGTGTACTTCTGTTTTGATCGGCCCTCTCGTCGCCCAACCACTCTTCAATCTTGTCGCGGAAGTACCAGATGGCTTCTGGTGCTAGCGGGTGCTCGATGCCGACCTTTCGCAAGGATAGACTTTGCGTGAAGTTGGACGGAAAGGGACTTCGCAAATCGTCTCGGTGTTTCGATTCCATCGCCGCTTGGAATGGAATGCGATCGCGAGAGGTCGGCCATACCTTAAAGGAGATTCTGCGGCTGATCGATGGACTGCGACCAAGGCCAGCCCCAGCGTAGCAACTGGAGGGGCGGATGCGTCATCACGACGGAAGGAGTGTGCCTGGATGCCAGGAAAAATGCCCAGATCGCCGGATCGGACGTTGCTCTTGATTTGAAGAGCGAAGCCAGTACGTCGAGAATCAGCTTGAACAGATCCTTCATCAGGTAGCGAACTTACCCCGTCTGTTCTCTGCGTCCATACTGAATCGAATATTCGGTACACACAGGGCAAGAGCGTAGCTGCACTAGGGCGTCGGCTACCCGTGAACGGCGGAACCGTTCGTGCGTCGAGCGGGGGGCTTTATTCCCGACCCGATTTAGGCTATAAGTTTTGCAATACCGCGAAGTATTGCAAATTGCAGCGTCCGGGGAGCCACCCCCGGCGCTGTTTGCGTTTTGGTTCATGGCCGATCACGCTACTGCCTGAGCAGCGTCGCCCTTAAGGCGGCGCACGGGGCGGTTCGCAATCCACTCATTAATCTCGGACTCGATCCACGCGGCCTTGCCGCCAAGCTCGCGGCTGCGCGGGAACCTGCCTTCGCGCATCCACGCCCAGATCGTCGGGTAGGTTACGCCTACACGGTCGAGAACTTCGGGTTTGCTGATAAGTCGGACTTGGTTGGCGGCGGCAAGGGCTACCGCCTTTTCGGCCATCGCGACTTGTGCGACCGGTTTCTTCTTTATGGGACTCATAGACACAGGAGGCCTCCGATCGGAAGCGCCGACGCCCCACTGCGGGGCGCGCGCGGTTAAAATCCGTCCGACGCCGAGCCCATAAAAAAAGAGGCCCGCCGCCGGTTACTCGGTGGTAGTCCTCCTCTGAATTGCCAATATAAGCGCCGCCCGGCAAAAAGTAAACGGTTTAATTTAAGCGTTTTTCCCGCCGAACTGCCCCTCGATCACGTTGTCGGCGACCGGGCCGCCCTCGGCCAGCGCCATAATGTGAGCGGCGACCGCCTCCATCACGCGCTTGTTCTCCTTGGCGTAGTCATGCCTATCGTAAATCGTACTAATGCCACCCTCGACGTGGTTCTCGATGCGGTTCATGGCAGGGATGCCGAAGCCGAGCCCGGTAATTGTCGTTCCGTGTGTCCTAACGCTAGAAATAAAGTAACGATGCTGATTTTGACAGCTTTTGTGGCGTTAGTTTACAGTTTTTAATGGTGCTTAAAAGGCCGTTTTGTTAAAACCGCCTTAACGCGATTGCCGCATCTTGGCGACCATGGTCTCCCATCGGCGTCGCCGCACCATCCTGACCGTACTCGGTCTTTATATCTTCGCCGCGCTGTTCATCGGCTATTTCGCCGCCAATGCCTTCACTGGCAACCATGGCCTGCGCGCGCAGCAGGACCTCGACCAGCAGATGGCGGCCATGCAGCAGGAACTGGCGCAGGTCAAAGCCGAGCGCGCGGTATGGGAGCGCCGGGTGGCGCTGCTGCGCTCCGACCGGCTCGACCCCGACATGCTGGAGGAGCGCGCCCGCGCGCTGCTCGGCTATGTCGACCCGCGCGACCTGATCTTCCTACTCCCGCGCTAAGCACCCGCAAGCCGCCCCGGCGTTATCCAGCGCTGGCGATGGCCCTGTTTCTGGCCAATTCCCCGGTGTCTTGCCGCAAGGCTGCCCGGCGGCCTCGCGCTTCCGCCCCCGGGCGATTTAAGCTATTGGGGGGTCTCAAAGGCCCACCAACATCTGAACTATTCCCGAGTCCAGGAGTGCCCAATGGCGGTCGCCCAGAAAAATTCGAATGCGGCCGACAAAGAGCCGGCGACTGCCAGCAAGCCGGTGCCCGAGTTCAACAAAGAACAGGACCTTTCCGCCTACCGCACCATGCTGACCATTCGCCGCTTCGAGGAGAAGGCGGGGCAGATGTACGGCATGGGGCTGATCGGCGGCTTCTGCCACCTCTATATCGGCCAGGAAGCGGTGGTGGTCGGCATGCAGATGGCGCTGAAGGACGGCGACCAGGTCATCACCGGCTATCGCGACCACGGCCACATGATCGCCTGTGGCATGGACCCCAAGGGCGTGATGGCGGAACTCACCGGGCGCACCCATGGCTATTCCAAGGGCAAGGGCGGCTCGATGCACATGTTCAGCGTCGACAAGGGCTTCTTCGGCGGCCACGGCATTGTTGGCGCGCAGGTGCCGCTGGGAACCGGCTTAGCCTTCGCCAATCATTACCGCGGCAACGACAAGATCACCGTGACCTATTTCGGCGACGGCGCCGCCAACCAGGGCCAGGTCTACGAGAGCTTCAATATGGCGGCGCTCTGGAAGCTGCCGGCGATCTATGTGATCGAGAACAACCATTACGCCATGGGCACCGCGGTCACGCGCGCCTCGGCCGAGGTGAACCTGTCGCGGCGCGGCCTGTCGTTCAATATTCCCGGCGAGCAGGTCGACGGCATGGACGTGCGCGCGGTGAAGGCTGCCGGCGAGAAGGCCGCCGCCTGGTGCCGCGACGGCAAGGGGCCCTACATTCTGGAAATGCTCACCTACCGCTATCGCGGCCACTCGATGTCGGATCCGGCGAAATATCGCACACGCGAGGAAGTCGATAAGGTGCGCACCACCAACGATCCGATCGACATGGCGCGTCAGCGCATCCTGGAGAAGAAATTTGCCAACGAGGACGGCTTGAAGAAGATCGACGCAGCTGTGCGCGATCTGATCAACCAGGCGGCGGAATTCGCCACCCACGATCCGGAGCCGGACGTGTCCGAGCTTTATACCGACATCTATCGCTGATTACGCGCATGATCCCGAAAAGTGGGAACCGGTTTTCGGACAAGATCATGCGTAAAAAAGAAGCCGGGTCTGTGTAGGAACAAGTAGCGCCCATGCCGATCGAAGTGCTCATGCCCGCGCTCTCGCCCACCATGGAGAAGGGCAACCTTTCCAAGTGGCTCAAGAAGGAGGGCGATAGCGTCAAGTCGGGCGACATTATTGCGGAAATTGAGACCGACAAGGCCACCATGGAGGTGGAAGCGGCGGACGAGGGCACGCTTGGAAAAATTCTGGTGCCCGCAGGCACCGCCGACGTGGCGGTGAATACGCCGATCGCGGTGATCCTCGCTGCGGGCGAGGACAAATCGGCGATCAAGGACGCCAAGCCGGCGCCGCAGCAGAAGGCCGCCGCGTCCGCGCCGCCGGCCAAGACGGAAAAGAAGACGCAAGACAAGCCGGCGCCAAAATCCCCCAAAGCTCCCGAAGCACCGGCGCCGCAAGCGGCAGCCGATCCCGATCTCCCCGAAGGCACCGAGATGGTCACCATGACCATGCGCGAAGCGTTGCGCGATGCCATGGCCGAGGAGATGCGGCGCGATGGCGACGTGTTCGTGATGGGCGAGGAAGTCGCGGAATATCAGGGCGCCTACAAGGTCACGCAAGGACTGTTGCAGGAGTTCGGTCCCAAACGCGTGATCGACACGCCGATCACCGAGCACGGCTTTGCCGGCTTAGGGATCGGCGCGGCGCTCGCTGGGCTGAAACCCATCGTTGAATTCATGACTTTCAATTTCGCCATGCAGGCGATGGATCAACTGATCAACTCGGCGGCCAAGACGCTGTACATGTCGGGCGGGCAGATGGGCTGCGGAATCGTGTTCCGCGGACCGAACGGCGTGGCCGCGCGCGTCGCCGCCCAGCACAGCCAGGATTATTCGGCGTGGTACTCGAGCGTTCCCGGCTTGAAGGTGATCGCGCCGTCGAACGCCGCCGACGCCAAGGGATTGCTGAAAGCCGCGATCCGCAATCCCAATCCGGTGATCTTCCTGGAAAACGAAATTCTCTACGGCCATTCCTCGCCGGTGCCGAAGCTCGATGATTTTGTGCTGCCGATTGGAAAAGCCAAGATCGCGCGCGCAGGATCGGACGTCACCATCGTGGCCTGGTCGATGGGCATGAGCTATGCACTCAAAGCCGCCGAGGAACTTAGCCATGACGGCATCGAGGCGGAAGTGATCGACCTGCGCACGCTCAAGCCGATGGACACCGAGACCATCATCGAGTCGGTGAAGAAAACCGGCCGCGCCGTCACGGTCGAGGAAGGCTGGCAGCAGTCCGGCGTCGGCGCCGAGATCGCCGCCCGCATCATGGAGCACGCCTTCGATTATCTCGATGCGCCGGTCGCGCGCGTGTCGGGCAAGGAGGTGCCGATGCCGTACGCCGCCAATCTCGAGAAGCTCGCGCTGCCCTCGGTCGCCGAAGTGGTCGCGGCGGCGAAAGCCGTTTGTTACCGGTAAGCGCCGCCCATGCCCACCAACATCCTCATGCCCGCGCTGTCGCCCACCATGGAGAAGGGCAACCTGGCGCGTTGGCTCAAGAAGGAGGGTGACAAGATCAAGTCGGGTGACGTCATCGCCGAGATCGAGACCGACAAGGCGACGATGGAATACGAGGCGGTGGATGAGGGCACGCTCGCCAAGATCGTGGTGCCGGAGGGTACGCAGGACGTGGCGGTGAATTCGGTGATCGCGGTGCTGGCGGGCGATGGCGAGGATGTGAAGGCGGTTTCATCAGCTGCGCAAAAATCCGCGGCGAAGGAAAGCGCCCCCCACCCGGCGCCTTTAGCGCCACCCTCTCCCAAAGGGGGAGGGATCAGCGCGCCCGTGGCACAGCCTTATCCCTCCCCACGAAGTGGGGAGGCTGGCGCGGCGAAAGCCGCGCCGGGTGGGGGGCCGACACCGCGCTCCGAAGGCGCCAACCGTATCTTCTCCTCCCCGCTCGCGCGGCGGCTGGCGAAGGAAGCCGGCGTCGATCTCAATCGTGTGCAGGGCTCCGGCCCGCATGGCCGCGTGATCGCGCGCGATATCGACGCCGCGAAATCCGGCACAGGCTTGCGCGCGCCCGGCGCCGCGCCCGCGGCCGCGCCGATGGCAGCGACGCCGACCGACGCCCAGGTTCGCGCACTATACGCGGACGGCTCCTACGACCTCGTTCCGCACGATCAGATGCGCAAGATCATCGCGCAGCGGCTCACGCTGTCGAAGCAGACGATTCCGCATTTCTACCTCACGCTCGACTGCGACATCGGCAAGTTGCTCAGCGCGCGCGAGGAGATCAACACCGCAGCGCCAAAGGACAAGGACGGCAAGCCGGCCTACAAGATTTCGGTCAATGATTTTGTGGTCAAGGCGCTGGCGCTGGCTTTGCAGCGCGTACCCGACGCCAATGTGACCTGGACCGAAGGTGGCATGCTGCACCACAAGCATTCCGACGTGGGCGTGGCGGTGGCGATCCCGGGCGGGCTGATCACGCCGGTTGTGCGCCAAGCCGAGACCAAGTCGCTCTCGACGATTTCCAACGAGATGAAGGACTACGCCGCGCGTGCGCGCACGCGCCACCTGAAGCCGCACGAATACCAGGGCGGCTCCACCGCGATTTCCAATCTCGGCATGTACGGCATCAAGGATTTCGCCGCGGTGATCAATCCGCCGCATGCCACGATCCTGGCGGTCGGCGCCGGCGAGGAGCGCGCGGTGGTGAGCAACGGTCAGTTGGCGGTGGCCACGATCATGACGGTGACGCTGTCGACCGATCACCGTGCCGTCGACGGTGCGCTCGGCGCCGAAATGCTCGGCGCGTTTAAGAAGCTGATCGAAAATCCGGTGATGATGGTGGTATGACCGCTAACGGTCGCCGGTACAGGAGGCATCGATGCCGCGCGTGACGCTCGATAGCGACAAGGACCATCTGGTCACCCCAAAGCATTCCGACGCGCGCGGGCCGGTGGTGCGCGGCCAATCGATTGAAGTCATGCAGATGAACTGGCGCGCCGGCGAGACTGCGCGGCCGCACCAGCACCCCGAAGAGCAGGCGATCTACGTGGTGAGCGGCCGCATGCGCATGACCGTCGGCGGCGAGACCTACGAGGTTGGCCCCGGCGAAGTCAGCTTCCATCCTTCCAATGTGCTGCACGGCGCGCTCGCCGTGGAGGACACGGTGGCGATCAGCTTCAAGAACATCGTCGCGCCCGGCTATCCGGCCACCAAGACGCTGTAGCTGGAACGCCGAGCGCACAGCGGCATGACTAGCGCGTAACGGTCGCGCGGCGGCTTACGACGCTTTCGCGGCCGCCGGCGGCTCCAACCCCTTCGCCTTGATCACCGTGATCGCTTCCGGCGATTGCAGGAACTTGATCAGCGCGCGGCCGGCATCGGGATTTTTGCTGCTGACATGCACGCCGCCCGCGAACGGCGTCACGTTCTGCAGATCGCCCGGCAGCGGCCCGACAAGTTCGACGCCCTGCACGCCCAAAAGCTCGGGAATTTGTTGGATCGCGAGATCTGCTTCGCCCTTCACCACGAAACTTGCGGATAGCACACCACGCGCGAGCTTGGCCTTGGCATTGACCTCCTTGGTGATGCCGAGCTTCTCCAAGACTTTAGCCATATGGGCGCCGCTGGCGCCGCCGCTCGCCGGATCGGTATAGGCGACCGCTTTGGCGGCCAGCAGCGCCTGCTTGAATTTCTCCGGCGTCGAGATGTGCGGCTTGGGCGCGCCCTTGAGCACCTTAAGCACCGCCACGCCCATGCCGGAGCTGGCGATCAGGGTGCCGGTGCCGGCAATAACCTTGCCGTTCTTGGTCAGTGTTTCGATGCCGCCCGTGGTGCTGAACAGCACGTCGTGGATTTCGCCCTCGGTCACGCGCTTGGTGATGGCGCCTGAGGGGGCATAGACCAGGATCAGCTTGTGCCCGGTCGCCTCGAATTTCGCCTGAAGTTCGTGCCAGACCTCGGAGAGGGCCGGGGTGGTGAGCACCTTCAGCTCGGCCGCGGCGGCGGCTTGCGCGCAGAGAATCACGGCAGCGAAAACGGCTGCTATCCGGCCGATCGAAAATAGCATGTTAGCCTCCCTAAGCTTTTATCTTTGGACGAATTAGACTCCCGAATTGGGCTACATTCAATGGGCATTGGCAGGGGAACGCGACGCGATGAAACGATGGCCCTGGATCAGCTTGGCTTTAGCGGCGATCGCCGTCCTGAGCCCGATCGGCCAGGACCTGATCTACCTCGCCTTCTTCTCCGGCGAGCAGTTGTCGCGCAATATCTGGCAGCCGTTTGCCTATGCTACGGCTCTCATCCTCATCCTGCTGATCGTCTTCGAGTGGTGGATTCGCAAGCGCCGGGCTGCCCGCCACGCGGCTTGATTGAGGTTCTCCTCTGTGAGAGACGGAAAGGGTAAAACTCGGCTGTGCAAGTGGAGACGCGCGTGGCGGATACCTCCTTCGACGTCCTGATCATCGGTTCCGGCCCCGGCGGCTATGTCAGCGCCATCCGCGCGGCGCAGCTCGGCTTCAAAACCGCCATCGTCGAGCGCGACTATCTGGGCGGCATCTGCCTGAACTGGGGCTGCATCCCGACCAAGGCGCTGCTGCGCTCGGCGGAAATCTTCCACTACATGCAGCACGCCAAGGACTATGGGCTGAAAGCCGACAATGTCGGCTACGACGCCGCCGCGATCGTGCAGCGCTCGCGCGGCGTGGCGAAGCGGCTCAATGACGGCGTCGGCTTCCTGATGAAGAAGAACAAGGTGCAGGTGATCTGGGGCGAGGCCGCAATCGACGCGCCCGGCAAGGTCACCGTAAAGGCGGGCAAGAGCGAGGCGCCGAAGGGCGCGCTCGGCGCTGGTTCGTACCAGGCCAAGCACATCATCATCGCCACCGGCGCGCGGCCGCGCGTGCTGCCCGGGCTCGAGCCCGACAAGAAGCTGGTGTGGACCTATTTCGAAGCGATGGTGCCGCCACACATTCCGAAGTCGCTGCTGGTGATCGGCTCCGGCGCCATCGGCATCGAGTTTGCTTCGTTCTACCGCACGCTGGGCGCGGAGGTGACCGTGGTCGAGGTGCTGCCGCAGATCCTGCCCGTCGAGGATCACGACATCCAAACATTCGCGCGCAAGCGCTTCGAGAAGCAGGGCATCAAGATTTTGACCAATGCGAAAGTGACCAAGCTTGATAAAAAAGGCGACAGGGTCACTGCCACCATCGAGGAAGCCGGCAAGTCGCAGACTATCACCGCCGAGCGCGTGATTTCGGCGGTCGGCGTGGTCGGCAATATCGAAAATCTCGGCCTGGAAAAACTTGGCGTCAAAACTGAGCGCGGCATCATCGCCGTCGATCAATTCAACAAGACCAACGTGGCGGGCATCTACGCTATTGGCGACGTGTCCGGGCCGCCGATGCTGGCGCATAAGGCCGAGCACGAAGGCGTGGTCTGCATCGAGGCGATCAAGGGCCTGCACCCGCACGCCGTTAACAAGCTGATGATCCCGGGCTGCACCTATTGCTCGCCGCAAATTGCGTCGGTCGGGCTCACCGAGCAGGCGGCGAAGGACAAGAAGATCGATATCCGCGTCGGCCGTTTTCCCTTCGTCGGCAACGGCAAGGCGATCGCATTGGGCGAAGATCAGGGCCTGGTGAAAGTGATCTTCGACAAGAAGACCGGGCAACTGCTGGGTGCCCACATGGTCGGCGCCGAAGTCACCGAGCTAATCCAGGGCTACGTGGTCGCCATGAACCTAGAATCCACGGAAGAGGAATTGATGCACACCATCTTTCCGCATCCGACGCTGTCGGAGATGATGAAGGAAGCGGTGCTGGATGCCTATGGCCGCGTGCTGAATATGTAACCGCTGGTGTGAC
>Ga0208355_1001567_pt1 | contig 9874 bp, 7 predicted proteins | sample NGESurdeep072012_6_FD_184458 | JGI IMG/M metagenome (GOLD analysis project Ga0208355, IMG submission 184458) | Arctic peat soil microbial communities from Barrow, Alaska - NGEE Surface sample 210-3 deep-072012 (SPAdes) | ecosystem: Environmental > Terrestrial > Soil > Wetlands > Peat ...
TGATTACAAGCCCTGGAGAAAAATTTGGCTGTGAGCCCTATCACCACGTGTCGTGACGAGGCCGGAAGCACCGAACATCCCGCCGGTGATGCCGCTCACCAGCTGCCGTGATATGGGATTTTGGCCGCACTCGCGAGCGGCGCGTGTGACGCGGCCTTCGGAGGAATATCCAGAATTTTGTATCTGCATGGGAAGCGGTTCCGCAGAACTGGAGGGCGGCCTGTGGAAAACTAGGCTAAGTAGCTGAATTTACGAAGATATAACTGGCCCTCTGACTGCTTTGTAAAGCCCGGGGTAAGTACCCATCCATTTTTTCAGGTTTTTCGGTTTTCCTCTGACAGGTGGATGGGGCGAATACTCCGCCTACTCACTGGAGGACCACCGTGAATTTCCGCCTACGTATTGGGGCAGGAATAGTTCTGAGTCTTCTCCTGCTCGTGCTCATATTGCCCGCCAACGTCGCTATGGCTCAGTCCACGTCGGCCGTTCGGGGCACTATCGCGGATCAGCAGGGAGGCGTGCTTCCGAACGCCACCGTCACGCTGACCGGCAAAGATAACAGCCAGGTTCGCACCCAGAAGACCGGCCCGTCCGGCAACTTCACGTTCGACCTCATCCCTCCCGGCCACTACACCCTGACCATTGAATCGCAGGGCTTCAAGAAAACCGAAGTGCCGGTCGAAGCGCTGATTGCTCGTCCCAGCGATCTGGGTACGATCAAGCTGCAAGTCGGCGCGGCGGGTGAGACCATCACGGTCAGCGCGGAGAGCCAGGCCGTCCAGGTCAACACGCAGGACTCCAACCTGGGCGCGAATTTCGTCTCCGAACAGATCACGCAACTGCCAATCGAATCCCGCAACGTGCTTTCGCTGCTGACGCTGCAGGCCGGCGTAACCAGGACCGGCGAGGTGGCCGGCGCGCGCAGCGATCAGTCGAACATCACGCTGGACGGCGTCAACATCAACGACGCGCGCACCAACTCGATCGGCACTCCGGTGCTGCGCTTGAATTCCGAGGCGGTGGAAGAGTTCCGCGTTAGCACCATGTCGTCAAACGCCAGCTCAGGCCGCTCCTCCGGCGCCCAGATCAACCTGGTGACCAAGGGTGGCACCAACCAGTTCCGCGGATCGCTGTTTGAATACAATCGCAACACGATCTTCACCGCGAACAACTGGTTCAACAACCATTCCACTCCGGTAGTCCCAAGGCAGGCGCTGAACCGCAACACGTTTGGCGGCGCCATCGGCGGCCCGATCAAGAAGGACAAGATGTTCTTCTTTTACAACTTCGAGAGACGCCGTGACGCCAGCAGCTCATCGACGGACGCGCGCCTGGTGACGCTGCCTTCCCTGGCTGCCGGGAACATCAACTTTCACGGCTGCACTCCCGGCGTTGATGCGCAAGGAAAACCGATCTGTACGGATATCCCCGGTATAAAGACCCTTACTCCCGCCGATCTGTTGGCCATCTTCCCCGACACCGGCGGCGAAAACCCGGCTGCGGTGGCAGCGATCGCCAAGGGTGCCTCGTACGGAGCGAACAACACGTCCGTGGGCGACGGTTTGAACACCAGCGGGTTCATCTTCAACGCTCCCGCTCCCGTGTTCTTCAACTCGCACAGCGCGAAGATCGATTACAACCTGACGCAGAACCAGCAGATCTTCGTCCGGGCCAACGTGATTTACGATCACGATGGTTCGAACGCTGTCCAGTACTTCCCCGATACGAAGTCGCCTATGCTGTGGTCGCACCCGTGGGGCATTGCCGCGGCGCACACCTGGACGATTCATAACAACCTGATCAGCAACTTCCGCTACGGTCTCACCCGGCAGTCGTACTCGCAGCAGGGTGACACCGACACGAACTACAACTTTCTCCGCCTGATCTTTTACCAGACCAACGGTACGCGCAGCGTCAGCCGCACGGTGCCGGTGCACAACTTCGTCGAAGACCTGTCGTGGATCAAGGGCAAGCACACGTTCCAATTCGGCGGCAGCATGTACCTGGTGAACTCGGGCAGCGTGAACTACGGCAGCGCGTATGACACCGCGTATGCGAACCCTTCCGGCTATAAGACCAACATCATTGACAACGCCGTCAACAATTACCTGCAAACGAAGTACGGATATAACATCGGCGCGCAATGGAACTCATCGGTCGAGAACGCGGTGACGGCGCTGATCGGCCGCTACAACAACTACACTGCCAACTTCACCTTTGACCACGCTGGCAACCTGTTGCCGGCCGGCGCTCCCAGGGTGCGTCATTTCGCTACCCAAGGTTACGAGGGTTACTTCCAAGACCAGTGGAAGTTGAAGACGAACCTGACCGTCACGGCAGGCCTGCGCTACAGCCTGTGGAGACCGGTGTACGAGACGAACGGGTTTGAAGCGCAGCCGGACATCACGTTGTCCGAGCTGTTCAACCGCCGCGTCGCCGGTATGCTTGCCGGCCAGCCTTACACAGGCCTGATCACGATCAACAAATCGGGCCCGGTGAACGGCGGCAAGCCGATGTATAGCTGGGACAAGACGGTCTTCCTGCCGAAGGCAGCTGTTGCCTGGCAGCCACGTTATGACTCCGGCATTCTGTCGCGCCTGCTGGGCAAGAATGGCCAGTCGGTCATTCGCGGCGGTTTCGCCATCGCGAACGACTACTTCGGTGAGCAGATCGCGACCTTCTTCGACGACCGCAACACGCTCGGTTTCTCGTCGGCGCAGGTCATCCCGGTCAACACCTTCAACCTCGGTTGCGGGCCATATATGATCGCCGGCAATCCAGCGTACAACTGCGCGTCCACCGTTCCGGGACCATTGTTCACGGGGTACGGACAGACGGTGCGTACGCTGCCCATGGTGACACCGCAGACGTCGTTGACGTTCCCTCAGCAGAAGGCGGCAGTCGCGTACCCGACGGCGATCGAATCGTCGCTGGACGCGGCGCTGGTGACCCCGAAGAACTACCAGTGGTCGCTTACCTACGAACGGGAAATGCCGAAGGGCGGGTTGCTCCAAGTGTCCTACATGGCGCGCCTGGGCCGTCACCTGCTTCTGCAGCGCGATGTCGCACAGCCGGGAAACCTGGTCGATAAGAAGTCGAACATGGATTGGTACACCGCCGCGACGATCCTGGCAAAGGCTAGCCAGGCGGGTACTCCGGCGTCGTACTTCGACACACACACGATCCCGTATTTCGAGAACCTGTTCGGAGCGGGCGGCACACGCGCTGTCTACGACGACGCTCAAGGTCTTGGAAACGACTGGACTTCGGTCCAGCTGGATTTTGAGAACTCATCGACCGTCGGACCGCACGCCTTCTACCAGCCGCAGTACGGCGCGCTGGTGGCGTGGAGCACGGTCGGCAACTCGAACTATCACGGCCTGGCGGTCAGCTATCGCGAGCGCCTGAAGGACGTGACGCTCGACTTCAACTACACCTACTCGCACTCGCTGGACGACGCTTCCGGTGTGCAGACGGGAGATTCTTATTCCAACTCGTCTCTGCTCCTGAACGCGTTCACCCAGCGGGACAACTACACCCACTCCGACTTCGATATGCGGCACATGATCAACGTCAGCTCGGTCATCCAGTTGCCGTGGGGTCGTGGCAAGCACTTCCTGAGTGGCATCGGTCGCGTTGCGGACGCGGTGATCGGCGGATGGCAGATCACCAACATCTTCCGCTTCAACACCGGCATTCCGCTGGGCGTGCCTTACGACGCCAATGTCTGGGCGACCAACTGGGAAGTGCAGTCATACATGACGGCCTCCAAGGCGATTCCGATCAGCGGTTGCTCGGACCGGCTGGTGGCGACGCCGAAGTTCTTCGGCAACTGCCTCGATTCGGCGTTCAGCGCCTTCCGCAACGCCTACCCGGGCGAAACCGGCCAACGCAATTACCTGCGCGCGCCGCACTACATCAACCTGGACTTCGGACTGGGCAAGACTTGGAAGATGCCCTGGCGCGAAGGACATGAGCTCCAGTTCCGCTGGGAGACTTTCAACGCGTCCAACACCCAGAACTTCCAGGATGTTGATTACTCCCGCTCCGGATGGGGCATCGCATCAACCCAGACCGCGCCCGCTCCGAACTTCTCGAATTGGACGACAATCCAGGGTTCGCCGCGCGTGATGCAGTTCGGCCTGCGGTACTCGTTCTAAGGCTGAACCGCAAGGCGGAAACAATCAGGGCTGGATGCGAGGGCATCCAGCCCGTTTTCATTGCGTGAATCGGTGACTACACCGTAGCCAGCTTCGCCACTTCCACGCCCGGGAAGAAGCACATCGGCGTGTCCTTCGATGTCCGCAGGCCGGGACGCATTTCGAAGAGCGCGGGAATGCAGTTCACGGTGATGGCCGCCGTCGCCAGGTCGCCGTGAATGCCGCCGGGAACGGTGAGCGTCAGGTCGGGCGTTCCCTTGATGGTTAAGGTGTCAATCGAATCCGGCGCGCCCAGATACATCTCCAGCTTCAGGTTCACGAGTTCCTTGCCGTCGGCATCGGTGCCGAGCGCCACCTGCCGCACGCCGACCACTTTGCCGGCAGGAACGTCGAAGTAGTCGGTGACGACGCGCTCGGCGGCCACGACCGGCTCGATCACTTCGGTGATGTTGTCCACCGAAAGCGCGAGCGCATCGGCAACCATCCCCACCGACTCCGGAAGCCCGTGGTGCTTGATGATTCCGTCCTTCACCTTCTGGTGGAACTCTTCGAGCGTGAGCCCGCTGCCGATCTTGGCCTGGAGCGGCTGGCGGCGCTTGCTGGCGTTCACAATGCGGTGCCCGCCGGCATAGCTGACACTCTGGCACGCAGTCGCCAGGGTGAGGATGAGCTTGTCCAGGGCAAACCCGGGGTTCACGCCGGTACCGAGGATGGCGACGCCGTTCTTCTTGGCGACCTCGTCGATCTTGCGGGCGAGATCCGGATGCTTGCGGAAGGGATAGGAAAGCTCCTCGCAGGTGGAGACCACGTGCATCTCCGCGTTCAGGCAGTCGATGAGCTGGTCCACGACCGATTTCAGGTAGGACGATGTCGTGTGCACGACGACATCGGCGTTCATGGTCAGAATCGCCTTCGCGTCGGCGCTGATCTTGACGCCCAGCTCGCGCCCAACGCCGGCAACCTCGCCCAAATCTTTCCCGGCTTTGTTCGGATCGATGTCGATGGCGCCGACGATTTTAATTTCCGGCTTTTGCGCCATCAGCCGCACCATGCCCGCCCCGATCGGCCCAACCCCGTACTGAATGACGTGAATCTTTTTCATGAGTCCTCCCAACAACCGATACGAACCAAGTATCGTACCGCGTCGCCCGGTATACTCCCTGCAAATTTTTGTGAACAGTTTGGCCCGCCCTCCAGTCTTCCTTATTGAGAGCGGAAAATGAGCTGCGCGGGAACGGGGCCCCCGGCGGGCGCGGTTTTCGCCCGACGGGGCAAAGAGCAGGTGGCATTGAGCGAGCCGGTGACGATGTCGGAAACGGCAAGTGAGCTGGAATCCGTGGTTCGCACGCACGCCCGCCTGGTTTTCCGCGTTGCCTACTCGGTCCTGCGCAATCGCGAGGACGCCGAGGACGCGGCGCAGGAAACGTACATCCGGCTGATGCGGCAGGACCTGCGCAAGATCGAAGACCCGCGGCTGTGGCTGGCGCGCGTGGCGTGGCGGGTGGCGGTGGACCGGGTGAGAAAGCATCCGGAGCAATCGCTGGATGCAGACGACCAGTATCACGAAATCGCCGCGTCCGGGCCCACCGCGGACCAGACCATGCTCGAAGCGGAATTGCAGGCGCAGGTGGAAAAGATGATCGCGGCGCTGCCACGCGCCCTGCGTGAAGCGGTGCGGCTCTCGACGGTGGAAGAGATGACCTCGGCGGATGTCGCGCAGGTGCTCGGCATTCCCGAAGGCACGGTGCGCACGAGGATGTCGCGGGCGCGGCAGATGTTGCGCGAAAAGCTCACGGCGTACATGGAGAGGAAGTCATGAACCGCGAAGAACGCGAACGGCTGGTGGATGGAGTCCTGGACCGGGCGCTGGGGCCGCAAGCGGTAGAGCCTCGTCCCGGACTCGAAGAGCGAATCCTGGCCAATCTTCCGGCGCACGCGTCGCGTCCGTGGTGGCAGTGGATGTGGATTCCGGCGCTGGCAGCCGCGGCAGTGCTGGCCATCGTGATCGGAATGCGCGTAATGCATGAGGAAACGCCACAGCCAGTGCAGGTGAGGAACACGGTCGAAACTCCGAAGCAGGAAGTCGCGACAAAGCCTGAGGCGCCGATGGTTAAGAAAGCTGAGCCCCCGCGGGTGATTGCAAAACGTGTCCCACCGCGGCAGATGCTGTCTGCGCCGAAAGTTGAAATCGCGCGCGCAACCCCGTTGCAAGAGCTTCCGCGGCAGGCAGTGTTCCCGGCCGCGCTGCCGTTAACGGAACAGGAGCGCCTGCTGCTCGCATTCGTCAATCGTCAGCGGCCACAGGCGGAGTTAGTGGCGTCCGAACAGCAGGCGGAACGCGAAAAAGTTCAGAAGTACTTTGAAACCGGCGAGGCCCCTGTGGCGCCGCCGACCCCAGCGCAAACCATGCGCTAACACGAAGGAGAAATCACATGCGCAGATCCGTACTGATCATCCTGATGCTGCTGGTGGCCACGGCCGTCATCGCGCAGGACAAACCGGAAAGCAAACCCGCACGCAACGACTTTGCCTGGGCGCGCAACCCGTATCGCCTTGACTACACCATCAAGGAGCTGGAAGACGGAAAGGTCGTCAATACCCGTACGTACTCGCTCGCCATGCAATCAGCCGAGGAACGCGGACGCAGCTTCGGAGAAGTAAAAACTGGAACTCGGGTGCCGATCTCGACGGTTATTCCGAAAGAGGGTGGCAACTCGATCCAGTACATCGATGTCGGGATCAACATCCAGGCGCAACTCTACGTCATGGAGAACTCAAACCTGCTGTTGACCGGAAACGTTGAAATCAGCACGCTCGCGAGTGGGACTGAATCGGTAGGAGCAGGGGGCGCTCCCATCATCCGCCAGATTCGCAGCAATACCACCAGTGAAGTCATCGCGGGCAAGGCGAACCCGCTGGCCGCCATGGATGACCCTATTAGCAGACACCGGTTCCAGATCGAAGTCACTCCGATTAAGTTGCGGTAACAAGCAGCTAGCCGCTAGAAGCTAGCGGCTAGCTTCTGCTTCATGCACCAGCGGTTCCAGCTTCGCCGTGAAGTGCCGCAGGAAGGGCGCTTCGTAACTGAGCTTCAGTCCGCGAATCTGCTGGCGACGTTTCCACACGTCGAGAATCACTTCCACGACATAATCGATGTGGCTCTGCGTGTACACGCGGCGCGGGATGGCCAGCCGGACGAGGTCCATCTTTGCGGCGGCGCCGAACATCAGGGTGCCGATCTCGACCGAGCGAATCCCGCCTTCCAGATACAGCTCCGCCGCCAGCGCGACACCCGGAAACTGCTCCGGAGGAACGTGCGGCAGGAAGGCGCGCGCGTCGATGTAAACGGCGTGGCCTCCGGGCGGCTGCACAATGGGCACGCCCTGCTCCGCGATGTGATTGCCCAGATATGCGGTGGAGGTGATGCGATAGCGCAAATAGTCCTCGTGCAGCGCCTCCTGCAAGCCGACCGCGACCGCTTCCAAATCGCGTCCCGCAAGGCCGCCGTAAGTCGGATAGCCTTCGGTCAGGATGAGCAGGTCTTTTTCCTGCTGGGCGAGCAGGTCGTTGTTGGTGCACAGGAAGCCGCCGATGTTGGCCATGCCGTCTTTCTTCGCCGACATGGTGCATCCGTCGCCGTAGCGGAACATTTCCTGCGCAATCTGCTTGGGCGATTTGTCCGCGTATTCCGCTTCGCGCAACTTGATGAAGTAGGCGTTCTCGGCAAAACGGCAGGCGTCGAAGTAGAGCGGCAGGCCATTCTTCTTGCACACGGCGCTGACGGCGCGCACGTTTTCCATCGAGACCGGCTGGCCGCCACCGGAGTTGTTGGTGACCGTCAACATGACCAGCGGAATGCGCTCGCGGCCGACGCGCGCGATCAACTGCTCCAGCGCCGCGACGTCCATATTGCCCTTGAACGGATGGCGCAACGCAGGCTGCTTCCCTTCCGCGATCACCAGGTCCACGGCCTCGGCGCCGACATATTCGACGTTGGCGCGGGTGGTGTCGAAGTGCGTGTTGTTGGGCACCACGTCGCCCTTCTTGCACATGACGTGGAAAAGGATGCGCTCGGCGGCGCGCCCCTGGTGCGTGGGAATCACGTGGCGGAAGCCGGTGATGTCCTGCACGGAGTCGCGGAAGCGGTCGAAGCTGCGGCTGCCGGCATAGCTCTCGTCGCCCTGCATGATGGCGGCCCACTGGTCGGTGGACATGGCGCCGGTGCCGGAATCGGTGAGCAGGTCGATAAGGACATCGTCGGCCGGAAGCAGGAAGAGGTTGTAGTGCGCGGCGTGCAGCAGGCGCTCGCGTTGTGGGCGCGTGGTCCAGCGGATCGGCTCCACGCTCTTGATGCGAAATGGCTCAATAATTGTGCGCGGCATGGCGTCAAATCATGGCGCAAATACAAACTTTCCGCTGTGATGTACCGCACAACCCGTGCCGCAACTCGGCTGCGGCAGCCGGGCTACGACTGAGTTACAGGTTCACGCGCTGCATGGCCTGTTCGGGATAGCGCTGTCCGGCAGCCGCACCGCGCGGAAGCGCCTGGTTGATGCGCTCCAATTCTTCGCGTGGCAGCGTCACACGCACGGCATCGGCATTCTGCTCCAGGTACTTCCGCCGCTTGGTGCCGGGAATCGGGACGACGTCGTCACCCTGCGCCAGCAGCCACGCCAGCGCCAGTTGCGCCGGAGTGCACTTCTTCTGGCGCGCGATTTCCTCCAGACGCTCCGCCAGCGCGAGGTTCTGGCGCAGGTTTTCGGCCTGAAGCCGCGGCATGTTCTTGCGGTAGTCGTTGGGAATGTCTTCGGCACGCTTGATCTGTCCGGTCAGAAAGCCGCGGCCGAGCGGACTGTAGGCGACGAACGTGATGCCCAGTTCGCGACACGTGGGGAGAATTTCAGGTTCCGGATCGCGTTCCCAGAGCGAGTACTCGGTCTGCAGCGCGGCAATCGGATGGACCTGGTGCGCGCGCCGGATCGTATTGGCAGCCGCTTCCGATAGTCCCAGATGCCGCACCTTGCCCTGGTGCACCAGTTCGGCCATCGCGCCCACCGTGTCTTCGATCGGGACTTCCGAATCGACGCGGTGCTGGTAGTAGAGGTCGATCACTTCCACGCCGAGGCGTTTCAGGCTGGCTTCGCACGACTGGCGCACGTACTCGGGCTGGCCGTTCACGCCGGACCAGGAGCCGTCCGGATTGCGCACGTTGCCGAATTTCGTGGCCAGAAACACTTCGCCGCGCCGCTCACGGATCGCCCGTCCGACGAGTTGCTCGTTGTGACCCATGCCGTACACGTCGGCGGTGTCGAGAAAATTTATGCCCAGGTCGAGCGCGCGATGGATGGTCGCGATGCTCTCCTCGTCGTTGCGCTCGCCATAAAACTCGGACATGCCCATGCAGCCAAGCCCAATGGCGGATATGCGGTCTTCAGTACGGCCCAAGCGGCGGTATTCCATTTTGCGAGGAGTGCGGGAATCGTTCATGGGGGACCTCGATTGCCAGTTGTCAGTTGTCAGTTGTCAGTAACCAGTTGCTAGTTCACCGAACTGGCAACTGGCAACTAACAACTGCTTTACATCGTTTGCGTAACCTTCTTCAACGAGCGTGGCCGGTCCGGATCGAGCCCCTTCACGTGTGCCAGCCAGCCGGCGAACAATTGCGCCGGCACGATGTAAGGGATGGGTGTGAACAGGTCAGTTGGGCCGTCCTT
>Ga0208355_1001569_pt1 | contig 9869 bp, 9 predicted proteins | sample NGESurdeep072012_6_FD_184458 | JGI IMG/M metagenome (GOLD analysis project Ga0208355, IMG submission 184458) | Arctic peat soil microbial communities from Barrow, Alaska - NGEE Surface sample 210-3 deep-072012 (SPAdes) | ecosystem: Environmental > Terrestrial > Soil > Wetlands > Peat ...
CCATGACGAAGAACGGACGCCGGGCGTGGACCCAACAGGCTGCTTCCAGGATTGGTCCAGGTTTGCGGCCCGGCTCGTAGAGTTTGCCATAGCCGCTGTTATGTTGCGCTCAACATAACAGCGGTTATGTTGCGCTCAGATTTATGTTGCGGCGGCGTCCAAGCGGAGCATCAGACGCAGTGGTCCGGGCTGTTGACGCCACATAAGGCGGGGCCCTCGTTGGCGATCCATCCATCATATGGAGGCTCGCCATGTTCCAGAGACTGTTGCACTCGGAGACTGCCCGTCATCGCCACCGCGATGCACCATTTGCCGCCGAACGAGAGCGTTACCTGCAGCACTGCGCTGATTGCGGGGCGACGTACGCAACGTTGCGCGTCAAGAGCACGGAACTGCTTTGGATAGCACGTCATCTCGATAGGAATGCATTGCAGGGCATCGGCATAGAGCAGCTGCAAGAGATCGTGCGGCGGCGCACGTCGATGCACAAGGGACGGACGACTGCAGATAGAATGATTAACGTTGCCCGGCCGTGGCTTCGGTTTTTGGGCTGGTGGCGCGAATACACCGTCGAGGTGCCGTTCCAGGGTCTCCTCGATCGATACGTTACTTGGATGCGCGACGAGCGCGGCCTCACCGCTTCAACGGTGGTGCAGTGGCAATACCGAGCGAAGATTTTTCTTTAATGGTGCACGACGACTGATCGGCAGTTGTTGGATCTGCGACCAGCCGATATCGACCATTACTTTGTCAGCGAGGGTGCTCAGCGTTGATGCCGGGTCTCAGTTTCCGGCGTCGCGTCGGCGCTGCGGGCGTTCGTCCGCTATGCGGCAACCCAGGGGGCGTGTGATCCGCGCCTGGCCGGGACAATTCGTGGCCCGCGGATCTACGAGCAGGAATCTCTGCCGTTCGCGCCCAGTTGGTCGGAAGTGCAGAGGATCCTGGCCGACACCGCAACCGACCTGCGTCGTGACGTGCGTGACCGTGCGATCCTGATGTTGCTGGCGGTCTACGGGATGCGGTCCGGTGAAGTAGCGTCCTTGCGACTTGACCAGTTGGATTGGCACCACCGTGTGATCCGACTATTCCGCCTCAAACGCCGGCAACCACAGACCTATCCGTTGGTGCTGTCGGTTGCCGAAGCTCTCGCCCACTACATCGACAGCGTTCGTCCCAAAACGCCACATCAGCAGGTTTTCATTGGTTTGCAATCGCCGCAGCGACCCCTGACGACGAGCGCCATCTACGACGTCGTCAGCAGGAGGTTTGTGGCACTTGGCATTCAGGTTGCTCACCGCGGCCCTCATGCGCTCCGCCATGCTTACGCTGCCCGTCTCGTCGCCGACGGCCTCACCCTCAAGGAGATCGGCGATCACCTGGGTCACCGCAGCACATCGGCCACCAGGACTTACGCCAAAGTGGACCTCATCGCTCTCCGCGAAGTCGGCGACTTCGATTTGGGGGATCTACAATGAAGCTTATCGACGTGATCAATGACTACGTTAAATTGCAGCAATCTCTGGGGATGCGCTTCGGATCGGCCAGCCGTCTCTTGCGACAATTCAGCCGCAACATGGGTGACATCCGCATCGAGGAGGTCGAACCGCAGGCCATCGCGCTATTCCTGCAGGGCGCAGGGCCACTCAGTGCCACGTGGGTGCTCAAGTACAGTGTCCTGTCCGGACTGTATCGATTCGCAATTGGTAGTGAGAACGCCACAGCAATAAGCCGCATGTCAACGGCGGAGAGATTCCAGGCCAGCGTGGCGGAGCAAAAGCAGTGGCGCGAGGATGCGCCGACATGCAAAGGGGCCCGATCGGGCCCCTTTGCATGTCGGCGGCGAAAATTGTTCAGCAGCTAACGGACGGTAATTTCGCCAGTGTCTGGATCAACAGCCTCGACGGCGGACTGGTCGTTTGCGTCCGTGGCGGCGAGTTTCCGGGAACGTGCGGATTGCGCCAGTCGATAACTCTCGCCATTCATCGACAGGATGTGGACGTGGTGGGTCAGCCGGTCGAGAAGCGCGCCGGTCAAACGCTCCACGCCGAACACCGATGTCCATTCCTCGAATGGAAGGTTCGAAGTGACGATGGTCGAGCCACGTTCGTAGCGCTGGCTGAACACCTCGAACAAGAGCTCGGCGCCGATCGTCGAGAGCGGCACATAGCCCAGTTCATCGATGAGCTTTACCGCGGCCAAGTCGCGCTGCAGCTTCAGCAGCCGCCTCTCATCGCGGGCCTCCATGAGCTGGTGTACCAAGCTCGCCGCCGTCGTGAAGGCAACCGAGAAGCCCTTCTGACAGGCCGCCAATCCGAGGCTCAGCCCAATATTCGGGCGTGAACAGCCCATTATCGTCCACATCGTAGGAAACGCGCCTCAATCCACGACCGATCACTTGCTCACAGAGAAGCTGGGAGGTGAACGCGCGGAGCCCCATGATATGGGTGACATTCTTGGCGTCCCAGCCTTCGGAGAGCATCGCTACCGAGATTACATTCTGTAGGTCCTGCCCCGCGCCGCCACGCTTTCCGACGCTATCGGCAATCGCTCTTAGCAATTGTTCTTTCTTAAGAGCACCTCGAATAATAGCGTTTTTGCTGCGTGATCGTTAGCCCGCGCGGATCGGCGGGCAATTGGCAGATGATCTAACGCCGGTGTGGCTCCGCCGTATGCATCCGGCGTCCTTTTGAGGGCGGCACAAGCTGACTTTTCTCTCATACTGCAGCCATCCGCTCCAGCGTCACGAGGCGGCGGACGTTGTACACGAGGTTCTGCAATCCGATCCGATCTTCGCTCGCGCTCTGACGATGCCGATCGTCCGTACGAGCCGGCTGCCGGCTGAGGTCTCCTGAGCTCCAAACACATGCTCGATGCGAACTCGAACCTTGCTCTTCTTCCGGTTTGCTTCCTCCTGCCGCTGTGAGAGCGGATGATTGCGCGTCGCGCGGACGTGGATACGGCTGCGAAAGACGCGGGCCTTGAGCCTCGCCTCAGTCTTGGCCGAGCGATAGGCGCTGTCGGCGAACACGTCCGCAGACGTGTTGGCTTTGTTCAGAAGCCCATTCAGCTTCTGGCTGTCGTGGACTGCCGCGTCACTCACGTCATAGCGCCGGATCAGTTTGTGCGTGGCATCTGCATTCACATGGTTCTTGTAGCCGTAGAAGCTCCGCCCATGCTTCTTGGTCCAGCGCGCATCCTTGTCCTTCTGCCGGTTTTTGGCTGGCTTCTTCTTCTTCGCCTTGGGCGTCTCGCCACCCTTGATCGCCTCGTTCTCCTCGCGCGTGTTCCGTTGTTTGGGCACGGGCACGATGGTGGCATCAACGATCTGTCCGCCGCGCGCGATATAGCCCTTCGCGCCGAGATGCTGGTCGAAGCGATCGAACAGCTTTTTAATGACGCCGGCCTTGGCGAGCTTTTCGCGGAACAGCCACAACGTCGTGCCGTCGGGGATGCAGTCCTCGATGCCGGAAGTCAGAAACCGCGTAAACGAGAGGCGATCGCGCACCTGATACTCGACCTGCTCGTCCGAGAGATTGTACAGCGACTGCAAGATCAGCATCCGAAACAACACGATCGCATCGATCGGCTTCCGACCGGCCGCACTCTTGCGCTCTGTCTCCGGCGTCAGTACCGCAGCCTCAATGTCGCCGCGAAAGCTCTCCCATGGCACCAGCCGGTCGATTGCCTCAAGCGGATCGCCCTTCGCCGAGAGTGCAGTCAGTCGATTACTAGGACGACTTGGCAAAATCGTCGGTTTGCGTCGTTGCTATATCTTGGAGCTAGCAGAGCGAAACAGGAGTTATGCTTTTTAAGCGACAGGTCGTTCGGAGGATTGGCTGAGATTATTAATAGCGGGATTGCACAACATCTAATCGAAACTAGAAATCCGTAGACTTTACTTTTACCAACGACAGCGTTCTTGGCCTTCCGGAGTTAATCAACACCCCCGCATACCGCTGTTAAAGAGTGTCCGATCTTGGTCACAAGCAGACTAGCGGATTGCCTCCGATAATCCAGTTTATCGGAACCAATTTGGTCCCTGCGCCTACCCTCACAATGGTTTGGTTCAAAAAGCCAAGCGCCGTAAGCTCAGTCCCGCAGCGAACGACTCAATTGTTCCGCCGCTTCGTCAAAGCGCGCTTCCAACCAAGGACTCACCCCCACGCAAGCGTTGGCTCACCGCGATCGCCCAGTCGAGATAGTCGCGTCGCCGTTGCACGCTCCAATCGACTGGCGGGCTTTTTGCCAAGGACCGCAAATTTGAGGTCTTATCCGCAAGTTTGAGAATCTTCGCCCGTTCGGTCTTCGTTGCCGCATGCCGACTTGCCATTTTTTCCGCTCTTCTTTTGATAAATTTTTATCGTCGGTGACCTCGGCAACCAAATCACCAATGTCCGTATTGGAAACTGACGCCAATTCTGCGGAAAGCGTAGCCGTATCCTCGACCGTGTCGTGCAGCACCGCTGCCGCCACTAAATTTGCATCCCGCCCTTCGGTTGCGGTCGCCACCAGCTCGGCCACTTCGGCGAGATGATTGACGTAAGGCTCCTGCGCTTCACCTTTACGCTTCTGTTTAGCATGGCGCTCGGCCGAAAATTTCCAAGCCCGGGCAATCAGCAAGATATCGCTCACACATCAATTCCTTTGCGTCTGTTGCGAGTATTTTGAGTGCCCGCGCAATTCGACACAAGCATTTGCTCTCATTCGGCGCGGAGTCCCCGCGCCGGTCGCCAGTTTCCTGCATGTGCTGACGATCTAAAAGTTAGCCCGTCAGCACATGTTGGATAGAATATTGGGCGAAATCCGGCACCTGCTGTATAGTCTCTAAAACACTACGTGGATATTGCTGTTAGTTCTTATTGCCAGGAGAGCGCAGTCGGGCTCACAAAAACTTTCATGCTGTGTCTCCGAACCCCGCATGTCCGCGTTCAAAGCACGCATAGTTAGTCTATTTTGATAGTTTTTATTTGAGCAAGCACAGGTGCGGCGAAAGCCCGCCTACTTCACCTCCACATTCGCCTGCGTCGCGACTTCCTTCCAGATCGCGATGTCCTGCTGGATGAAGGCGGCGAATTGCTCCGGCGTATTGCCGACGGTCTGCATCGCCTGCTTCTCCAGCAGCGCCTTGGTCTCCGGGTCCTGCAGCGCCTTCACGATCTCGGCGTTGAGCTTCTTGACGATCGCGGGCGGCGTCTTGGCGGGCGCCAGGATACCGTGCCAGGCGATGGCGTCGAAGCCGGGATAGCCGCTCTCGGCGATGGTCGGCACATCGGGCGCGACCGGCGAGCGCTCCTTGCTGGTCACCGCCAGCGCGCGAAGCGTGCCGCCCTGCTGCATATGCGGCAGCGCTGAGATCGGATCGGCAAACACCACCTGCACCTGTCCGGCGATCAGGTCAGCGACCGCCAGCGCCGTGCCGCGATAGGGGATGTGCGTCATCTTCAGCCCGGCCTTGCTGCTGAACAGCTCGGTGACCAGGTGATTGGCGGCGCCGACGCCAGTGGTGCCGTAGTTTAATTCGCCCGGCTTGCTCTTCGCCAGTGCGACGAACTCCTTAAGTTCTTCACCGGAAGCTTGGCGTTGACCATCAGGATGTAAGGATAGGCGGTCGTCATGGTGATCGGCGCGAAATCCTTCACCGGGTCGTAGCGGAGATTCTTGTAGACGGCAGGATTGATCGAGATCGGGCCGGACTGGCCGAGCAGCAGCGTGTAGCCGTCGGGGTCCGCCTTCTGCACCAATTCGGTGCCGATGATCGAGCCGGCGCCGCCGCGGTTCTCGATCACGATGGTCTGCCCGATGGCCTCGCTCACGCGCTTGGCGACGATGCGTGCGACCGAGTCGGCGCCGCCGCCCGGCGCGTAAGGCACGATCAGATGGATCGGCCGCGACGGATAATCGTCAGCGCGCGTGGCGGTCATGGACGCGATCAGGGCTAAAACAAACGCAAAGCACTTCCAAATTGCCGGCATGGTGGTCGCCTCCCCGAGTTGCTTCTGATGGACCGCGCTTGGCTGCGGGCTTTCGATCGATGCTGCCCGGTCTCCTGTAAAATTGCCAGCCCGCTGCCTTAAGAGTCATGACGCCGTTGCGCTTTTGCGCGGGCCAGCCGATGCTCCGGCCGATTTCTAAGAGGACAACCATGCTGAACAAACCCGGCGTCACGCAGAGCCTTGCCCACCTCATTGTCGCGACCCGGTGGGACAACATTCCATCGGCGGTGCGGCATCAGGCCAAGCGCTCGTTCATGAATTTCTTTGCCGTGGCGCTCGCCGGCTGCCGCACCGGGCCGGTCGAGATCGCGCTGCGCTCGCTCACCGAATTCTCCGGCGACAAGCAGGCGACGGTGGTCGGCCGCGCCGAGCGCATCGATGCGCTGAGCGCGGCCTTCCTCAACGCGGCGAGTGCCAATGTGTACGATTTCTGCGACACTCATGTGCGCACGGTGATCCATCCGACTTCGCCGGTGGCGCCGGCGCTGCTGGCGTTTGCCGAGTTGCGGCGCGTGAGCGGCTGCGACCTGCTGCTCGCCTTCATCCTCGGCCAGGAGGTGCAAGCCCGCATCGGGCTGGCAATCTCGCCCAACCATTACAACAAGGGCTGGCACATCACCTCGACCTGCGGCGTGTTCGGCGCCGCCACCGGCAGCGGCAAGCTGCTCGCGCTTGATGAAACGAAGATGGTGTGGGCGCTCGGAACCGCGTCCACGCAATCGTCTGGCCTGTGCGAGTGCCTCGGCACGCCGGCGAAAAGTGTCAGCGTCGGCAATGCCGCGCGCAACGGATTGTGGTCGGCGCTGCTGGCGGAGAAAGGCTTCGACGGGCCGCCGGAGCCGCTAGCCGGCGTCCAGGGCTTCTACCATGCGATGGGCGAGCCACCCAATTTGTCGCTGGTCACCGACGGACTGGGCGAGAGTTGGGAGATCATGCAGACCTCCTACAAGCCGTATCCGTGTGGCTTCGTGATCCACCCCGTGCTCGATTGCGTGCTGGACTGGCGGCGCGACAATCCGAAATCCGATGTCACGCGCGTGGTGGTGCGCGGCAATCCATTGCTGGCGGCGCGCACCGACCGGCCGAACAGCTCCACCGGCGCGAGTCGCAAGTCAGCGTGCAACATGCGGTGGCGGCGGCGCTGGTCACCGGAAAAGCCGGGCTCGATCAGTTCACTGACGCGTGCGCGAACGATCCCGCGGTGCTGGCGCTGCGCGGAAAGGTCGCGGTGGTGCGCGATCCGTCATTTTCCACCATCGCGGCGGCGGTCGAGATCGTCACCGCCGATGGCAAGACCCACAAGCTGTCGCAACCGGCGGCGCGCGGCAGCGACGCCAATCCGATGAGCGACAAGGACCTGGAAGACAAGCTGCGCACGGCCGCCGCCGGCTGGAGTCCGCGTCACGATATTGCGCCGCTAATCGACGCAATCTGGACGCTGGACAAGAGCGACGACGTCTCAAAACTCGCGGCGCTCACCGTGCCGCGCGAGTGCTGAACACAGTTAGACGGATAACCTATCGCGCTACCGTCGACGCGCCAGCGCGCTTTCGTAAATCCAAGCCGCCCGTCCGAAATGTTCTGACGACATACACTCATTACACCGGGAAGCATCATAGGGGCGAATGGAGGCTAAGTAAGCATTTTCCCTACTGCTCCACATAGTAGAGAGAATCACAAAATGCGGCTCGGCCATCCCATACTTTCATTGCCCTGTCATCCGTCGGACGCGGTGAGCCCCACCACTGTGACAAAAAGATACGTGCACATGGCCCCACATACTTAGGCCGGAATACTCGGCTACGAACGGCACTCGGCCTGCATCAAATAGCAAAGGTCAATCTCTAAAATCCGCGCCGGCGATAATGACCGGGTCCGGCTTAGTGGAGAATGCGGACATTCCATAATCTATCATTATGCGAATTCACCACCTTGGGCTTCCGTCATCAGGCTGGTCCACGGCATCCAACAGCAGCGCGTTTTTTTGTGTAAACGAAAAGATCCGACTGCGGCTCGCCGGGCTGAATCCGAACTCGGACGCAATTCGCATCATTATTTCGGCCTGCCGATTTAGAGTCGCGAGGTATGGCGATTGAATTGGAAATCCGTTGGGCGATTTGATCATCGCGCCGTATTTCTGGACCGCCTCCGCAGCCTCAAGCCACAAAGCAAAGGAGGTACAATAAGCCGCGAGAGGACCGCGATCAAAACTGCTCAATACTCCCTTTGAAGTAAGCTCACCTACAATTCGGTCCCATTCCTGCCGCGCAACTGGCCCGAGCTCTGGTGGGCATTCCAGGATGCGAACCGGCTTTGTTTCTTTGGTTTCAGGCGGGAGCTTGTGCTGGCTATACGCAATCTCCTTAAGACCTTTCGGCTTGGTTTTTCGTTCTTGCATGTGCGTGACCTTGCGCTCCCGCTACGTCATTCCTGACCGCGATTTTCGGCCGGCTGTACAGAAGCCGGAGTGGAGTTTGTGTCTTTAAGGCCAGCCAGCCGTTCAGCGGCAACCACATCGAACGAACGGCCGTCACCGAGAAGACACGCCGTCATGCCCGTGAACGCCTGCCAACGTCGCACCGCGACATCGACGTAGCGTGGCTCCAATTCCATCCCCAGACAGACTCTGCCGGTGGTCTCAGCAGCGATCAGCGTCGTGCCACTGCCAAGAAATGGGTCATAGACCGCTTGGCCGGGATTGCTGTTGTTCTGCATCGGCCGTCGCATGCATTCGACGGGCTTCTGGGTGCTGTGCGTGGTTTTGGAGTCTTGTCCGCCGCTGGCAATGGTCCAGAGCGTGGTCTGCTTGCGATCGCCGGTCCAATGACCTTTCGTCCGCACCGCATACCAGCAGGGCTCATGCTGCCAGTGATAATCGCCGCGGCTCATTACAAGTCGTTCCTTGGCCCAAATAATCTGCGCGCGGACGGCGAAGCCGTTGTCGACAAGACTGTCCGCAACTGTCGTGGCGTGCAGGGCGCCGTGCCAGACGTAAGCGATGTTGCCTTTGAACAAGCCCCAGGCAGCTGCCCAGTCTGCCTGGTCGTCGTTACGGACCTTTCCGCGTCGGGCCGATCGGTTCACTCCCAGGCGATGACGCCAAGCCGGATCGTAATCGACCCCGTAGGGCGGGTCGGTGACCATGAGTTCGGGTGCTAGGCCCCCCAGCAGTGCTGCGACCGCAGCGGCGTCGGTACTGTCACCACAGGCAATCCGATGAGAGCCCGCTAACCAGATATCCCCGACTGCGGTGACGGCTTTTTCAGGTAATTCCGGAACCTCATTTTCGTCGGTAAGGCCGTTAGCGCCTGCGGGATTGAGGGCCTTGGCAAGCTCTTCAGCCGTAAAGCCCAACGCCTTTAAGTCGGCCCCGAGCACCGACAAATCCGTCAACTCGAGATGCAGCATGTCGAGATCCCAGCCGGCATTGAGCGCGATCCGGTTGTCGGCCAGCATCAGCTGACGTCGTTGCAGGTCGGTCAGTCCGCTCAAGACAACGACTGGCACTTCGGTGAGTCCCAACTGGCGCGCGGCCGCGAGCCGGCCATGACCGGCGATGATGTCGCCTTCCGCGCCAACGAGTATGGGATTCGAAAACCCGAATGCCTGGATGCTGCCGGCGATCTCCGCGACCTGCGCGTCGTTATGCGTGCGCGCGTTGCGCGCCGACGGGATGAGCCGCGCTACCGGCCACATTTCCAAACGCAAGCGATCGATGCTGGATACCGCGTCAGTGCTGTTCATTTTGTTACTCGCTTCATTTGTCGCCTGGTTGCTCGCCCCATCCCCTCAGCACCCCCCTCCCCCTCCAGGAAAAAATATTCGGCGGAATTCTGCGGAAATACGCGCGGGCCCCCCAACCGGTCCCGCGCCCCA
>Ga0208355_1001571_pt1 | contig 9864 bp, 6 predicted proteins | sample NGESurdeep072012_6_FD_184458 | JGI IMG/M metagenome (GOLD analysis project Ga0208355, IMG submission 184458) | Arctic peat soil microbial communities from Barrow, Alaska - NGEE Surface sample 210-3 deep-072012 (SPAdes) | ecosystem: Environmental > Terrestrial > Soil > Wetlands > Peat ...
CTTGCAGCGGGCGAGTACTATGCCCATCCGCGAAACGCTTTCTGGACTATCATGGGCGAACTCGTCGGTGCTCATCCTGATCTTCCCTACGAAGACCGGCTCAAAATTCTACGATCTTCCGGAATCGCGTTATGGGACGTACTTGGGTCATGCGTCCGCAGCAGCAGTCTCGATTCTCACATTGAGGTGGACTCCGCAGTCCCAAACGATTTCAAGTCTTTCTTCTTGCGGCATCCAAATATCACGCATGTATTCTTTAATGGAGCCAAAGCTGAGCAGTGTTTTTTAAAGTATGTCCGGCCTTCGCTCAAATCGACCTCGCTGCAATATCAGCGGCTGCCATCAACGAGCCCGGCTAATGCAGGAATACCGTATGGGCAAAAACTGCTTGCCTGGCAGTCCGTTATGCGACGGGGCTCCTGAAAGCTAATAAAAACCTGATGAGAAGGTGTAAGAGGCAGGCCGCTGTTCTTCGTTCCTACATGATTAGGCTCAACTGAACTCCTTGACGATATGCTGCTGACGGCGGCTGATTGCAAGCGGCTCGTCCAAGCCTTTCAGCTTCACCATCCAGCCGCTTTCACCTTCGTCGCCGCCCTTTTCAAAGCCCGCAATCGCATCTTTTGCGATCAGGCTGTTGCGGTGGATGCGCACGAAACGTGCGGCGAATTCTTTTTCCAATTCAGTGAGCGATTCCTCGAGCAGATATTCGCGTTCGGCGGTGCGCACCGTGATGTATTTCAACTCGGCGCGCAGATACAGCACTTGCTCGATGGGTATCAGGTGAATCTTGCCGCGCTCGTGGATGGATAAATTTTTGCGCGGTTCAGGCAACAAGTCGCGCAACACTTCGGTTTGCACCGGCACCGCTACACGCGCGCGATTCAGTGCCTCGAACAAACGCCCCAAACGTATCGGCTTTAGCAAATAATCGATCGCGTGCAGATCGAATGCTTTGATCGCGTATGCATCGTAAGCGGTAGTAAAAATGACCACCGGCGGTTTGGGCAGTTTGTTCAGATGTTGTGCGAGTTCGATACCGTCCATTTGCGGCATGCGGATGTCCAGCAACACCACATCGGCAGGGATTTCCGTGAGCTTGTCCAATGCTTCTTGGCCATTGCCCGCTTCGCCCACCACATCCAGTGCCAACTGTTCGCTGCAATCATTCAACAAATCGCGCAGCCGATTGCGTGCCGGGGGCTCGTCATCCACGATGAAAACGCGCAGGGCTAGTTCGATGTCGTTCATGATGGCCGCTCCTTTACACTGGACACATAAGGGAAAATGATTTCCACACGATAAAAGTCTTTGCCGCTTTCGACCTGATAGCGCGCCTCGACATCGAACAGCAAGTCCAGTCGTTCGCGGATGTTACGCAATGCGACCCTGTTGCCGCGATGCGGAGCATCAGTGCGCACCGGGCAGGGATTCTCCACCTTGAGATGCAATTCATCGCCGCTGCGACGCAGCACGATATGGATGCTGCCGCCTTGCGACAATGGCTCGATACCATGATAAACGGCATTCTCCAACAACGGTTGCAACAACAGCGGCGGAATCAGCACGTCATCAGGCACGTCCTGAATTTGCCAATCCACGCGCAGCCGTTCGCCCATACGCAATTGCTCCAAGGCCACATATTGTTTGCTCAACTGAATTTCCCGGCCCAGCGGCACGAGGTCCTGCGCATCCGACATCGCCATGCGAAACAAGTCTGCCATGTCTTCCAGCGCAGTTTCGGCTTGTTTGGGTTGGGCGCGCACGATGCCAAGCACGGCATTAATGGTATTAAATAAAAAGTGCGGCCGGATGCGCGCGCGCAATACCTGCAAACGAGCATCATTCAAAGCACGCGACAACACCTTGGAACGTAGCCGGAAATACAGCAGCAAAATGCCGCACTCAATCACGCTGAGCAGCCCATATCGCACCATATTGAAATAGCTGTCACTTCCATCCAGCGGACGATATATCTCTCCGCCGAAGTAATAAATGGACAGCGTCAACACGACCACCAATGCGGTCACCACCAGCACGCCGCGCCGGTAGGACAGCCGGTTTAGCCACGGTTGTGCCACCCATAGCAGCAGCAAACTGGTGAGCAGAACCGGTGTGAGCAGCGTGGCGATCTGCATCATGCGCTGCGCCACGTCCGTCCATGCGCTCGCCAGCAGGATTGCCTGCAACAATGCCAGGCCGTTGCTGATCAGCAGAATGCGCAGCAGGGTGCCGAGGTTGCGAAAGTTCGGCAACCCATCTGGCCGGGCATTTTGTTTTATACTGCGCGCCTTATTCATGGTGTAGACCTCGGGTTTCACGCTTTGGAGGTTACCTTTATTCTGGGACAAGTGGGGGCAGCAATGCAAGATAAAGATACCTGGTCGGGACGATTCGCTGAACCGGTGGCGGAATTGGTGAAGCGCTACACCGCATCGGTGGGCTTCGATCACAAGCTGGCCATGTTTGATATTCAAGGCTCGCTGGCGCACGCGCAAATGCTGGGAGCTTGCGGCATCATCGCCACACATGACCTGAATGACATCAAGCGCGGCCTCGCGCAAATCGAAAACGAAATCATCAGCGGCGAATTCGTCTGGTCGCTGGATCTGGAGGACGTGCACCTCAACATCGAAAAGCGGCTTACCACATTGGTCGGCGATGCCGGGAAACGCTTGCACACCGGACGTTCGCGCAACGACCAGGTGGCGACCGATATACGGCTGTATTTGCGCCATGCGATAGATGACCTGCTCGGACTAATCAAGGCGTTGCAAAGCGCGCTGCTCGACTTGGCCTCGCAGCACACGAACACCATCATGCCCGGCTTCACCCATTTGCAAGTCGCCCAGCCGGTCAGCTTTGCGCATCACCTGATGGCCTATTTCGAAATGCTCAAGCGCGATGCGGAACGTCTGCTGGATTGCCGCAAGCGCGTGAACCGCTTGCCGTTGGGTGCGGCAGCATTGGCCGGAACCAGCTATCCGATCAAGCGCGAAATGGTCGCAGAGTTACTGGGCTTTGACGGCGTGTGCGAAAACTCGCTGGATGCGGTTTCTGATCGCGACTTCGCCATCGAATTCACCGCTTGCGCCGCGCTGATCATGACGCATCTGTCGCGCTTCTCCGAAGAACTGATTCTGTGGATGAATCCGCGCTTCGGCTTTATCGAACTCGCCGATCGCTTCTGCACCGGCTCTTCCATCATGCCGCAGAAGAAGAATCCCGATGTGCCGGAACTGGTGCGTGGCAAGACCGGGCGCGTGAACGGTCATCTGGTCGCGTTGCTCACGCTGATGAAGGGCCAGCCGCTGGCTTACAACAAGGACAATCAGGAAGACAAGGAGCCGCTGTTCGACACCGTGGAAACGCTGACTCAAACCCTGCGTGTCTGCGCCGACATGATTACCGGCATCCAGGTCAAGCCGGAAGCCATGCGCAGCGCGGCTTTGCAGGGCTACGCCACCGCCACCGACCTGGCCGATTATCTGGTGAAAAAGGGCGTGCCGTTCCGCGATGCCCATGAAACCGTGGCTGTCGCGGTGCGCTTCGCCGAACAGCGCGGCTGCGATTTAAGCGCCATCAGCCTTGCCGAGTTGCAGCATTTCTCCGCTCTCATCGGAGAGGATGTGTATCAGGTGCTTACGCTGGAGGGATCCCTTGCCAGCCGCAACCATACCGGCGGCACTGCGCCGCAGCAAGTCGCTGCAGCGATCGCGCGAGCGCGTGCCAGTCTCACGAAATAACTCCAATTCCATGGCGTCACTTTCTTCTAAAACGCCGTACTGTGTTGATGTAGCAGATTCATAAGTATCGGCACAAAGGCCACTAAGGTCTGCTGAAAAATCCGATCAACCGCACTCATTCACCCCCGCCACTGTGCCCGATGTGATCCGGGACGTCTGTAAGCTCTGGCTATGTTAGTAAGGCAGTAAATTCCTCCACTGGTACTGGTCTGCCGAACAGATAACCCTGATAGAGCCTGCATCCAGCCCCCCAGAGGAAATCACGTTGGGCATGGGTTTCCACACCTTCGGCAATCACTTCTATGCCCAGATTATTGGCCATGCCGATAATAGTTTGAACGATCATCGAATCGGTAGATTTTGTGCCGATGTTGCGCACAAACGACTGGTCGATCTTCAATTGATCGAGTGGCAATTGCGTCAGATAAGCTAGCGATGAATAACCCGTACCGAAATCATCCATGGAAAAGCGCACACCAATCAGTTTCAATGCATGCATCTTGGCAATGGTATCGACAACATTTTCGAGCACTGTGCTTTCGGTCAATTCAAGTTTGAGACGCGAGGGATTGATAAGGGTTTGCTCGATCATTTCGCTCACTTGCTTAACGAAACCCGGTTGACGGAACTGCCTCGCACTGACGTTGACAGCAAGCGACAATTTGCGAGTGAGTGGATTGCTTTCCCATTCTTTAAGTTGTGCGCAGGCTGTCTGTAACACCCACAGGCCGAGAGGCAGAATCAGCCCGGTGTCTTCCGCAACGGGAATGAATTTGGCGGGGCTGATCAGACCTTGCTCCGGATGTTCCCAGCGGATTAGTGCCTCTGCACCAATGGGGCGTTGCTTGCTATCAACCTGCACCTGGTAGTAAAGCCTGAATTCATGTTTTGGCAATGCCTTCCGCATTCCAGCTTCGAGCTGGCTGTGAATTTCCAGCGCTTCCTGCATTGCGGGATCAAAGAAGCGCAAGGTGTTGCGCCCGGATTTCTTTGCTGCGTACATGGCTGTGTCAGCCTGTTTGAGCAAATCGTCGAGATTTTGTCTGTAATTGGCAAACAAGGAGATGCCTATACTAGCCGAACTGTAATGCTCGATATCTTTGAGCATGTAGGGCTGGTTAATGGCCTTGAGCATTTTTTCTCCCACCCCCCTCGCCTGCACGGCAGCCTGCGTTCTGTCTTCGCTTAACCCCTCCAATAACACCACGAATTCATCTCCGCCCAAACGCGCTAAAGTGTCGATCTCACGTATGCAGGTTCGCAGGCGCTGGCCCACCTCGATCAATAGCAGGTCGCCGATGTCGTGTCCTCTGGTGTCGTTCAATGTTTTGAAATTATCGAGATCAATGAACAGGAGTCCGGCGCAGGTCTGGTTGCGTGCGCTGGTTGTGACCGCCTGATGGAGACGGTCAAACAGCAGCCGCCGGTTGGGCAATTGGCAGAGTGGGTCATAAAAGGCAAGATTGTGAATTTTATCTTCAGCTTGCTTGCGTTCGGTGATGTCAAAAAACGCACAAATATAATTCGTGATTTTGCCATCTTTGCCGACAACGGCGGTAATGGTCAACCATTCCGGATAAATTTCTTCGTTCTTGCGGCGGTTCCAGATTTCCCCTTGCCAGTAATTGTCGCGATACAGGATTTCCCGCATACGTGGGTAGAACTCCGCATCCTGGTGATCAGACTTGAGCATGCTCAGGTTTTTGCCGATAGCTTCTTCGGCACTGTAGCCGGTCAGTTTCGTGAAAACACGGTTGACTCGAATAATCACCTCATCCTGATCAGTTACGATCATGCCTTCCTCAATCTCAAAGGCAATGGCGGCAACACTCAAAGCTGCCTCGCGCTCTTCCAGCACCACCATCATGCTATTAAAGGCATAAGCCATATCGGCGATGTCCTTCGGTCCGGTGAGCACGGCTCGCACCTCCGATTCGCCTGCCTTGGCACGCCCCATGCTTGCCGACAACTGGTTAAGTGGCCGCGTCATGCGGTTGGTCAGGAAGCGGATCAGGAACAGGAACAGCAGCGCGAAGGAAAACGACGTGACCATGTTGGCGACAAAAATGTCGGTAGTCGTCTGAGAAAGCGCCGCCTTGCTCATCACCACCGAAACATGGCCGAGTAACTGGGGTGCGGCTGTTTGCACATCGAATGGCGAATCGGCAGAAGGCTGTGTATATACCGGCGCAGCAAAACGCCATGCATTCCGGCTTTCCGAATCGAGAACGGCTGCGGCCTGCACCCAATTGGCTCGCTCGTCTACAGTGGGAAATTCGGCGGGGTCGGCGCTGCCGCGTGTCAACAATGTGCGCTGGTTGACATCGCGTATTTCCAAACTGACCACGCCTGGGAAAGCCATGGTCGCGTTCGCTGCCTCAGCGGCGTTATCAGCCGAGGCGTAAATCAGCGCCAAGGCGCTCTGATGGGCCAGATTCTCAGTGATGCGCTGACCCTGCTCAAGAAGGTTAAGGCGTACCCGCTCGTTACTCTGCCACGATCCCACCAGAGAGGAAAACAACGCCAGAAACAGAACACCGAGCGTAACCATAATGCCAAGCTGGCGCTCAAAAGTGAACTTTTGGAGAAATTCGTTGAGAATCTTCTTCATGGGTGAGTACGTTTATTGTTCGGGAAATGTCGTGTCGAAACCCTGCTGACGGCCTGGATTGAGCCCCAAGTGCTTGGCAGTGCGCAGGTTGACAGCACTTTGCACGTCGCGCAATGGCATCATGCCACGCCTTCCATGTTCACCCGAGATCAAAATGCCTTGAGCCAAACCGGCAAGACTCCTCCCCAACGCCACGTTGTCAGGATAAAGCGAAAATAGTACACCACGCCGGACGTGGCCGGAATTGCTGGAAAAAACGGCGATGCCTTGATTCCATGATTCCTGCAGCACCAAAGGCAGTATTGAGCTTTCCTCCACCGTGGTGGAATCCTGCGGCAACCATAAGACATCGCTGTGTCCCTCAGCCGCAGAAAAAATTTCCTGGTAGAACCGTACCGCACTGCGCAGATCCTGCGCCTCGTACGCCACCAACTCCAGCCCTTGGGCACGAGCGGCTTCTTTGGCCAATTTTATCAGCCAGCCGTTGAAACCGGGATCGTAGACGACGAACACACGCTTCGCCGCCGGCATCAGCGCCTTCATGCGGGCGAACAACAGCGCAGGATCCGGCGACAGGCTGATCACCGGTTGTCCGCGCGCCTCGTTTTCCGGCACTGTCAACACGCCGCCCACCACCACCCCGATATCGTTGTTCAGCGCCGTTGCCATCTTCATGCCCTGCCGGCCAAGGGCGATCACTACCTTGGTATTCTGGCGAAGCAGACTGGCTTTCAGCACACCGATATCCGTGTCAGAGCGCAGCGGATAATTCGCTACCCGGCTACCGACCTTGTCCTCGATGCCCTCGATTATTTTCGCGAATATCTCCCGATAAGGCTCACCGATGTCGGGATAAATCACTGCGATCGAAGCTTCCTCCGCTGCCCATGCCGGTAATGTAACGACCAGCGCTGTGAAGAATAGCAGCACGACACCCAGCAACGGCGCGACGAGCCGGCATTTGAATTCGGCGTGACCGGTGAAAACGGGCATGCCCGGCGAAAATATCGGGGCGTTAGCCATCAGAGTTGGTGGCTCAGCTCAACGCGCCATGCTCGTCCGGCCAGCGGCAAATCATAGGGAATCGGCACGTTATTGGAAAACGGCAAGAACGGGGTAGCGTACGGGCTGGGCTCGCGCGCGTCGGCATTGAACAGGTTGAGCACCTTGAACGAAATACCCCAGTCGCCACTGCGATTCTGGCTGCGCACCGTGAGGTCCACGGTGTGGTAATCGGCGATGTCGGGACGGGTGTCGCCTGGCGCACGCTTGCGGTCGGCAACATAGTTGAGTTGCGTGTCCAGAGTCCAGCGGGGCACGAAGCGCCAGTCCGCGCGAGCATAGACGTGGTGCCGGGGTGCGTTGCCTGCATCCTGGTTGGTAGCCTCATCGATCGAACGTTGCTGCGCGTAATTGCCCGACAGCCGCAGGCTTTGGTTCGCATCCCAGACCAGTTCGGTTTCAAAGCCGTCGCCGTGCTGGTTGCCGGCATTTTGCACAATATTGCTGGAATCCGGGCGCAGGATATCTTTCCACAGGTAGTGGAACAGGTTCAGGTTCGCCTGCAAGGTGGTGGTCGCCTGCCAGACGAAAGCCAGTTCCGTGGATTGGTTGGTTTCCGGCTTGAGATTGGGATTGCCTATCAGAACCGGATTAGTAGTGTTGTATAGTTCGGAGAATGACGGCGGACGGAAAGCACGGCCATAGAGCAGCTTGCTGGTGAGGTTATAAGCCGTTTCCCATACCAATGCCAGGCGCGGATTGGTGGTACCGCCGAAATCGGAATACTGGTCATGGCGCACACCGGCGGTCAGATACCAGTCCTTGGTGAAAGCCCATTCGTCTTGCGCGTAGACATAGTTCACACGGCGGCTGTGTGGAACCAGGAAAGGTGTAACGTCAATCATCGGTCCCGGAGCTCCAGTGGAGTAATTATTGGTTTCCTCAGTTCGGTATAGGTCGTCATCCTGAGTTCCTATTCCGAAGCGCAGCTTGTGGCTCTGCAAGCCGGTGTAAGCAGCCGACAGGTTGGCGCGCAAGTGGCGCTCCCATTTATCAGGATTGCCGATCACGCCGTTGGGAAACACGCCAGCACCCAGATTAGCGCCTGGCGGGTAAAGCGTCAGATCGGATAGCTCTTTGATATAAAAATAGCTGGCTTGAGCAGTCACGTCCAGGTCGGGGGCAAAGTTAGCATCCTGATAAGTAAGATCGGTGTTGACACGTTCACCATAATTTTTACCGGCAGGGTCCAGCGCCGAAGCGATGCCGGCACCGGTACCTAAATCGGAACGCTGCTGATAGCCGGCGCGCAGCCGCCATTTGTCACGTGACAGGTCGATGCGTCCATCGATGGCATCATAGCCAAGGTTGACCGGACCGGGCGCGAGGCTTGCGGAAGTGCCGGTCAGAGTGTCAAGCCCGGACTGTGCGTCTGTGGTGATGATCTGGTGCGAGCCGTCGGTGTGACCCGCCCGCAAATAGCCGGCAACATCGAACCTGCCCCATGTGCCACCATGCTGCACCCATGCATCGCGACTGTTGAACGAACCAGCGCTCAAACCGAGATGGGTGCCGTCTACGTCTGCGGAAGTCTTAGTGATGATGTTGATCACGCCGGAGAAAGCGTCCGCTCCATACAATGCGGAACCAGGGCCGCGTATCACCTCGATGCGCGCGATGTTCTCCACCGGCATCCCTGCCCAGATTTGGGAACGGTCGCCGACGAACGCACCGGTGATGGGTATGCCGTTCACCAACATCAGCACCTGCGGATTGTACTGGGTAGAGATGCCGCGTATGGTATAGATCGGGTTGTAGCCTAATACGGAACGAGCCACATGCAGGCCCGGCACGGTTTCCAGTACCTCATCCAGATCGGCCGCACCAATGGCTGCGATGTCTTCCGCGGTGATCACGGTGGCAACCGATGGCGCTCGCGCGATGGGTTGGCGGGAGCCGGTGGCGATAGTAACGAAGGACTTGTCGCCATAGGCCAGCGCCAATTCCTCTTCTTCGGACTGTGGCGAGGCATGTGCGCCAGCGACCCACGCCGCTGTCAGCAACACGGCCAATAACTGCACTATGGATTTTTTCATGATGATTTCCCTTTCACTTCTTCGCATTAAACACACCATGTGTGTTGGAGCGCGCCATGCCCGCGATCCTCTATTCCTTGAGTTTTTCGCGGGCAGGGCCCGCTCCTAACTTCCGGCAGAATTATTGTCGCTTTTAATGCGAATCAGAATTACCCATCAGCCTGAGCAGTTGGTTTTGCGGCGTGCCAACGGCGGTGTGGAACCCCTTCATACAACATCATCCGGCAAGGCAGCGGAAACAACAGGCCTTCCGGTTTTTCAACAGCCTCCAGATAGCATGGCGGCATGCCGGCGAGAAAAGCCATGAAACTGGCAAAATAATACTCGTGCGGCGACATGCCGAAATCGGCACATAACGCCGCAGCCAGCGCAGCATAATTCATGCGCAAGCGCCAGCGTCCTTCGAGCA
>Ga0208355_1001572_pt1 | contig 9856 bp, 9 predicted proteins | sample NGESurdeep072012_6_FD_184458 | JGI IMG/M metagenome (GOLD analysis project Ga0208355, IMG submission 184458) | Arctic peat soil microbial communities from Barrow, Alaska - NGEE Surface sample 210-3 deep-072012 (SPAdes) | ecosystem: Environmental > Terrestrial > Soil > Wetlands > Peat ...
CGCAGTCGCCATCGCGTCCTCCGCCAACCGAATCAGAGGATCACGACAGATTCAGCACTTCATCCCATTGTCACGCACTTCTTCACCCGATTGCCCTGCTTAAGGCGGCAGCGCGCATTGATTCACCGTCATTCCGGGGCGCGGACGAAGTCCGCGAGCCCGGAATCCATAACCCCGACTCTGGATTATGGATTCCGGGCTCGCTTGTTTTACTCGCGCCCCGGAATGACGAGGCTTATTGAAAGATCATGCCCGAACCCTTCTCCTTCCGCCTGATCGCATCGGACGGCGCCGCCCGCCGCGGCGAATTCGTCACGCCGCATGGCCGGGTGCAGACGCCGGCCTTCATGCCGGTCGGCACGCAGGCGACGGTGAAGGGCCTTGCGCCTGAGGCGGTCGCTGCGAGCGGCGCCGAAATCGTGCTCGGCAATACCTATCATCTGATGCTGCGGCCCGGCGCCGAGCGCATCGCCGCGCTCGGTGGCCTGCACGCCTTCATGAACTGGCCGCTGCCGATCCTCACTGACTCGGGCGGCTTCCAGGTGATGTCGCTGTCGCAATTGCGCAAACTGACCGAGCAAGGCGTCACGTTCCGCTCGCATCTCGACGGCGCCATGGTGGAGCTTTCGCCGGAGCGCGCCATCGAAATCCAGGCGCTGCTCGGCGCCGACATTGCCATGCAGTTCGACGAGTGCCTCAAGCTACCGGCCGCGCGCGATGAGATCGCGCGCGCGATGCAGCTCTCGTTGCGCTGGGCGGAGCGCAGCAAGCGCGCCTTCGAGGGCAGGGCGCGCGAAGGCTATGCGCTGTTCGGCATCGTGCAGGGCGGCGACGATCTCTCGTTGCGCGAGGAAAGCGCGCGCGCGCTGGTCGATATCGGCTTCGAAGGCTACGCCGTCGGCGGGCTGGCCGTCGGCGAGCCGCAAGCGGTGATGCTCAGCATCGTGGCGGAAACCGCACCGATGCTGCCCGAGGGGCGTCCGCGCTATCTGATGGGCGTCGGCACGCCCCACGATGTCTTGGAGGCGGTTAAGCGCGGCATCGACATGTTCGATTGCGTGCTGCCGACCCGCAACGGCCGCCACGGCATGGCGTTCACCCGGCTAGGCCCCGTCAATCTGTCGAATGCGCGCCACGCCGCCGATCCGCGCCCGCTCGACGAGCAAAGCCGGCATCCCGCCGCACGCAGCTATTCGCGCGCCTATCTGCATCATCTGACCAAGGCCAACGAGATCCTGGGCGCGGTGCTGCTATCGACTATCAATCTTGCCTATTACCAGGACCTGATGACCGGCATGCGCGCGGCCATCGGCGCCGGGCGCTTCGCCGAATTCCGGGAAGAAACCAAAGCAGGCTGGGCGCGGTGATATTCCGACCTTGTGATTTTACGCGCCGGCCTCTCGACGAGGGCTGGGGCGCGGACGCAGAATGCATCGATTCAAAGATGGCGCTTAAGCGCCGCAGCGAGGAACGCCATGGCCATCAGCATCAGAGTGAACGGGGTAAGCCGCGCGGTCGCGGCGGAACCGGATACGCCGCTGCTTTACATCCTGCGCAACGATCTTGCGCTCAACGGCGCCAAGTTCGGCTGCGGGCAGGCGCAATGCGGCGCCTGTACGGTGCTGATCGACGGCAAGGCCGCGCGCGCCTGCGTCACGCCGCTGAGCGCCATCGGCAAGTCCGAGGTGACCACGCTCGAAGGGCTTGGCACGTTGGAAAAGCCGCACCCATTGCAGCGCGCCTTCATGGACGAGCAGGCCGCGCAATGCGGCTATTGCAGCAACGGCATGATCATGGCGGCGAAAGAATTGCTCGACCGCACGCCGCGCCCGAGCGAGGGGGACGTGCGCACGGCGCTCGCCGGCAATCTCTGCCGCTGTGGCACGCATAACCGGATTATCCGCGCGGTGCTGCGCGCGGCGCAAGAGATGGGGAGGACCTGACCATGCATGCTCCCAAGCTCAACCGCCGCCAGTTCTCCGCCGGCCTCGGCGCCGTCGTCGTTACCTTCACGCTGCGCCCCGAGGGCGCCCTGGCGCAGGCCGCGCAGCTACCCGGCAGCCTCAACACCAACCGCATGCTCGACGCCTGGATTCGCATCAATGCCGACGGCACGGCAACTGTGTTCACCGGCAAGGTCGAGCTTGGCCAGGGCATCCTCACCGCGCTCGCGCAGATCGCGGCCGAGGAACTCGATTTGCCGCTCGCGCGCCTTACCATGATCTCCGGCGACACCGGGCTCACGCCCAACGAAGGCGTCACCGCCGGCAGCCAGTCGATCGAGAACAGTGGCACCGCGCTGCGGCTTGCATGCGCGGAAGCGCGCGCGGTTCTGATTGAACTCGCTGCCAAACGTAACGGCTGGTCGGCCGACACGCTCACAGTCATAGACGGCGTCATCACCGCGCCGAACGGCAACAAGGTGAGTTACGGCGAGATCGCGGCGGCCAGCGCGGCGGAGCTGCACCGCGAAGCGACCGGCAAGGTGAAACCGAAACCGGCCGGCGCGCACAGAATCGTCGGCAAGTCGGTCCCGCGCCAAGATATTCCGGCCAAAGTCACCGGCGGTGTCGCCTACGTGCAGGACATGCGGCTGCCCGCCATGCTGCACGGCCGCGTGGTGCGGCCGGAGCGCTACGATGCCAAGCTCGAAAGCATCGACGAAGCCAAAATTACAGCGATGCCGGGCGTGGTCGCGGTCGTGCGCGACGGCAGTTTCCTCGGCGTCGTTGCCGAGCGCGAGGAGCAGGCGGTGAAAGCGCGCACGATGCTCGCCGCCTCGGCGCGCTGGTCCGGCGGGCGCGATCTGCCCGATCCGTCGCGGCTGTTCGCGCATCTCAAATCGCTGCCGAGCCAGGACTCGGTGATCGGCGTAAAGCAGGCGTCGACGCCGGCGCTCGCCAGCGCGCGCACCCTGGAGGCGAGCTATACCAAGCCATATATGTCGCACGCCTCGATCGGCCCGTCCTGTGCGCTCGCCCAGTTCAAGGATGGCAAATACACGGTGTGGACGCATTCGCAGGGCGTGTTCCCGCTGCGCGCCGAACTGGTCAAGGCGCTGAAGGTTCCGGCGAACATGGTGCGCTGCGTGCACGTGGAAGGCTCCGGCTGCTACGGCCACAACGGCGCCGACGACGTGGCGCTCGACGCCGCACTGCTGGCGCGCGCGGCGCCCGACCGTCCGGTGCGGCTGCAATGGATGCGGGATGATGAATTCGCCTGGGAGCCTTACGGCGCGGCCATGATCATGCAGGCGAAAGCCGCGCTCGACGCCGAGGGACGCATCGCCGACTGGCAATACGAATTGTGGAGCAACACCCATTCGACGCGGCCGCAATCGACCAGCGGCGCCAACGTGCTGGCGGCCTGGTATCTGAACGAGCCGCAGAAAATGGGCCCGCCGCAAGGTATTCCGCAGCCGGCCGGCGGCGGCGACCGCAATTCGATCCCGCTCTACGATTTCCCCAGCCAGCGCGTCGTGCATCATTTCATTCCCGAGATGCCGCTGCGGGTGTCGGCGCTGCGCACGCTCGGCGCCTATGCCAACGTGTTCGCGATCGAATCTTTCATGGATGAACTGGCTTTGATGGCCAATGCCGATCCGCTGGCGTTCCGGCTCGCACATATGAAAGATCCGCGTGCCCGCGCGGTGATCGAGGCGGTGGCGGAGAAAGCCGGCTGGAAGCTGGGCGAAAAGAGCGACGGTCTGCGCGGCCGCGGCATCGGCTTCGCCAAATACAAAAATCTCGCTTGCTATGTCGCCGTGGTGGCCGACGTGGAGGTGGACCGGCAAAGCGGCGTGATCAGTGTGCCGCGCATTTATGCGGCGGTCGATGCCGGCATCATCATCAATCCGGACGGGCTCACCAGCCAGATCGAGGGCGGTATCGTCCAGTCGACGAGCTGGACGCTCAAGGAGGAAGTGCAGTTCGACAAGAACGGCATCCGCACGCGCGATTGGTCGAATTATCCGATCCTCACCATGCCGGAAACGCCCAAAGTCGAAATCGCGCTGATCAACCGGCCGGGTGAGCGTTCGCTCGGCGCCGGCGAGGGCTCGCAAGGGCCAACGGTGGCGGCGATCAGCAACGCCTTCGCGCGAGCGACCGGCAAGCGCTTGCGCGATCTGCCGTTCAGCCCCTCCAAGGTGAAAGCAGCGCTCGCATAATCATGCCGCATGCCGCTTTGCCCAAGCGCCGCAAGCCGCGCTTCAAATTGCCGCCGGGAAGCTGCGACGCCCATTGCCACGTGTTCGGGCCGGGGGACCGGTTTCCTTACGCCCCGAACCGGCGCTACACGCCGGCCGACGCGCCAAAGGAGATGCTGGCGGCGCTGCACGGCCATCTCGGCATCGACCGCGCCGTGATCGTGCAGGCCAGCTGCCACGGCACCGACAATGCCGCGATGCTCGACTGCATCGCCTCGGATCCCAAACGCTATCGCGGCGTCGCCATTGTCGATGACAGCTTCACCGATGCCGACTACGACACGCTCGATCGCGGCGGCGTGCGCGGCGTGCGCTTCAATTTCGTCAAGCACCTGGGCGGCGCGCCCGACATGGCGGTGTTCAACCGCGTCCTCGATTGCATCAAGACCCGCGGCTGGCATGTGGTGCTGCATGTCGATGCCCCCGATATCGTGCCGCTCTCCGGCATGATCAGCAAACTGCCGCTGCCGTTCGTGATCGACCATATGGGGCGCGTGCCGTCGGCGGCCGGCGTCGACCAGTCGCCGCTGCGTGCGCTGATCGAACTTTCACGGCTGGAAAATTGCTGGCTCAAGCTGTGCGGCTCGGAGCGCATCTCGATGCCGCCCTATGCGGCGGCGGTGCCGATTGCCCGCGCTTTGCTCGAAGCGGCGCCCACCCGCGTGCTGTGGGGTACTGACTTTCCGCATCCAAATGCCACCCACGAGACCGACGAGGCCGATCTGGTCGATCTGGTGCCGCAATTCGCGCCCGAGGCGCTGGCGCAACGCCGCCTGCTGGTGGACAATCCGGGGCGGCTTTATGGTTTCGACGCGTGATCCCGAAAAGCATGTCCTCGACTTGATCGGGGATGGCAACCGGTTTTCGGATAAGATCACGCGCGAATGAACGGCCAATAAGAAACGCTGACGCGAACACCACGGAGGACAAGCACGATGGCCAAGGAATTTTTCGACGCGGCGCGTTTTGCACGCCGCTGCACGCTGCTGGCACTGCCGGCACTGCCGGCGGCGCTGATGTTGGCGCTGGCGCCGGCCAATCCGGCGCAGGCGGCATGGCCGGAGAAGCCGATCAAGCTGGTGCTGCCGTTCGGCCCCGGCGGCGTCGCCGACGTCACCTCGCGCATCATGGCCGACAAGCTCAGCCAGAAACTTGGCCAGCGCATGGTGGTCGAGAACATGCCCGGCCCCGGCGGCATTGCCGCCGCGCGTTCGGTGGCGGGCGCCGCGCCCGACGGCTACACCATGGCCCTCGTCACCAACGGCACCGCGATCAGCGTGGCGGCGTTCAAGAGCCTGCCGTTCGATCCGGTCAAGGATTTCGCGATGGTGTCGATGGTCGGCACCTTCGATCTGGTGTTCGTGGTCAATGCGGCGTCGGAATACAAGACGCTCGGCGATTTCATCAAGGCCGCCAAGGCGCAGCCCGGCAAGCTCAATATCGGCACCATCTCCGTCGGCGGCACGCAGAACCTCGGCGGCGAGCTGTTCAAGTCGGCCGGCGAGCTCAACGTGCAGATCGTGCCGTACAAGACTTCGCCCGACATCGTGGTGGCGTTGCTGCGCAACGACGTACAGATGATGGTCGACTTCCCGCCTGCGGTGCAGGGTCAGGTCGCCGACGGCAAGCTGCGCATCCTGGCAACCTCCAGCCCGCAGGAATCACCGTTGTTTCCCGGCATCCCGACGGTCGATGCGGCCGGCGTGAAAGGCTACGAGGTGATCTCGTGGAACAGCGTCGCGGTGCCGAAAGGCACGCCGAAAGAGGTCATCGACACCATGAACAAGGCGATGCACGAGGTGCTGGCGCTGCCCGATCTGAAGGCGCAGTTTGCCAAGGTCGGCGTGGTCGCACACGCGAGCACGCCGGAGGAGCTGATGGGGCGTCTCACGTCCGACATCAAGAAATGGGACGACGTCATCGTGAAGGCCGGCATTCCGAAGAAGTAGGGGTCACGGCCCCCCGTACAGCCAGGCGATGCCGTCGTAAGCTTGCTGCGTGCTGCGGCCGGAAATCGCCATATCGCGCAATTCGGCGGTGACGCCGCGCGCGTGATAGAACTCGCCATAGACGCGCGCCATGATCTGGGTACGGCCGGTGCGCAGATATCGCTCCTGCTGATAGGCCTTGAACGCGCCCGGCAGATCGTCGGGCGTGGCCGCCACTTTCTCCGCCAGCACCACCGCATCCTCGGTCGCCATGCAGGCGCCTTGCGCGAGATATTGCAGCATCGGATGCGCGGCATCGCCGAGCAGGGTGACGCTGCCTTTCGACCAATCCTTCACCGGCTCGCGGTCGCACAGCACCCACAGGCGCCAGGTCTCGATGCGCTCGAGCATGCGCAGCACTTCCGGCCGCTGGCCCTGGAAGTGTTTCCACAGCAGGTCCTTGCTGCCTTCCGCGTTCCAGCCTTCCTCGTAATGGTCGGAATGGAACACCGCGACCAGATTGTAGAGTTCGCCCCGGCGCAGCGGATAATGCACGAAGTGGGTACGCGGACCGGCCCACAGCACCACGTCGGGCCGCCACAGATCCGCGGGCACCTCGGAGCGCTTGAGCACGGCGCGATAGGCGATGTGGCCGGACACGCGCGGCTTGCCGTCGCCGACGATACGCTCGCGGATCTTTGACCACATGCCGTCGCAGCCGATCAGCGCGCGCCCTTCCGCCCGTTCGCCGTTCTCGAGCGTGACGGTGACGTGATCGCCGTGATCCTCGAAGCCGTCGACGCGCCGGCTGGTTTCCAGCGTGATCAGATTGCTGCCCTGACAGGCTTTCAGGAAGGTGCCGTGGATGTCGGCGCGATGGGTGACCGCGTAAGGCTGGCCGAAGCGCTCGATGAACGCGCCATCGAGCGGAATATGGGTGATCAGCTTGCCGGTGAGCGCATCGCGCATTTCCTGCGCCGGCGGGCGGTGGGCATCGGCGAGCACCGCGTCCTTGAGGCCGATCTTCTCCAGCACGCGGAAGATATTGGGGCCGAGCTGGATGCCGGCGCCGACCTCCCGGAATTCCGGCGACTGCTCGAACACGCGCACCGAGAAACCCTGGCGCGCCAGCGCGAAGGCTGTGATCAGGCCGCCGATGCCGCCGCCGGACACCAGAAAGGGGGCGGAGCCACCATTCGTGCGGGTCATGGGCGTTACCTCGTTGCGGGGGAAGCGGGAAGTCGTTTCGCGCGCAACATAAAACGCTCGTGGCCCGGACGCAAAGCCTGCAGTGGCCGCACGAAAAAGCCCGCCGGCTTTCGCCAGCGGACTGTTGTTCGCAACGGTGGGTTGCTTATTTCGTGACTTATTTCATCACTTGGCCGCGAATTTCGCCGCCCTTGTTGGCCGCGGTGTGGATATTGACGTACAACTTGCCGGCCATCAGGTCGGCTTCCTGGGCGTCGGTCAGGGTGGCGGAGCCTTCGAACGAACCCTTATCCGCGCCGGTGATCGGGATCACAACGGCGCCGTTCTTGCCGGCTTCGCCGGCATGGAAGTGCGCGGCGGTGGCCGGGCCGCTCAGGCCGGAGATGGTGCCCTTCCAGGACAGCTTCTTGCTGGCGGTGTCGTAGGTCGCGGTGACCGAGCCGGCGCCCTTGCTGTCGTTCACAGGAACCTCGTTGGAGGCTTTCAGGTCGGCCTTCAGATTGACCATGGCGGCCATGGACGGCCTGGCGAGCGCCAGCGCGCCCGCAAAGGCGAGAGCGGCCAATGTGGACCGCAGAAACGTCGATGTCATATGTGCTCCTCCTTGAACAGGCCGGGTGCAGCCATCTACGTAAACACCGCAGCCTAGCGGCTAGTTCCGGAGCGGCGCTGATTCATGCGTGGTGAGCGGGATCGAGGTGCTAGAGGGCTTCCCGCAAGCGTCGCATTCCCAATGATGGCGGATTTCGCCGCCCTCGACGAATTCCGACATGAAGGGGGCGATCATCACGTCGCCGCAGTGCGGGCAGCGCATGGGCGCCGCGAAGGTCCGAATGCGTGAGAGCCTGGCCGTGTCGATATGAAGCTGCATGGTCGAAGGCCTCCTGTGGTCGTCGGTGTCTCTGGTCGTCGGTGTCTCTGGTCGCCGATGGTCCTCCTCCGAACCATGCTCATTGGGTACCGGGACATCGTGGCGAGGGAGAGACGCTTTGGTGAAACTGTGGTGACCGGGAGGATAAGGTTTTGCGACAGGAATGTTGCGCGCAAATGACGATGAGCCTGCAACGGCGCGCCCGATGGCGCCGCCGGGCGCGTTAATGCTGCGTTGCACGATTCACAGTTTCGACCATTTGATTAAGATGCTGCAGTGCGCGCGCTAAAAACGCGTCGCCTGCATGTTGCGGCGTAACCAATCCGAATATTGGTTGCAGCGATGGCAGGAATATCGGACGAAGGCCCTCAGATTGCATCTCGCTCACAAGCGCGATAAAGGCGCGTCTCTCATAAATAGAGTCGTTGAGAAAACTCTGAAAACAACAGGTTTGAAATGTCGAAACAAGCGATGCGCGACGAGGCGGAACGACTGGTGCGGGAGGCGATGGAGAAAAAATCCGTATCCATCAAAAGGGGCGATACGCGGATTGAGGCCAAATGCGGAAAGTGCGGCGCGGTAAATCGAGTCTCATTTGCTCCTGGGCAGGCTCAGGTGAAGTACAAGTGCAAGGAATGTGGGCATCAACAAAACGCGCTGTGATGAAGCGAGGGAGACGCGCGTTCGATTGAAATGGCTGCCCTCTTAAATTCTGAATTTTCTTTGAGAATGGTGAGCGCGCCGGGCAGGCCACACGTTAGCTCGTTCAATAACTTAGCCTGTCAAACCTGCCTAACGGGCTGTATTGAACCCAAAGGTGAATTTGGCGAACTGGCAAACCTCGATGGCGGGTGGCTACAACGATCCCAAAACCACCCCGTCACACGCGAACAAGCTGCGCGGACCATATTCGCCGGGAGTTTTGCAAGAGGCTCAAAGACATAGAAATATTTTTGGCTAGACAACCGATAGTTGACTTAAATCAATGCGGTTTCAAACTTCGGTGCCGCACGGCGCATAGCAGCTAAAGCTGACCAACAAGAACAATCTGGTCGTTCGCAGGCCGCTCAGCGGAAATAATCGTCACGCTTTAGATGCGCCAGCAATTCGTCAGCTGTGCCATGTAAATCAACAGTCTTAAAAGTCGGGATGCCAAGCTGATTGCAAACCTCTATGGCTAACTGCGCCTTCCTGATGAAGTAGCGGAAACGTCGGTATTCCTTCTGTCTAAGCGCTTTTTGAGTGGGCAATTGCCTACGCTTTGGCAGTGTGGCGGCTTTGGTCATCGGTAAATATACCTTGGTTTACGCGGGTTTTGCGTTTCTCTCGTATCCCATTGAGTAACCGTATCGTATTGAGTAACAAAGACGTTTAAGGAGTAGTTTTGTAGCTAACATGTTGGAAATAATAAGGGAATGTCCCGCCCGCTGTTGAAATAAGGAGGCAGGCGTCGATCGCCTCAGGCCGCTAGGCTTGAGGTTGCGAATCGCAAACCAAGAGCGAGGAGATCGACGCCATGACGAAGAATATCGCATTCAAGGACGTGAACCAAGGGACGGCGCTGGGGACGGGGACGTTGCCGTTGGCGCCATTGGTTATCGAGGGACTTGAGGACTTCAAGGGGAGCTTCGATCGGCTGTG
>Ga0208355_1001579_pt1 | contig 9838 bp, 9 predicted proteins | sample NGESurdeep072012_6_FD_184458 | JGI IMG/M metagenome (GOLD analysis project Ga0208355, IMG submission 184458) | Arctic peat soil microbial communities from Barrow, Alaska - NGEE Surface sample 210-3 deep-072012 (SPAdes) | ecosystem: Environmental > Terrestrial > Soil > Wetlands > Peat ...
TCCCGCCCGGGAGCCGAGGAATCGAAAATCACCGACGCCCTACTCGACACGCTCGCCTACGCCGCATAGACCGAGCCCAAGAGTGCGAAAGTCCACTACGAATGAACGTAGACGGGCCGCCCACTTCGTGCGGCCCACGACGCATTTTCGGGCCTGTTGTTGAACGTCGTTGGAGGTGGTGAGTCGTGCATGGTGGTGTGAAGGTATACCGCGGGAACCCGGCCGCGGCGCGCAACTACGTCGAGGCCGACCACGCCCGCGTCGACGACTACTACCTCGCCGAGGGAACGGGGTTGGCTGAGCGTTTCGTTGCCACACCCGATGGCGTCGAGGCCATCGGAGAACTCGACGGCGACGGCTACGAGGCGTGGGTCGCGGGTCTCGACCCACTGAGTCGCGAACCGCGAGGTCGGCTGCGTCAGGACGCATCCGCTGTGCGGTTCGTCGAGGTGGTCGTGAACGGGCCGAAGACCTGGTCGCTGGCAGCCGCACTCGATCCGGGTATCGCCGAGGCGTATGACGCAGCCCAGGACCGAGCCGCCCAGCAGATCATCGAGTGGTTGGCTCAGCACGCCACGACGCGGGTCGGGCCTCGTGGCCGACAAGTACAGGTGCCCGTCGAGAAGATCGAGGCCGCCACTGTGCGCCACTACACGTCGCGTGCTGGCGATCCACACCGTCATCTGCACCTGCAGATCAACGCGCGAGTCTGGGCCGCGGGCAAGTGGCGAGGCTTACATACTGTCGGAGTCCGCGACATGATCGATGCCGTCAACGGCATCGGTCACGCGGCGGTGATGTGCGATCCGCAGTTCCGGCAGGTGCTGGCTAACCCGGGTTCACCGTCGACGGAGAGACCGGCGAGGTGAACGAGCTGGCTGGGTTCGTCGGGCCGTTCTCGGCTCGAGCGCGCCAGATCGGCAAGAACATCGAGCGCTACGAGGCCGCATGGCTTGACACCCATCCCGGCGAGGAACCGGGACCAGAACTGTTACGCACGTGGGACCGGCGTGCGTGGTCGGAGGCACGTCCCGACAAGGTGGTCCCGACCGACGGCACGGTGCTGACCGACTGCTGGATTGACGAGCTACATCGGCTCGGATTCCGCTCCCCCATTCACCCGACGGCACTGTACGCAGCGCGCACGGGTGCTCTGGACCGTGACGCGGCGGTCAGCACAGTCCTGTCGCGGATCGGGGCGAAGCGATCCGCATGGAACGCCGCCGACATCCGCGGCCAAGTCGAGCTGCTCATCTCGAGCGAGAGGATGATCGCCGATCCCGCGGTGCGTATCGAGCTGGCCGAAGACCTGACCGCCCGTGCCGTCGCTGCGAGCGTGCCGCTGCTCGACGACGACATACCTGAGCACATCCGAGCACTGACGTCCCGTGATGTGCTCGGGGTCGAGGCCGACCTGAGTAATTCGTTCGCCGTCCGCGCCTCCTTGCCCGGCCTCCCGGTGGTGATCACCGGCGGAGACCTCGACGAGAAGCAGATGCAGGCCGTCGCCACGCTGGCCGGCAAACACCGGCTGGTCGTCGTCGAGGGTGCCGCCGGTGCGGGGAAGACCGCCACACTGGCCGGCACCAGGACCGTTATCGCTCAGACCGGACACCGAATGATCGTCGTCACGCCGACGCTGAAGGCCGCCCAAGTGGTCGCGATCGAGATCGGCTCACAGGCGCACTCCGCCGCGTGGCTCGCGCGCCAATACGGCTTCTCCTGGGACAACGATGGCCGTTGGACCCGCGAGCTCTCCGTCCCGTCCTCCGATGCTTTGCTGTGTCGGGGTGACTTGTTGCTGATCGACGAGGCCGGGATGCTGGACCAGGACACCGCCCGCGCGCTGGTGACCATTGCCGACGAGACTGGCGCGCGTCTCGCGCTGGGCGGGGACCGCCATCAGCTGCCCGCCGTCGGACGAGGCGGTGTCCTCGATCTCGCTGCGCACTGGGCCGGTCCCGATGCGAGCTTGACCCTGGATAACGTCCACCGGTTCGCCGACCCCGACTACGCGAAGCTCAGCCTCGCCATGCGCTCCGCTGAGAATCCTGAAGCGGTGTTCGACCTACTCGTCCAGCGCGGCCAGATCGTCGTACACAGCGATGAGACGTCACGCACCGCTGCGCTGGCCGACGACGCAGCCGCCACAGGTGCGCTCGTGGTGGCCGATACCCGCGAGCAGGTGGCCGATCTCAATCAGGCGATCCGCGAGCGGCTCGTCACAGCTGGACAGGTCGACGACTCCCGTGTGCTCGTCACCGACAGCGGTGAGCGAATCGGGGTCGGCGACCGAGTCGCTACCCGGCGCAACGACTACGACCTCGGCGTCGCCAACCGCGACACCTGGATCGTCACCGGGGTGCGCGACGACGGCACCGTGCATCTCGTCGGGACGGCGGGCACGCGGGAGCTTCCGCTCCGGTACGCCGTCCCCAACATCGAACTCGCCTACGCTTCGACCGCCTATGGGGCCCAAGGCGAGACCACCCGAACCGCCCACCTGGCTCTCGGCGAACACACCGGTGCGGCATCGGCCTACGTCGCCATGACGCGCGGGCGCGAGACCAATATCGCGCACCTAGTCGCCGAGGATCTCAACGACGCCCGACAGCAGTGGACCCTCACGTTCGCCCGCAACCGCACCGACCTCGGCCCCGCGCATGCCGCCCGACTCGCCGCCGAAGAGGCCGCCAAGTACGAGCCTTATGTCGACCCGCGGTACCTCGACAAGCACCACGACTCGGCACCTGTCTCTCGCCGGCGGCCCGAGCCCCCTCCAACTCTTTCCCGCCGTCCCGGGGCCGGCCCGGGCATCGGCTTCTGAGCCGGGGCGGTTACCCGGCGTCAGTGTCGAGCGCAGCCCGAGCCTGGTCGACCAGCGGCGCGAGCGACTTCTGCCAAGCGGGTAGATCAACCAACAACGTCAGCCACGTCAGTTCACGGTTGATCTGGTCGTACTGATGGATGATGAAGTTTCGGTTGGCGACGGCCAGCGCCCACTCGACCCCATCGGGGGCGAGCACATCGAGCCGCGACATCCGATTCGCGGCCTCGCCGAGCTTCATCATCAGCGAGTCCCCTGCCTCCTGAAGGAGGTCATCAGCGAGGTAGGCGTGCTTGCCGCGCGCGACGACCCCGCCAGCACGGGCGAGCCAGCCCTCGATGTGCAGCAGTTCCTTGGCGGCCTTGCGATCCATCACAGCAGCACCGCGTCACGCCGGATGTCATCGTCCATCTTCGGCTTCAGACCGCCGTATGAGATCAGGTCGATTTCCCGGCCGAGGACCTTCTCGATCAGCTGCTTGAACCTGATGAACTCGAACGACGACGTGCCTGGCGGCGCGTCCACGAGAAGGTCGATGTCAGAGTGCTGACGCGCCTCGCCGCGAGCAACCGAGCCGAACACCGCCAGCCGCCGGTAGCCATATTCCGCCGCCAGCGCCTTGAGGACGGGAGCAGCCGCATCCAGCAACTCTTCGGGACGAACGACCTCGAGGTCGGGCGCGTACCGGAGCTGCTGACTGACCGCTGGCTGCGAAATACCCAACGCATCGCCGACCTGCTGCTGGCTCATCCCCGTGGCGACCATCGCGCGAAGCGCGATGACACGACGCAGCCGCGCGACATCCTCGTCGCGTCGCGCATCCAGATACTCCGCCAGCAGGGTCATAAGACAATCTTATCTCTCTCGCCGTGCCCCGTCGAGCCCCTCATCTTGGCTCTTCAGATTCGGAAGCGTGGAACATTCTCGATTTTCAGGGGAACGTCCGCTGACCTGCAACAACGCACGCCCCTTGGACGTACCCCGCTGGAATTCGATATCTGAGGGAACGAAGTCGGTGACGTTCGCGGCTCAATCTGAAACCAGCCCCAGTCGTACCCGACAGATTCGAACCAAGGAGAACCAGCATGAGCACCACATCACATTCCCTGCACCGAGAACTCCCCCACGCCGACGACGAGTTGATGACGATGAAGGAGGTGGCCACACTCGTCCGGGTCCCGGAAGCGACGCTGCGCTACTGGCGCCACCTCGGCACAGGGCCGCACGGTTTCCGGATTGGCCGATCCGTCCGCTACTGGCGAAACGACGTTGTGCACTGGCTTGAAGAACAGTCCCATCATCCACAGGCCGGCGATTGAGCAGTGCGCGACGCCAGTGATCAAGCGGATCATCCGAGCATCACCCCGGAGAGGAACTTGTCGTGGCTGGAAGCATCGCTCGACGGCCAAACGGGAAATGGCGTGCGCGCTACCGCGACGAGACCGGACACGAACACACACGGCACTTCGACCGCAAGGTCGACGCCCAGCAGTGGCTGGACCAGGTCACTGCGACCGTGGTCACCGGCACATACGCCGACCCCAAGTCCGGCCAGATCACGTTCGCCGCGTTCTACGGCGAGTGGTCGGCGCGACAGGTCTGGGCTCCCGGCACGGTGCTCGCCATGTCGCTCGCGGCTCGGTCGGTGCCGTTCGGCGACAAGACGATGCGGCAGATCCGTCGCTCAGATGTCGAAGTCTGGATCAAGTCGATGGACGCCGCGGGACTTGCCCCGGGCACGATCAAGACCCGGTACGTCAACGTACGGTCGGTGTTCCGCGCCGCCGTCAGGGACCGCGTCATTGGGACGGACCCCACTGACACGGTCCGTCTGCCGCGTCGTCGTCGAGCTGACGCAGCGATGTCAATCCCGACGCCCGACGATGTCGGGCTGCTCATGACCGCCGCCGAGGGCGGGTTCCGCACCTTCGTCGCCTTGTGCGCCTTTGCGGGACTACGGCTCGGCGAAGCCGCCACGGTCCAACTCGGCGACTTCGACTTCGTCGGGGCCGCGCTCGCCGTCACCCGGCAGGTGCAACGCGTCAACGGCGGCGCGATCGACGTCCGGGCTCCGAAGTACGGATCGGAGCGTGTCGTGTACCTGGCCAACGGCCTGGTCGATCTCCTCGCCCAGCACGTCGCAGACTTCGGCACAATCGGCGACGAGCAGTGGTTGTTCACCGGCGAGGGTGACCAGCCGCCCCACCAAAACACCGTCGGCTACTGGTGGCGCAAGACGCTGCGGGTCGCCGGCCTGAGCGGCATCAAGCTTCACGACCTACGCCACTTTTACGCATCCGGCCTCATCGCAGCCGGCTGCGACGTCGTCACCGTCCAACGCTCGCTCGGCCACGCGAAGGCCACCACGACGCTCAACACCTATGCCCACCTGTGGCCTACCGCGGAGGACCGCACCCGCAAGGCTGCACAGTCGATCATTGACGCTTCGCTGGGCGATTAGGATCGCAATCACAACTCGAAGATCGGGCTCTACGTCGGAGCCCGCGAAGTCGCGGACCAGTTTGCACCGTAAGGCCTGCCCTCGGGCAGGCTCGGCGTCATACCGCCCAGATTGACGCGCGACGTCTAACGATCGCGGCTAGTCCGGACGGACCATGTCGAGCAGCTGTTTCCGACCCCGTGAGAGCGCAATAGGTGGCTGCGCGACCGGCACGCCAACAGTGCGAGGCGGCACAAGGCAGTTTCTCGGAAGGCCACGCTAGCTACGAGCGCTGTCAGCGAACGCGTTGAGTCGCTCGTCGTCGGTCAGACCTCTTGGAAATCGGTCTAGCGCCACGTTCGTCGTGCCAGCGGCGGTGCCGTTGCTCGACCGGATCCGGTACACCGATGCCGCTACTTGTCGTTGCTGTCGAACTCGAATGGGAGCACGGCGGGAATGTCATCGGCCAAAAAGCCGCCGAGCCGATCAAAGACCGAACTGTCGAGTTCAGACGTCCGACCTTCAAAGCTCAATCGCAGAAAGCGCATCAACCCGCGGATTTCCCCAGCGACCGGAAGGGACTGTTCGGTCGCGAAGTTCAACAACTGACGCATCTCCCGCATGATCTGGGCGAAGTCATCGCGTATTGAATCCTTCGACTGGGCGATCATGAGGGCTCGGCCAACTACCCAACGCTGCATGCTCGGCGCAGACCAACCGGACTCCCCGTTGACCAGCACCCGGGACAGAGTGCGTTGCATGTGGAACTCCTTGTCGAGCCCTTCAGGGATCGATGAGTTCTCCCGCATGAGCGCGATGTCGATCTCGTACTCAGTAAGGCTGCCTTCGGTCTCCAGCGACACCGTTGCGACCTGGTCGTCGGGAAGAGCAAGGGATATCGCGATCACTGCTGCTCCGGTCAACTCCGGCCCTGACAAGCTCACACGCGGCCCATCGAACTCGATCTCGTCGTAGCCGGCCGCACGCAACAGTGCTGCGCCATACTGCGGCGGGCCGACGCCTAGGGCAGCAAGTGTTTCCTCACCCATCAGATCCAGACCCTGTTCAGACGCATGGACCTGGATCACGAGGGCCAATGCGTTCACGCACTCGATGGACGCGAGTGCGCGGTCGAGCAGATCGTCGAGCGAGACCCGGACGACTTGCCCCTCCGGAGCGCCCTTCTTCCTCATGCGAAGGATGATGTGGTCTTCCTTGAACTCGTAACTCTGGTGCGCCTGAGCGATGCGCAGCGCTGCGTCGAAGCCGTAGACAGTCGGGCCGATCGCAGGCCAGGCCCGTGCCTCGCGGATCGTGCGGGCGCCGTCGGCCGTGAGGTACTCCTCGAAGCGCCCGACTCCTGCGAGGTCGAGCATGAGCGCGACCATTCGTCGAGCGGGCCCTTCGAACACGGTGTGCATCAGATCGAGCGCTGATCGAACTGCCTGTCGGTCATTGAGGGCAGCCGCGATCGCGGCGTTCGTGAGCTGGACCTGATCAGCAAGTTGCACGAACCCGTTCCGCATCTCGTCGGCAACTGTGGGTCGTGCGATTGCATCGTTCAACTTGGGCGCGACCGTCGCCATGAACTGATCTGCTGCGGCTATCGCACCCTTGAACGCATTCTCGTCGCCGACGTACTGGGCGAACAGGTCGCTCATCAGGAGGCCGAGACCTGCGCCCTCACCAGGCATACGGCCCGTGATCTCGCGATAGAGATCACGTCCGGCAAGGTCGAGGTCGATGAAGCCTGTGGTGCCGCGCGCGTCGGCAGCATCTGCGAGGGCGTCCGCCATCCAGTCTCCGACGTCGTCGGCTTCCTCGATGGAGTCCCACCGTTCACGGAGCCGGTTCAGTACTTCGACCTGTACGACAACCGAGTTCAGCGACTGTTGGGCGGTGACCGCGTTGCTCTGTGCGAGCAAGGGCGTGGGTGCTGCGAAGGCTCCGAGGAACTTCCGCATCATGTCGAGCAGCGCGTCCGCGGCCGACTGCGCCACGTCATCGGTTCGTATCCAGGGCCGGCGCCGTGGGCTCAGCGACAGCCGCCCAGCCAGCCGACCGGCTTCTGCGCAGGCCTCGACAAGATCGTCGGGATTGCCCTGACCAGCCTTTTCAAGCGATTGCATGGCATCGAGGAATCGGCTCGGCAGCTCGGCCAGTTGGAGGAATTGGTCCAGATGCTCGACCGGCCGTTCCAGTTCGGCAACGTCGGGTTCAGCGGCCGCAGCAAGTTCCAGCGCTTCGAGGCAGGTGCCAACAACACGACCACGCCGCTGGTTATCGACATCGACCTCGAACCAGTCCGCCCCGCGACCGCAGTCCGGGCATGGGACAGCGCGGACTCGCATCGCTCCGCACCGACACTTGATCTGGGAGAACGTGACGCCGATGGCATGGCGGCCGTTCTTGGACTTCTTCGTCACCCGGCAGTCTCCGAGGTCATCGAACTGATCGGCTCTCCGGACACTGACTCGGGCCGGGTTACCCACGGGTGTCCCGCTCGGTTTGCTTGTCCTCGCGTCGTCCGTCGGCGTCGTAGCTCTTCGCAAGGGATTCGAGCACTGCCCCTGCTGGCGACCACCGGTTCTCGCAACGACGCCGGGTCCTTGGGTCGGATCGTGTGGCGGAGCACGATCACCTCGCCGAGATCAGCCAGTCCGACGGCCTGCAGGATGTGACCGAGGCTGAGGTCTCCGGACGGGGATGGAGGACTGGTCACAGCCTCCAACCTAGCCTCAAACGTTTCCCAGCAGCCGTGCATGACATGAGGCAGGTCGCGGTACGGCGCGACGGGAATGAGCCGGCGTAAGCGATCCGAGTCACACCTCGAATCCGCGTCATATCGCCGCGTTTCGGCGATGCGGACGACCGGATCTGCCGAATTCCGGACGTTGAGTTTTGGGGCAACTCTGAAGCTTCGACAACAGACTTCGAAAGTGCGTCCGAGCCTAAGTATGCGATCTCTGGCAGATGGCCCGCGACTGGGCAGCCGCCTCCGGGGTGCCGGATCGACCTCGGCTCGCGAAGTTGCCTCTGTCTACCTGCGCCTCTTCTTGGATCCTTTGGATCGGCCACGAGCGGACGACCCGGGGCGTCGCTTTCCATCCGGATGTGGGGGATTCTCAAAGTGGTTGGCGGGCTTGAGTTGTGCCAACCGCTCCTGGACCCGAGGCTCGAGTTCACCCTGGTATCCATCGTAGATGACGTCGACCAGCCCGTCCGTGCCCTCGTCGTACACAAACGCGACACCGCGCGGCAGCGTCTGTTGGTGCTATTTGGCTCGAAGGTAATCCCTGGATTGCTGGTCGAACTCATGGGGATCTGAGGCGGTTGGCCGCGTCAACCACACCAATAGCCAGCCGTCTTCGCGATTGCTCGCCATTGGGATCGTCAGGCTGCGACCTCGGCCGTCGCCTAACGGATTGGCGAGGAGGCTGGCAGGGATGCGCGCCGCTTTGGCCTGAAATGGAGTAGCGCCAGAAAGAAGTGTCGCCCCGATGCTGAGCCAGGCGTAGTCGCCCCGTTCCTGGACTGCGACGATCATTTCCTCAAGTGGGCTCGTCACCATTCTCGGTTTGGGCGCGATCTCCGGCCGGTCAGCAGTCGGCCCAGGCTCATCGCCAACGTCCAAATCGTTGGTTGTCCCCGTCTCGGCACCTTGGGCTCCAAGCGACGAGTAGTGCCAAGCATCAAGAGAGTCCGTTCGACTCGTCAAATAGGCGGGGGTCTGCCTGCGAAATCGTCGCCGCTCCGCAGTGGTGGGGGCTGGCATGTGCGGCAGGAGTTCTCGCACCTTGTCAGGATCGGGTTCGACGTACAGCCCGGACTCGAAGAAGTACAGGAACAGATCTAGCTCGTCAGGTGCGGTGTACATGACGGTGGCAAGAGGGTCGCGGCGACGCCGTAGGTACAGCAGGAACTCCGCGGGGAAGTCGACCAACTGGGTGATGATGTCGAGGTCGTGCAGGGACACGGTCCAGGGGATGTGGTTCGCGTCGATGAACCCGGCCTGAACAAGCTCGGCCGTAGTGGTGGATGCCCCAGGCAGATCGTCGAGGCTGACTGCAGCAGTGTGTATTTCGCGAACGTGCGAGAGGTCGAGCCATCTATTGTCGTTGAGACGTATGCCGCCATCCCGCTGGATCCGGTCCTGGAGCCGTCCAGCCTGCTCAGAAGCCTTCTTCACGATGCTGGTCAGGTCACCACGTAACTTGCGGGTTTCGCCGGCGCGCGACCGCGGGGAGACAGCGACGGCCTTGTCTTCGACGATGATGGCGACATCGTCCTCGACGATGAGGTGGTCGCCCTCGACCCTCTTGGTGTAGCCGCTAGGTTCGCCCTGCTCCTCGGCCTCGCTGTTAGGCACGAAGTACTCGAACCCGTTCCAGGTTTTGGCGTCGGGAAAGACATGTGCGAAAGCGGCATGCGTGCGCGTTTCGAGGAGATCACCGCGGGCCTTCTGGTACTTATCGGCTCCTCGCTGTTTCGTGTGGGCGGCCTAGTTGATCTTCTGCCATTCTGTGACTGATTCCGGTGGTGTCGCCGGGCGGTGATGGGGTCGGTGGGTC
>Ga0208355_1001581_pt1 | contig 9833 bp, 13 predicted proteins | sample NGESurdeep072012_6_FD_184458 | JGI IMG/M metagenome (GOLD analysis project Ga0208355, IMG submission 184458) | Arctic peat soil microbial communities from Barrow, Alaska - NGEE Surface sample 210-3 deep-072012 (SPAdes) | ecosystem: Environmental > Terrestrial > Soil > Wetlands > Peat ...
TCACCGGTAATACCTTCCACCCCGAGTGGAACTACACCATCTCACCAAGACCACCCAAAACCCCTAACCTGACGCAATAATTGTTGGGCGTCGCCTTACAGTTGCCGGTGTATGAGTACACGGCTCCTTCTTACACTGACCGCACATGATGTCGTAGGCTCATGAACGTTAATCACTCGGGCCGGGGGCAAAGCATGCCAACAGCGAAAATCTATCTCCCAAAGCAATGGACCGACTGGACAACCTGGCTTCTTGGCATCTGGTTATGTCTGTCGCCATGGACGCTTTTCTTCGAATTCGAAGCGCCGGCAATGCGAAACGCCGTGCTGCTCGGAGTTCTAATAATTTTGATCGAATTGGTCGAATTATCGATTTTTCGCGCGTGGGAGGAATGGATCAATGTCGCCGTTGGAGCATGGCTCATTGCGTCAACGTGGGTGTTGGGCATTGCGACACCAACAGCGAGGATAAATTTTGTACTCGTTGGTGTGCTGGTAGCAGCACTAGCTCTGTATGAGTTGCGGAACATGCGCCAAAATGCGGAAACGCAGCCATAATTTGCCCGCCTTGAAGGTTTGATCCGTATCAAACCTCCCCCGCGGTCGATCCTGTATCCTGGCGGCGGAATTTGCCGAAGGTGCAAGATGGAATGGGAGCGTATCCGAAAGCGCCCTGAGGATTACGTCGGCACCAATCTTCTGGATTACGACGAGTACGCCAAGGCGTTTTCGTGGGTTCAGGCGCGCGCACTACTTGATGGCCTTCCTGGCGGCGGCCTCAATATTGCCTATGAAGCGGTCGAACGGCACGTAAAGGCCGGGCGAGGCGACAAGCTCGCCCTGCTTGCGACGATCTGAGCGCCAGCCGCAGCGTAGTCCTGGTCGACAATGTCGGCGCCAGCTCCGGCCATCGTCTCGACCGCGACCTGATGCCCCCTGGCAGTCAACTCCTTGATCGTCGCGGGAATAAGACCAACACGATATTCGTCAGCTTTGATTTCCTTCGGAACGCCGATGAACATGGTAGCTTCCCAACTGCGGTCAGCCTTTGATGCAGATCAGCGGCCGGAGCCGTGCCACCCGTCGGGACAGGCCTGCATGTTCGGCCGCGGCCACGACCGCGTCCACGTTCTTGTAGGCGCCGGGTGCCTCTTCGGCGACGCCGCGAGTGGACGGACTCCTGATCAGGATACCTTGTGCTGCAAGATCGTCCATGACCTTGCGCCCGCTCCATTGCTTGAGGGCGGCGTGGCGGGACATCGCGCGGCCGGCGCCGTGACAGGCCGACGAAAACGCCTTCTGCTCACCGGTTGCCTCGCCGACCAGAATATACGAGCCCGTTCCCATGCTGCCGCCGATGAGCACCGGTTGCCCGACGGGACGTAGTGCTTCGGGCAGGCTTTCGTGACCGGGCCCGAAGGCTCGGGTCGCGCCCTTGCGATGAACAAACAGGTCTCGGCGCTTTCCCGCAACGACGTGCGGCTCGACCTTGCACGTGTTGTGCGAGACATCGAACAGCAAGCGCAGGTCATGGTCGGGAAAAAAGTGGTCGAAAATGCGTCGCGCATAGTGGCCGAGGATTTCACGGTTGGCGAGCGCGCAGTTGATCGCCGCCCGCATGGCACCTAGGTAGCGCTGACCGACCTCGGAGTTGATCGGCGCACAGGCGAGTTCGCGGTCGGGCAGCCGGATGCCCGACGCTTCCGCCACCACCACCATCTCCTTGAGGAATTCGGTTCCGATCTGGTGCCCCAGTCCGCGCGAGCCGCAATGGATGGTGACGACAACGTCGTCCTGCTTCAGGCCGAAGACCTCGGCAACCTTTGCATCGAAAATTTCTGCGACGGCCTGAACCTCGAGGTAATGATTACCCGAGCCGAGCGTGCCCATCTCCCGCCGCTGCCGTTCCTTGGCGCGCTCAGAAACGCATTCGGGCTTGGCGCCTACCATCCGGCCTTGTTCCTCAATCCGTTCGAGGTCGCGCGCATCACCCCAGCCGTGCTCAAGCGCCCAGCAGGCGCCTCGGGCGAGCATCGCTTCCATCTCGATGGCATCAAGCGTGATCGTGCCCTTGCTGCCGACGCCAGCTGGGATCTGGCGAAACAGCGAGTCGGCGAGTGATTTTTGGACGGGCAGGATATCGGCGACCGTGAGTCCAGTGAGCATGGTGCGCACGCCACAGGAGATGTCAAAGCCGACGCCGCCCGCCGACACGACGCCGCCCTCATCCGGATCGAAGGCCGCAACGCCGCCGATCGGAAAGCCGTAGCCCCAGTGGGCATCCGGCATGGCGTAGGACGCCTGCACGATTCCGGGCAGCATCGCCACATTTGTCGCCTGTTCGTAGACCTTATCGTCCATGTCACGGATAAGTTTCTCATCGGCGTAGATGATTGCCGGCACGCGCATTGCGCCATAAGGCTCGATGCGCCAGGTCGTATCATCGACACGGGTGAAGCGAGCGGGGTCCATGGCCGATGTCCCTTACACGTCCACGATGCAGGCCGCCGACCAGATTCCGTTGCTGCCCGCGGCGACTTTGAGCGCCGTGTAGGTCGCGCCCTTTGGCTCGCAAGCAGGGGCATGCCGCTCGACATCGACCGGCTCACCCCACAGGATTCCATTGAGCCGCGTGTCTTCGATCTGCACGGCGAAACGACTAAACAACATGCCCCGCACCGCCATCTCGTAGATGATGGCATTGAGCCATTCGACGAAGAGAAGCTCAAGGTCCGGCGCTTCGCAGCGCACCTCGACCGGAACCTTTGGCTCGACCTCGGTATGCGTCACCACCGCAGTCAGCGCTTCCGCTGCGTGCTCAAACGCCTCTGCTGGCGTTGCACCAAATCCTCGCACGCCGACGTCCGCATCATGCGGGAAATGCTCCCACCTTGTGCTGCCAGCGACCGTCGCCGCGGATTGGCTCATGCTCGCAGACTATGTTTTCCCAGCAGCTTCACCGTGCTCGTTTGCATAGCCTCACTCCAGTGTGCGTAACGGCAATGCAAACAACGCGCTACATTGACATTTCCGGTTCAGGGCTACGTTCCTTGTTGACCTCGGGGATTTCCGTCATCGTGGCTTCCGTTAGCAACAGGATGCTGGCCACTGACACGGCGTTTTCGAGGGCAATGCGAACGACCTTGGTCGGATCGATGATCCCGGCCTCGATCAGATCGACGTATTCCTTGCGGCTAGCATCGAAACCTTCATTACCGTTCCCGCTCAACATGCGAGCGACCACGACGCCGCCATCCACGGCAGAATTCTCCGCGATCTGACGTGCAGGCGCTTCGAGCGCCCGCTTTAGAATCTGAATACCCGTCTTCTCGTCGCCTTCGCATTTGGCCTCTTCCTCCGCTAGCGACTTGACGCAACGCAGTAATGCCAACCCGCCGCCGGGGACGATTCCCTCAGCGACTGCGGCCTTGGTGGCGCTGATGGCGTCGTCAAGCGCCTCCTTTTTCGACTTCATCTCGGATTCGGCAGGCGCGCCAACACGAATCACGGCGACGCCGCCGGCGAGTTTAGCCAGGCGCTCCTCCAGCTTTTCGTGATCGTAATCGCTCGTGGTCTTTTCGATCTCACGGCGGATCTGTTCGATGCGCCCGTCGATCTGCTTGCGATCGCCCGCACCGCCGATGATCGTAGTATTATCCTTGTCGACGACGATGCGCTTGGCGCGGCCGAGTTGCTCGATCGCCACATTCTCTAATTTAACGCCGAGATCTTCGGAGACGACCTGTCCGCCCGTCAACACCGCAATGTCCTCGAGCATTGCTTTGCGACGATCCCCGAAACCGGGGGCTTTGACCGCGCAGCTCTTGAGTGCGCCGCGAATCTGATTGACGATCAGCGTGGCAAGGGCCTCGCCCTCGACGTCCTCAGCCACGACCAGCAGGGGGCGTGCCGATTTCGCGACCTGCTCCAGCAGTGGAATCAGATCTTTGAGGATGCTGATCTTGCGATCCGAGATGAGGATTAGCGCATCCTCTATGACAGCCTCCATCTTCTCCGGGTTTGTGATGAAATACGGAGAGAGAAAACCGCGGTCGAACTGCATCCCTTCCACGACATCGAGCGCGGTCTCAGTGGTCTTGGATTCCTCGACCGTGATCACGCCCTCGCCACCGACTTTGTCCATGGCATCGGCCACGAGTTCGCCAATGACGGAATCGTTGTGCGCGGAAATGGCGCCGACCTGGGCCTTTTCCTTGCGCGTCTTCACTGGGCGCGACATGGCCCGCAAAGCCTCGATTGCGCGCTTCGCAGCACGATCAAGGCCACGCTTGATGTCGATCGCGCTCGCGCCGGCAACCACGTTGCGTACGCCATCAGCAAATATGGCGTGAGCAAGAATTGTTGCCGTGCTCGTTCCATCGCCGACCATGTCGCCGGTCTTTTCAGCGGCCTGGCGAAGCATGCGGGCGCCGAGATTTTCCTCTGGGTCCTTGAGGTCGAATTCCTTGGCGATGGTGACGCCGTCGTTGCACACGATCGGCGTCCCCCATTTCTTCTCGATCAGCACCGACTTCGATCGTGGCCCTAAGGTTACACGCACCGCATCGGCGAGTTGCGTTGCGCCGCGCAGTACTTTTTCGCGAGCAGCGGAGCGGAATAGGATCTGTTTATGTGCCATTCAAGCTACCTCATTGAAATCTTGCGATCACGATTCAAGGAGCCGACGGGTGACCTCTCAACGTTTTAAAAAGGGTATCAATTAATCCATGCTCGCATTTGACGCATATCAACGTGGGGTAGGTTCATCGGAGATGTTTGCTACAAAAGAGAAGCTTGCCTAACAGGTCGGCCTCGTCTGGGCGGCTGAATAGCTCTGGATTGCGTCTGCAAACGTCGCGGTGGGCGTTTCGGACGAACCGGCTGCGGCGACATCCGGGGCTGGCGATGAGTGTATTGTCTTGGATGAAAGCACGGTGCTTCTCCGCGCATGCCGCGCGCCTGCAAGCTGTCGCACATGGGGGTACATGCGATTTTGAAGGCGAAAGTATGCGCGTGTTTACAATGGGTTAGGCAGGTTATTGTGCCGGCTGAGAATCCAGGGCGCGCCAGCCAGCCAGTCCGGTCTCTGCATACTGCGGCGCTAATCGTCGAACGTAGCGCGCCGTTGGTGGGTTTTCAGCACTTAGTTAGCCCACCGTCTCTGTGTCCCCAAGTCGCGAAAGCAAGAGGCGTTTCCGTCGAAAATCTCCGCGCATTGGCGGCAATGTTCCCAAATTCTGGAGAATGCGTGCAGAGACGCGGTTCGATCAAACTGCGTGATGGGCTCACTATAAGTTTCAAGCGTGGAGCTGTGGCTGCCAGCCATTCTTTCAACAACCCTCCCAAAGTCAGTATTCGCGGCGCGAGGAATTTGTGGGGGCCAAAGTCAGCCGTTTTATATTTTGCGAGGAGTTTTATGCGCTTTACATAATGGGCATTGTGCTGTGCTTGCGTGGGTGATTTAACGAGCTAGCGAACCGCCCGGAGGCTGCCGTGAAATGCGACATGGAGCTGATCCGGGCATTGTTTTTTGTAAAGCTTGAAGGAAATGCCCATGATCGTCGACTTCCAGCACCACTTCACGCCGCGCGAATTTTTTAAGGAGGACCTGGGCGACAAACTGATCGTCACATTCGACGATACTGGCGCGCCGAGTTACACGTCGCACAAATTGCTCTACGATCTCGATGAGCACATTGCGATGATGGATGTGGCCGGCATTGACGCCGCCTTCCTGACGTGCGCTGCCGGTATGTGTGCTGATCTCGAACGGTCAAAATTCATCAATGACAAGGCCAAGCAAGCCGAGCGTGACTACCCGGGCCGTTTCATCGGCGCCGCTCATGCCCATCCGCTGGGCGGCCGGATGCCTTCAAGGAGCTGGCGCGGTGTGCGCACGAGCTTGGTTTCCCGGGCGTCGTAATCACTTCGGAGACCGACGGTCTATTCCTTGATGCCCCGGAATTCGAACCGTTTTGGACGGAAGCCGAAAAACTTGGCCTGTTTGTTTTCGTTCATCCGGCGCTGAAGCTGATTTTCCCGCAACAATATAATGCCTACGATACGGCGCGGTCGGTCGGGCGGGAATTTTCGCTGATCATGGCCACGATTCGTCTTATCAATAGCGGCGTTTTCGACCGCCATCCGTCACTCATTGTGCAGATGGCTCACTTCGGCGGCGGTATCGCTTCGATGCTCGGCCGCATCCGCAGTTATCAGGACAAGGATTTCTGGGGCTTGCGCGGCAACGCCAAACATGGCCGCACATCCGAGAAGGATTTCGATTATTACCTGCAGAAGAACTTTATGTTCGACACGGCTGGCTTCTGCGGCGCGATCGGCTGCGTAAAAACGGCATTGGTGGAGATCCCGGCCGAGCGTCTGGTCTTCGCCACCGACTATCCGCAGGAAATTCGCGGACGCGAAGCGGTGCGTGATTTTGTCAACGATATCCGCAAACTCGGACCTGTCGGTGAGAAAATTCTGTCTGGCAGTGTCGATGTGCTGCTGAAAGGACGTTACACGCGTCGCGCAGATTAAGTCGCGCGGCCACGCAACTGGCTCTCGTTTAAACCAAAACAAGAAGCTAACGTCCCGCATCACGTGGTGTCGAGACGAAGAAAGCCAGCATCAAGGGAGGATGGAGAATGTTCAAATCTATTTTTGCATTTGCGGCGCTTATGATTCTGGCTTCCGTTGCTGCTCATGCGCAGGACTGGCCTGCCAAACAACCGATCCACGTGATTGTCCCGCTCACCGCCGGCAGCGGGACCGACACAACTGCGCGTCTCGTCACTGATAAAATGGGTCAACAGCTCAATCAGACCATGGTTATAGAAAACCGTTCGGGCGCGGCGACGGCGATCGGCACTACGGCGGTCGCCAAATCCCCTGGAGATGGCTACACATTGCTGGTCACTTCCTCGGCGCTGACCATCATACCGGCTTTGCAGAACTTGCCTTACGATATCAATCACGATTTGAAATCGATCATTCCGCTTGGCAATGTCACCAATGTCCTGGTCGCTACTGGCGGCAAGTTCAAAGATATCAACGATCTCATCGAGGCCGCCAAGAAGAAGTCTGACGGTTTGAGCTATGTCTCAGTCGGCTTGGGCAGCACGGCACAGCTCACCGCGGAACGTCTCGGACGCACGGTAGGCTTTAAGGCTCTGCCTGTTCCGTTCAAGGGATCGCCCGAAGGGCTTCAGGAAGTGGTCGCCGGACGTGTCGATTTTTACTTTTGTCCGCTGCTGCCTGCGCTGTCATTGATCCAGCAGGGCAAAGTCGATGCGTTGGCCGTGAGCAGTTCGCGCCGGTCTTCCCTGCTGCCCAACGTTCCGACTGTTGCGGAAGCGGGTTTCCCGGCCGCCACGTACGACTTCTGGAGCGGCATGTTTGCGCCGGGTGACACACCCGACAGCATTGTCGACAGATTGCATGCGGAAGCCAAGGCGGCGTTGGAATTGCCGGAGATCAAGGCGCGTTTCGCAAAAATGGGGCAGGAGCCGATGCCGATGATGCGGAAGGAATTCTCCGACTTTGTTCGCAATGACCTCGCGCGCAATGCCGAGTTGATCAAGGCTGCCAATCTCGCACCCAAACAATAAGGATGCGGCGCGCGCGAAGATGACTGTGTGTACAGAAGACTTCGTCTGGCGATGATTTTGATATTGGCAGGTAAAAATCCCTGTTCCTGCGCCAGAATTCGCTGCTCCGCCGAAATAATTCCCTGTTTCGTTGAGTCGGGAATTTGCTTCTACCATGATCGGGTGCCGCCCCATTCTTTGTCGCTCGTTACGTCGCAAAGCGTGAGAAAAACATTCGGCCCAGGATCGATTGGCGGTTTGACTTCGGTCAACGCACGTCGGCGCCATCCGGGCGAAAGATACTCTTTGGACGCATTGCGGGTCGGATATTTGGCCACCTGAGCGGGACCGGTCCGAGCATGGCGCCGCGGCCAAAATCCAATTGAATCGTTCTGCGTCGTCATCGAAGAGGTTCGAATGTACGCACCTGCCGCTGTGAAAATAGACCCGCGATTTCCAATCCCGGACAGCATGAAGGCCTGGGTGCTCGGTGATCCGGGGCAGTTGATCCTGAAATCGAAACCGGTACCCGTGCCGGCCAAGGCCGAGGTGCTGATCCGCATCGACGCCGTGGCGATTTGCGCCACCGATCTCGACAATATTTACCACGGCCCGCCGGCGCTGATCGAAGGCGGGCTGCCGTTCAACAAGAACTGGACGCCCGGCCACGAATACATGGGAACGGTGGTCGCGCTCGGGCCCGGTGTCGACGAGTTCGCCATCGGCCAGCGGGTGGCCTGCGAAATTCACGCCGGCTGCGGGCAATGCAAGCGCTGCCGCCAAGGCATGTACACCTCATGCCATAACTACGGCATGAATTACGGAGCGGTCGACAAAGGCCACCGCGCCAATGGATTTACCACCGACGGCGGCTTCTGCGAGTACCAGGTCAACCATATCAACACTTTGGTCGGCCTCGCCGATGACATGTCCGACGAGGTCGGAGCGCTCGTCGTCACCGCCGGCACGGCGATGTATGCATTGACCGAGCTCGGCGGTCTGGTCGCCGGCGAGAGCGTGGCGGTGATCGGCCCAGGTCCGATCGGCTTGCTGGTGACGGCGGTCGCCAAGGCGCTCGGCGCCTCGCCGGTCATCCTCACCGGATTGACCGACGATCGCCTCAAGATCGGGCGCGAACTCGGTGCTGATCACATCGTCAATGTCACCAATCTAGATTCCGTCGAAGCGGTGCATCGCCTGAACGGCGGCAAGGGCGTCGATTATGCGATTGAATGTTCGGCGGCGCCGAATGCGGTGAACATGGCGGTCCACATGGTCAATCGCGGCGGCAAGGTCTGTCTCGCCGCCTTCATGCACGAACAGGTGCCGGTCGATATCGCGCATGTCGTTCGCAACAACATCTATCTGTACGGCATCCGCGGCGAGGGCAAGAGCGCAACCCACCGCGCCGAAGCCTTGATGCGGCAAAAACGTTTCGACGCTGGCAAGATCCACACCCATACCTTCGCGCTGGAGGACCTGCCGACGGCCATCAGTTACGCCAAGAATCACACCGACAATGCGATCAAAGTGGTGGTCAAGGCGCGCGGCGCCGCCAGAAAAAGCGTGGCTGCGGAGTAGTCGCGGATCAGTTCGCGGCCGCCGCCGGCCGAGGGCTGCCATTCGATATCGCTTCGCGTATATTCGCCCATCCGGGAACAGGGAACGAGGGAACAAAAGTGTCAGTAACAGCACGCGTGATCGCAGGCGCTATCGCGCTTGCAGCGATGACAGGTTTTGCGAATGCTCAGCTTTCGCCGCAGTGGGAGAGCTGCACGGGAAATCCAGGAATCGATTGGGAGCAGCAGATCAATAGCTGCACTGCGCTGATCCAGTCGGGTAATGAAGCGAAGGAAAACCTCGCCGTCGCCTTCTACAACCGCGGACTCGCGTATGAAAGCAAGGGCGACTACGCGCGCGCCATCGCCGACTACAGTGACGCGATCCGGCTCGATCCGAACGACGCCGAGGCTTTCTTCTATCGGGGTCTCGACAAGGAGAGAATGGGAGACAAGGCCGGCGCCGAGGCCGATATGGCGGCGGCCAAACGCATCAACCCGAACATCGGTAAATAACCGTAAGTGCGCGTTGCAACACACGGCGCCTTCATCAGCGAAAACGTTGCTCGGGTCGCGACGTCGGCGTTTGTGAAGGTTTTCGGATGCCGGCTGATGACGGACGGCGCCGCGAACTCCGCGGTTGGGGGCCGGCGTTCGAAAACCTCCAAGGGAGGAAATCGCGGGAA